>Ga0123353_10019715_pt1 | contig 10036 bp, 9 predicted proteins | sample TergutLab28metaG_3_FD_92763 | JGI IMG/M metagenome (GOLD analysis project Ga0123353, IMG submission 92763) | Labiotermes labralis P3 segment gut microbial communities from Petit-Saut dam, French Guiana - Lab288 P3 | ecosystem: Host-associated > Arthropoda: Insects > Digestive system > Gut ...
AGGGCGCGCATAATACCACGCCGCAACCGGGACCTGCCGCCAGGGGCTTTAATTCGTTGATAAAGGCGGCCGCCTCATCCGGCAGGAGGTTCATTTTCCAGTTCCCGGCGATCACCGCCTTGCGCTGCTGTTTGTTCATAATAACGTTCCTTTCGATGATTCTATATGACAAAATTATAGCAGTATATTTGCCGGATGTCAAGACGAAAACAACCGCTACATGCACCGAACTGGCGCACTTCATTCTTTCATTACGCCACATTGCTTTTTGTGATGACGCTAATGGGGAGCTCCGGCGCAAGCTCCATGAGCATATCCGCCAAAGCGGAAAACCGCCGTGCCTTTTGATGGTTTTGCACCATGCGGGCAATTTCCGCCCGGCTCCCCACAAGAATAAGGAGCCTCCGCGCCCGGGTAACGGCGGTATACAGCAGATTGCGGTAGCAAAGCATGTCCGTGACGCCGGCCACGGGCATCACAACGGCTGGGAATTCGTTGCCCTGGCTTTTGTGGACCGTGATGGCATAGGCGTGCTCGAGCTCCTCCGCTGCCGCCTCGAAGGGGTATTCCGTCACCCGGTCGTCATCAAAGCGAATCGTCAGCAGCGCCGCGATGGGGTCAATCTCCTCGATAACGCCGATGTCCCCGTTGAAAATGCCCTTGCCGGGCTCCTGCTCGCCCGGTTTTTTCCACGTGATGTCATAATTGTTTTTGGTTTGCATGATTTTATCGCCCTGCCGGAAGAGCTTGCGGCCCGATTTGTGCTCACGCTTCTTGGGGTCCTTCGGGTTGAGCGCCTGTTGCAGCAGCTCATTGAGCCGCCCCGTGCCGCACTCGCCCTTGCGGGAGGGGCACAGCACCTGGATGTCGTTGAACGGGTCGTAGCCGTAGGCCCTGGGCAGCCGGGCGGCGCACAGCTCTATAATTGTCTGCGCGGCCTGGGTGGAGTAATTGCGTTCGAGAAAGAAAAAGTCCCGGTCCTTCGTATCCAATTCCGGCAATTCCCCGCGGACAATCGCATGGGAATTTGTTACGATCAGGCTTTCCATGGCCTGCCGGAAAATCTTTTCCAGCCGCACCACGGGCAGCGTGTCCGCCTTCATTAAATCCTGCAAAACGCTGCCCGCGCCCACCGGCGGCAGCTGGTCGGCGTCACCCACCAAAATTAAGCGGCAGCCCAGGGGAAGGGCGTCCAGCAGCGCGGAAAACAGCGGCACGTCCACCATGGAGATTTCGTCGATGATCACGGCCTGGGCGCTGAGCGGGTTGCGCTGGTCCCGGGTAAAGCGCATGCGGTCATCCTCGCCCCACTCCACTTCCAGCAGGCGGTGGATGGTCTTGGCCTCCACACCGGTGAGCTCGTGCATGCGCTTGGCGGCCCTGCCCGTCGGCGCGGCAAGCGCGACTTTCAGGTGTGCAGCCGTTAGGAGCTGTAAAATCCCTTTGAGGGTCGTCGTTTTCCCCGTGCCCGGCCCGCCCGTGATGATCAGCAGGCCCTTTTCCATGGCGGTTTGCATGGCAAGCCGCTGCTTATCGTCATAATGCAAGCCATGGGTGTCCTCCATTTTCGCGATCAGTGCGTCGAAATCGCCGATGAACTCCGTCTTCGCGGGAGGGAAGCGCAGCAGGAAATCAATGCGCTGGGCGCAGTTGCACTCCGCGTTGAACAGCGCCGGCAAAAAAAGATACGCCTCCCCTGCCAAATCGTGCCGGATGAGCCGCTTTTGCTCCACAAGATGCTCGATTGAACGCTGCGCCTGTGTGACTGAACATCGTAATAGAATCGAGCACGGCTCCGGCAGCAAATGCGCGGGGATGCAGGTGTGGCCGTTTTGCCAGCTGTGCCGCTTCATCACGTGCAGCACGCCCGCCTCGAAGCGATATTCCTGCGGGGGCAGCTCCGGCAGGGCCCGGGCGATGGCGTCCGCCCGCTCAAAACCGATCTGCACATCCGCGTCGCAAAGCACATACGGGTTTTGACGGATCATCTCCGCCGCGCGGGAGCCGAATGCCCTGTGCACCCGCAGGCATTCCTGCGTCGTCATGCCAAAGCGCTCCAGGGAGATCATGGCCTGCCGCAGCGAAAACTGCTTTTTGAAGCTTTCGCTGATTTGCTCCGCGCGCTCGAAGGAGATTCCCCGGATGGTGGCGAGCCTGCGGGGATTGTTCTCCAGCACGTCAACGGTTTCCTCGCCGAACGTTTCGACGATATGCTGCGCGGTAGCCCCCCGCACGCCCTTGATTGTGCCGGAGCTCAGGTATTTCAGTATTTCATTTTGGGTAGTGGGCAAGCTCCGTTCGCAGAACTTCGCGTTGAACTGCCGCCCGAAGGTTGCGTGGAACCCCCAGCGGCCCATGAGCCGCACCTCTTCCCCCGGGGAGATATGCGGCAGTACGCCCACGACCGTGACGAGTTCCCCGTCAACGGCGAATTCAGCGACTGTGAAGCCGCTTTCCTCATTGCGGAACGTGAGGGCTTCCGCTGCTCCGCGCAGCTCTTCCAGCACCTCTGGCGCCTCAAAGAAATCCATTTCATCCATGGAAATAGTATAGCATGGAAGAACAGATTTGTCAAACATTTATTCCGGCGCAAGCTTAATTGAACAAACCGCCAATCCAATGGATGGGCGCTAGCAAAAGGCCGGCGATAAAGAATAACGCCATGTAGCCAAAAAAGAAGAGATATCCCAGAGCGTTTTGAAAGAACGACTTGATTGATCCCCAAATTGAGCGTTTCTCCAGAACCTCCACGAACACATGATTGCTTGTGACCGCAGGCACCTCCGGGTTGTCCAGATTATATACCTCAACATAGTAGTACCCGGCGGTGTTTTCGTCGGCGGTAAGACGAAGGCTTTGTTCGCTCCCCACCTCCTGCTGGAGATAGCGGTACCAGCGGTAGCCGATCGCGTCGCCGTTGGGGACATTCGCTGCCACGCGCAGTGTAAACGCCTCGCCCCGGCATACGCGCAAGCCCTCCGGCTGCTCGGTGATGACAGGCACGGCAGGAATCAGTTCTTCGGGCAGGGTGTCCTCCATTGCCATGCTTGGCAAGGCGAAGCTGAGCGCTAGCACACAGGCCAGCAAAATCGCAAGCAGTTTTTTCATGAGATCATTCTCCTTTGTGCTTTTTATTTTAACAGGCCGCCAATCCAGTTGAACAAAAAAACCGGAGAGAGCACGATTGCGGGAACGGCAAAGGCGCCGAAAAAGATAACCGCACAGAGAAGAATCAAGGGTGACGCAAGAATTCCAACAACCAGAGTTCCAACCACGTCGACAACCTTTGCGAAAAGTGTTGGTGGCATAGGCTCAGCAGAGCCGGGGTCTTCTGGCGGGATTTCTTCTGTCGCCAGGATGGGCATGCTCATTGTGAACGCCAACACAAACGCCAGCAAGACCGCAAGCAATCGCTTCATAAAAAACCTCCATCAAAATCACTTGAACAAGCCGCCAATCCAGTTATACAAATAGACAAACGGCAGGAATGGCAAAGCAAAGATCAACAAACCGGGAAAGGGCGGGAATACGAACGCGAAGACGATGAGCGCCGGAACCATGAGGATAAGCTGCGGAATCATGAGGATGCCTTGCAGTAGTTTTTGGGGAAGCGAAAGCTTTGACCAGGCGATTTCCAAAGTGATCGTCTCGCTCTGGACGCGGTGCGGGCCTTCTTCGGCGGTGCTGTCGGCCGGGTTATAAATGACGACATAAAACTTGGCGCCGTCGGGATAGTCGCCGCCCTTGCTCCTAAACTCTCCCCAGTTTTCCTTGTCCGTTCCGCCTGTCAGCGGCTTTGGAGCATCGCCTTCTTTTTCGATCGCGTACCACTGATAGCCAATCAGGTTGCGGCGATATAGTTCAGCTGGAGTAGTGTCGTAGTATGGAATATTTGCGACGACACTCAAACGGAAAGTATTTCTCTTGGATTGTATCTCCCGCGTTAACGATTCCGGCTGAAGCAGCTTGATGACAGGCATATGCGGATCGATTTCATCCTCTTCTTCCGCCAATACAGGCAATACCATCGTAAGCGCCAACGCAAACGCCAGCAGGACCGCAAGCAATCGCTTCATAAACAAAAAACCTCCTGATCATATTACGACTTAGTCGCGTCACAGGAGAAAAAGCCTTCATAATATGTTCAAATTCGTTATTTCGCCGATAAATATTTCCGCAGGACGTAGCCACAGACGCCCTCGTGCTCCACATACTGCCAGTCGCCGTCGCGGTGGAGCAGCAGGAGCTTCGTGCCCTTGGGCAGGGCGCAAAGCTGTTCGGCGTCAATGCCGGGCGCGCGGCGCAGCGCGAGGGAGCCGCTCGCCACAACGGCCTCGCAGTGCGCGAACGGCGATTTGCAGGGGACTTCGAACCACGCGGTCACTGCCTTGGCCAGGGTATGGGCGATAACCCCGGTGCTTTGGAGCATCCACTGGGCATCCTCCTGATGGCTGCGGCAGCCCAGGCGCACCTGCGCCACGGGGCATTTCGCCATATGGAATTCCGGCATGGGCAGGGGCGCCAATTTGACCGGACCCGGTGCGGCGGGCTTGAAATGCTCCGCCAATAATTCCGCAAAGCGCCGGCTGGCAACGCTGTGGATCGGATAGCAAAGCTCAATGCCGCGGCTTTCGCCTTTGTAATTGCCGGAGCAAACATGCAGCACCAGCGCGCTTTTTTGCCTCCTGGCCATGGAAGCCACAGTACCGAAGGGCATGGCGCCGGGCCGGGCGGGTGTTGGCATAACCACGTTCGCCCCCAGGCTGCTCACGTTCAGATAATCCTGGGTGAGCTCCAGGATGGCGCGCATCACCTCGCCTTCCTTCGCGCCGTTGACGAATTCAGCGGCTCCGTTGCCGCAGGTGGACAATAGAACAGATGGCATAAAAAAGCCTCCGTATATACATATTCATTCATGTATATGCGGAGGCGGGCATAATTATTAGCTGCGATGAAACGCGGGTTTGGGTTTTAAATTGTACGGCAAATAATATTCGCCGCCTAGAAGAACGAAAGAGCGGACGAATCGCATTCGTCCCCAGAATTCTGGTTCTTATAGGCGTTGAATATTATTCAACGTACACTACCCAAAAGCATCAACTTTCAATTCTCAATTCCCCGGAGCCCGCTGAATATTCCTGCCACTGCGCGTGGCTGATGAGCACCTTGCGGGGCTTGCTGCCCTCCGGCGGGCCGACAATCCCCTTTTCCTCCAGCAGGTCGATCAGGCGCGAGGCGCGGGCATAGCCCAGAGAGAGCTTTTTTTGCAGCATGGTGGTGGAGGCCAGCTGCGCGGCCACCACAACCTCGATGGCTTTTGGGAGCATGGGGTCGCTTTCGTCGGCGTTTTCGCCGGTATCCATGCCGCCGCCCTTCTTCCTGCCCCGGCCCGCGGCCATCGCGTTGCGCTCGATTTCCTCCCAGACGGCGCTGTCGTAGCCCTCTTCGGTCTGGTCCTGCGCCTTGACGAAGCTCACGACCTTCTGCACCTCCGGGTCGGAGACATAGCAGCCCTGCACGCGCACGGCGTTGTTACCGCCGTTGAGGCTGAAGAGCATGTCGCCGTTGCCAAGCAGCTGCTCCGCGCCGGCGCTGTTGATGATCGTGCGCGAATCGATCTGCGAGGCCACGCTCAGCGCGATGCGCCCGGGCAGGTTGCTTTTGATCACGCCGGTGATGACGTCCACGGAGGGCCGCTGCGTTGCCACAACCAGGTGAATCCCCGCCGCGCGGCCTTTCTGGGTCAATCTTTGTATTGAGTCTTCGACATCGCTCGGGGCCACCATCATCAGGTCCGAAAGCTCGTCGATAAAGATCACGATCTTGGGCATGTGCTCCAAATCATCCTGCATGGCGGCGATGTTGTTGTAGCTGTCGATGTCGCGCACATTTTGTTCGGATATGCGGGTGTAGCGCTTTTCCATCTCGTTCACGGCCCAGCCAAGGGCCCCGGCGGCTTTCAGCGGGTCACTGACAACCGGGACAAGTAAATGCGGGATGCCGCTGTATACATTGAACTCCACCTGCTTTGGGTCGACCATCAGGAGCTTCACGTCGTTCGGGGAGGCATTGTACATCAGGCTCATGATCAGCGCGTTCATGCAAACGGATTTGCCGGAGCCTGTCGTTCCCGCTATTAATAAATGCGGTAATTTGGCCAGGTCCGCGCAGACGAGGTCACCCACAATGTCCTTGCCCAGGGCCACGGTAAGCTTGGATTTCGCCGCGCCTTTTCTATAGCTATCGGAATCCACCAGCTCCCGAAGCGAGACCACTGCGCGCACACGGTTCGGGACTTCCACACCGACGGCAGGCTTGCCCGGAATCGGCGCTTCAATACGTACTTTGGTCGCGGCAAGGCGCAGGGCGATGTCGTCCGAAAGGGAGGTGATCTTGCTGATTTTCACGCCCTCGGCGGGGCGCAGCTCATACCGGGTGACGGAAGGGCCCCTGCTGCGCCCAACCAGCTCCACCTGCACGCCGAAGCTTTCCAGGGTATATACAAGCTTGCGGGCAATCAGCTCCTCCTCGCTTCGGTCGGGTGCTGTGCCATGGGCGCGGGGGGGCGCCAGGCAGCTCAGCGGCGGTGGCTGGTAATCCTGCGCGGCGCCGCCGTTCGCCTGGTCCAGGGCTGCCTCCATGGCCGCTCGAACGGCATCATCCCCCGCCCGCTTTGCCTTCTTGCGCTTGGCGTTGTCCGCAAGGCCCTCTGCCAGAGCAGCCGCCTCTTCATCGTTTTGCAGAGGATCCAGGTTCATCACGGTGCTCGGCAGGCCCTGTCCAGGGGCCAGGATTGAGGGATCAGGGGGCAAGCTAATTTTTTGTGGCACCGCCGCCTGCTCGCCGAACACTTTTTCCATGCGTTCCAGTTCTGCCAGGCCGTCCTCAATGGAGCCTTTCTTATGTTTTTTGGACCTTTCCGTCCTGGAAATCGTCTCTTTCTCGGGCTTGTCCGGCTTGAAATCGATCTTTTCCCGTTCGCCCCATTCCGTCGCGATATCCACAAGGCGCTCGCGCAGCCTGAAAAACGCCAGCGGCGCGCTGCCCAGCGCCAGTAATACGGAGATGAGCGCCGCCCCGGTTTTCCCGAAGGCCCGGGCTAAGCCTACCGCGACCGCCGCGCCGAAATACCCGCCGTTGCGCGCAATATCGCGGAACACCGGCGTCTCCGCAAAAAACACGGAGTTGATCAGCCCCTCCCAGTCGTCGGCCTCCAGAGCCTCCCTGCTATGGGTGACCAAAAACAGCGCCGAGCCGGCGAAGAGGATCATCAGGATTTTGCCCAGCAGCGGCGCCCAGGCGCCGCCCAGGGTATTGCCGCGCATCCAAACGCTGCAGCACCAAAACGAAAACATGGCCCAAAACACCAGCGGCAGGCCAAAAAAGCCCCAGAGGGCGGTATGGGCCGTCAGCCAATGGTTTTGCCCGGGGATCAGCGCCAGAGCCAGCACCAGCAGCGTGCAAAACCCCAGGACATAGGCGCGCGCGAGCAACGCCCGCCGTCTGGCTTCCTCCAGCTCTTTGGCGCTTGGCTTCTTTTTTTTGCCGCCGCCATTGCCGCTCTTCGGCGTTCTGCCTTTCGGCGCGGCTGATTTCTGGGCGTTTTTCTTGCTTTTTTGCGCTGTCGCGGCCAAAGCGTCACATCCCTCGATACAATTTCTTAATCAAAATTGTATCACGTTTTTGGCGCTTTGTCAACCAAAGTTATGGCAGCCAATCCTCCAGCACGTCCATTACATGGACAAGCGCCACCTGGTTGCGGCGGAAGATATCCTCGAGGGCATGCGCCTGGTGTTCGCTGCGGCAGATATCGTCCACGGAAATCAACGCAGCACCCCTGCTGTCCAATACATGAAACCGGTATGATGTATGCGATTCTCCTTTTTCATCCTGTATTTGTTGTTTCTCGCAAATGTAATCCAAATGAGCCATAGGGCACCTCTTTGCCGTACTTTTCCTTTTCTTTCCTTATTATGTGCTTTTTTTCAACATTTGTAAATACAATTATGGTTTATTTTTGCGCGTATTGTCTGCTGAACGCCGACCGGTTTTCGCGCGCCGGTGCTTTGGCCCGCTGGTGCTCACCCGGTTGGCCGCGAACACGCCGCCCGCGGCGCCCGCAAACAGCATCACAAGAAGAAGCACCACGGCGTTCAAGCCGATACCCGCTTGGCTGGCCGCCACAGCACCCGCCAGCACGCACACATACAGCCCAGCCGCCGTGAAGACGCCCATGAGCAGCCCCTGACGGCGCATGGCGCTGACATTGAAAAAAGCCGCCGCGAACGCCGAGAGGCCCCCAAGAGGGATTGCCGCCATGGGCAGCAACGCCTGCGCGAGGTCCAGCCGCAGGCAAATGGCCGCGGCGGCGGCCAGCAGGCCAGCAAGCAGCACAAGCCCCAGGATCACACTGAATCCCAGGCGGCGCAGTACTGGCTTCCAGCTGCTTTCGCGCGTGTTGCGCTCCTGTCTGCGTTCCATCCCGCACTCCCCTTACGCACAATTCTATTTATGTTTATGCGGGACAACGGAAAACATGACAAAACGGCAGGATTGTTCCTGCCGCTCTTGTATCTTGTTTCTTTCCTCTGGTTTAGTCCTCGCGGTTCTTCTTGCTCTTCTTGCGGTTCTTCGTGGTTTCGGCTATCTTGGCGTCGCGGGCTTCCTGCTGCGCCTGCTGGGCGGCCTCCTGCTCGGCCTTCTGTTTTTCCTGTGCGGTGTTGTTGATGCCCACAGCCGTCCGGATCAGGCGCAGCTTCGTGCGGTCCGCGCCTGTTTCGATGATGATGCTGTCTTCCTTCACGGTGATCACGCGGCCCATAATCCCGCCGATGGTGGTGATTTCATCGCCGATCGAGATATTGTCGCGCATATTCTGTTCTTCTTTTTGGCGCTTTTTCTGTGGGCGGATCATCGTGAAATACATCACCGCGATCATGCCGCCGATCAAAGCGAACATCTGCCAGCCGCCGCCCTTGCCGCCGGCGCTGCTGCTGGGCAGCATCAGCCAAACCAAATTCATTTATATTTTGCCTCGCTTCCATAGTAAATTGATACGCAAGGAGTATTATACCTGATGCCGCAATAAAAAGCAAGCGCTTGTCCCAAATTTACACACTGTTCACATGCGCTTTCGTCAATTTGACCAAAAGGCAAAATATTTGTTCGCAAAATTTTTGTTTGCATTTCGATCCAGCTTGTGCTATACTATTCGTATGCAGAAAGATTTGGTCATCCGCGGGGCGCGGGAGCATAACCTGAAAAATCTGGACCTGACCATCCCACGGGACAAGCTCATTGTCTTCACGGGGCTTTCCGGCTCGGGCAAAACTTCTTTGGCCTTCGACACGATTTACGCCGAGGGCCAGCGCCGCTATGTGGAGTCGCTTTCGTCCTACGCGCGGCAGTTCCTGGGGCAGATGGAAAAGCCCAATGTGGACAGCATCGACGGGCTTTCCCCCGCGATTTCCATCGACCAGAAAACGACGTCGAAAAATCCCCGTTCTACCGTTGGCACCGTGACGGAAATCTACGACTACCTACGCTTGCTTTATGCCAGGGTGGGCAAGCCCCACTGCCCTGACTGCGGAAGGGAAATCGCGCGGCAAACCGTGGACGATATTGTAGACAAAATTCTGGATTTGCCGGAGGGCACGCGCTTTCAGCTGCTCTCCCCCATCGTGCGCGGGCGCAAGGGCGAGTACCAGAAGGAGCTCGAGCAGGCCCGCAAAAGCGGCTATGTCCGCGCGCGGGTGGACGGCATCGTCTACGACCTTTCGGAAGAAATCAAGATGGACAAGAACAAAAAGCATAAGATAGAAATCATAGTGGACCGCCTTGTGATGAAACCGGATTTGCGGACGCGCCTGACGGATTCCGTGGAAACCGCCACGCGCCTGGCCGAGGGCTTATTGCTGGTAGATGTATTGCCCAGCGACTCGCGCGAAGGCGAAGAGATGCTCTTTTCGCAGAATTACGCCTGCCCCGAGCACGGCTTCAGCCTGGAAGAGCTGGCCCCGCGCATGTTTTCGTTCAA
>Ga0123353_10019716_pt1 | contig 10036 bp, 9 predicted proteins | sample TergutLab28metaG_3_FD_92763 | JGI IMG/M metagenome (GOLD analysis project Ga0123353, IMG submission 92763) | Labiotermes labralis P3 segment gut microbial communities from Petit-Saut dam, French Guiana - Lab288 P3 | ecosystem: Host-associated > Arthropoda: Insects > Digestive system > Gut ...
GAGGAGCAGTACAAACGCCCCGCCAACAAGCTCATCAAAGGCGAGGAATTGAATATTTTAATTGGCTCGAGACCTTTTAAGGAGGACGAGGGCAGCGAACTTGTGAAGTTGAATATAGTCAAGCTCTTGAACGAGAAATACGGCATTGTTGAAGCTGATTTACTCAGCGCGGAGCTTGAAGCTGTGCCCGCGTTTAAAGCGCGCGACATCGGCTTTGACCGCTCGCTCGTCGGCGCTTACGGGCAAGACGACAGAGTCTGCGCGTACACAACGCTGAAAGCTCTGCTTGACTTCAAAAAAATCCCGAAAAAAACTGCGGTAGTCGTGCTGACCGACAAGGAGGAAGTCGGCAGTGACGGGAATACCGGCTTAAAGTCTGCATATCTGAAGTATTTCCTTGCCGACTTGGCGGAAATGCAGAACGTTGTACTTCGCACATTACTATCTAATTCGCGCTGCCTTTCAGCCGACGTAAACGTTGCATTCGACCCGACTTTCCCGGACGTTGTCGAAAAGCTGAACGTCGCGTATATCAACTACGGCGTCGCGCTCACAAAGTACACCGGCACTCGCGGAAAGGCCGGTACAAGCGACGCGAGCGCGGAGTTTACCGCGGAAATCCGCAGATTGTTCGACGATAATAAAATACCGTGGCAGACGGGCGAGCTGGGCAAGGTCGACATGGGCGGCGGCGGAACCGTAGCCATGTTCCTCGCAAATCTAAACATCGACACGATTGACGTAGGCGTGCCGGTGCTGTCGATGCACGCACCGATGGAAATCACGGCTAAGAATGATATTTATACGGCGTATAGGGCGTTCGGGGTGTTTATTGAGAGTTAAAACAGTTTATTTATATAGTATAAAGGTGTGATTTTATAAACGCTTTGATTGTTGTTGATATGCAGGAAGATTATATTAAAAGATATAACGGCGGTTTTCTTATAAGCAATATAAACATGAGGATAAAACAATATCTCCGAAACGGCGATATGATTGTTTATATCCAAAATATCGCCAAAGGAAAAAAATCAAACCTTGTAAACGGGCTTCATGTAGTATCGGAATTTATATTCGACAAGAACAGAGCAAGCTGTTTTACTAACCATGAACTTAAAGCGTTTTTAAAAGAAAACAATATAACGGATATAGAACTTGTTGGTGTTGACGGTAATTACTGTGTTGGAATGTCAGCATTAGACGGTGTGAAGCATGGTTATAATATTAAACTGATTTTGGAATGTATAGGCGTAATCAATACAAACAGATTTGAAAAAATGAAAGAAAAGCTGCTTAACGCAGGGGTAATTTTCAATTACTCAGTATAAGCGTTACCGGCAGCTTTGAATGCGCCTGTCCTATTCACCCTCCCACCCTCATAAACATATAATATAATTTGTATGTTTTATGACGGGGAGCGGGTTTTATGACAAACGCAGAAAAGAAAAAGAAAAAGCGCCTCGGTAGGCGGTTTGTTATAATCGGGCTTGTCATGCTCGGTCTTGCTTTTTATGTGGACTTGCAGGTACGCCCGCTGATTGAGAGGGTCGCCGAATTTCAAAGCAGGACGGCGGCTGTGCGAATCATAAACGATGTAGTGCTGCAGGAGCTTAGCAGCAACGCTTACAACTACGATAATATAGTTAATCTGTCTTTTGATGAGGGCGGAGAACTGTGGTCGATTACAAGCGATATGAATACGATTAACCGTCTTAAAAGCCGCTCGGCTCTGCTTATAAACGAAGCGGTAGGCGGGCTCGAAAAGATGAACATTGGTATTTCACTCGGAACAATTTCAGGCGTGGGTTTTCTTTACGGAAGAGGGCCCGTTCTGCCCGTGCGTGTGCTGCCTAAAAGCTATGCAAATACAACGCTCATCAGCGAATTCACCTCAGCAGGCATCAACCAGACGCTTCACAGAATCATCATGGAGGTTGAGGTTGAAGTAGCGATAATTATACCCGGATTTAATCAAACAATGACCGTACAGACAAATTATATAGTGGCGGAAACTGTAATAGTCGGCGAGGTACCTAATATGTACGTGCAGGTTTCAGGCACGGGCGAGTTATTTAACAGACTGGAGGCGATTGCGTGACGGACAATGGACAATTGACAATTGACAATGGACAATTGACAATTAATAAACAATTGACAATTGGCAATGAGCAATTAAAGTTAAAATATGCGGAACTGTGCAATAAAATAAACGAGTATAATCATGCATATTACGTACTTAACGAGAGCCGCATAAGCGACTATGAGTTTGACGCACTGCTGCGGGAGCTTGAGGAAATGGAGCGCGGGTTCCCCGAACTTATTGCGCCCGACTCCCCCTCGCAGCGCGTGGGCGGACAAGCCGACACGACGTTCGAGAAGGTTACGCACATTGTGCAGATGGGGAGCCTGCAGGACGTGTTCTCTGAAGAGGAACTGCGTAAATTTGATGAGAGTGTGCGCAAAATAGTAAGCAGACCTGTATACGTCGTAGAGCCCAAAATGGACGGGCTTTCGGTGTCGCTCGAATATGAAAACGGCTTGTTTATACGCGGCTCAACACGCGGCGACGGCTTTATCGGCGAAAATATAACCGAAAACCTCAAAACAATTAAAAGCGTGCCGCTGAAACTGCGGCGAGAGATTCCGTTTATTGAAGTACGCGGCGAGGTTTTCATGCCGCACAGCAGCTTCACAAAGCTTGTTGCAGAGCAGGAGAGCAGGGGAGAGCAGCCCGTTAAAAACCCGCGCAATGCGGCGTCGGGCTCGCTCCGGCAGAAGAACAGCGCGATTACCGCAAGCAGAGAGCTTGACATATACGTCTTTAATGTTCAGCAAATAAGGGGAGCTGAAATAACAAGCCACAAGCAAAGCCTTGAATTAATGGCGGAGCTCGGCTTTAAAGTGATTGGGGACTGGAAAGCGTTTTCAGACATAGATGATGTGATTATACAAATAAGCGAAATTGGAAGACAGCGCGGAAGCTTCGGGCACGACATTGACGGTGCGGTTGTGAAAGTGGACGATTTTGCACAACGGGAACTGCTCGGCGCAACCTCAAAGTTTCCCAAATGGGCGGCGGCGTTCAAGTATCCGCCCGAGGAGAAAGAAACCACGCTGCTTGAAATTGAAGTAAACGTCGGCAGGACCGGCGCGCTGACGCCGCTTGCAGTTTTTGAGCCGGTAAATCTGGGCGGCACTACAGTGAGCCGCGCAACCCTGCACAACCAGGACAGAATAGATGCACTGCGTCTTAATATCGGCGACAGAATCGTCGTCAGAAAAGCCGGAGATATAATCCCTGAGGTCATGGCGGTTACTTCGCACGCAGGCGGTGAAACATTTCAAATTCCCGCAGCCTGTCCCGTTTGCGGCACGCAGTCAACCCGCGACGAAGAGGAAGGCAGAAGCTGCCTCCAAGCCGTCACCCGCTGCCCCAATATCGACTGTCCAGCGCAAATCAGGCGCAGCATAGAGCACTTCTGCTCACGCGGCGCAATGAACATAGACGGGCTCGGCGAGGCGATTGTGGAGCTTCTGCTTGAACACAAATTGATTCAAAATGTTGCAGATTTATACAAACTTACGCACGAGCAGCTTCTCACGCTTCCAAGCATTAAGGAAAAATCTTCCTCTAATTTAATAAACGCCATTAATGTCTCAAAGCAAAACGAACCAAACAGGCTTGTCTATGCCCTCGGAATCCGCGGTATCGGCGAGCGCAACGCAACGCTGCTTTGCGAGAGATTCGGCGGGGTAGAGGGGATAATGGCGGCCGCCGCGGAGGAAATCGAAGCGACAGAAAACTTCGGCGCGGTTCTCGCCAATAACGTTTATAACGCCATGCGCGAGCCGCACATGGTGAATCTTATTAATGAGTTAAGCAACAGCGGCGTTAAGCTCGTTTACACAAAAAAAGCCGAAAGCGCGAAGCTTTCAGGGCTTGTTTTCGTTGTAACAGGCACACTGCCGACTTTAAAGCGTGATGAAGCAAAAGGGCTTATAACCGCGAACGGCGGGAAGTGCTCGGATTCGGTTTCAAAGAAGACGAGTTATGTCCTTGCGGGTGAAGAAGCGGGGAGCAAGCTGACAAAAGCGCAAAGTCTCGGAATCAAAATTATAAGCGAAGACGAGTTTAAGGAGATGTTGTAAAGTTTGAAACAAAATACAATTGAAACGGGGAAAACGTTGTTTTCATACACCTTTGGTGAAGAAAGGACTTAATGAAAATATGAGGGAAAGATTATTATTTTCACTTGCCGTGTGTGCGTTCTTTGTAGCGTCAATTATACTTATACTGCATGTTAACGGAACTGTCGGCAAAGAGGAAGAAAATGTTCCGGTTCATGCCGAAGATGAGCCCTTCGGTAATCAGCCTGTGCCATCAGAATTATCTGAACCGCCCGAGCCCGATGTTTTTATTCTTTATGATGAAAATGATGAGGATTCGGATTACATAGTTATAAATAATATGTATTTTGATATATACGTAACTCACCTGGATTTATCCGGCATGAACCTATACAGCGAGGATATAGTGCCGCTTAGTCGTATGATTCACTTAACCGAGTTAACCATATGGGACAACCGGATTGACGATATATCACCGTTGTCGGGCCTTACTGAGCTCGTGGTGCTGAGAATCGGCGATAATCCACTGCTCAGCGACCTCGCGCCGCTTGAAAACCTCACGGAGCTTAAAGAACTGCGGCTCAGTAATTGCAGCATCAGCGACCTTACGCCCCTCGCGAACCTCACGAAGCTTGAGTATGTCACGCTCCGCAATAATCAGATAAGCGACATAACGCCGCTTGAAAACTTGAAAAATCTTATAGATTTGGGGCTGGACCGCAACAGTATAACCGACTGGTCTCCTGTGGCTCATGTTGAAAATGTCAGCGGCAGACCTTAGGACTGAACTTAAATCTTCGGTAAACGCTTAACTCTGCTGCTCACCGCGCAGACAACCTCATACGGAATCGTACCGAGCTTACCGGCTATGTATTCTATATTCGTTTCCTTGAAATCGGCAGAGTAAATAAGTACCTCGTCTCCGACTTTAACGCCGTTAACTTCGGTTACATCAATCACAGTCTGGTCCATGCAAACCCGCCCAAGAACAGGGCAGAGGACACCCCGCACCGCAACAGAACCGCTGTTTGAGTGTGCACGGGAGTAACCGTCTGCGTAACCCACCGGAATCACAGCGGCTTTACACTGCTCAGTGGCTTTATAGGTTCTGCCATAGCTGACACAGTCGCCCGCATTAAGTATTCTGATTTGATGAATCACGGACTTCAACGTCATCACAGGCGAAAGTTTTATCGGCGGCGGTACGCCCGGGTCGGGTGAAAGCCCGTAAAGAATAAGACCCGCTCTAATATAATCGGCCTCAAAATCACTGTGAAAGAGCACGCCGCCGCTGTTCTGCGAGTGTATTCTCAACCCCTTGCCTTTGGCGAGGCTGAGCATTTTAGCTTGCTGGCTTTTCGTAAACGCCGAATCGTCTTCATCAGAGCTGTCCGCGCAGGAGAAGTGCGTGTAAATCGCCTCGCACTGAAGTCCGGCAAGTGAGAGAATTTCCTCAAGCTCGGCTTCGGTATTAATCCCGACCCTGTTCATTCCTGTGTTTATTTTTATATGAATCCGAATATTCATATTTTCACGCAATGCGAACGCACTTAACTCGCGAGCGTATTCAATATCGCCGGCTGTAAGAATAAAATTGTTTTCCGCAGCCTCCGTAAGGCGCTTTTGCTCGGTGAATCCGAAGATTAGTACATCGCTGCCGCAGGCGGCGTCTTTGATGTGCACAGCTTCGTCTATGCAGGAAACCGCAAAGAAATTCACGCCGAGCCTCTTAAGCTCTGAACAGATTAAAGTATCGCCGTGACCGTAGGCGTTCGCCTTTACGACAGCGATTATTTCCTTACCCGGAGCGATTCCTCGTATTTCTTCGACGTTTTCTGCGAGTGCGGATAAATCAGCCTCGACCCACGTTCTGCCGTGAAAGCCCATAAATTACCTCAAAAACATATTGTATTTTTAATATATATGTGATAGAATATAATTATACCATCAATAAACAGTCACGTCAACAGGGAGGCGTAAATTTGAAAATAAGCGGCACTGAATCGGGGAAAACGAAACTTTTCATTTATCGTTAGTGCAGAAAGGGCTTTATGAAAATATGTCTTTTTTGAAAATAAGCAGCACTGAATCGGGGAAAACGAAGCTTTTCATTTATCGTTAGCGTAGAAAGGACTTTATGAAAATATGTCTTTAAGGAAATCAGTAAGAAGAAGAAGCAACTGGTATATTTACCTTTTAACTTTTATGATAATGTCGTTAATAGTCAGCTTCGTTATTTATAATATCTGGGACTTTCTTTTCCCTGCCGAAAATCTTCCGGCGATGACAAGCTCCGCAGATTACCGCCCCGACGCATCATACGACACGACGTTTCTGCTGATGCTTTCGGAAAATAAAGGTGCGGTTCCCGAATATTATATGCTTATGAGCTACCGCCCGGGCAACGAGTCGATTGTACTCGTCCCGATAAAGGAAAGTTTATATGCAGAAGTGGGATTCTCGCGGGGGACGCTGACTACACATTACGGTGACGGAGGCTCAAGGGGCGTTATGCTTGCGATTCAAAACGCGCTCGGGATTCGCACCGACCACTACATAAAATTCGATAAGGATTCTTTTATAGGGTTTTTGGACGAGGCGGGCTTTACTCCGATTAATATCCCTTATGACCTGGAGAGCGAGGAAATTAATTTCCTCGCGGGTTCGTATGAGTTCGCCGGAGAAGACCTTTATAACTACATAACCTATCCCGATTATGGGCAGGGTGAAGACTACCGCTGTATGGTTCAGGGGCTTGCGGTTGCAGGCTTCATTAACAGAAACAGCAGCAATCTTACAGTGCCGCAGCTCCAGAGCCTGTTCACCAGAATCCTAAACACCACCGATACAAACCTTGACTTTCAGGATTTTGTTAAAAACCAGCCGGCTTTTGTTTTCACCACGCAAAACAGCTTCAACATCGCAGACTATTATATTCCCATCGGCTCGTACGACAGCGGCGGAAGCTTTTTTATCTCGGATACAGCCGCGGCGACTATCCGGGACAGATTCGGAATCAGCTAACAAATAACGCCGCTGTTTAAAGCGGCGTTAAGTATCGCATAAGTATTCTTTAATGGCGCGGTCTTTTATGTACGAACTCGAGCGCATTAATCACCGCAACATCAATGTCAAGCACATTCTGCCTAATCATCTGCTGGTCAATCTTTGTGAAAAGCTCGCCCTTTGTAGTGCTTACATATTTCGGCGGGAGAGCGTTGAGCGCTATACATTTTATATCCTCCAGGCACTGCTCACATTTGCAGTAATCGCCTGTTTTCATTCGCTCTTCCATACGAACTTCAACCATTTTTTCCATCATATTTATAAATGCCATTATATAACTCCCCCATAATTTAAATCTATTTTATGTTCTATATAGTAAAGTTTAACACAAAGCGCGACTTTTGTCAACATAAATGATTGGCAAAAAAATTATGTTTGGATATAATTAGCTTATGTACTAAAAAATAGATTAAAAAAGTAGGGTAATTTGCGAATAACAAAACCAAATTGGGGAAAATGATACTTTCATTCCCCGCTCATGAGAAAGGACTTAAGTAACTAAGTATACAAATAATGAAACAAATGCGGGGAAAATGATGCTTTCACTCTCTGCTCATGAAGAAAGGACTTATTTAAAATGGATTTTTTTGAAGCTGTTGAAAAACGATACTCGCATAGGGGGAAGTATTTGCCGAACGCCGTGCCGCTCGCCGACCTTGAAAAAATCGCAGGGGCGGGTCTTGCGGCGCCCTCCGGCATGAACAGCCAGTGCGTGAGGCTTGTAATTCTGCCGGACAGGAAAGCGGTGCAGCCTCTCTGCGACATAGCGCCGACCGAAGGTATGCTTACCGCTCCTGCAGCGATTGCCGTGCTGACAGACAAGCTCGTACAGAGGGGTACGGTGAACTTCGAGAGGGAGGATTATTCCGCCGCTGCCGAAAACATGCTGCTCGCTGCTGTTGCTCTCGGATATGCTTCCCTGTGGCTCGACAGCCCTTACTTTGACGCTGAAAAGCAGCGCAGCGCTCTTGAAGTGCTCGGCGCGCTTCCGAATCATCATCTGCGTGTGGTTCTGCCCGTCGGTCTGCCGGACGGCGAAGCAAGCAGGCGTGAGAAAATGCCTTTCAATGAGCGTGTTTCTTACGGGAAATTCGGTAATAAAGCTTTAAGTACATAAATCAAGCAAACAAAGAAAAGCGAGCATTACCGCCGCTTTTACAGCAAAGCCGGCAGAATGAATACCGCCGGCGTAATTAATATTTTAAAGCTTGAAGCCGGAATCACTTATATAGCTGATTAACTTGAAAAATGCTCCGCATTTTTCACAACAAATTCGTTTGATGACGCGCCGTAGGCGCGCAATCGGCTATGCAGTCGATTTAAGCCGCTTTGCGGCTTACGCGGCATTTGCCGCGTCTTCAAAAATAAAGAAGCATTTTTGAAGTTAATTGATTATAGAAAAAGTCAGATTTTTCGCTTGATTTTATTGAGCGCGCCCTTTTCAAGGCGGGAGACCTGCGCCTGGCTGATACCTATTTGCTCCGCGACCTCCACCTGCGTCTTTCCTTGAAAGAACCGCAGGTTCAGGATTTTCTTTTCGCGCTGCCCGAGGTGCATTATGGCTTCCTTGAGCGCGATTTCATCAAGCCAGTTATTATCGTCGTTGTTATCTCCTATTTGGTCCATAACGTATATAGTGTCGCCCGCTTCCGAGAAAACAGGCTCATATAGTGATAAAGGTTCGCTGATTGCCTCCAGCGCCAGGACGACGTCTTCGCGACGGGAACCTATTTCCTTTGCAATCTCCTCGACGTTGGGCTCGCGCGACTTTTCGTTTGTGAGTTTTTCTTTCGCTTGCATAGCGCGGTATGCAAGGTCGCGCAGTGAGCGTGAAACACGCACTTGATTATTGTCACGCAGATAGCGTTTCACTTCACCGAGTATCATCGGTACAGCATACGTGCTGAATTTAACATTCAAGCTCGTGTCGAAATTGTCAATCGACTTTATAAGCCCGATACAACCCACCTGAAACAGGTCGTCGGGATTCTCGCCGCGCCCTGAAAAACGCTGGATTACGCTCAGCACGAGCCGTAAATTCCCGTTAATCAAGTCTTCGCGCGCTTTCATATCGCCGGTTTTTATTCTGCCGAGCAATTCGATTTTTTCCGCCTCTTTCAGGACTTTTAAAGTAGATGTGTTTACACCGCTTATTTCAACCTTATTATAATACAATCGAATCACTCCCCGTAAAAAACTAACACTTATAAGAGTATTGACGGAGAGGATTTCTTTATTCGTATATTAAGCTGGAAAAAAATAGCTTAAAAGTTTTTTGCTAAAATAAAAAACTGCCCAATAGGGGCAAACGATGTTTGCGTGCCGCATTGGTGAAGAAAGGACTTAATGAAAATATGCAAATCAGAATCGCGGGGCTTGTCCCCGAATCAATTGTAGACGGTACCGGCTACCGCTTCGCAATATTTGCGCAGGGCTGCCCGCATAACTGTCCCGCCTGTCATAACCGGCATACCCACGATTTCGGCGGCGGTGAACTTTATGATGTCAGTGACGTAATTGCGCGCATAAAATCCTTTCCGTACAGCGACGGTGTGACTTTTACAGGCGGAGAGCCTTTTTGCCAGCCGGAAGCCTTTCTAAAAATTGCAGAGGGGCTGAATAATATTAACATCTGGTGCTTCACGGGCTATGATTTTGAGGAGCTGCTCCGAATGGAAAACCCCGCCGTCCGCATACTTCTCGGACGAATCGACGTGCTTATTGACGGGAAATTTATTGAAGAGCAGTTCAATTATCAGCTAAAATTTAAAGGCAGCAAAAACCAGCGTTCCATTAATTGTAAGGCAAGTTTAAAGCGGGGAGAGGTCGTTTTGATTGAAGA
>Ga0123353_10019718_pt1 | contig 10036 bp, 5 predicted proteins | sample TergutLab28metaG_3_FD_92763 | JGI IMG/M metagenome (GOLD analysis project Ga0123353, IMG submission 92763) | Labiotermes labralis P3 segment gut microbial communities from Petit-Saut dam, French Guiana - Lab288 P3 | ecosystem: Host-associated > Arthropoda: Insects > Digestive system > Gut ...
ATAATAAAAAACGAAATTCAAGAAATTCGTCAGTAATTATAAAATTGTTGCAAATTGGACATACACACAACAGAATTCTGTGTTATAATGGAAATATGCCAGACGATGCCAGAAGACGCCGGACGACGGGAGCAATAATCGATGGATGATCGTGGAACGCATAACTATGGAAATATAAAGCTCATGTTTGACTCGATGCCATACACCTGCCTCTTGTGGAACAGGGATCTGGTTATGCTCGACTGCAACGATGCGAGCCTGGAACTTTTCAGAGTTGACAACAAGGAAGAACTTAAGGAGAGTTTTTTTGAGTTTTCTCCGGAGTATCAGCCCGACGGAAAGTCTTCGAAAGATAAGGCGATAGATTACCTTGCCCGCGCGTTCAAATCCGGCAAGTGCGTTTTCGACTGGACGCACATAGCTTCCGACGGCACGCAGATCCCATGCAGCGTCACAGCGACCCGCGTGGACGGCAAGTCGGAGCAACTGGTCGTGGCGCATATAATTGATATGACCGACCACTTTGTCATGATGAAGGAAATAGGGCAAAAGGACCACCTGTTGTACACGGTAAACAATGTTGCGGGGATCCTGTTGCAAGCGTCCGCGGACGAGTTTACTGAAAGCCTCTACCGTTGCATGGGTATGATCGCCGGGGCAGTCGACGCGGACCGCGTATATATGTGGAAAAACCATATAGAAAAAGGCGAACTCTGCTGCTCGCAGATATTCGAGTGGTCCGAAAAGGCGCCGCCCCAGCATGGAAAAGGCCATACCATTGGCTTATCCTATCGCAAGGATATCCCCCAATGGGCGAAAATCCTTGTCCGCGGGGGGCATATAAACGGCGAAGTGAAGAAGATGCCGATCGGCATATCAACGCAGCTTGCAAGACAGGGTATCCAGTCGATTTTCATCGCCCCCGTATTCCTGGTCGACGAGTTTTGGGGGTTCATAGGGTTTGACGACTGCCACAGCGCAAGGGTGTTTTCAGACGATGAGGCGTCAATACTACGGTCGGCGGGCCTTTTGATCGCGAACTCCATGCTGAAAAGCGACATGACCATTAAGCTGAAAGAAGCGCTTGAGAAAGCGCAGGAAGCCAGTCACGCGAAGTCCATATTTCTGTCGAACATGTCTCACGAGATAAGGACTCCCATGAACGCCATCATCGGTATGGCGGAGCTGCTGGTGCGCGAGCAGCTCAACGAGCGGCAGCAGGGGTACGCAGGAGACATAATCGTATCCGCCAAGTCGCTGCTGGATATAATAAACGATATCCTGGACTTTTCAAAAGTCGAGTCAGGCAAGCTTGAGCTCAACCCCGTTGATTATGACTTTGCCGCCCTCATCGACAATATCGAATCGATGTTCGTCTACGTCGCACAGAAAAAAGGTCTCGAGTTCAAGCTTGAGTGCGGCAAGAACGTACCGGAGTATCTGTACGGCGATGATATCAGATTAAGGCAGGTCCTGATAAACATCTGCGGAAACGCAATAAAGTTCACGGAAAGCGGTTATGTACTGCTGAAGATCTCCGTAAGCAACAACTCGCTGGTCTTCGAGATCGTCGATACCGGCGTAGGCATACGCCAGGAAGACATGGCAAAGTTGTTCAACGCGTTCGAGCAAGTCGACAAGTCGATCAACCGGAGCGTAGTCGGGACCGGGCTGGGGCTCACGCTCAGCAGGTCGTTCGTGGAAATGATGGGCGGCAGCATATCTATCGAGAGTGAGTACGGGCACGGTTCGGCGTTTACGATCGTCATTCCTGTTGTCAAAGGCAATGCCGACAATGTCGAATCAAATGTGAGCGGGAAAGCGGAGCAGTCACTCATAGCCCCGGACGCGAAGATACTGGTCACCGACGATAACGAGTTCAACCTCAAAGTTGCGAGCGGCTTGCTCAGTTTAATGGACATTTTACCCGATACCGCAGACTCGGGGCATAAAGCGATAGAACTAGTCAAGCAAAGAGACTACGATATCATATTTATGGATCATATGATGCCGGAAATGGACGGGGTCGAAGCAGTCAGAAGGATAAGGGAACTGGGCGGCAAACACGCCGAACAGACGATTATCGCCCTTACCGCGAACGCGACCGGAAACGCACGCGAGATGTTTTTAAGAAACGGGTTTACCGACTTTATCTCTAAGCCCATTGATGTGAAGAGACTGTTTGAAGTCGTAAAGAAGTATCTGCCGCCTGAAATCATCAGGGAAGCCATCGGCGGCGAAGGGAGCCAGGAGCGTTCATACCTCGAGGATGAACTGCTTCGAAAGGCAACGGTCACTTTTGTAAAGGATAACCAAAACACCTTTGAACGCATTACCGATGCGCTTGACGAGGGCGATATAGAGACCGCGCACAGAATCGCGCATACCTTGAAAAGCAGCGCCGGATATCTGGGTAAGAAGGAGTTGCAAGAGGCGGCTTTTTCGATCGAGGATTCGCTTCAGAGCGAGAAGCAGCGCTGTACTTCGCACCAACTGGCTATCCTGCATGAAGAGTTGGTAAAGGCCCTCCGGGAGTTCATGCCCCTTTATGTTGAAGCGCAGGCAGAAAAAAAAGCCGCCGTAAGGATCGACAGCGAAGAAATGATCGCTATGTTTGCGGAACTTAAGCCGCTTCTGGAAAAGAGCGACTTCAACGCCGCAGACTATGTGGAGAGGCTGCGGGGCATCGCAGGCATGGAACAGCTTGCGCATCTGATCGATGACTACGATTTTGAGGGCGCGCTCAAAGAGTTGGAATCACATTTCAAGGCATGAGTTTGTCAGGGCATGAGTTTGTCAAGCAGGCGCATAGCGCCTTCGAATTCATAATCGTCGATACGCAGGGCAAGGTCGCCCATACCTTCGATACCCTGCAGCTTTTCAACAAAATCAACCGCGCCGAAGTCGCTCTTTTCAAGGAGCGGCTTCAGTTCTTCCAGCAGTGCCGTCAGCTCCTGCGCGTCCATTTTTACAGTATCGGGCTTCCCTCTTTCCGACTCTTCATAAATGGGCGCGAACTCCTGGAGCGCAAGTGAAAGTTCCTTCTCAAAGGACTCAAGCTGTGCGGGGGTGTAGCCTGCTTTCTCTCCCTGGAGAGCCGTCTCAATAATAAACGCGGCTTCCTGTAAAGCCTTCTTCCCCAAATAACCTGCGCTGCTTTTTAAAGTGTGCGCGATCCTGTGCGCGGTCTTTATGTCACCGGATTCTAGCGAGCCGGTTATTCTCTCCCATGTGTCCATGTTTTCTTTGACAAATGTGATGATCGTTTTCCGGCGCAGCTGATCCTCTCTCTCCTTTATTGCGCGGCTGTTATTTGCCTTGTCTTCGGTCTTGATTTTCTCTGCCGGAACATATTTTTGCACTACAGCCTGCAACTCGCCCGCGTCAATAGGCTTTGAGATAAAATCATTGAACCCGTTTTCCAGGAACATCTCGCGGGCGCCTGTGACAGCGTTGGCCGTGAGCGCGATTATGATCATTTTCCCAAACCTGCCGCCCATTGCCCTTATCCGGTGAACTGTCTCGACGCCGTCCATTTCCGGCATCATATGATCCATAAACACGATATCATACTCGTGTTCTGCCACAAGCTCGATCGCTCTGAAGCCGGAATCCGCTGTTTCCGCTTCGATATCCATGAAACTCAGCAGCCCGCTCGCAACTTTCAGGTTGAACCCGTTATCGTCGGTTACAAGTATCTTTGCGTCAGGCGCACTGATAGCCTGCTCGTCGATTCCTGTATCACTGTGCCGGATGTTTTCGGGGTTGCCCCTTACTAAAGGAATCGTAACGGTAAACACCGTGCCATGCCCGTACTCGCTGTCAACGCAGACTTCGCCGCCCATCAGCTCTACAAAGGCTTTTGTGATAGAGAGGCCAAGGCCTGTTCCCACCACGCTCCTGTTCTTAACTTTATCAAGCTGCTCGAAGGCGTTGAATAACCTCGGAAGGTCTTCGTCGCGTATCCCCATGCCCGTGTCTTCGATTTTGAATACCAGCCTGTCCCCGCTGGCCGTAACAGAGAGCTTGATATATCCTTCTTCCGTGAACTTGATCGCATTGCCGCAAATGTTTGTAAGGACCTGCCTGATTTTTACGTCGTCCCCGCAAAGGCAATCCGGAAGGTCGCCGGTCATTTCCACTACAAACTCAAGCCCCTTGGTTTGCGCGACATATGAGAACATCGAATCTATGTTGTTTACCAGCGCCATCAGTTCGTAATCCGCGAGGTTAAGCTCCAGCTTGCCCGACTCTATTTTTGAGAAGTCCAGTATGTCATTAATGATGCCGAGCAGCGATTTTGAAGAAATGTCGATGTCGTTGACATATCCCATCTGGCGTTCGTTGAGGCGTTCATGCCCAAGGAGGCCCGCCATACCGATGATCGCGTTCATCGGCGTGCGGATCTCATGCGACATGCTTGACAGAAAATCGCTTTTCGCCCTGCTTGCTTCCTGCGCGATCTCAACCGCATCCGAAAGCTCCTTAGTCCTGATATCAACCAGCACTTCCAGTTTGCGCCCCTCTTTCCGCATCCTGACAAATAGGATGACGGCGAAAACCAGCCCTACTGACAGCATACCCACGCCGATCATGTACGGAATACGCTCCTGAGCCATTTGAACTCTGTAGTCGTATGTTTTACGCAGCCAGCTTCCGGAGATATTATCCACATCGATAACTTTCATCGCCTTCGTGATGATCGAAGCCAGCACCTCTTCGTTTTTATTGAGCCCGTATGTCGAGTAGAAGTAGTAGTTAAAAACGTAGTTCGCTTTATATCCGACAAGTTCCCTGTAGTTCGTCAGGATAAGAAGGTGATGCTCGCTCACCATGACCATATCGATTTCGTCGCGCTCCAGCGCGTCAAACGCGTCATATGTGCTAGTGTACTCGGTCACATCCCTGTGATTGGGAAACCAGGCGCGGAACAAGCTGTGGTGAGCAGTGTCCCGAACGATCCCGACTCTGACATTGAGCACCTCATTAATGCCTATATCCCGGAACTCAGATTTCGAAACAAGCGCAAGATGGTTACGGAAAAAACTCTCTCCCGGCCATATGAAATGCCCGACCCTTTCGTCTGTAGGAATGAGGGAGCTGATTAGGGCGGCGTTTCCGTTCTCAAGCATCTTCAGCAGCTCCGACCAGCTCGCGTTTTCATCGTTTATCCGAATAAAGTTAAGGCCTGTGAGGTGTTCAATCTCATTGAGTATATCAATGGAAATCCCGTCCCACTCCTCGGTCCGGGGTTCATAAAAGCTCACGGGGTAATTAGTAATTTCCGCAACATAGGGGACGCCCTTGCTGTTTTTCAGATACTCGCGCTCTTCGTTTGTCAGCAACATGAAGAACTTATGCTTCAGATAGTCCTGGTGCCCCTGGTTGTATAACCTCGTCAGATGGTGGAAGGCTCCGCTTTTGAGCGCTTTGTCCACTACTTCGATGATCGGCCGCAGCTCCGGGTTCTGCGTCGACAGTGACACGGACCCGTAAACTATCGGATAGTATATGCTCGCCGCCACATCGTCAAAGAACCCGAACGCGGCTTCGGCGGAGTTCTCGGTAAAGAACGCGTCGATTTCCCCGTTCTTCAGCATTTCGTATGCCTGAAGGTTGTCGCCGACGATGATCGCCTCGAACTCGTTCCGCTCGTTCCGTGAGATTATATCTCTGATATGGCCTCCGCGCAAAAATGCATATCTTAAAACGCGCGTCTCGGCAATCTCCTGCAGCGGCAGGGCGTTCTCCATACGCAGGGTTATTATCTGGCGGATCGCAATGTCGCCGGTCATGATATATTTGTCGTGCCGCCCGTCGCCGGCTGTGAGTTCTCCGGTAAAGTCGATCGTCCGGTTTTCGAGCCCCTTGATGAGTTCGTCCCACTCGACAATACCCGGCACGAAGGGTATCTCAAAAAGTTCGGACAGCCATCTGCAGAAATGCGCGGAAAACCCGCCGACCCTGCCGTCCTCTCCTATGAACATTTCCGTGCCGTATATCGACGAGAAGCTGAAAGTGTTCCTGCTTCTCTGTAACTGCTCGATCGCGGTTATATCGTCCTGCGTAACTCCCGGTATGTCCTTATATGAAGTGAACACCACCAGATCGTCGCCGGGCGCCTCACGATCGGCGCAACCCGAAAAAACCGCGGTCAAAAAGATCGCGGAAAGAATAAGCGCGCAGAAGCGTTCGATTCTTTTTTTAATCATACCTGGTGTTCCGTTCTGCATTGTGCAGGTTGCTGTACAGAGGGTATCTGGTAAACTCGCAATGGTTACAGTCTGCACACAAGTTTTGGCTAATATTCCGTGTTTCCGCTGCGGTAGTTTAGTCGCCCAGACCAAATGTATCAATATCCGATTGGGTGATCGTCCTGGCGTCAAAACCTCGTTCCTCTGAAATCACTTTCTTCGATGAAAGGGTCTCTCCCCGCTCCAGCCTCTTTATCATCTCATCGATCACAGACGCCTGAAACGGGCTGCATTGGCCGTTATAGTTCCAGTTGCCCGCGAGCAACTCCCGAAGAGCCCATTTATTGGCGTCGAAGCCCATGATTATAACATCTTTGCCCACCCCGTGCGATATACCCGCTTCGGCCAGGGCGTCGACTGCGCCCTTTGCCATACCGTCGTTTTCCGCGTATATGACATTAAACTCGGCGTTGGACTCGATCACGGACCGTACGATCTCCATCGCTTTAACTTCATCCCAAGCAGCCGACTGCTGTACGACCTTTCTCATCGTGCCGCTTGCGAACTCCCTGTCGAGGGCGGCGGTGCGCCCGATCTGCGCATCAGTCCCCATAGCGCCTTGTATATGGATGACATTGTATACTTCAAGCTTCTCTCCCCTAAGCCAGTTTACGGCGAGTTCGCCCTGAAAATGCATGTCCGATACAACGGCGGCTTCATAAAGGTCTTCAGAAGTGTTTATCATGCGGTCGAACATAAAGACTCTGACGCCGGCGTCCTTGGCCGACCGGAGCACACTGTCCCAACCATCTGACGAGGCTGCGGAAATCAGGAGGTACTCCACTCCCGCTTCAATGAACTCTCTGGCGGCGTTCAACTGCGGGTTGTGACTATCGTTATAGTACGTCCTCGCGTCATAGCCGTTTTCCTCGGTGAAGACATTCTCAAAGTCCTTGACGTTAGCTTCCCGGTATCCGGACTCTCCGGGCGGGTTATTTATGATCCCGACTTTTATCAGCCCGTTGTCATCTTTACCGGAACAGGCGGACAGAACACCAAACACCATAACTAAGCACAGGACTATACTAATTGATCTCTTCATTATTCAGTACTCCTTTGTGATAACGAACCTTTGGTGAAACTATAGCACAATTCGTCAATCATTTCAACGTTAATGTGTAGTAGTTTTATCTTTTTATTTTGGCATTTATCTGCTCCATGCGTTCCCTGACCCGGGCTTCCACGCCTTGCGTCGTCGGCTCATAGTATCGCTGCCCCAGCAGTGAGTCGGGCAGGCATTGCATTGCGCTGAGCTTTTCTTCCGTATCGTGTGCGTAGATATAACCTTTGCCGTAGCCGAGATCTTTCATCAGCTTTGTAGGCGCATTGCGAATGTGGAACGGAACAGGTTCCGCCAGCATTCGTTCGGCGTCGTCGGCTGCTTTTCCGTAGGCGATATAGAGCGCGTTCGACTTCGGTGCGAGCGCCATATAGACTACCGCGTGCGTCAGATGTACGCTGCACTCCGGCATCCCAATAAAATGGCATGCCTGATACGCCGCGACCGCGACCTCGAGCGCCCTGCTGTCCGCCATGCCTACGTCCTCGCTCGCGAAGCGCACTACCCTGCGCGCAACGTATAGCGGGTTCTCCCCCGCTTCAAGCATTCTGGCGAGCCAGTAGACCGAAGCGTCCACATCGCTGTTCCGCATCGACTTATGCAGAGCGGAAATAATGTTGTAGTGCTCCTCGCCGCCCTTATCGTAGAGAAGCGACTTCTTACTTATGCACTGCTCGATCATCTCCATAGTGACAGTCACGCCTGTTTCGTCAGTATCGCCGTTCAGGATCACCATCTCAAGAGTGCTCAGAGCCACGCGCGCGTCGCCATTTGCGAAACCCGAAATGACTTTAAGCATATCGTCAGTGATCCGCACGTCTTGCCCGCCGAACCCGCGCGGGTCCGAGAGCGCCTGCTTGAGCAGCTTTAACAGATCCTCTTGTCCGAGCGCGTTCAGGACAAAAACGCGGCAGCGTGACAGCAGCGCAGAGTTGATTTCAAACGAAGGGTTCTCCGTCGTCGCGCCGATGAGGATGATACTCCCCTTCTCTACGAACGGCAGGAATGCGTCCTGCTGCGCCTTATTGAAACGGTGAATCTCGTCTATGAACAAAATAGTCTTGTCGCCCATAATGCTCATGCTATCCGCCCGGTTCATGACTTCCTTGATCTCTTTGATCCCGCTTGTCACCGCGCTGAAGTTGATGAACTCAGCCTTTGTCCTGCCCGCTATGATCCGGGCAAGCGTAGTCTTGCCGACGCCGGGCGGGCCCCAGAAGATCATCGACGACGCCATATCCCTGTCGATCATCTGGCGGAGGACTTTACCCTCGCCCAACAGGTGGCCCTGCCCGACAAACTCATGTAAGTCGCGCGGCCGCAGGCGGCTCGCCAGCGGCCCCAAAGGATCCGGCGAATCAAACATAGACTTCTGCCTGTAATTCTCGTTCATAAACGCTCCATAAAATCTAATCACGTCATTGCGGGCTTGACCCGCAATCCCCTGAGCAACGATCTCTCTACGTTATCCGTACTGCCTCGACATTAACACATTTCCCTGTCTCCGAGTCGATCTCAAAAATCGCGCCTTCGACTTTACCCGGCCCTTCTGCAGGTTCGAAACGGCTGGGCGGGTTCCCAAGAAAACGCGAAATCGGCTGATCTGGCTTCATGCCGATAACAGACTCGCACGGGCCGGTCATCCCCAGGTCGGTGATGTACCCCATCGCACCGGGAAAAACGCGGCAGTCTGACGTTTGGACGTGCGTGTGCGTGCCCCACAACGCCGAGACGCGCCCATCGAGATAATATGCCATAGCATTCTTCTCACTGGTCGCTTCGGCGTGGAAATCAACAAGCACGATACTCGTTTCCGTTTCCTTCAGTATCCTGAGTATCCTGTCCGCCTCAAGAAACGGGTTCTCACTGCCGTACGGCATATCTACCCTGCCGATCAGGTTTATAACGCATATACTGCCGAACGACGTATCGATAACGCCCCAGCCGCGCCCCGGCACTTGCGGCGCATAATTCGCGGGGCGCAGGATGTACTTGCAATCGTCCAGGAAACGGCAGATTTTATTTACGCCCCAAGTGTGATTGCCAAGAGTGATGACGTCCGCGCCGGCTTCCAGGATCGCCTCGGCATGAGCAGGCGTGACGCCGAGCCCGGAAGCGTTTTCGCCGTTTACTACAGTAAAGGCGACGTTTCCCCATTTCTTTATTCCCCGCAGCTTATCAGACAGGATGTCGATACCCGTCTGCCCGGTGACGTCGCCAATAGCAAGAATGTTAACTGTCATGGCCTCTCCAAAATCACAGCGCGACTCAGAGTCAAAAACCCGGAACTACTCCTCAATGAGCAACTCCTTGCTTTCTTTTTCCTCTTTCTTCGTACCTCTGTCTTCCTGCACGATTATGTTTATTGCTTTGTGGCAGTTTTTTATCTCAACTTCCCTGTGTATTCCGCCGTCCTCTCCGTCGACCGTCCACGCGACTTCTTCGTCAAGCGTGAACTTTACTCTGGACGCTTGGTACAACTGGACATTATCGCCGTCATAACTCTGCGTAGCAAAGCTGGACATAATGTCAATAAACGCGGTAAGGTCGATCGGCTGCTTGACGAGGACCACTTCGAACAGCCCGTCCGCAAGGTCAACAAGCTTAGGGTCGAGCCTCACTATACCGGCTACCGAAGTTGAGTTCATGACGCCTCCGAAAATGAACTCCCCCTCGATGATTTTTCCATCGCACTCAACGATGGTATGCCTTGCCTTGATTG
>Ga0123353_10019721_pt1 | contig 10036 bp, 12 predicted proteins | sample TergutLab28metaG_3_FD_92763 | JGI IMG/M metagenome (GOLD analysis project Ga0123353, IMG submission 92763) | Labiotermes labralis P3 segment gut microbial communities from Petit-Saut dam, French Guiana - Lab288 P3 | ecosystem: Host-associated > Arthropoda: Insects > Digestive system > Gut ...
CAACTGATTGTCTATCACACCCCACGGCTACTGCAGGATTAGCGCGTTGAAGGCAAGTGCATATGACTAGTATGACGTCACGGACAGAGTACAGTACGCAGACACAAAGACATCCACACTTTCCTCTGGCCAATATCTCCGTAATAATTGAACTTTGGATATAGGTGTTTAAGGTTATATCGGTAGAGTTTGACCTAAGGAACACTCTCCCGAAGTTAGGTCCTTTCCTCCTGGGACACCCTGTATACACGCAATGGCAGATGTACTTTACTGGAGGCACTCACCGGGAGGCTGTAGCATTTGCGCAGTGTACCATAATTTGGCGAGCATATAAATTTATACATATGTAATGCGTTGTGCCAAGTTGAGGTCTCTACTGTATCTCCTCTGGCCTGCGTGCGTACCAAGGACGCCAATCTCGTCCACCTTGCTAGCGCCGACTGCTTCACGGTGTTCCTCATTTTTACGCCAATAATCTTTACTTCCTCACCTTATGGTATGCCCATTATATCGCATGCAGTGTCCCACGTGCCCACCGCCAATGCGCTAGATTTCGCAACATTCAGGTTTGCGCCAGTTGCCTTCTCGTAACAGGCTATGGCGTCTCGGACTGTTCTCACGTCCTCCTTCGAAGTTACCAAGATGGAGACATCATCGGCTTACGCGATCACCGTGGTCTTCCATTGCGTCCCATGTGCGCGAATTCCCTGTAGGCGTTCATCCAGATAGTATAAAAAAGAATTAAGACATAAGAAAAAGAGTATCATGCTAAGGAGACAAGCCTGTCGCACACTCCTTTGGATGGGGATGGGAGTAGATATACGTCCATTGACTCGTAGGACTGATGGGGCGTTTCCGTACATCATTCGAATACATTCTATGAATCCCGCACCAAAACCGTAGCTACGCAAGACGGTCAGGAGGTATGAGTGCGAGATCCGAACAAAGGCTTGATTAAAGTCCAGAGATACCACACATAATGGGTGCAGAGTCGTCTCCGAGTAGGCAATGGTAACTCGTACTGTGGCCACTGCGTCGAAGATCGTGTTTCCGGGCACGCCGCAGTACTGGCTGGAGTGGAGCAGTTCTACTATAATGGGCCGCACTCGGGCAGCTATGAGTCTTGCTAATATTTTATGATCTGAATTGAGCAGCGTTATCGGCCTATAGTCCTCTGGTGTATGAGGCCTCGCGTTTTTCGGGATGCAGGCTGTGACTCATTGTTACTGATGCTGTGATAGTTGTCGGTTTCGCAGCATCTGAGTAAACAGTGTTCTCATATCACTTGCTATGTCTTCCCAAAATATTTTAAAGAAATGCAGTCCTACACCGTCGCGCCCGGGAGAATTTTTGCTGTCTCATTTGAACACCGCTGCTTTCAGCTCTTCGGCCATAATTGGAATCTCCAGTATCTCCCTCCAACCATCAGGCACACACCCGTATCCCGGCTCTATTATTGTCCTGATACTGTCCTCATCAACCTGTATGGGGCGATATTTACTTCGAATATGCTTAATGAACACAAGTAATTATCCCTCGCAGATATCTGACATCCGTGATCCCGATCGTGCACTTCTGACATCTCTCGCTGCGCCCTCCGTTGTGTCGGTTTAATCAAGTGGAACGGAGACATGCGTTCCTCCTGTTTTGTGTTCGTAGCTCAATCTGTCCCCGTGCCAGTCTAGCATTGTGGAGTTTCACAATTTTGGCTTTAAGATGATTAAACGTTGCTCTCCTAGTCGCGTGTTTCTTCGGGCGCTGCAGTATGTCATAAAGGCAGGCGTAATAGAAGGTCTCCATCTGTGTTTCCTCTCGTCGCTTCACAGTCCCTTCACGGATGAAAAGTTCCTTGAGGTGCACTTTTGCCACTCGTTCCCATCACATCACCATAGTAGGGTAGTTTTTTGTCTGTTTGGACCATTCTGCCCAACGCTGCCTCAATTGTTCCTGGAAACCTTTCTCACACGGTAAAGCCGTATTCATATTCGAATAACTGCGTCCGCGCCGCATGGTGGTGGCCTCAAGGGCTATTCGTATCACCACTGCCAGGTGGTCAGTAATCGCAGCGACTCTTGTTTCCGCACCCGGTTTTTGTATGCTCAGGTTTCGCTACGTATATATCCTATCAATCCTCAAGGCTCCCCGACTGGTGTAGTGGATATAGGTAGCACGCTCCTGGGACGTCTCTCACATGTCTACTAAGTCAAATCCTCTATTGAACTCTTGCATGGCCCGGCTGTAGTTTAGGTGTCCTATGGCGTCCAGGTTTGTAAGGAAGCTATTGAAGTCGCCTCCAACCAGGAGCAATTGTGGGATACCCCACAGTAGGTATGGGAGTTCGTTCGAAAAGATGTTTTCCATGTCCCCTCTCCTCTCGGCTCCAGACGGTGCGTATATGTTCACTATGGTTACATTTTGGAAATCTGCGGCCATTCCCCTGTCAGTTGGGAGACATACTATGTTCGTAAGCTGAATATGGTCTCGTGTCAGGATCACCGTCCACCGCCCCGTGGTGCCTATGTTTGTGTAAGCTGCAAAGCCTCGGATGTCACCGAAGACAGGCCGCGTGACTTCCTGTAGGAGAATGACGTCTATTTCCTGTTTTTGCAAAAAGTCTTCCAGCATCGCTATCCTGGGTGGCGTCGCCATGCCGTTCACGTTGAAAGTCGCGATTTTATAAATATCAGACATCACGAGTCTTACGGAGGTGGTGGACACTTAGTTCTTAAAGGGAAGTGATTCCCGTAGTCTTCGATCGACTCCACCGTCGCACCGGAGGATTTTCGTCCTTTCTGTCGATCTTCAATTTTGGGGGGCCTTTTGGGACTGGTCGCCGTAGCTGTCTCTTGCATCCCGTCCTGTGGGGCTAGACGACCTTCTTCTGTCCCACCTATACTCCACTCCAACGTGACACCTTCCGCGTCCATATTGCCTCCAATGGGCCGTCCATTCTCCTCATTGCTGGGCTGCCGCATCACTGGTTGTTGCTCTTGAGAAGTCTCCATCCTGTCCTCCTGCCCCTCCCAGGACGGTGGGGCATAGTCTTTTCTGAGCGTCCTTCGCCTTCCCTCTACATATGGTCGTTCGCCCGTTGTGTCCGTTGTAGGTTCCAGTACGCGCTCTTCCTCCATTGAGGGTTCGGCCTCCTCTCCCCTTGGCCTATCTCGTCCTCCTGCGGCGTGAGGGCCATATCAGTTGCCTGCAGTGTCTCTGTCTTGATATTTTCGGGTGCAGCTATGTCTGTGGCCCTATGCACTATTGTCGTGGTGTTTGAAATAGGCTCCCTCGCCGCCAATTCCGCCCATGATGCAGTGGTTGCCGGTCTGCTTTCCGCTCGCTTCCGCCGTCTGTGCGGGCATGTAGTTTTCAGATGACCCGGTTCGTCGCCGCTGTGACAAGTTGTCGGCTGCCTCTCGTATGATATTAGTGGTCTGTAGCCAGCCACCACCACATGCGAAGGGATATGTTTGACCAGTGACATGCTTACCACACGTACTCCACTGCAAAACCGATATCGATAGGCATTTGAACACATTTCCGGTTAAATGTCACGTATTTCACCAAATGCACCCAGCGCCATTTTCAAGGTCTTGTCTTCCACTTCGGGGGATAAGCTGGCCACCCTCACTCGTCGCATTCCTAATACTACTGCCTCGATTCTAACTTTTGAGATTTCGCTGTTGTCGTGTCGAAAATACTCTTGCCTCTGGGTCGCTGTCAATACTGCCTGCATCCTCTTTGGGACCCTGAATTTTATATAAACGTGTCTATGAATGCCATCAATTTGTATCATCACTACTTCATGTTCTTGTAAATGCAGTGTTTCATAGATCCATTCGTGTATGTCGAACGCCGACACACGGGGGCTACGTTGATCGAAAGCACAGACGATCGTTTGTTGACGTTCAATCATGTATACTGTCTCCCGCTGATAGCCTGTTGGTGTAGTATCACCGCACAAACACGCTCACTGCCTCAAGGGTAGCTGCTCGGCCGGTTCACTCCTTGCGTAAACACAATCGCACTCCACCACGTCTCGAAGCAAACTGGATTTGATCCCGGACCGTCCAGCCCGTAGTCAGTCGCTATACCGTCTGAGCAAACAGGCTATATAAACTGATGGAAAATTAGGCAACGCCAGCTTTCCAATGCAATTTTAAACATATTTTTAACGTTTGATGCCATGCAGCTTATGTTATGAACAGCACAAGTAACTAAACCATAAATAAAAACAGATAAGGCATTTTCCAACGTTACACGCATGTGCAGTACTAACCTCTATCGTTATACGCATGCGTAGCACTCATCTCCCAACTAACGTTACAAGGAAGCGCAGCACTCACCTCCCTGTTTATCCTTAAATTCCCGCTCGTACAGTCTGTACGCCCTGGCGTGTGATAAGAGGGTCGTATGAATGACTAGGTACTGCCCGTGTCCAGGAGTAGGAATGTTAGGTGCAAGCCCTATCGGTAAGCTGTACCCCAGAGCAAGCATTTTGGGTTCGTTGATAGTGTTCCACCATTTTACCTGCACATAAAGGAGAGAGACATAAAGTTATGTGCTGTGGAATTGAAAGCACATGTGTTGTTATCTGACCGGATGCAGCAACCCATTCTTATGAGACTCGAGTTCCTCGTAGTGTTGCTGCAGAAGATTCAAAATTTTTGTGCAGGTGACTTTTGTCGCTGTGTAAATACGTCAAGACGTTTCGAAGGATCCTAGGCACTTCAATGTGAAGACTAACGTAGTACGAAATTTGGGTACGCCGAATATTAACCTATTTTCCTACTCATAAAACCGATAAAAATGATAGGACGCCTCACATATTTAGCAATTTTTTTCCACATTTCATAAACTACACTTTCCGCTGTTAAGGAGCGGGGAGGGGGGTATTTTCGGGGGCTTTATACAGGAAAGCCTTGTCTTACGGGGCGAGTAACATGGTACTCACTTACCGTCACAAGTTAGAGGTTTCCAATTGCAAAACATTGATAAATATATGTGTATGTTCAGGCAAACACAAAAATATATTATTTTCAACTTATTGCCAATGAGTTGAACAATAAAATATTGTTGTGTTTGACTGAAAAAAATATTTTTATTTTTTTCAATTCTATAGCACAACGGGATATCCTCTAGGGAATAAAAAGAGGTTCCCAGATTATTTGAATTTTACAGACATTCCTAGTAGGTACGAGTATCTGGAGATACGAATGCAATTATACAGTGACAAAAGAAAATCTGTCCATATGAAGCTGTTTGGAGATATATATGTTTCTTCTGGATTTGCAGCCCCACCATTACCGACAGATAATTATCCTTTTGCAGAAAGCGCAGTCTATTTTAATTAGTTGACATTCAACGGAACAGAGGCATGGAAATTCTTTCTATAGTAAAACCAACTAGATGCATCAATGTAACATTTCTTTTATTTTGGAACGACACTCTACATGTTTCGGAGGGTCTTCCGGTCCATCATAAGGAGTTCAAGACAGTACATACATCAACAAGCATTTGTCAAACAGATACTGCTGTCTGCTTACTAGCGGGTACCCTCTAGCAAGCAGAGAGCAGTAACTGTTTGACAAATGCCTGTTGCTGTATGTATAGTCTTGAACTCCTGATGATGGACCGGAAGACCCACCGAAACATGTAGAGTGTCATTCCAAAATAAAATAAATTTGATACATTGGTGCATCGAGTTGGTTTTACTATAGAAATTGTGTTACGATGTACGGCCGTATGAACGTCAAAAGATGTAGGGAAATTTTAATTTTACTTCAAGGCATAAGGCTTTACCACTTTAAGGCTTAGTGATTACCATATGCACCATCAGGCTCAACAGTCAAAAGTTCCTTGTCCTGTCCACAGAATGCACTATTGTTTTATGTCATTGTCAGAATGATCACCCATCGCTTCCTTCATTATATAGCATTAAACTACTGGTTCTTATAGTGGCGGGGTTTGTCTGCTGAGTGATACGATTGAAATCTTATATAATCAAGGCTAATTTCCGTCTGTAAGGAGTTATTATATGGAATACATCCAGGGGAATGTTTTCTACACAAGTCACAGCATAGAGGGAAATTTGAAATTTTGTCGTGAAATTTCAGTTGGATGCCAGGATGTAAGTTCAATTAATATTTACATACAACACGCGACATGTATCTAAAATCAGAATTTTAGCCACAGCATGTTTAAGCAATATTTCGGCACAAGACAATATGTGAACAGAATTGTAGACGTGCCACGATGAAATAGCTGTCAGTGCCAACACCACAAGGGGAAAACAGTTCAGTGGAAAGAGTTTATTAATTTTCTGTCGTGTCCAAAATGTTGACCAAATTAATCTTGTAAATTAGTTCTTAGCATTTCTGGGATGTTAGGCAGCGCTGATTGGGAGTTAGTTACTGACATGTAGGGACAGCCTCTCGGTACCATATTCAAGGGTAGGGAGGCCAGCTTCACATTCAAGACTGGACCGACAGGCTGTCCCAAAACGTCGGTAGCAAAGTGCAGATCAATGCTGCGCAACTTCTCAGAAAAGCGAAGAACTGATTTACACCGCAATGGGAGCACCAAACACCAAATAAAAAAAAAATCACCCTGTCTCCGAAGTTGGTGTAAAGCACACGAGCATAATCTTCGAAGTAGTTTGCTAGAACAGGATTGGTCCATCCACCAAGATCTTGTAGAGGCTGTGGCAGATCCCAGTGGTTCATCGTTATCTGAAACGTGGTTGGTTTGCACTATTAATAACCCGCTGTACAGAGGTGGCAGAAAGACGTCACAAGGATCAACATAACACCATATATACTGCTAATGCTGTTACAAGGCAGTTTATATTTAATGTATTGTTTGTTTTTAGACGTTTTATGAATAACAGCTATTTGAAATACAAAGGTTTTGCGTTGCCAATCTCAGAGCAGAGCGAAATACAGTAAAAAAAATCTATGACAATGGGGTGAATGGGGAGCGTTCTTCGTCTTCGCTTCGGATATCCAACGTTTTATTCCTTGACATTAATAAACTCAAAAGTAATTGGGGTCACTAATTGTATCAGTTCAACACATTTATTATTTGAATTTTCCGGCTATGTGGACGAGATCAAAACGGAACCAGCTGCCCAAGGATTTATCTTTCACTTAATATTTTAACCTACATTGGATGAAATAAGAAAATGTGTTACCAAAGAAGAAGAAAAAAATTTAGTATGTCACTATTTTTAGGCTCTTCTACATAAGAACTTCGATAAGCAATCATCAGCTTCGTGTTACTTTTCCTGTACTTCGAGCGGAAGGCTACGTAGTCCTACAGAATAGCATGTTATGGATTTTTATTTTTTAATAATGTCGACGTGTCTCACTTTCGTTTAATACTGGACAAAAATAACAGACATATCACATGAAGACTTATATATGTTGTTAATGTCATCTCGGCAAAACACGCAAGAAAATACCAAAGCTAAAAATGCGGTGGAAGGATCTCCTATGATAAGAGAAAAATAAAGTCGCTCTCAGATGGAGAATGTACCGAATAATGACAGTAATATTGTGAGATAAAAAATTAACAATTTCAGAGGTGCCACTCGCATCTTTCATTTTTATTATACAGTAAGAAAATTTGTGACTTAGGGCGAATAATGAAACAAAAACGCCCGAAGCATTAGGTTTTGCAGTAGACCTTTGCCGTTTTGTTCAGAATAACATGGCGCACTATTATTTTAACTACTGGTATGTTGACTCTATTAGAGATTGGTGTATTTTACTAGTAAACCGGTCTATTGTTACAGTTATTACACTGAAAAATAGTTCCAAGCAGAAAAAAAAAAATCCCTTACGCGTCCTTACAAATCTTAGGACCAGCCAGCCTGCTATTCAATGGTATCAGGCAGTCTTTTCCCGGCAGTTAAAACAGTTCCACCTCTTAAAATTTCAGAGCTTATTTCATAAAAAAAACACAATTTTAAAATCACCTGTCTGTAGTTCATGTCTTTCTAAAGTAAAGTAAAGCAGTCCCATTACAGGCCTGAAGGGTACCAGGAAGTTAAGGCTCCCAGATTGCGTGACAACGGCATAGAATGTTGGTACGTTGTCAGCCGTACGCACCGGCCGCCTTTACCCCCAGGAAATACTCCTGGTACTCATTTCTGTTAGAGGCTGAGTCGACCCCACGGCTATAGTGCAATCGGAAGTATTTTATATCAATGAAAAATACAATGACACCAGCTGGGAAAACACGCAAATCTCAGGACATGAACACTAAAATGTTTGCTTCAATTGTAAACAGATGTTAGTGAGAGACGTATGAAATGACGTAACAAAATACACTGTTTGAAAAAGCCTTTCTACAGCAGCGGAATTAAAGTGGTTAGCGAATGGTACAGTTTTGGCGCCTTCTTTAAAATACACCAGGATAAGAAGCGAACACTTACCATAGGCTGTATTCCATTGGCGAGCAGTTCGTTTATCAGATTATTATAATAGGCAATGCCGGCTTGATTCACTACGTTGTCATGTCCAGTTGGTAGAATGCGCGTCCACGACACAGAGAACCGGTAGAAATGAACCTGCAATATACACATTTATGTACCTCAGTTACAAAGAGCGATATGGCAGTAAGCAGACATGTTGTGCAGTGAGGAGTAATTGGCTGAGAGTGAGAGGAATGGATGGGACAATAAGGGATATGGTTCAGGGGTACTGTACGGTAATATCGCGGAATTGTGGTAGGGGGACTGAAGAAGAGCACGAAGTGCCTAGTCTGGTTGAGTCACCAGCAGTCATCGAACTGGGAGGATCCTAAGTACGAGATATAATTCACAGGCCTTGAGGAGAAATTGTAGTAAAATATTTAATTATAAAAATATTGATATACCGACATATGCAAGGCAACAGACATTCCGAATCACATAGTACAAATCACAAATATAGACAAATTCAAAGTACTGGGATGAGTCGACATTTAGGTGTAACCTGTCGCTTTCAGCGTCACAGCAAATGATAAATTTAATAGAATGTGACAAAACATTTGTACGTACAATTGTAACAGAAAATACGGCGTCACATTTTTCACAATATCAGTATTATCCAACAAATTCTCACCCCTAATTCCTTCAGCAATCGGACGTCTTCCTTATACAGATGATAGGAATTACAGGCCACATCTCCAGTTGATTTATCTTTGATGATCTCCGGACGATCGTGGATCAGTCTGTCCCATATACTCTCGCCTTTACCTGTTGATCACAGATCAGTGTAAATATCCCATACAGGCAGGTAAATTTAAATTTATGCTGAATTGTGGGAGTGGAGTTACAGAGCCACACTTTCATTAGCTTCGGTAGAGTCAGAATGACGCATTGATTATTTTTTTATGGTTATAGATGGGGTAATAAGTGATGTGAGTCTGTCAGTTCATAGCCCTGTGGATGTGGAGAAAATCAAGTGCACATTGAAAGAAAAGTTTAGCATGTACAGCAACACCAATACAGATAAACGGAATATGTAAACTTTTCCATTCACCAACACTAAACACAACCGGAGTGACGCAATAATACAACTTTAAGTATAAAAACAAATGCACTCACCATCTTCGTTCCAGGCGCCTTCTATCTGATAAGCTGATGTTGCTGTTCCAAAGAGAAATCCAGCAGGGAATTCCAAACCAGCCACTTCGTCCTATACATAATTAACAATGAGTCCAGTTACTTATTGATTCTTACAAACAAGTAGACGGCAATGCCTGACTTAACTTTTATTGCTCGGAATCTCATTAAGCTTGATAATTTAGTTTCGTAATCAGACAATATTTTTCAGCTTCCTTCATGTATGTGATAAAGATACAGATGTTTAGCTTCAAGAAATCCCACACACACACACACACACATACACACACACTCATACACACACACCACACACACATACACACCACATACACACACACTCACACACACACAGACTCACACACCCACACACACAATCACACACACACACACACACTCACACACCCACACACACACACACACTCACACAAC
>Ga0123353_10019723_pt1 | contig 10036 bp, 7 predicted proteins | sample TergutLab28metaG_3_FD_92763 | JGI IMG/M metagenome (GOLD analysis project Ga0123353, IMG submission 92763) | Labiotermes labralis P3 segment gut microbial communities from Petit-Saut dam, French Guiana - Lab288 P3 | ecosystem: Host-associated > Arthropoda: Insects > Digestive system > Gut ...
CCCCCCTCAATAAATTGGCCTCCCTTTTGTAGGGAAATGGTAGACACCATTTTATCTTGGTAAATTCATGGTCCGTGGGTGTGATTCCCAGAAGTACAGGGAGTTTTTATGTTGAGTTCCTCAAACATTTGGCCCCATATATTTGGGGAGACAGACAGACAACACACAGTCCTGTTTACCTGTACCTGGATGTTAACCAGACCTCATGGCATTACAATCCAGAAGGCATGCTTGTTAGCTGGCAGGACCAAACTTGAATCTCAGTTCACCGTGAGGTCAGGACATCAGGAATGGTGAATGCCAGTTATAATTCTGTATTCAACAGACTGCCATAACTGCCATATTTACCCTGCTGTAGGTTGCAGGATTGTAGGTAGAGGTAATCGTATTGCAAGTGCCAACGCAATTCAGTGACCCTGTCATAATTGTCTCCTCCCACATGTTCACCATACTGTCGCCAGTGTCCGTGTGGCTGCCTGTCGACAAGCAGCACCATGTGCAGTTCACAGTAAATATCACACACAGTTACAATCATGGTAGAGGTAAAGCTGTCCCTGTCCGCACCATGAAGGCATACAGGGGGGAGTGGAGGTACAGGGTGGCTCTAGATGGAGACGAGTTCTTAACTTCACGCCCACCCCAGACACTTTACCCAAAAGAAAGAGCCTCCAGTTACAATTGAATTGGAGACAGGGTGGGCCCCAGAGCAGGCTGGGCTTTTTGGTGAGGACAAAATCTCTTTACTTGCTGGGAATTGAGCCCCAGATCATCCAACCTGTGGCCTACTCACTATACACACTGAGCTATCCTGACTTATGCTTCTAAAATGAATGACCAACTCCACAGAGCAGAGTCCTGGCTGAGAAGTTGATACTTCTCAGCTAGTCAAGAAATTCCTCGCATTTTGTGGAATCCAATTGTTCATTACCACATTCACAAATGCCCACCACTTGTTCCTAACATGAGTCAGACCATTGCAGTCCACACCCTCCCATCTTCTTGAAGATTCATTCCAATATTATCTTCCTATCTATGCCAAGGTCTTCCAAGTGGTCTTCTCCCTTATTGTTTCCCCACAAAAACTCTCTTCTACTTCGTGTGTGCCACATGCCCCAACCATCACCCTAATATTTGGTGTGTGCAGTAAAAATCTCGAAGAGGCCCTTTCTCCAGTTTATACCAGCCCCTTGTCGCTGCAGTGTAGACCCAAACAGCTTCCTCAGCATCCTACTCTCAAACCCCCTCAGCCCTTGTTTTCCCTTAATGTACGAGAGACACCCATTGAAACAAGAGGCAAGATTTTGGGTCTGTGTATTTTAATATTTTAAAATGAGACACATTATATGTGTAGAGAGTTTTGGGGAGGAAACTCAATAGAAAACTTCCACTTCAAACATCAGTGAGGAGAGGGAATTATGACACTGAAATACTTCTGATGTAGATAGATATTGACATTGAGAGGTGTTTGAAGTAGCTGACAATACAACCATTGATGGGCTGTGGTGACATGGGACTGAATCTAACGTTTATTACTGTAATATTAGTTATGTTTTATGTTGGCACCAGTACTGCATATTGTACTGTTGTTAGCAGCTACTACAGAGCAAAATTGAGCTACAACCTAAGGAAACATTTCCATTTGCAAGGATCACTCTGTTTTGGTTAGGCAGTAGCAAACACAAGATGTTAGTGTACCAATCCGTGTGACAGTTGGTGACCTTATGGCAGTGATGTGTGATGCCATGTAATTCAGTAAAAGGAAGACCACTGGTAGCTACTCAATGTACACCACCCCTGTTGTTTGTTACACTCGAGCCTTGTTCTCCCATTTGTTAAGAGCTTATTTTCCACCCCATGACTTCTGTCCTGATCATGCAGTAGTTGCTTGCTGTGAATCACTGTTATGTAGCTACTGAACCATGTAATGGCAGCACATGCAAGAGAACACATCTTCATACTGATTCATGTCTGATAACTGCTGTGTTGTGGCAAAATGCACTTCAGCAGTGGAGATGTTGGTACAAAAATGTGAATGACATAAACAAATGTGGTGAGAGCACAGAAAGGCTAATGATAAGTGATTCTGAAATATTTTTGTATTGCTGTGATACTCTGTGGATATGTGAGGTTTGCAATAGGCCAGGTTTGCTAGATAGTTTTCCCAGAAGTTGAAGAGAGTTCTTCATGGATGTGATGCCATTTGGTTGGGTGTGTATTTCCCACCACTGCAAGGATTGTAACGCCTTCATCTTCAGGGTCATACTGTCCAAGAAGGCTGCTGGCACCGTGAAGATGAAAGCACTGTGGTCCTTTCAGAATGTCGAGAGCCACTTGTCCAGTGACGCAGTGTAACGTGCCAGAAGGCTTGTATCCTCAGCAGCACTGCTGTGATGTCATATCCCACTTCCCCAGAAGTTTCTGCATTGCCTTTCTTCATCCTCACCCTCTAGGCCAGTGCTTCTTGTTGTGTTTGTACCTCACATTGGTGTGAGGCGGCAGACTGTTGGCATACACACTGGAGGGAGAGCACTTTGATTTCTTACATAAGACGTTTGTTGAGTATTACAGTCAAGACATGTTGACATTTGAGAACTCAACATTTTGCGTCCAGGGTTCATTTTTCAGTAACTTTCTGGTTTTAACTTCATAATTGGTTTCATTGTAGCTATGAATTATTTCCTCCTTATAGAGAGAGAGAGAGAACACTATTACTTGTAATCTCATATCTATTATTTGTATGATGTTTGTTCAATTGACATGAATAACATGAGATGTAAAACAGTGCCATGTAATATACAAAAAAAAAAAAGTTAGCCATAGTTGAAGAAATTTCAGGGATACAAGAACAGCTTTTAAAACCTGTTTGCTTTATCAGCCATGGAAGTGATAGGTTAATCAAACCATTCTTTATGAGGCCCATACATTATCTTTGCAGCATACCTTGATATTTCATTTGTGTTAACTATCATCACTTGACAGCAAGGAGTGAAATGTATAGATATGTTTGGCAGATCTGCATGTCCCACGTGTGTAGTAACTGACAGTGCCTTTGAAACTTTACAGGGAATACTTCATTGGTTTGTTGTAACATGTTGTAACCACCAGAGTTGCTGTATCAGATTTGCTTAATCCAGGGCCACTGTACATTTCAACAAGAATTCCACTGGAAATTTATTATTTTAATATGTTAATTAATTGAGACACAATTACTCTTGCCAAACTCATTGTAGGATCTATCAAATGGTACATATTTTTCTGTTCTGGTAACATGTCCAAGACTGATTACATCTAATTATAGTATCTGTGTGTCATTAATTAATGTATCTTTAGTTTTAGATTATTAAAAATGACAGAAGGATCACATTCTGGTGATGGTTAAGTTGTGTCAGAGTATGGTTCCTTCATGTATTGTAGGTGGAGGTTACAATTGCAGGCAGGCGCTGTTATGGAACAATTGTGGTGCTAACGACACTGTAATGTGTTGCAACTTTTTGTTAATTGCGTACAGTCTCTGCCGATAACTTTGGATGTTCCTATTTACTGTGGGTCTGTACCTCTTGGTGGAGGTACAAAGATTGAAGTAATATAAACAGCTTCTTTGGAAAGCATAATTATTGGAAAATCCAGTAATTAATTTCAAGATCAGATGTGCCAGGAATGAGAGATGTAATTTGTTTTATGTGTCAAAATTTAATAACATTTTTATGTAAACAGTGTTTTGTTTAGTTCATTGAGTAAGTTACAGCAATAAGATAATGTCTGTAGGGTTGTTATTTGTTGTGTGATGTCATGCATAGCTGCAAGAGAAAATGGTTCACAGCTGTTTGATTTGATGTATCTGAGTGTATGATTGCAGTGTAGGTCAGATGGTAGTGCTCTTAAACATTGGAAAATTTGCTCATGCTGTTGAAAGAGTTGTCAGTAGTTGTACTGAAAGCCTGTGACACATTGTGTCTGAGCTTGCAACTGTGTAATGGTACATACGTAACATTTCAGCATTCAGGAAATGTAATATGAAACAGCCACAGGTAATGTGTGCAGTAAACTGTGGTGGGAGAAGCTGCTGTCACATTGAGTGAGTGACTTTATTTTCAAATATGTTGTTATGATTTTGCAGAACTGCATGACTGTGGTGTGATCGCTAGCAGGACGTTGCAGTTATTTGCACTGCCACATTTTGAATGGCTCTGGGTTTGCCCACCCCCATCCCTTCATCCCTCCAGGCATCAGTTGAACCCATCAAGATTGAATAGGGGGTCAGAACCTGGTACCTTAGTGAGAGGGTGAGCATGATGCAACTTACAGCAGGGATGCATTATAGAGCATGTAACTTGGAAGTCATAATCTCTTTTTCACTGCCTCGTAAGTAACAAAATGATGGTAGAAGTCTGATGTAATTTTAGCACTTAACACGTGGAAGCACCAGTCACATGGTATTCAAGAGAACACAGAGGGTAGAGCAGCAGTGTGCAATTGCAATGCATACAGCACATGCAGCAAAATGAAACTGCCCACAGTTTTTCATATTGTTAAGTCCTCAAAGATTGAAGTATAGACATCTAGTGAGAAACGATTGATTTCATTATCATCACTATTATTATTATTATTAATTCACGGTGGTTTAACTGGTCTTAAAAGCATACAGGTCACTGACCAAGCACTTCTTACTCATTATTATTCTAAAATATTATTATTATTATTATTATTATTACTATTATTATTGGGCAAAATAGAACTATTCTTCTTGCCTAAAGATCACTGAATTGAGATGTTTCTGTCAAGGAGAACAGTTCTTAACACAAATATGACTGTGAATGTGTATTTTGTATTTGGGTATGTTCACAAACTATAAGTCAGAAAATGAGTTGTGATGTTATTAAATGGTGTGACTCTCTAAACTTCGTCAGATCTTAATTAAAGAACGTGTAACAAATAAAGAGAAGCCAAAGGGTCTGGCTTTTACACAAATAAAGGCACTAGATGTTCATATTTGCCTCACACTTGGTGATCCTTATAACGTGGCATCATCAGGACCTTACAGATATATCGGCTGTCTTAATTTGAGCAACGTAACATAGCCTTATGTTAGGTCATATGTTGGTAAAAGCTTGTATGTTCCAAGTACTAATGGTTTTACCTCCATTAGTCAGAGAACATCACCTTCTTTAGCATTTCATTATTCGACAGACAGTATAAACTTCCATTGTTTATTATTAATTTATAAATAATTTTCTGTAAATCAGTGAGGTGCTGGGTACACAGCAGGAACGGCACCACGTGTCATGTGGCTGCACATTTGTTATAGTTTGCCCAGTTAAACACAACAGTCTGTGTACATGACACAAGGTGTACTTTTATTTGGCTAGGACTGTACATGAATTGATGTTTCATGATGAGAACTGCAGCAACATAAATGGAACTTCTTGCTTCCACAAGACATAAAGAACGTACCTGAAGTTTCGGGTTTTGTGGGATGTGAGGAGTGTCATTCAGCAGGTAGCTGGCAACATTCTGAAGGACTGTAGTGCCATCAGAAAGTTGGTGACTGCACAGAAGACTTGAGTCTTCAGCAGCACTGGTGTGAGTAACCGAAATCTCGCAAACTAAGGTGTTTCACACTCGGTGACATACTTTTTTGTCTTGTAAAATATGGGAATGAAAAAAATCAAAATTCTTGTGAAATGCTAACTTGTTATCTGATTCTTCACAACAAGTACAGCAACTGATGCATATTCTAGTCATTACATCTATTTGTGCTGAATGTATCGGCAAATGCAGTGTGACAGGATGTTGCTGCACTGGCTGGTGGCTGTTCCATAGCCATTTGTGTTATGTACACAGTGCATTATTGGTTCTGTACTGCACTCCACACCTCATTTCATTGGAAAAACAACAGACTGTATTACCTTTAATGTATGTAATTGTATTAAATAAGGCATTACAGTGATTAACACTGCCTAACAAAGGCATTTCTGTAAGCTGGGTCTTCTGTATGCCCCTTTTCAGTACCAGTAGTACATTTCCTGTGTGTGTGTTTGTGTGTTTCCTGTGGACATGAAGTATGAATTTAAGGATGTTAATTTAGACCTTCTGTTGTCCTAGTCCTGGACATCAAAACCCAACTCTATAAAATGGACTTCGGTCCAGGGTATTAGACCAGCTGTACTAAGGCACACAGCAGGGTAGATACTGTGTCACAAACTGTGCACCTGAAGATCGAAACATTGCTGCATTTTCTGATATATAAAGAATTGGGAAAGTAGACAAATGCGTGACTGTGTGTCTTAGTGATGTTGTTAACACATCTAACTTCATAGAGCAGATTTATTTCCTTAAGATCCATTTTAATATTATTATTCCTCCAAGTGGTCTTTTCCCTGCAGGTTTCCCCAGCAACACCCTGTATGCAGCTGTCCCAGTCCCCCATACATGTCACATGCACCACCCATCTCATTCTTTGTGATTTGATAACATGAATGATGTATGGCTAGCAGAACAGATGATGAAGCTGCTCATTATGCAGTTTTCTCCATTCTCCTGTTGCTTCCTCCTCCTTAGACCCAGTTATCTTCTTCCTCAGAACCCTATTCTCCAACACCCCCAGCCTATGTTCCTCAGTTTGGGAGACCAAGTTTCACACCCACACAAAACAAGAAGAATTCTATTTCTATGTGTTTCGATCTGTATATTTGTGGATAGCAAAGAGAAGACAAAAGATTCTGGACCACATGATAGCAGGCATTCATTGAATTCAGTACACTTAATTTTGTAGTGAATACAGTTTTGGTTTATTAGAAGTTACAAAAAACAGACTACTGTGATGCTGTTCATTGCCACAGTTGCAATACAACAGTACACTATATCAGTTCTTAATTCTAAAATATTTGAGTATCTTTAAGAGTAAAAGTATATTTGTTCAGCATTACACAAAAATACAACTTCCTGTATTCAAACCACAGTAGATTTCCTACCATTTATTTTTCTAATCTTATCCTTTGACAATTGATCAAAGAACAGGAGTCCTGCAGCCCGCTCAATACTCTCAGGTGGAACCTAAACAGGAGAACAACAGTGCTAAAATTATATTTAAATGATGATAAACTTATCAAGGTCACTTGCTTGTATGTTGTAAATCAATTAAAGTGGAAGTAATGTGAATATGTTGACTGAAGAGTTAACTTTTCTGAGTTCAATTCACAGAGTTCTTCCTAGAGGAAGAATTAAGAGTATCATCTTTGCTGTGGAGTACATGAACTGTAGAGCACCTCAAGTTTGGGGGTTTTCACAGTGGTCCAAATGATGGTTGTCTTTTGGGTTTTTACATTGTGTACTATGCTTTGTTCTGATGCTTTGGAGAACCATACTGCCTCTGTCTTCAGGGTGACAAGTAGACAGGTACTGAATTGGTGCATGGAACATTTGGCCATCCACAGGTATGGAATGTGGGAATGGAATGAGTCCCTGAAAATGTCCATTTTGGAATGCTTGTGTCCTATTGACACAATAGAAGTCCTACCCCTCTTCCCCCTTCCATGGCTGTGCCCATATTCCTCCAACGTTCCTATGTAATGGGCATGTTTTCTTCCACGTATCATTTCAATATCCATCCATACAATTTTTATCCCTCAAGATGGAGGCAGTACATTCTTTTAAAACATCACAACAAACAAAGCAGACTACACAGTGTAAAAACCCAAAAATCAACCACTCTTACAGTTTTGGTGACGTACTCAGTGTCAATAGATAAACCACACCTGTCCTTATGGCATTAAATCATTCATGTAACAGCTAATTATACTAGCTGCAGCACTGTGAAGGTCATTCAGCACAAACAGTATTGTTTATCGATGGAATGCTGTGGCAACATTATAGCTGCACATTGACTGTTGGTGCCACCTTGTCTCTAACACTCAGTCCGGTGATTAAAAGTATGATACATGTATGCTTCATGTGCAGGGTCATCATTTTCTCTGACAACTGCTGTTCATCACTCTGGCCACTACCCAATCCTGCTTGTGGGCAGTTGGCTGAATGGGCTATGTTAATACAATACAAGATCCAACAGGAAGTGGCAACATAGAGTTGTCATATAAAATAATGATCATGTACATACATACGATGTATCACAGTCTGACAACTTACGTAATCATAACTGTGTTCCACATACCTGAAACACAGTTAAAGGCATGCTGTCATCTATAACTTGATTGGGCATTACATATGCTTCCATGTCATACTTTTGGTCAGCAGTCTCTGCAACTATGACTTTGAAGAAGTGTGTTGGTACAGCCACAGAACTGGCTCCTATAACTTCATATCTGACATACATTTTTCCATCACCGTCTCTCCTGTTGGAACCATAAATAAATAACTAAATGTGTGTATTCCCCAAAACATGCATAATTTATGATTTTCATGAAACAAGATGAGAGGTGATAATTAAATGGGTCCCTGTCAAAACAGCACAGTGCATTCTACATTGTGGATGGTGATATTACCTCCCGATACAGAAATTAAAATGGATCTTAAAGCAATAGAGTTGGATGTTGTGGAATGAATTAATCTGCCTCAGGATAGGGAGAAGTGATGGGTTGTTGTGAGCATGGTAATGTCCCCAGGTCCCATAAGATGTGGAGAATTTCGTGACTAGCTAAGGCAGTACCACCATCCTCTGAAGCAGTGCTCTCCTCCTTGCAGACAGTGACTTAGATTGGAGGGAGGGGAAACAAAAAAATTCAGAACAAAAGTCATGGTTAAACTCTTTCGTTTGATTATACAAATTCACAGGTTCAGAAATTTGTCTGTTGGTGTTAGTAGATGGAGTTAGTCTGCATCTTCAGACTGCAGAACATCGGGAGAAAAAGCTGTCTCTATTGATGCCAAGATGGCACATACAGCAGTAAGTGTAAACTTCCACCATTCTTAACTTTACCACTAGATGGATATGAGTGGTCAGCTTCTTGCCTCAGCCCCAGACAGCAGCACATCTTCCCTGGGGGGTGAAGTAGATCAGCACCCCTCACCTTCACGGTGTAGTGCTTAATTATGTATGGACACAACCATAACTTTATATCACAGATATAGAAGCACTAGCATTCTCTTAGCTGAATCAGTGACTTGCCTTACCTGGGCAGGTACAGTGGACCAGTGCACACATAGACGTTCTTGTAGGTTTTGGTTAGCTTACGGACATACTTCTCCAATCTGTTCCAAGAATGTCTGTTGAACCCAACCCCAACTTGGGGAGCGATATTGGAGAGAAGAAATGTTTGGTCCACGTGTTTCTGACATATGCGGTGGTTACCAGCAGCCGCCAAGTGACCCCGGTCAAAGCCACTTCCTCGAAAGTCTGAGTTGAGGGACCTGCATTGTACAGGGAGTATAACTAAATCTGAATCCAGATGCATGGCAAGCCTAAAGGTCTTACATTTCCTAATGCAATATATGCTATGAAAATATAACTTACTGCGTGTTTGACTGGCTGTTGGAATTGACCTCCTTCAATCCCCAGACATTCTTCACAACTGGTGGACAGATTGTTCAGTACTGTTTAAGGTTCTTGTCTAGAAAGTGTCAACAGTGTGTGGAAGTGTTCACGGCAACTGTGTGACTTACAAATTGCCAGTCTATTGGCATGTGTACAGTACATTGCATCATCTTAGTCACCCAGTCAAGTTTAGTCTGCTGTCTGTAACAGTAGTGTCAAGTACAGTGTAATGTACACTTCTGTTATTCATGAGTATACAGTACAGTTCGGACCTTCATTATGGAGAGAAATCATATGCCATTTGTAGGTAATTTAGAACAAAGTTTCCTAGTGTTTCATTTCCTTCAAAGTCAACCACATCTGAGAGTTGAAGGAGGACATTTCCAGCATCTGTTGCAACACGCAGTCACATATATATATATATATATATACAGGGTGTCCCAGGAGGAATGTGCCAGACTTCAGGAGAGTGTTCCTTATGTTAAAGTATACCGATATAACCCAAAACACCTATATCCAAAGTTGAACGGTTACGGAGATAATGGCCAG
>Ga0123353_10019725_pt1 | contig 10035 bp, 4 predicted proteins | sample TergutLab28metaG_3_FD_92763 | JGI IMG/M metagenome (GOLD analysis project Ga0123353, IMG submission 92763) | Labiotermes labralis P3 segment gut microbial communities from Petit-Saut dam, French Guiana - Lab288 P3 | ecosystem: Host-associated > Arthropoda: Insects > Digestive system > Gut ...
AAACTCTTGTATTTTAACTTCTTTTCCGCTTCCTTTTGCACAACATTTCTGTCTGCGGGTATTGCCGCATCTATCAGTGTGCATGTTTTCTCTTTTTTGTTTTCAATTATTATATCTGGCCTATTTGCTGTTAACTTCTCTGTCTGTATGTACTGCTTGATTCCACAACACTGTGACATCTCCCTCTTCATACACTTATTATTATTATTATTATTGTGCATTGATTTGTAAGATTGAAAAATACTTAAGAACTGCTAATGTTGCAGAGCTGGTGGTGGAGTGGGGGTGGCGCCAGTACCTCTAATCGCCCAAGGTGCCGTTTTTCGTTAATAACTACCTGCGAGGTACGGATACAGGAGGAACGCTTTGGCGTTATTAACTGGTGCTATCATCTCCTGTGCCACCTGCGTGCACACTTGACGTATTGAAAACAGTGAGGCGGCAGACGGTATTGGTCGTGTAAATAATCCTTGGGATATGAAAGGAGAAGGAACTCCTAAAATAATAGGGGCAGGACCCAAAAGAGTAATATTTGCGTTTACTAACGTGAATTATGAGCCGGTCCCAGTAGCCGCGCGGTCCAAGGCATACGTCTGCGGCCACTTGCCTGCTGAGATCGTGGTTTCGAATCCCACCGGGTGAATGGATGTTTGTCTGTTGTGAATGTTGTGTGTTTTAAGGTAGAGGTCTCTGCGACGAGCTGATCACTCGTCGAGAGGAGTCCTACCGACTGTGGTGCGTCGTTGTGTGTGATCTAGAAACCTCAAGAATGAGAAGGACATGGCCCGCGTTGGGCCGCAGCGCCACAGGGGGAAGAAAGTGAATTATGAACCGTCTTGCTGTGAGCCCCAGCCCTAAGAACAGGGCATAACAAATCAAAGAGTAATATTGGGATGAAAGGATGTTTGAAGTGTATAAGATGACCAAAGTATATTATCTCATAAAAAATGGTTATAATTTTTGATGGGATATAGAGGGATTGGCGTTATACTCCACTTATTCTTAATCAGGGCGCTAGATGTAGGTGAGTGGTCAGCTTCGCGGTCCGGCTGCGTTGCCCTCTTCGCAGAGAACCCTGGTACTCATAAAGCAGCAGGCTGTGTGGGCCCCAGGGTCAATCGATACGGTTCCGGAGAAGAGAAGCGTCTTTTTCCTTTGCCGGAATTCAAACTCCGTCCCCGTCTTGCACCTGGGCAGACACTGTACCTACTGAGCTGTCGCAACTGTTGCTATTCCATCTGGAGTAACTGAGAAATGCAGTTTATGGGTCTGGCTGTTGTTCGCTAGCTTGTCAGCGCCGAGGCGCGGTTTCAATCCCAGGCCGGACATTGTGGGATTTTTGGTGGACAAAGTGGCCCTGTGACAATTTTCTCTACAAGTAATTCTATTTTTTCTCGTCCTTACTCTTCCACCAGTGCTCCATATTTATTCATTTATCATCAGCTCTTAGCTGTCGACGGGGAACCGCAGTAGCACAGTGGTTAAGTTGCTGTGCTACAAATCGGAAGGTCGTTGGTTCAATCCCAGCTGGTGTCATGGAATTTTTCATTGACATAATCCTTCTGATCGCACTATGGTCCGGTGGTCGACTCAGCCTCTAACAGAAATGAGTAACAGGGGTATTTCCTGGGGGTAAAAACGGCCCGTGCGTAGGGCTGACAACCTTACCACCATCCTGGGCCATTGTCACGTAATATGGGAACCTTAATTTCCTGGAACCCTCTGGGCACCTCGGGCCTGTAACGCGACTGATTTACCTTTACCTTTAGCTGTCGACAGCTTCATTAAATAAACTGACGGTTACCGTGACTAGATGGGACAGAAACCAGTACTCCCGAATCCATGCCCGCCTGGGTAGGCAACCCATACCCACATGGTTGTGTTTTGTGGATGTATCGTGGATCCACAGCCTCACACACGGCCTTGCTCTGCTGTCTGTCGACGGACTTGTTTCAAAACAGCTCTACGTAATATGTGTTCATCAGAATTCGAAAAATCCCTTTCCAGTACTTTGCCTTCATAAATAACGTAGTAGATTAAGAGGACGGTGTATGATGTTTAAAAGGAATATAGTAATTGCAGTATCTGCTCTTTAGTCGGGGACCGCGGTAGCACAGTGCTTAAGGTGCTGCGCCACAAATCGGAAGGTCGCAGGTTCGATTCCATATGGTGTCACTGGAACTTTTCATTAACATAATCCTTCCGATCGCACTATGGCCCTGGGGTCGACTCAGCTTCTAACAGAAATGAGTACCATGAGTGTTTCTTGGGGGTAAAAGCGGCCGGTGCCTAAGGCTGACAAACTTACAACCATTCTGGGCCATTGTCACGTAATCTGGGAACCTTAACTTCCTGGAACCCTCTGCGCGCAACGGGGGGACCGCGGTAGCACAGTGCTTAAGGTGCTGCGCCACAAATCGGAAGGTCGCTGGTTCGGTTCCAGCTGGTGTCACTGGAACTTTTCATTGACATAATCCCTCCGATCGCACTACGCTCCTGGAGTCGACTCAGCCTGTAGCAGAAATGGGTACCAGAAGTATTTCCTTGGAGTAAAAGCGACCGGCGCGTAAGGCTGACAAACTTACCACCATTCTGGGTCATATAATCTGGGAACCTTAACTTCCTGGAACCCTCTGGGCATCTCGGGCCTGTAATGGGAATGATTTACCTTTACTCTTTAGTTACGTTTCGTTCGCTGCTGTACGTGATACGAAGTGAACAGCAAGTGATTTATTATCAAAGGTGAATTCAGTGTAACTTAATTACACTTTCTGCGTGTTCGTTTGTATTGCGGTAGCTGAAGTAATTATGCATATGTTGTTGTTTTCGTTTGTTTCTACACATTTTTTCGTCGCTTCAAGGCCTCGCAGTTTAAGTTGTGCTTATGGGAGATGATTGCAGAAATATGGATCATAACGGATGTACCTGTAATTAAGACATGGATTAAATACTGCTTGGCCCAATTTACCGTACATTTTCTTTGTTTTTACACTAAAGTAGCGAGTAGTTCATAGCTTGTCTTAAAACTTTGTCATTGTAACGTTAGATCGGGCTGGACAGTCCAGGGATCTAATCCCGTTATGGGCGAGATTTTCCGCACCCGTCCAGACCGGCCCTGGGGCCCACCCAGCCTCCTATACAATGATTATCGGGTCTTTCCCAGGGGTAAAGTGGCCGGGGCGTGGCGTTGACCACCCATCCCTATCTAGCGCCGAGGTTAAAGAAAGAGTATAGGTATACATGTACTCCACCTCTGGGCCTTTGTGGCCTGTTATAGGGTGAACGTTACCTTTTTCTGTAGCCTTAACGTTAGATTTGTCATTTTAACGTTAGATCGGGCTGGACAGTCCAGGGATCTAATCCCGTTATGGGCGAGATTTTCCGCACCCGTCCAGACCGGCCCTGGGGCCCACCCAACCTCCTATACAATGATTACCGGGTCTTTCCCGGGGGTAAAGTGGCCGGGGCGTGGCGTTGACTACCCATCCCCATCTAGCGCCGAGGTTAAAGAAAGAGTATAGGTATACGTGTACTCCACCTCTGGGCCTTTGTGGCCTGTTATAGGGTGAACGTTACCTTTTTTACTGTAGCCTTAACGTTAGGTTTGTTAAGAAATATACGCCCACAATTCCTCGTAATGTTTATCGTCCACGTGCTACCGAAACGTAGATAAATTATTGTTATTATAGAACGCGGTGTATTATCTCAGAACACAGAATTGTCCTTCGTTGATTCCGTGAAACCCAAAAATATCATAAGCCTTGTTAGCTTGAAGATTTCTACGAACTGTAAAATGTCTGTCAGATCCACCTTTATTTTGATTTCGTGTAGAAATGTCGCACTAGGCAGAGTTTGGTTACTCTGTGGCTTTATTTACGCCTGCTGTACAAATTGTAATCAGACGTCATGCCGTTGCCAACCGCAGATGTTTACTGTCAGCTGTCAAGTTGCTAGTCTTGGGAAATGTCCTAACTCCGCAAACAAATAGGCTTCCGCGAATTAGACACTTTTGCGAGTATTTAGTTACGTCTGAATGACGTTATAGGCAATGGCATACAAGCCGGAAGGTCGGGGGTTCGATTCCCCACGGGAGTCATTGCGATTTTTCATTGACATCGTCCTTCCTGTCTCACTATGGTCCTGGGGTCGACTCACCCTTTAACAAATGAGTAAAGGTAAAGGTAAAGGTAAAGTGTTCCTGTTACAGGCCCGGTGTGGCCCAGAAGGTGGGTAGAGGTATAGCTCTACTCTTCCATGACCGCGGCACTAGAAGGGAGTGAGTGGTCAGCAGCACGCTCCGGCCGCACTTTGCTCCCGGGAAAGACCCGGTACCCATTTTACAGGAGGCTCGGTGGGCCCCAGGGCCTGTCTGGACGGGCGGAAAATCTCGTCCCCACCGGGATTCGATCTCGGACCGTCCAGCCCATAGTCAGTCGCTATACCGACTGAGCTACCGGGCCCACAATAGAGATGAGTACCAGGAATATTTCCTTGTGGGTAAAAGCGGCCGATGTGTAAGGCTGACAACCTTAACACCTTCATGTGCCGAATGTGTAGAAATCCTGGGAGGCTCAACATCATTGAGCTCTAAAGGTCTGTCCAAGCCTGTGTTGAGATAGGTTTACCTTTACCTTTACCTTAAGCAAATAAGCAGCTTTTGTTCTGATAATCTTCAGTAAAGGGCAACTTTGGGAGCATGTCTTGAGTCTGAATGCTGCCACATCCCAGACGACTGTAATTGTCATAACATCTGTTGGTTTAATTAAATTGCATAATGAGTTCACAGAACCGCAGAAATTACCGCAATAAAATATTGTGACTGAATTGCGATAGCATTATGCTTGTTCATAGGGTCAAGGTCAAGGTTTATGTCATAGTCGTGGTAATGTCGCTGTCGTGCCTCACTGGTTGACAGTACAAGGATCCAGAGAGTGTGTACAATATTTGCCCCCACACCTTGTTCAGGCCTGTTATTTTGGCCTTTGTGTATGCAAGTAGACGGGAATCTTAGAAGTGCGAAATACATACAATCTCCTGTTCATGAACTCCATCGGACGCACAAATTAGCAATTCTCTTGTCTCGCTATTAATTACGTTTGTTTGCTTTTGGCGCGACAGCCCCCCCAGGGGGCCAGGACCTCATTCACGAGGTTTCTAGATCACACACAGTGACGCACCACCGTCGGTAGGACTCCTCTGGACGAGAGACCAGCCCGTCGCAGAGACATCTACCTGATAACACACAACATTCACAATTGACAATCATCCATAACCCCGGTGGGATTTGAACCCACAATCTCAGGAGGCGAGCGGCCGCAGACCTACGCCTTAGACCGCGGGGCCACTGGGATCTGCATTAATTATGTAGGGGATATTTATAAATTTTAAAACGGGAGAATGTATTATGTTTTTGGCGCAACAGCCCACCAGTGGGCCAGGGCCTCCTCATTCACGAGGTCTCTAGATCACACACCATGACGCACAACAGTCGGTAGGACGTCGCAGAGACCTCTACCTGACAACACACAACACTCACAACAGTTAAACATCTTGCTCCCCGGTGGGATTCGAACCCACAATCACAGGAGGCGAGCGGACGCAGAACTACGCCTTTAGACCGTGCTGCCACTGGGACCGGCAAGACCAGAGAAAGTAAATTTTCCCCGTGCACTTTACACTTGTAATATGTTGGCTAAGTTTCTATAGTAGGGTAACAGTTTTGAAGTCTCTTCTGGTGAGCCTGAGGGCCTACTTTTGGAGTCCAACCCGCATACTCCCCGTCCCAAGAAAGCGAGAATGAGCAAATCCAAAATCAAATCTATGCTCATTTTTTTTTTGACAGTCAGGGGATCGTCCACACGAAATTTGTGCCACCCGGACAAACTGTCAATCAAACTTTTTATCTGGAAGTCCTTGAAAGACTCAGGAAAAAGGGTGACATGTGTGTGACCAGGTATTGCACGCACACGGATGCTGCACCACGACAACGCCCCATGTCACACGGCAGTCTCCATCAATTAATTTTTGGCAGATAAAAAGCATTCCTGTGGTTCCTCTGCCCCCCTATTCGCCGGATCTCAGTCCCTGTGACTTCTTTTTATTCCCCCGGCTCAAAAACCACTTGAAAGGGCGCCATTTTGGTACTTCGGATAATATCCAGAGGAGCATAACCGACGAGCTGAAAAGTATTCCAGCAGAAGCCTTCCAGCACTGCTGCGAACAATGGAAACAACGCCTCTGTCGCTGTGTAGCTGCCCAAGGGAACCACTTCGAAGGGGATGACCTTGATTTGTAGAAAGAATAAAATTCATGGTTAAAAGAAAATCAGTCTCACTACTTTTCTGTCACACCACGTATACCGTGAGAGAGCAGTGTTACCCTGCTGACACAAATAGATCGGAAGAACGTAAGGACAATTTCGTGGCAGGTAATTGTATGATATTATCCTCTCTCGTGCAGCACACCTTCATCTGATCTGTGGTCAGGTACAATTTTTCCTGTACACGTCAGACTTTTTTTTTTATAGATGGGGTGAAACTAAATCTTACTCATTCTGAACCTCAGCACTGTTGTAAGTGAATGGTGAGCTTCACGCCTCGGCCTTTTTACCTCGTAGAATAGTTTCTGCTAGCCATGGAGCGGTAGGCTTCATGGGCTCCAGAACCGATCTGGATCCTTCAGACAGGTGAAGATTTTGGCTTGCCGCCAATCGAACTACAATCCCTCCAACCAATAACTTAGTTATTATACCGGCTACACTGTCCGGACTGCTCAATGCCTGTGGTTACACTCCATAAACATCTTCCTTGATGACTGTTTGATGCCGCTGTACCAATACATTAACCACTTTTCCTCCCCTAAAATGAGCAAAGAGTACGGACTTGAAGCGTTCGCCTAGCCATTTGTGCCATGGAAACGCAACAATACGTACAATTTTTATTGTTGTTGGCGTAGATGTACCTGTTAGCAATATAAAAATGTTCATTGTTGCAATGGAACGGCAACATTGTGTCCCTTTTGCAGGTTTGTCAAGCTGTAAAATACTGCATACTACTGTTGATAATAACATGTTATAAATGTTATGAGTGTGTGTCTGTGTTCTTGCCTTTGTTATCCGGTAAGAAAATAGTTTATTTTCTGAGCCGTGTTATAATGTCATCTGTGGCCTGTCCGGCTCTACCGTATTTTTTCACATTATCTCATAAACAGCTAGATTTTCGGGTGGGCGGAAATTATTCGGCATGAAATGCGTGTTTTGAATTTCTCTGCAACACTTCTCATTCTGAGAGCAATTCAACAAGATTTTGTTATAAATGTAAGTCGTTCTTCATGTAAAGTACCCGTTATTCTTGTGAGATTTTAGTGAAACTTGAAGTTTCTCGACAGATTTTCAAAAAAATACTCTAATATCAAATTTCATGAAAATCCGTCCATTGAGAGCTGAGTTGTTCCGTACGGTCAGGCGGACGGACAGACATGTTAGTCGCTTTTTGCAATTTTTCGAAAGCTCCTTTAAAATGTAGTCTAGTGCAGTAACTATGCTGCCTGTGTGTTCCCCCATTTCAAATTTTGAATCAATTGGCGGACCTTCCCTAAACTTCCTATGACTGTAAACGGTGTAATAATAATAATAATAATAATAATAATTTACTGCAATTGGGTTGTTACCCGGTGGCAGTGGTTATTTTACATGTATACAAAATGTGAAATTTGGTTACTACTAAATTTAAGTCGGGAGGGCTACATGAGAAGCATGTAGTGGCAACTTGGAATGTTGGGAACCATCTCAGCATTTGCTTCTAGACACAGGGAAACCAAGAAAAAACTGTGTCGAGGTGGCCGGTCGCAGGACCTTCCGAATACTGACTTCTAGCCAGCAGACCGGCATCTAAATTTAAAAAAAGCAGCAATACACACACAGTACAGCAAATACACATAAGATGACAACAACACACACAAGACAACTATAGCAATACACACGGTCAACCAACAACAATTACAAATAAGACAACTTAAAACTAGCAACAAAACACACGAGACAAATTAGAATTTTACAACATGTACAAAAGGTAAAAACACCCAAGCAAGACAGTCCTGTGTACAGTTTCTTGTAATTGTTTTTTTTTTCCAATCATTAATTCACTCACGCTTTCACCCCAGTCCTTCACTTCTCATCACTTACTACTCCTATAAACCTTTTCCATAAAGACTCGTCCACCCCCCTTCCCTATACTGCACTTCACTTCACCTCATTCCACTTCATTTTGCTTCGTTCACTTCACTTTATTTCACTTCGCTACACTTCACATTAGATAACTTTTCACTTCACTTTAGACTTTTCACTTCAGTTTTGACTTTTCACTTCACTAGACTGCGCTTCTCTACACTTTTTGATGATTTCCAGCACAATTTGCTTCCTTTTAATTCAACTCAATTATCACTTTCCTTACCCTCGATGTCATTGTCATTAGAGGCCACACTTAACACCGTACTTTTTCATTTCCTACAGTCATTATTAGTGGGCCCAGTAGCTCAGTCGGTATAGCGACTAACTACGGGCTGGACGGTCCCGGATCGAATCCCGGTGAGGACGAGATTTTCCGCCCGTCCAGACCGGCCATGGGCCCGCCCAGCCTCCTGAAATGGGTACCGGGTCTTTCCCGGGGGTAAAGTGCGGCCGGGGCGTTCTGCTGACCACTCACCCCCCTTCTAGTGCCCCGATCATGGAAGAGTAGAGCTATACCTCTACCCACCCTCTGGACCACATCGGGCCTGTAACCGGTTTACTTTACTCTCTTTACAATCATTATTAACAAAATGGTGAGGTCAGGATGGTTCCATCCTGACCTCGCTAGCAGTCAACATAACTGGCATGACAAATACCTGTTGCTGTGTACACAGTGTTGAGACTCCTGATGATAGACAGTAGATCTGTCCGAAACGTCTAGTTTTTTTATCAAAATAAACTTGAGATATAGTGTATCTCTTTGGTTTTGATTATAAGAATATATCACGATGCACGGTCATCTGAATGTCAAATTCTACATTCTTCTCTTTGTATTTTGGCGCGGTTCTTGACTAATTGTGCATTGGGCGCCTCTTTCCTTACCTTATTACAGGCCCAGACAGATCCTTAGGGCTCCAGAAGTTTGCGGCTTGCAGAATTTCTAAATAATCGGCACATAAAGGTGGGAAGGTCAACCCTACACACCGGCAGCCTTTACCCCCAAGGTAATACCCCTGGTACTTATTTCTGCTAGAGGACAAGTCCGGCCGGAAGGATTAAGTCAATGAAAAATACCAATGACCCCATCGGGAATCGAACCCGCGACCTTCCGACTTGTAGCGCAGTGCCTCAACCACCTGCGCCAATGCATATTCGGCATCTGTACCCCACTTTTGTGTTACTTGAGCTAGGACCCCGTGGCATATCCGCCACTGCTGTGTCGTTCAGTTCTGTAAGCACCAGTCCGTTCTCAGCAAGAAGGTTGGAAGTCTTACAACGGAGACAGAAATGTAAGGCTTCACGGGGAAGCACTTCTTCATGAGACTGGGTTGTAAGCTTACTGCCTCTGTAGTTGTTTGCTGATGTCATGTCCACTTCTTCAGGGTCACATATGACGTCAAGGCATCTCACATGATGATAGCTCTCTGAGGTCAATCTGTTGAATGATATTTGCAGTACTTCTCTGAGGTATTTTCCACATTCAGTGATCAATAGTACCGCGTCCCGTGGAAGTTACAAAATGTAAAATTTTACATGTGGATAAGCGTGAGGACGTCAACCCTATTATTTTATCTACTTAAGTTATTGGTTTTGGTTGCTGGTTGAAGATCAGTGACTTTGATGTGACTGACATTATTGGTAAGGTAAGGTAAAGTTGCGCTCTTGTGCAGGCACTGTACAGGCCATACGGCCCATAGGGGGAGTAGAGGTATAGCTATACTGTACAGGCACTGAGGCTCTGTACAGGCCGTACGGCCCATAGGGGGAGTAGAGGTATAGCTATACTGTACAGGCACTGAGGCTCTGTA
>Ga0123353_10019726_pt1 | contig 10035 bp, 8 predicted proteins | sample TergutLab28metaG_3_FD_92763 | JGI IMG/M metagenome (GOLD analysis project Ga0123353, IMG submission 92763) | Labiotermes labralis P3 segment gut microbial communities from Petit-Saut dam, French Guiana - Lab288 P3 | ecosystem: Host-associated > Arthropoda: Insects > Digestive system > Gut ...
AAAGTATACTTTATCGAAGCAGTAAAACTACGACTGTTCCAGTAATAACAACAAAATATTGAGGAGAATGAAAATGAAGCATAGAAAGCGTCTTTTGAAAACCTGCATACTACTGTTCCTTTTTATCTGCGCGTCTGCCGCGCCCTCCATTTACGCGCAAGACGTTCCGGATTCACAAAAATTAGGAATCGGCCTGAAATTCCTAGGCGGCGACGGATGGTCGGCTGTTGGCGTAAACGCGCGATTTTGGACTGAAAGCAAATTGGGTTTTGAGGCTGGATGGGTCACGGACGGCGAAAGCGGCGGCGGCGTTTCCGCTCGCTTTCATATAATTCCCGTGTCCGTACTATATACGTTGACGCATGTAGACACTGACAGCATGTATATCCGACCTTATGTAGATGTAATTGCAAAGCTTTAGCTTTACCATGTCTTTTGTAATTACCTCGGCGTTTATAATATTTTTTAAAGGAAAAACCATGAGATACATGAAAATTGCTGGATTTTTAATCGCGACGATAGCTTTGATGTTTTCTATTTCCTGCGGCGACGGCACAGGAAGCAACAGTAATAATCCGTCTCCTCCGAAGCCTCCGGCAGATTCTCCGAAGCCTCCAGCAGAGACGTTTGCTGTATTCCTTATTGAAGACGTCGTACCTAGTGCCGCCAATATCGGTGATACGGTCACTATAAACTATTCCGGCGACGCCTCTCCAGATATTGTCTGGTCGGGAAAAACGATTACCGGAACTCCGGTTGGAGAAGGAGAGATAACCTTCCGTGTGCCGGAGGACGCGGTTAGCGGACCGTTACGTCTGAAAAAAGGTGATTCCACAAGTAACAGTATATGGTACAGCGTATCTGAAACTTCCGTTAGAACACCCAAACTGGAAGATGTAGTCGAGGATGAACTAGGCAATCTGGTTGCTGTCAATCAATTATTGATTTCTTTGATAGATGGAAAAGATACCTACGCTGAAGCGGAAAGATTGGCTAGACTCGTTGATGGAGAAATTGTTGGGCAGATACCATTGATGTCAGCGTATCAGTTTCTTTTAAAAACAAAGACCCTCGCCGAGCTTGAGACTGTGATTGAAACTCTGGAAGCGGATGCTTCAGTCGAAAATGTCATTAAGAACATTATGACGATAGGAGAAGCCGTAGACTGGTCCAGGGATCTGGACCTTACAAATCAGCGATTAAATAACAGAGTTGAGCAGGGCGCGAATCATTATGTCGACCATGTGCATCCAACGAATAGTGGAAAAACAAGCCCGATCTTCACTACCGTGGGTGTAGTGGAATCGGATGTGGATTTCACGCAAGCAGATTTTGATGGATATGCAGCCTCCGGATTATCGCGCTCTAACAATATCGGGCTATATGCCAAACAAGGCAGTGTCCGCACATGTAAACCGGTTTTGTTGTTTTTTGAGAAATGCACAAGAACTGATCACGGTACCGTTGTTACCGGCGTTATTGCGGCGGAATTAGGGGACGGTGGAATGGCTGGCTTACTACAGGCGGTTTCCGATTCCCACGGTGGTTTTAATGTATTGGTGGAAAGCGATGCCTGGGTGCATGGACAATTTGACGCGACGTCACGTATGGCGAAAAACAATGTTCAGGTGATTAACTGGAGTTTCGGAATCCATAAGAAGGGCGCCGTAACCAGTACTGGAAGAGATGTTAAAAATAATTTACGGTCTGCAAAAGATTTTAATTCGTACCGCAATGCGGCAACAAAGTTAATTCGTCAAATTGAAATACATCATCCTAAGACCATCATTGTCACGTCCGCAGGCAATGGGGATACAGACGCGGGGGATTATAATTTAAGAGCGCCTTCAAGTATTACTTCCAACAATCTCATTGTTGTGGGCGCTCATAATAACAACGCTACGCCGACAAGGGATGCCAGTTATTCCAATTATGGAAACCGCGTGGATATTTCAGCGTCTGGTACTGTCAGAAATTACGCTGGTGAACCAGCTCAAGGAACATCTTTTTCCACGCCGCTTGTTACTGCTACCATCGCCACGATATTGTCGATAGAACCGGATTTAACCCCGCATGAAATCAGAAAGATGTTGCGTGAAACGGCTCTTCCCATTAAAAACACCGTCAATCTTCATGGTGGTAGTGAAACTGTCTTTACCGCTCCGCTTACGGCTGCGGAGGTCGGAACCGATGAAACCCGACTTGGACAAGGCGCCCTTTTGAATGTTGAAGACGCGATTCAGGCAGCATTAGACAAGCGTGATAAAAGAACCGTTCCGGAAAGCGATCTCATTACCATTGATCTACGTGATACCGATATAACGAGAACGGTATCTTTTACTTTACCTGAAGAAGGAAGTATTTATGACAAGGTGGACATTCTATTCTTGGTGGATGTTACCGGAAGTTATAGTGATGACATCGCTCAATTCAGAAGTCAGGCTAATAGCTTGATAAACGCTTTTATGTCGGGTGGACGGAATGTAGAAATTGGACTGGCGAGTTTTGCCGATTTTCCTATATCCTCATATGGCGCGAGCGGGGATTTTGCTTACAAACTGAATGTGGGGCTTACGAATGACACCGAAAGTATTATCGAAGCTATCAATGCCTTGAGGATATTTAATGGCGCTGATGGCCCGGAAAGTCAGCTTGAAGCGCTGTATCAGGCTGCAACTGGACTGGGCAGGGTTGTTCCAGGGCGTCCCTCCGCGAATATTGACCCATCCAACGTCGGATGGCGCGACGGGTCGTTACGTATTATTTTCCTGGCTACCGATGCGTCGTTCCATGACAGTGATAAAGAACCATCCTATCCTGGCGCCGGGTTCAGAGAAGCCCTGGCACAGCTCAAATCAAAACAAATTCGTGTTTATGGTCTACAATCGGGCAGTTATATTCAGGATGTTCAGGATATTGTTGATGCAACCGGAGGTTTGAACTTCCGGATGTCAAGCAACAGTGCGGAAATCGTAACTTCGGTGGGACTCGCTTTGGATGCCGCTTCTAAAAATATAGAGGTCGCGCTTCGTAAAAATGGCGATTTCTTAGGCTTGATAAAAAGTATTACCCCTGAATCCTACAGGCATGCTCAACCTGGAGATACTTTGACGTTTGACGTTACCTTCTCGCGTGAGCTATTGGGTACGGACAAAGCAACGCATATATTCTCCATGCAACTTGAAGTCATAGCCGAGGGCGTTGCAGTTATTCATGTAATTCCAGTTACGGTCAACGTAAGATGATTTGACAACCGAATTGAATCTTATGGATATAGATGTCCGGGTGTGATCTGAAGAAAATTGGTGCAAGGCCAAGGGTATCTTGCTTGGTCGTGCACTGATTTTCAATAATATGTTCCGATAGTCAGACAGTTGTTTGAACCGATAGTTAAGAAGATTACGATACCGCCGAGCACCAGTCTGCCGAGCGTAGCTAATTAGATTTCTTCACATGGAGCGTCTTGACAAGAAAGAGAGTTAAACCGCTCCAGTGAACGTACAACAATTTAATGCGCTTAAAAGGAAAAATATGAAGTGTTTGAAAGGAATCTGGATAGTGGACGGATTTATTCTGACTCAAGAATAGCTAAATGGAACAATGGAGGCGATAAACATGGCCTATGAATTTCCTGCGGAGGCGTTTACCCGGACACTGAATATAAATTGGAATTGGGTTAGATAATTTTGGTGTAAAACAAAAAAATAAAGAAAGGTAGAGAAATGAAGAAATTAAAGGGATCAGTAAAAAATATCTCAATATTGATGACGGCGGCGTTTTTGTTGTTAATCGTTTCAGCCGTACCGGCATCCGCGCAGGATTATGCGCCGTTCGAAATTTTCGGCGGATACAATTTATTGCGCCTTGGCTTGGGCGACACCAGTGCCGGTGAAAGTCTGATTACTGACCAACGCGGCAGCTTTAGAAACATGAACGGCTGGAACGTGGCGTTTACGGCCAATATCAATCCAATGTTAGGCATCAAGGCGGAATTCGCCGGGGTTTATCAAAAATATAGCGCAAACGCGACGTTTCCCGGTTTAGGTAATGCCGAGTGGGACTGGAAACACAACTCCCATTCATTTGTAGTCGGCCCGCAGATAGCCGCGCGTACCGGCGGCCCCGTCACGCCGTTCGGACACTTCATGGTAGGGTTTGCGAGACATGGCGGTGAGTTAAGCGGTGAGATAGATTTCGGGGGCTGGGGTTCCGATGTGGTTGACGCAGAAACTGATTCCACCACCGGCCTTGCAATGGCTATCGGTGGCGGCATTGATATAAATATGAGTAGAAATTGGGCAATCCGCGGACAGTTCGACTATTTTCCCTGGAGAAATGAAGGCATTACCACGAATAATATCAGGTTGACAACCGGCATCGTATTCCGTTTCGGCAAGTAATAAGGGAATAAAATCAATCGACAATGAAAACAACCAGCCCGGATATTTTTCACGTTAATTACCGGGTTAACGTAAGGGAGTCAGAAATTATAGCGTTTTGCGGACAATGCGGGGCGAAGGTGTAGGCAGGAGCCGCGTTTTGCGCATCGTGCGGGGCTGCTGCCTCAGCAACCCAACGCAGCAGAGGCAGCAGACTCAACAACAGCTGCAAGGGATTATCAAATGCGCAAAATGCGGCGGCGATGTCCCGGTTGATTCTATGTTTTGCAACAATTGCGGAGCGGTCGTGAATACCGCCTCACACGCTACGGCGGCAATGTCGGGCGCGAATAAGTGTTCAGTTTGCGAAGTAACTTGCAGCGGGCTCTGTGTTTTATACGGGCTGCGGGAATAAAATCGAACAAGCGGCAGAGCCTGGGGCGAACAGGTGTTCCGCCTGCGGTAGTGAACTTGCGGCGGAAACTGTATTTTGTACGGGTTGCAGGAATAAAACAAATGAATGACAAAAAGGAGTCAATAATTATGGCATTTTGCGGACAATGCGGGACGCAGATACAGGAAGGGGCGGCGTTTTGCGCTTCCTGTGGATATGCGGTTACAGCCGCCAAACAGCAACAACAGCGGCAGACGGTAGCTGCCGACGCGCCTTACACGAATCCCGTCAGGGATGTGGAGGAGAACAAAGGCATGGCGATAATAGCCTACATCCTGTTCTTTATTCCGCTGCTTACCGGATTGCATAAGACGTCGCCTTACGTGAAATACCATACTAATCAGGGTATAGCGCTGTTTAGTTTGACGGTTATATGGAGCATATTTTACAGAATCATAGTATCGATTATCACAACATTTTTCGTATCCACGAACCCCTGGATGAAAATCGGCGGGGTATTCATGTATGAATACGGCGTATTGAGAATTACATCCAATATCCTTGGTTTGCTATGGTTTATACCGATCGCTCTTTGTTTACTCGGTATCTTCAACGCGGCGACAGGAAAAATGAAACCATTGCCGATAATCGGTAAGATTAAGTTCATTAAATAAAATTTGTCTACGGGGAATACTTTCTTGTAAAAGCGCTTGTAATGTTTTGCAAAAACCTCAATTACGGAGAAAACTAAGATGGCTACAATAAAATGCAACAACTGCGGTTTTGATATGCCAGCTGCGATGAAATTTTGTACATCGTGCGGAACATCCGCTACTACCAAATGCAATGCCTGCGGTTTTGATATGCCGTCTGCAATGAAATTTTGCACATCTTGCGGAGCAGCCGTTACAGCCGGAGCAGCCAGTACAGCTGGAGCAGACGTTACAGCGCGGAAGCAAGCGTTGAACGACGGTGTTCCACGCGCTGCCGGAATTGGAAAAAAAATCGCGTTCGACTTCAAAAAACACAAGATACCCGCGATCGCCGCCGTTTGTGTTCTGCTGATCATCCTCGCGGTTTCCTTCCTGGGTTTCGGCTCAGGTAAGTATGACAAGGTCAAAGTTTCCATTCGGATAATGCAAGGCGACGGCCGGGTTTTCATTATCCCCGACAGCAGTGCCAGAATTGAGATCGCGGGACATTCTGTTGCCAATAGTAGTAGTATTGACGGCAGGGCGGTTGCCGTGACCGTTGCGGAGAGCGCTTCCCGTAAGGCAGGGGCAACCTTGTATCTTTTCAGCGGAGGTAAGGCGCAAAAGGTTTCCGAAGAGGTAGATAACTTTATAATCGCCTCTTCAGGCAACGGGATCGTCTACAACAAGGGAGGAGGAGGAAGAGCCGCGGATGCCGAGCTTTGGCACTATTCGAACGGTAAAAACACGCGTATCGCAACTGATAATGTACGCGCCTTCGTTATTTCCCCGGACGGAAGGACCGTTGCCTATAGCATTAATGACAGTGGCGATGGCGAGTTCACCGGGTTTGTTTGGAACGGGAAATCCAGGTCGCTAGGTGAAGGCAGGAGCAGCCGGGGCATTACACCCATTGCCGTATCTAACGACGCAAGATTTGTTTACTTCAACAGGGACGGCGCTCTGTTTGTCCAAAGAGGTGCGAATGAGAACATAAGGGAAAGGCTTGGCGAAAACGCGCGTTTGATTTATGCAAATAATGACCTATCGCAGGTAATCATAACTTATAACAACAGAAGCTTTATAATCCGTAATGGCAGAGCGCGGGGGGAATCTTTGACCGATACCGTCAACTCTTTTGTTATTCCTGCGGGTACGGCGCAGTTCCGCGTGTCTAATTACACCATATTGGGCGTATCTGATTTCGCTGATACATTCTACTTAAACAGTGACGCCAGGGTCGCCCATATCAACGGCAGGTATGAAGCTAACACGATCACCCCGCGTGACGCAAGCAGCGTATTCCTTGCGCGGGACGGGAAAACCCTGACTTATCTCAGGAACAACAGAATTTTCAGAGTAAACGGAAACAGCCGCGATCCGCAGCCCGAGGAGTTAGTTTCCGACGTTCGGAGATTTATCCCTGCTTTAAACGGTAAAGCGTTGTTCTTTGTTAATTCAGACCGCGACATCCTATACCAGAAAGGAAACGGGAAGCCGGTGTTAGTTGCCAACGAATACAGGGAAACCGGTTTTAGTCTGTTCAAGGATTCCACTCTCTTTTACATAAGCGATAGAGAGCTGTTCTCATCATCCGGCAAAAGAGGACAGAAGGTCAGTGGTATCAGCGGCGACGTGACACAGATCAGCGGAGGAATAATAGATGTTCTGGTGCAAACGGTCGATTCGAAAGATAAGCTCTTCTACCGCTCCACCAACGGGAGAAGGTTTGAAAAGATACATCAGAACTAAATATTTTTAGAATGAAGTGAGCGTATGAATGATTTACGTGTACAAAGATACGGCGCAAATAAAGTCGAGGCTAAAAAACAGTGAGATAAAGGCTGAACGGCTTGCATATCGGCAGCGGCGCGAGAGGAGAAATTATGTTTTGCGGAAATTGTGGAAATTCGATAGATGAAGTCAGTAACTTTTGCAGAGTCTGCGGCAATAAAATCGAACGTAAGAAATCGGTGAAACAAACGCATACAAATGCGACAAATGAAAACAATAACCGGCGGCAGACCGAAGAATATCAGCCTTACGCAGAACCGCAAAAGAACGCGGTGTCAGGCATGAAAACCGTCGTTATTGCCGCATTGGCGGTTGTGGTTCTCGCGGGCGCCGGCTTTTTCCTCCGGCAAACAACAAGCGCTCGGAAGTTCGATGCCGCGAATAACGGCAATGAAACGGCTAACTCAGCTGCATCGAATATTGCCGGCGCAACGATCAACGCCGCCGCAACGAACAATTCTGACGCAACGGTCAACTCCGCCGCAACGAATAAATCTGACGCAACGGTCAACCCCGCCGTAACAAACAAATCTGACGCAACAGTCAACTCCGCCGCAACGAACCTTGCTTCTCAAAAAACGTCTCCTTCGGGTGAAAAGAAAACCGGCGCGAGCGCCGTCTCTGCATCCGAGCCGACAGCCGGACAATCCGGGCAGTCCGCGCAGCCCGTGCAGATTGAAGGACTAACCGAGCAGAAACAGGAAATTCAGCGACAGCCTGTTATGGGCGAAGAAGTGTTCATTCCCGCCGGCGAGTTCATCATGGGATCGAACAACAAAACGCAGGAAGATACCAACGCTTTTCCCGAACACAAGGTGCAACTTCCCGCTTTCTGGATTGACAAGTATGAAGTCACCAACCTTGCATTCATGGAATTTGCGGACAAGTACGGCTATCGGGGTGAAAGCGCGGACAAAGGATCGGACTGGCGAATATTCTTTACCAAGGGCAAGGAAAATGTTCCCGTTATATATGTAACGTGGAACGACGCCGTTGTATATTGCAAAGCACAGGGGAAGCGTCTTCCTACCGAGCAGGAATGGGAATACGCCGCCCGCGGTCCGAATGGAAACAAATATCCGTGGGGAAATGAATGGGAAAACGGACGTACCAATACGAACGAAAGCAGTCGGGAAGCATTGGACATAGGGCGATTCAGCGGCGACGTCAGCTACTTCGGCGTTCACGATATGCTGGGTAATGCCCAGGAATGGACGGAGTCTACTTACACGTTATATCCGGGCGGCGTTAAGAATTCCGCCAGGTACGGCGCCTCTTTCCGCGTGGTTCGCGGACTTTCGCCTACGTATCGCGGCAGAAACGGAAGTCTGTGGCTCCGGTTCGCTAATCCTCCGTCGTCGCTGTTTAACTATGGCTTCCGTTGCGCCAGGGACGCATCGCCCCAAGACGTCGCCGGAAAGACCAACTAATGCCTTACGGAAATTGAACGGTCTCAGCCATTAATTCCGAAGTCATCCGCGACACGAAACCGGAGGAGTAATATGTAGGGGACGATGGCAATCGTTCCGTTGAAATACAGTGTATTATAAATATTTTTTAGAATTCAGTAAGCGTATGAATGATTTACGTGTAGAAATCTACGGCGCAAGGGCTGAACGGCTTACATATCGGCAGCGGCGCGAGAGGAGAAATTATGTTTTGCGGAAATTGCGGAAATTCGATAGATGAAGCCAGTAACTTTTGCAGAGTCTGCGGCAATAAAATCGAACGTAAGAAATCGGCGAAACAAACGCATACAAATGTGACAAATGAAAACAATAACCGGCGGCAGGCCGAAGAATATCAGCCTTACGCAGAACCGCAAAAGAACGCGGCGTCAGGCATGAAAACCGTCGTTATTGCCGCATTGGCGGTTGTGGTTCTCGCGGTCGTCGGTTTTTTCGCCTGTCAAATGATGAAAGATCAGGCGTCTTATGTCGACGAAGCGGGCATACTGATTGCCGCGCAGGAGCAGTCTGCCGAAGCAGCCAGGCGGGCCGAGGAAGAGACCAGATTGGCGGCCGAACAGGCTCTTGCCGCCGCCAAACAACAGACGCAGCAGGCCAAACTACTGACTGCTGCTCCGGCTGCTCCGATCAAGCAGACGCAGACTTCGCCGGGAAGTTCCGCCGCGATCCCGTACGGAAGATATCTCAACACTAATTCTATGCTTGATGAAGAGCTTTCAACCTCGGACCGACCGTATATTGAAATCAACAGTGACGGTACATTTACCAGGTTCAATTTATATATGAGCGGTTACAGTATTTGGACCGGGATATACACGGTTTCAGGGGATATTCTCAACTGTACCGCTTTGAGATCGACGGTATATGAAATGGATGAGTTACTGTTTGAAAACACCCCTATCGAAGATTATAACGACTTCAGCCTCAGGTTTGACGGGACGAATCTAATCAGTGTAGATTGGCTTGACGAATTGGTAAAAAAAGGAGATGTATTCGCCAGGAAATGAGCCGTGGGGCGTCAACCCGACAATAAGTAATTGTGGGATAGTGGGGGAAAAACGTGAAATTTTTGTACGGTTTACCAGTTCTGGCGTTTGCGCTGTCAGTCTGGGGCGCCAATGTGGCAAATGCTATCGTCGTTGTGACGTACCCGCCTGATCCTTTTATCGAACTTTGCAGGACAGGAACGGCACAGCAAGTAGAAGACGCCATTAAGGTCGGCGCGAATCCTTGTTCCTTCATTGCCTGAATTTGTGAATACATTTTCCACCCTTTCATTTTTACAACCCTTTCCGTTGCTTTTTAAT
>Ga0123353_10019727_pt1 | contig 10035 bp, 7 predicted proteins | sample TergutLab28metaG_3_FD_92763 | JGI IMG/M metagenome (GOLD analysis project Ga0123353, IMG submission 92763) | Labiotermes labralis P3 segment gut microbial communities from Petit-Saut dam, French Guiana - Lab288 P3 | ecosystem: Host-associated > Arthropoda: Insects > Digestive system > Gut ...
TATTCAATGAGTTCTGTCCGTCCTTGTCTGCAACACGGTCAAAGTACTCTGTGCAGAAGGAAAGCCTCTCTCTGGCAAATGTAATATCGTCGGCGACAGCATTGAGAAGTTCAATCTCATAGTCCGACGCCCAATTGAATACACACTGTAGGCCTGAAAAATCTTCATCGAACTCTTCGGTCGATGCATAACCGCCGGAATCCATGGCGGCAACGATGGCGCTCCATGTTTTTTTCCACTCGATACACGCCTGAACAGACTCGTTCGCCATTCCCTTGTCTCTACAAAATACAGTTGCGCTGGCGTTTGATTCGGCGCTGACCGCGTAACTTTTGCGTCGGCGACCGAATCCATGTGCCATTTGTGCCACACGTACCACCTTTTAACTTGGTGGTACGTGTGGTACTTACCTTAATAATCTCTATTACAGATTACAGTGATATCAATTAGATATTTCAAAAATGAGCTAAAACAAGATATTATTAGGTAATAACAACGACGATATCAGTAGTTGATTCAATTTTATTCTATTTATACAAGTTATGCAAGGAGGGGAAGAATTGTTTAGCAAGAAGTGGAAGACGTCCGAAAGAAAGTACAATGTCCTTGAAGAACGCCATGTATCAATACCCATGAGGGATGGCGTCACCCTTGACGCGGATATATTCCGGCCTGACAGTCCGGAAAAATTTCCCGTGATACTTGGCATACATCCCTATGATAACGCGTGGCAGTCGGATCCCATAAAACCTTTTGGTATGTGTATCGCCGCCGGCGGGGTGGAAGCGGGAGATCAGAATTTCTACGTCCGCAGAGGTTACATAAAGGTAAATGCGAACTGTCGCGGCACAGGAAGGTCGGAAGGATTTTTCAATATGCACCTCCCTCCGGCAGATACGGATACCTATGACGTCATTGAGTGGCTGGCGGAACAACCTTGGTGTGACGGAAATGTGGGTATGTTCGGCGTTTCGTGGCTTGCTATGCGTGCGCAGATGGTGGCGCACCTGAAACCCCCGCACCTGAAAGCTATATTCGCGCCCTTTGCCGCGGTGGACCAGTACAGGGATGCCGTCTACCATGGCGGTATCCTCAACCATGATTTTACCGAGGGCTGGATAAAGATTGTGGACAATCCCAGGTTCCCGCCAGGCAGTTTTACCGAACAGGTACTTGGCGAAGAGGTTTTTAAAGAAAAGCTGGCGGAGGCCCTATCCGATCCGGACCTCATAGCCGTGCCGCACATCGTGCATACACTGAACACAGGCGAGGGCCCCATCGATAACTTCCTGCTATATCTTGACGGCCCGTTCTGGAGAGCGCAGACTACAGATTATGAGGGTACGGACATACCCGCCTATCTCGGAGCGTGCTGGGGTATGCAAGGTCTGCACCTGCCCGGCGCAACCACAAGCTGGAACAACTGGAAAGGCCCCAAAAAGATGACCATCGGCCCCCCGCTCTACCTTGACAGACCTGTTTATCAATACGCCTATGAGTCGCTGCGTTGGTTTGATTACTGGCTAAAGGGCATTAATACCGGGATCATGGACGAGGATCCGGTTCGCCTGTTCGTCGTTGGAACTGGTGAGTGGAAAACGTCAACTGAGTGGCCGTTGCCCGAGACTAAGTTCACACCTTTCTACCTCCACGAAAACGGTCTCCTGAGTGAGCGTGAGCACTGGCCGAACGAAGGTTTTTCCACCTTTGAGGATTCGCATTTCAATCGTGGAAGCCTCACCTTTGTAACACCGCCTCTTGTGGAGACCACAGAGGTAGTCGGCCCTATGGTGCTGAACCTCTACGGCTCCAGTACAGACACCGACGTCCTATGGTTTGTGACCATCCTCGATTATGACCCGGACGGAAAGGAAACGCTTCTCACCAGGGGTTGGCTTAGAGGCTCCCACAGGCGGACAGACCCGGAGCGTTCCACACCGTGGCTCCCATATCACACCCACACCGAGCGTGAACCTTTGACGCCGAACGAGGTTTACGAGTTCAACGTCGAGATTAGACCTTACGGAATAGAGCTTAAGCCTGGTCACAGGATTGGCGTAAGAGTCAAATGCGTCGACGACGAGGAACCTACAAGTTCCCTCGAAGGCCACAATGTCGGACATCTGTGGCGGCAGAAAAGCTCCCGCGTGACGGTTTACCATAATGCGGACTATCCGTCACATTTGATTCTTCCCATAACGAAGGGAAACGTGATTGGGACCTTTATGTCCGGTGGAAAAATGCCCAAAGAGCACTTCCCTTTCAGAAAATTCTGATTTCGCGTAAACATACCCTGACGCAGACCATAAAATTATTAAAGGGAGAGATGATGACATGCCACCGTTAAGTCCAATCGGCCTCATAGGTATCATCGTAGCGATCGCACTGTTTATGTACCTTGTCTACAAAGGGCACAGCCTGTTTGTGGTATCGGTATGCTGCGCGATAATCGTTGTGGTGACCAACTTACAGTCCGGTATTCCATTTTTCCAGCAGTTAGCCGCTCCATTTTCAACAGTAACTGACCAATCCGGCATCGAAACCTCCGGCTCGTTTATCACCGGTTTGTGGAGCATGATCAAATCCTTGTTCCCGATGATTTTCCTCGGAGCGATACTTGGTAAAATTTATAACGACACCGGCGCGTCCGAGTCCATTGCTCGCACCCTGATCAAGGCGTTCGTTGTCAAGCGGGAAGGTAAAGCAAAGGTCGTAGCCGCAGTCTTGGTCATATGGGTTTTGTTTGCCTTTTGTGACATGGGCGGAATCGACGGATATGTTATGCTGTTTACCATGTTGCCCATATGTGTAATTATCTGTGAAATGGCGGACATCCCAAGGCGATTCATTCCCGCAATGCTATGCTTGGGTACGGCGTTCATAGCCGCGCCCGGCGCGCCCCAGATATATAACGTCATCACAGAAGCGGCTATGAAGAGTCAGATCTCCGTCGCCGCCGAAGCGGGCGCGATGCAGATCGTCGGTCAGCTTGCCGAGGTTGGCCCCCTCTCCGCATGGCTGCCCGGGCTTGTGTCTACCGTAATCATTGCGGTATTGTGTATCATCACCCTAGTCAGGATGATCAATAAAGCGAAGGATAAGGGCGAATCTTTTATTCTCGGCCCACTTGATAAGGTGGAGATTCCTGAGCGTAAGCTGCCGAACTTCGTAGTAGCTCTGCTCCCTCTTATATGCGTATTCATTGTGTATACCGTTTTGGGTCAATCGGTATTTATAGCGTTGCTGGCAGGCGTCATTCTAGCTCTTGCCACTATGAGCCGCAATCTGCCGAAATATAACCTTAAGCAAGAAGTCGTCAGCGTATTCGGGCGTGTTACCGGCGTCCTGAACGGTGGTGCCGCCGGCTATCCCAACGCCCTGATAACCGTCGCGACGCCAAATGCGCTGGCAGGTGTTGTAACCTCTACCGCCGTTTTCGGCGCGGTCGTGGCGAGACTTGCCGGTCTGCATATAAATCCACTTCTGCTGGTTCTCATTTTTGTATGTGTCGTTGTCGCCATAACCAGCTCACCACCAACGGGTCTGTTCGTTTCCATAGCGGTAGTACTCCCGGTCGCCATTGGCTCGGCTATAGCCGCTGTCGGGGGGGACGCCATGGCGGCGACCCTGCCTGTCAGCGCGCACGCAATCTTCCGTGTGTCGGCCATCGCGGCTTCCACTTTTGAGACATTGCCCGCTAACGGCATGATAGTTCTTGCTCTGGCTTTGGCCAAGTGCACGCACAAAGAGTCCTATAAGCCCATGTTCCTGATGACGGTTGCCTACACATTACTTGGCACAATCGTCGCCGCGCTGCTTTGCCTGGTCCCCGGACTCGCATAATAGCCATGTGAGCAATAATCTGTCGGGCTGGCAAAACCTGCCCGACGGATTGATTAACACAAAGTAGGAGGTGTCTACTATTACCAGAATCGTAATCGATAAGGATAAATGTATCAACTGTCAGATGTGCTACAAGGCATGCCTGTACGATGTTATCCGTTGGAATGATGAAGCTCGGGAACCGGTCGCCAAATATCCCGAGGAATGCGCGACCTGCAATTGGTGTGAGCTTTCCTGTCCGGCCAAAGCAATTGAAGTAATACCGGACTATACCGTTCCTTATCCTAAGTATTACCCCAAGTCGGTATATCCCAATACATATGAGGACTATTAAGGAGGTTGCACGAATTGTCCAGTTTAGAGAATATAGGGGAGGTATACTCCGCCGATGTAATCGTCGTCGGAGGCGGACCCGCAGGATTGGTAGCCGCCAACAAGCTAAAGGAATTGAACAACAGCCTTGATATTCTTGTAATTGATAAAGCGACAACGGGTTCGTCGGGAGCAAAGGCAAACAAAGGTGCTGGAGTTTTATTTGTCATGTCTGAAAATGACGATATCGATAAACTCCGAGAATTCCACGTTAAGAACATCGGACATTACCTAAACGATCAGGAAATGCTTGAAAAGTTCGCAGCGACGACGCTGCAGGTTGTGGAGCACTACGAAAGATGGGGCATTTCCATTATGCGGGAAGCGGACGGCAGGCTAGCAAGGGTTGAGGAATTACCGCTTTGGTCCCTCTGCGGATTTGACCTGGACATGATGCAAAAGCTGAAAAAGAGGGCCTCGCAACAAGGGGTGAGGACAGTTGACAAAACCCAGATTGTGGAGTTGCTTACGAATGGCGGCCAAGCAGTCGGAGCCGTCGGCTTCAGTATATTGGATGGGACGTACCGTATTTTCAAAGCCAAATCGGTAATCATGGCAACCGGCGCCTGCAATTGGATGGTTACTAATATGTGGTTCTCTGGCCGAGGCGACGGTGTTGCTGCCGCATACCGCGCCGGTGCACAGATGAGGAACGCCGAATTCTCGAACTTTTACAACCTCCACCTGAAAGGCAATATGTCCGCCCTTGTGGGAGGGCAGTATGCGCTCTATAATAACGAGGGCGAAAACCTGGCATCGAAATACTGCGCGGATTTTGAATGTGATATTGATATCGGGATTCTCCTTGGTATGGAGAAAGAGGTAATGGAAGGGAAAGGGCCGATACGTTTCGAGCCGTCAGAGCTATTCGTCAAGAACCCCCTCGCGGCTAAAGGGTTTCTGTTCAGATGGGACAGACCCACGGCAAAAATGTTCTGGGAAAAGCTGTTTGAAAAAGAAGGGAAATACACAACAGATCACGCGCCGCGGCCCGAGGCGTTTCCGGGCTTCATTGGCGAGTGTACCTGCACGCGTGTGGATCATTCTATGCAAACGACGCTTCCGGGCCTTTGGGCAATCGGCGATACGAGTCACAGTGGTTCGGGATGGACCGGGGCCGTGCCGTCGCCGCCCGGAAGACTGAGAGGCGCGGCCCTCATGTATGCGGGGGTTTCGGCGCTTCTTGCGGCACAGTCGGCGCTCGATTACACCACAGGTATAGATGAGCCGAAAATCGATGTGGATCAGGTAATGGCCATAAAGGAAGATCTTTATGCTCCAATGGGACGTAAAACAGGGATTTCGCCAAGGGACGTTATTTTCGACCTAAAGGAAGTTGTGGCGCCGCCCCGCTACAGCATACGCAAAAGCGGAGAGCGCCTTCATGAGGCTCTTGACAAGATCGGCAATATAAAACGACGGCTGTCCGAAGTGTCCCCCGGGGAGGACTGGCATGTTTTCGGCCTTTATCAAGACCTTAGAAATATGATCCAATGCGCGGAATTATATTTCACTTCCGCTTTGGCAAGGACAGAGAGCAGAGGCTGGCATGTCAGGGAGGATTTCCCGGAGCGCGACGATAAAAACTGGCTCAAATGGATCATTGCGCGGCAGATAGATGGAAAGATGAATATTTCCACAGAAGATATTCCGATGGAGAGATATAAATCCAAGCCCTGAACACTAACGTGGCGGAGAAACAACAAGAATAAGAACGGTAGCAGCTCTTATGCCGCGAGCGTTCTTATTTTTAAGGGCCGGGTTGCTTCACATTACTTAAATTTTCATTACGTATTGTTTCTATAAAATAATCAACGCAAGGATTCAGATTGTTCTTACTCCAAACGGCGGCTACTTCATAACTGGACTCTTCTCCTTCAATCTCTATAAAGCAGAGGTTTGAATTGCCGTATATCATTGCGAAACTCGGGACAATCGATATACCGAGTCCCGCTTCCACTGAGAAAATTACGGATTCCATGAGTACGGGATAGCTCACAATTCTTGGTACAAATCCGTACTTCGTACATAGATTCATCGCCAAATTATACAATTCAAGTGATTCTTGCCTTGACATTACGATAAAAGGCTCATTGGCCAGCGAGGCGATATTAACGCTGGGTTTGCCAGCAATAGGATGATCAGCTTGTACCAGAACTAAGTTGTACCCGGTGTATAGTTTTTCCACCTGAATGCCCGCTGTTCTTATGAGTTCCGGACACACGGTGAATCCGATATCTATCTCCTCACGCTCAAGAGCACTCTGAAGCTTGTTTAATGATAACTGTGTTAAAACCAAATCGACTTTTGGGAATTCCTGTCGGAATTTTCTGATTACCTTTGGCAGGAAAAGTCTGACGGCAGAGCTTAAAAACCCGATATTGACAGTTCCGATTATTCCGGTACTCGCCTGATAAGCCACATGAGCGGCGATGTCACATCTATTTATGATGTCGATGGCCTCTTTTAGAAACGCGTTTCCCGCAGGCGTCAGTTTTACGGAACGCTTGTTACGGGTAAACAACTTTGCCCGTAATTCGTTTTCCAGATCGGCAATCTGCTGGCTGATTGCCGATTGCGCGACAAAAACCTGTTTGGACGCTTCCGTAAAGTTTAAGCGCTCGGCCACTTTTACGAAATAAAGCAATTGTCTTATCTCCATTTCTACCTCCTTAATGGCAGCGAAAAATCCAAGCTTTGCAGATTTCACAGCTATCTGTATTTGTCTGTTTAGAAAGGGCAGTCTATATGAAGAAAACTCTATATGAAGAGCGGCTCAAACGCGTCAACGACGCAATTGCACTGACCGAGCCTGACCGTATTCCGTGTGCTCCGATGGTCATGACTTTCCCGTATCTTTACGCTGGCTACACAATGGCCGAGGTCAACTATAACGTCAGCAAGGCGGAAGATGCTATCAGAAAATACTTAAATCATTTTCAGCCTGATTTGGCCTACGGGTATGGCGTGTCTTTTTGCGGGCAGTTCCCGATGCTGGATAAAATCGGCGTCAAATGGTTGCAGTGGGCCGGCCAGGAAAACTCTATTGTCCAAGATAGATCGATCTTCCAGTATGTCGAAAAAGCGTATCTCGAAGAGGATGAATACCCCGAATTGCTCAGGGACATGACCGGTTGGATCTTACGCAGATATTTACCACGGACGACCAAAATTTTCGAGCCATTTGAAAAAATCAATTTTATAACAATGTTCGGCTACGGTTTGCAGCCCGGAATGCTTCAGTTTTTAAATCCAGATATCGCGGAAGTGTTTAAAAATCTGGGAGAGGTCGCACAGGGCTTTCTGGCCTGGTATACAGAGAGCGCGAGATTTGATAAGGAAATTGAAGAAATGGGATTCCCCCTGCAGATCGCGGCGGTAACAACCACGGCGTTTGACAGCCTGAGCGATTGTCTGCGCGGTACGCTTGGCACCATGTCGGACATGATGGAGCAACCGGAAAATGTTCTCAAGGCTGTCGAAAGCTTTTTCCCTGGCACGCTTTTCTCCGCGATTGCTCAAGCGCAGAACTCAAATGGCCGATTCGTATTTATTCCGCTGCACAAGGGCATGGATACGTTTCTCAGTGACGCTCAATACAAAAAATTCTACTGGGATACTCTTTTGCGTCTGGTCAACGGTTTGATCGATCACGGGTTGGTGCCATGGATCTATACAGAGGGCCCGTACAACTCGCGAATTGAATGCCTGATGGATGTGCCTCGTGGCAAAACCTGGATCCATTTTGAGACAGCCGATATGAAGAGAGTAAAAAAGCTCCTCGGCGACGTAGCTTGCCTTTCAGGAGGTATTTCTTCACAAATGCTTATGTTTGGAAACAAAGACGAAGTTGTTGCCAAGACAAAAGAAAACATCGACATTCTGGCTCCAGGTGGTGGATATGTATTTGACGTCTCCGATACGCTTGAGGACTGCAAGCCCGAGCTTGTGGAAGTTATGTTTGATACAGTTAAAACATACGGTAAGTATTAGTTTTTGTTGCATTGCGGCAACACTTTCTTTAATATGTTAAGGGGTGTGAAAGTGAATTACTCCCCAAAAAATTGACACGCATTTTCATGAAATCCCTAAAAATGTACACGGATAAAATGAGTATATTCTCAGAATCAGAAATGCCCATAATGATGGACACTGCTTAGAAGGGTTGGCTGTTTTTCGGACACAAGAAAAGTAAGTTATCCTTTTGTTTGTACAGAGAAAAAAGTATGGGCAAAAATACAAATACCCTGAGCGTGGGACAGGCTTGCCGCAGGCTTTGGCTGAAATTGGGCATACTTCGAGGTGTTGACAAAGTGCCATTTTCACAAATTAGCCTTTCTGAATCCCTTGCAACTAGGCACTTTTTAAACAGCAAAAATTCAAAAACAGGGGTTTGTCAACAGGTCCTACTTATGGCAAAGTCAAATGCCGGAGGTATGAATGCGGCTAAAATTCTAACAATGGACGAAATAGAAACCTTAAGTAAAACCCGTATGTAAAAACCGCAAATCGAAGCAGGGTGTCATATACGTCAGATTTCAAACGCGAGTATTTAACGCGTTATGATGGGGGCGAACCAGGATGGGAAATTTTACGTTCGTTCGGAATTAATCCTGGGACTCTCGGTGAATCACGTATTTGGTCATTGGCCGGCAAGTTCCGCGATGAATTGGAACGATAATATAAATGATCTGCGCCGCGATCGCCACGCCACGCCAGCGTAGAAAAGAACGATACCGCGCATAGTTCAGTATAGCACAGCCATTAGGATTTTTCTACAAAAACTTTCCTTGCCGCAGGGCTATCGCATAAAAAATAATAACGCCCTCACGAATAGCAGAAACGGTAGGAATACTCCCACGCCGCCTTATCCTTGCCAACATATAGCATACCACAAGCCTTCTGCTCCCTGCCCACCCTGGTAGGGCGAAACTGCTGATGTGAAAAATAGCAACAATATAAAAAATGCGCACTCCAAACAAGAGTCGTTCTTTTCATAAATCGACCCTTATATACTTTTGAAGATACGGGCTTTACTCCTTAGAACCCGGAATAACTTCAAATATCAGCCTACATATCGCATCCGGGTTATTGCGATAATATACTTGTTTCGCCCTGACTGACATACCTTGTACCGCAGGATCCAGCTTTAGCAGATTATATATGATTTTCCGCATCAGACCCAAGTTTTCCGTCGCGTACCCTTTTCTTGCAGTGCAACGGTCTTCGCGCAACGCATCGTCCAAGACCCAGTGGAGCCGGTTTTCGATTGCTTAATGTTGCCTGGAGTAACATCCAAATTCTTCGGCGCTCATATGCCGACTTAGTATATAGGTTTCTGTTTCAACAGTGGGTTCTTCATCTATTATCTCACCGTCTTCTGTCCGGTGGATGACAAGCCTCTCCCTGACCGCCATACCAACGCCCGCAACTTCCGGCCATTCCTCTTTATCAATACAGGAAGGGTCATTCTTGTATTTCTTCCCGCTTCCGCATGGCCACGGCTCGTTCCGGCCGACTTTTTTCGTTCGTTCAGTTGAGTTAAGTGAGCCGAATATGCCGTTTACAGCGCTGTCTGGTTGACCGACGTGCCTTTTTCCTTGAATGCGTTGACCTAGTCCGGATATTTTGACATGGATTCTGCCTCCCTTATATGAAGTATACTATATCATAGTATACAACATGGCGCAAAGCAATAGGGGATCGCTTTTTTCTGCAATCAGTAAAATCCCAGAGTAAGTTCCACAGTGGACGCGAGAGTGGAAAATAATGTGAAACGTCAGGAGCGATGGACGTAAGTCCAGGAAGTATGCATAATGA
>Ga0123353_10019728_pt1 | contig 10035 bp, 9 predicted proteins | sample TergutLab28metaG_3_FD_92763 | JGI IMG/M metagenome (GOLD analysis project Ga0123353, IMG submission 92763) | Labiotermes labralis P3 segment gut microbial communities from Petit-Saut dam, French Guiana - Lab288 P3 | ecosystem: Host-associated > Arthropoda: Insects > Digestive system > Gut ...
AGGCGCCGCGGTTTTGCCGCACGGATTGATAAACAATGTCGAAGCCAAACTGGGGGCACACGGCGAGCTTTTGGAGCAGTATATCCGCTGGCTCAGCGATCGTATCATTGCCTTACGTGCCGACCCGGAGTACAGCCCTATCCTTCATCTCGACGTCTATGGCACGCCGGGTATCGTGTTTGGAAACGAGTCATATTCAGAGATCGCGGACTACTTTGCCCGTCTGGAGCTTGCAGCAGCTCCGTTCAAGCTCCGTATTGAAGGCCCGATAGATATGGAGCAGCGTGAAAAGCAAATGGCCGCGCTGAAAGCTCTTACCGAAGTTGTGGATAATCGCGGTATCGGTGTGGAGATCGTCGCCGACGAGTGGTGCAATACACTTGAGGATATCAAGTATTTCGCTGACAATAAAGCAGGCCATATGGTACAGATAAAGACTCCCGACCTGGGCTGTGTAAGCAACATCGTGGAAGCAGTCCTGTACTGCAAGGAGCGCGGCATCGGCGCCTATCAGGGCGGCACCTGCAACGAAACCGACCGCTCGGCGCAGGTCTGCGTGCATCTGGCCATGGCGACCCGGCCCGACCAGATCCTGGCGAAACCGGGCATGGGGGTCGACGAGGGTTATATGGTCGTCTATAACGAAATGCAGAGGATCCTGGCGCTTGCCAAAGCCAAACGGCTGATATGAGCAAGAAACGTGGCTAAGCAGTGCTTTGCCAGTGTCTTACCGGTTTTTTACTAAGGAGAATGCAATGCTAGTTGAAGAATTCCGGATTCTTTCCACGACCGCCATTCTTGGTTACGGCTTCCCGTTATCATCCTTCGAAGAGGGTCTGAAACGAGACCCGCACCTAATTGCGGTCGACGCCGGCTCAACTGACCCGGGACCGTACTATTTGGGCGCGGGCGTATCTTTCACCGACCGGGGCGCCGTCAAGCGCGATCTGGAGATCATGATAAAGGCAGGAGTCGAGCGCAATATCCCCGTCTGCATCGGCAGCGCCGGCGGCAGCGGGGGCGAGCCTCACCTTGCCTGGAACAGGGAGATCATAGAGGAGATCGCAAGGGAGCAAGATCTGCATTTCAGGCTTGCACTCATCCACGCCGAGCTGCCTAAAGAGATGATAAAATACGAGCTTGCCGCCGGCAAGGTGACGCCGCTCGAACCGGCGCCGGCTCTTACCGTTGAGTTGGTCGAAGAAACGTCCCGTATAGTGGCGCAGATGGGGATCCAACCGTTCATAAAGGCGCACAACAACGGTGCGTCGGTCATTCTTGCCGGACGTGCATACGATCCGGCCGTATTTTCAGCTTTGGCTGTAGCAAGGGGTTATGACATGGGATTGGCTACACATCTTGGAAAGATCCTCGAGTGTGCTGCCATATGCGCCACGCCCGGAAGCGGAGCGGACTGCATGTTCGGATACATCGGCGCCGACTACTTCCGCGTGGAACCGCTCAGCCCGGAGCGCCGCTGTACAACGATTTCCGTGGCGGCCCACACGCTGTATGAAAAAACCGACCCATACATCCTGCCGGGGCCGGGCGGCCATCTGGATTTGACGGAAACCGTATTTGAGCAGGAGACGCCTTCGATCGTGAGGGTCAGCGGCTCGCGGTTTATACACGGCGACTCTTTCGCCGTGAAACTGGAAGGAGCGCGCAGGATAGGATGGCGCACCGTTTCCATCGCCGGTACACGCGATCCCGTTATGATGGAGAAGATAGACGACATAATCGAAGGTGTAAAAGCCCGTGTGGCGGACAACTACCGCGGCAGGGACATGAGTTATCATCTCAACTTCACGGTCTATGGCAGAGACGGCGTCATGGGCAAGCTGGAGCCGCTGCGCGAGTCCTCTTTGCCGCATGAGTACGGTATTATTATAGAGGCTGTTGCGGATACCCAGGACCTGGCAAACACCATTTGTGCGACCGCCCGCTCTACAATGCTTCACTACGGATACAAAGGCCGCCGCGCGACCGCGGGTAATCTTGCTTTCCCTTATTCACCCAGCGACTTCCATGCGGGCGAGGTGTACGCATTCAGCGTCTACCATCTGCTGCAGGTCGACGACCCCGCCGCACCGTTCCCGATCGAATACATTGAACTGTAGAGGAAGGTTGCTATGAGAACAAAACTGACCGACCTGGCCGGCGTTATCCGAAGCAAGAATTCGGGCCCGTATGAGCTGACGCTGGATATCATTTTCAACGAGTACGGCGACTACGAGCGTGTAAAGCAGGGTCGCTTCATAAATCAGGAACTGATCTGCGGACTTTACAGTGTTAATCCGGAGGAGATAATCGGCATCGTAAACTTCGACCCCGCCAAAGCGATCAAGGTGACAATAAAACGCCCCCTGTGCTCCGGCGATCTCGGAGAGACCGACGTTTACGGTGCGCAGCAGCATGCTCCTCTTCTGGGGCTTGAGTTTGACCTTAAATAAAGGAGAAACACCATGCCATACTCCGCCCGCATGCAAAAAAGCCATTTATACAGCACTTTTTTCGCCCCTCGCGGAAATGATCGCATGGCCGATCTCGGCATGCAGATAGCGCAGCAGTATCTCAGCCCCTTCGACAAGCTCATCGGCCTGGTGGGCCAGGCGGGCAGCGGCAAGAGCATGATCATCAAGGGCATGTTCCCCGGCCTTGAGCTGACCAATGACGACGAAGGAGTCAACATCAGACCGCTGCCGCTTCTTGATATTGATGAAACGGGGTTTTACAAGCCGCATACATACCATGTCGACATACGTTTTGAGTCGGCGTTCAAGCAGATGCATGAACTCGCGGACGCGATCCTCCATGCGGTCGGCTTGGGCCGACGGGTCGTCGTGGAGCATTTTGATCTGGTTTATCCGCTACTGGAACGAAACGCGCACCTGCTTATCGGCGTCGGGGAAGAGGTCATCATCACCCGTCCGACGCTCTTTGGCCCGAAACCGAACGAGATCGCCGACATCGTATTCAAGTCCATCGATATCCGGCTGCGGGTGCATACCGCTGAAGATATCTGCGGGCTTTTTCTGACCCAGCAGGGCATAGGCAAGCATGAATACGAGCACGCGGATGTGCGCCACGGTTTTATTTTCAGCTTCCAGAACAAGCCGGAGCTCGACTTGTATGCGCTGGAAGAGCGGATCAATGACTTGATAGGCAAGGATGTGCCGGTCTCTTATGTGGATGATAACCATATAAACATAGGCGATATGCTTATAGAATGTACCGGCCCGCGGATGCATGTCCGCAGCACCGGTATTGTAGAGAAGTTCACATTGTTAAAGGAGCTTTTGCAGGAACCGATCACCGACCGCTTTCTTATGATCGGCGTAGTCGGCGAGATCACGGACGTCAATGACTTAAATCACATCGTTATCTGACTTAGCGCCCCGATCATACGACTGCCGGTTCCACAAGCAGATCGCCGCTGCGAAACCTTGCTGCGGAGAAGCGCCCCATATCCAGACTGTCTTCTGTCTGCGTCAGATAGTTGGCAACAAGAATAGCCGTACGCGGGGCAACCATAAACCCGTGGCCGGAAAACCCCGCGATGGTAATAAGCCCCGAAGCGCTCTCAGATTCACTGATGATGGGATGGCGGTCGGGGCTCATGTCATATAACCCCGCCCATTGGCGCACGACGCGTAACTCGCGAAAAACAGGCAGGGTCTGAGTGATCAGATGCGCACTCTGCTCAAGGTACTGCCATGATGAACGGATGTTCATGCCGACAGGTTCGGCCGGATCCCCGATGCCCATGATCACGCTGCCATGCGGCGTCTGCTGCACATAGAAATGCCGGGATATGGACATGACCATAGGTTTCATCACCGGAGCGACCGGCTCGGTTATCAGTATCTGATGGCGTTCCGGGAAAAGCGGTATCTCATCGCCTGCCATTGCGGCCACTTGCGCGGCATGACCTCCGGTGCAGTTGATGACCAGGTCGGCTTGTATATCGCCTTTATCAGTCAGGACGGCGCGTATGCGCCCATTTTCTGTTTTAAGCCCGGTCACCTCGGTGTAGGTTTCAATATCTACACCCATTTTTTGTGCGCCTTTGGCATATGCAAACGTGCAGTGAAACGGGTCTGCATGCCCGTCTTTGGCACAGAAGCACGCACCGAACATCCCGTCTGTGTTTATGTGCGGCACGATCTCTTTGATCCCCCGGAGATCAAGCGCATGGGAATCTATACCGACGGAATGCTGCACTTTCAGGTTTTCATGGAATTGCTCCCATTCTTTCTCAGTATAGGCCACCAACAAGTACCCGCCTTGATTGAGGCCGCAATCGCCGCTGTATCCGGTGTAGTCTTCAAGGTTTTCAAAGATATGAGTGCTCTCCAGTGCGAGAGTGGCGTTCAGTGCCGAGCCCCACTGCTGGCGGATACCTGCCCCGCAGCGCCCGGTGGCTCCCGAGGTCAGATATTCGCGCTCGACTATCAGCACGTCTCCGCGGCCGCGCTTTGCAAGCTCGAATGCCAGTGAGCATCCGATTATCCCGCCTCCGATTATAATGATGTCATATGAGTTTTTCATACCACCAAATCTTCTTCCCCTGAATAAGCGTCTGCCAAAGCGCCCAGACTTACCGGTTTAACGGGCGGACGGAACACAGGCATTAACACCTGATCCATCGGGATACCGAAATGCCGTGACAATTCGGTCGCTATCAGAAAACGACAGGTCCTGCCCTGGCAGGGGCCCATACCCGCGCGTGTGACTCTTTTTATCTCATCCAGAGTTTCATATCCGTCCGCTATACAGGTGAGTATCATCTCGCGGGTGATGTCTTCGCAGCGGCAGATCATCGTTTCGGCGTCCTTATTTGCCATTTCCATACCCTCCAACCCGGATCCCCCGCACTTCCATGGCGAGTTCTTGCGGTACTGCAAGCGATATAGTATATGTCATATTCTTCACGCCTCCGGAGGCGACCTTTACTGCTTCGAACCTTCCCAGCTCATTGCCGGCGCGGTCCAGCCCGGTAACAAACTGCCCTTTTTCCGGCAGCGGAACAAACTCGAATGGAATTCTTACGAGGGCGAACTGCTCGTTGTAGCTTTTATCCACAACAAAGATAGCAAGCCCCGGGCAATGCGGGATACACAGCCCGCAGCCGTTGCAGCGCTGTGCGTCCACGACCGGCAGGGCGTTTATCGACGTGTCAGGCGATTTGCCGCCCGATGATTTGTCACCAGGCTGTTTTTCTCCCGGCGATAGCTTGCCATGCATGCTGATAGCGCCCTTGCTACAAGCTTTTACGCAGGGGTCGCACGGTATCTCCTGAAAACATTCAACGATGGCGACCGGGCCCTGAGCAAAACGTTCGTCCGACGGGCACACCGCGGCAAGGTCTTCTTTCTTTGGTATGCCGTCTTTCAGAAGCGACAGCCGGAGCGCTTCTGTTATTTGCTTTTTGCCCTGTTCTGTGTGGGCGACAGCAGATTGCTGATTTTGCATATCGGATCCGTTGACGGAGCGTTTCGCCGCTGCTTTTTCCAGTCCAATGCGGATGTGCCTTCCCATCGGTCCGGCGCGAAGCTCTTCCAGTTCGCTTATTGCATCATAACGCAGACGCTCCGCATCGTCTCCTCCATATCCCAGGCTTACCGCGACGGACAAACCTGCCAGGCGCCCTTCGACCATTGCAGATGAGGCTTCTTCTATACCGCTGACATCGCCTGCACAGTAGATGCCGGGACGGGTGGTTTGCAAATATTCGTCAACCAGCGGGACGTGGCCCGACAGCTCATGTATGTATGCCATTTCGCAGCCGGCTTGCCAGGCAAGCTCCGTCAAAGGGGAAAGCCCAACTGCAAGACAAATAGCGTCACAGGAGATTTTCCACTCAGTGCCGGGTACGGGCTGCCATTTTTCATCTATCTCAGCTATCACGGCGCCTTCCACCTGTCCGGCGCCGTATGCCTCCAGGATCGTGTGGCGTGTCAGTACAGGTATGCCGGCGCGTTGTATTTTTGAAGCATGCACTATGTAACCGCCGATTGTAGGCAAACCCTCTATTACCGCAGCTACCTCTACGCCGGCTTGCTTGAGCTGGTAGGATACGATGAGCCCGATGTTGCCTGCGCCGACCATCAGAACCCGCTCAGCGGGCTTTACTCCCGCCACGTTCATCAGCGTCTGCACCGCGCCCGCACCGTATATGCCGGGCAGGTCGTTGCCCGGGAAAGCAAGGAACTTTTCCGCTGCTCCGGTGGCGATGACGACGCACTCGGGTTTGACTTTCGTATGCTGCTCTTCATGTTCCACCGTGACCACGCCGTCTTCATATACCGCCAGCACGGTGCTGTCAGTCCATATCTCTATATTCGGGTCACCTCGCGCTTTTCCCAGCAGCATGTCGCCGATATGTATTCCCCGGTCGCCGGCGTATTGTTTTTCTGAACCGAAAAACTTATGGGTCTGCTTGACCAGTTGGCCGCCGGGTATCCCGTCGCGCTCGGACAGAAGCACACCGGCGCCAAGAGATGAAGCCGCCAGCGCAGCGCAAAGCCCAGCGGGACCGCCGCCAATGACCAGTATCTCCGTCGGTCTCATGTGGCTATTACCCCCTTGCCCCGCTGCTCTTCCACCCTCATTCCGGGCCTGACTTTGATCACGCACACGCGTATGTTCGGTTTGCCGTCAACGATCATAAAGCATGACGAGCAGTTACCGATTGCGCAAAACAACCCACGCGGGCGGTGTAATTCCGGGCTTTCTCCGAGCTTACGCACACCGGCTGCATGCAAAGCAGCGGCAATGGTCTCGCCGGGATATGCCTCTACCTCCAGCCCGTTATAGAAGAATGAAATTTTTGACCCGCGCTTGAAAGCCAGCACCGGGTGCTCCTCTATTCTCATGCCTCTTCTCTCCTGGTCTTATTGCCGGGAAAAGTTGCGAGCGCATCAGCCCGGGCGGGCGCGGTGCTTCGCAACTTTTATCATGCTTTTATTCCTTGAAACTCCGACGGGCGTCTCAATGTCAGCGTCCTATCTTCTCGCAATAATTGAAGATGATCTGCGCCACCTGGGCTCTGGTCGCGGTACTCTGCGGCAGAAGCCTGCCGTCGGAGCCTGTGATAACACCCCACGAAACCGCCCACTGCAACGGTGAAACGGCATAGTCCGAAACCGAGTTCCTGTCCGGGAACGCATTGTATGCCGTTTCGGACGCAGTCATGTCGCGGCCTTTATATATGGCATACCGGTGCATTATTGTAGCCATCTGCTCTCTTGTCACGGACGCATCCGGACGGAACGTTCCGTCGGCGTAACCCTCGACGATCTTGTTTTCGTTTGCCCACGTTACAGCATTATAGTAGTACAACGTCCTGTCGCTAACGTCAGAAAACCCACCGCCGGCGCCTGCTGACGGAAGACCGTCCAGCCTGTGTAAGACTGTGACAAACATACCGCGCGTCATCGACACTCCGGGGGAAAACGCGTTTGCCGACGTTCCCTGAAATAGGTTGTTTTTGTACACGAAATCGACTGCGCTATAAAACCAGTCGGTCGCTCTGACATCAGTAAACGGAAGCTGCGGTACGGGAGTTGCGGTACCATCCGTCAGGTAAAACCCGTCAACCTGCCCGGTCGCCGCTGCGCTTGCAGTTATAAGCACCGTAGTGTTCTCAGCACAGAAATAGCGTTGGTTCAGCGCCAGTTGCACCGCGGACGTCACCTCGTTCCCGGTGGAAACATTAATGACATTACCGCTGGAAATCGTCAGCGTCGCCGTTCCCGAAAGCAGAATGAAACTGCCTCCCGTAGTCAGCCGGACCGAGTCGCCTGACGCAAGTGAAATGTGAGTGAACTTCGGAGCGAAGTTGTACCCGATATAGTTCCTGTATATTTCGTCGAGCCTGCTCATAGCCTTGTCCGCGGCGTTGCCCAAAGCGGTAGACACGTCAGCACGCAAAGACTCGGTGTACGTGCCTCTCAAATAGCTCAAAGTGATCAGCGGATCTCCCGTAGAGCCTGCATTCGAAGCGGAAACCGTGACCATGCAAGTCAGTACGAATATAATCAGCGCCGCCGCGATAATTCTTTTCAAATCTGTGTCCGTTCCTTTCGCAAGGCTGTATAGATCGTGCCGCGGATACCACCGCGCCCGTTCACCATAACACATATCCCGCCCGATTTCAAGCGTTAACCGGGCAAAACGCTCTGCCACAAGGTTAAGCGCCCCGTCCGTTGCACCGCCCGAAAGGCGCTTTTATAGCAAAAAGCACCGCGCAACGTCCCAGGAATATATCGCCGGACCCGCCACGGTGCGTTTTTGACGTAAAAGCTGCCAATACTATCGCCAATACGCAAAAAGTCCTTGACAGAAGTTGTGGATTTGCATAGAATTGATTTAATTGGGATAGCGCCTTTTTGCGGGCGCATAACTGACATATAGTACATACTTTTAGTATTTACGTCAGACTTGGAGGTTTGCGGCATGCCGGATAAACAAAACGAGAATAAATTTATGGCAATGCTGGAACGCAGGGGCATCGTGCGCAAAGCCGGTCTTGAAGAAGAATCCCCGGATGAAGGGTCCGATAACGCGAAGACACGCTCCGAAGCAGATCTGCGTTCGATCCTCGGCGCCACTACCGAAGAGACTCCAAAAATAACACCCGCCGCACGTCAGCCAATTCCAGGATTGTCAACTCCAGTCATGCCGGGCGAGCGGTCGCAGCAGCTTGAACGCGAACAACCAAAACTCCACACGGAAAGGTCGGAACCGGAGCAGGCTAAACCCCCTGCGGAACGCACGCAACCTGTATCTACAGTTGAATACTTCTCCCGCGAGAAGTCAAAACCTGCGGCGCCGGAACCTGTGCAAATCGCACCGCCGGAACCCGAACCCTGGGACACAGAACCTCTGGAGCCAGACTCCTGGGATACGGAGCCTTTGGAGCCAGAACCACCGGAGCCTGTACCTGTGAAGTTCGAGCCGGTTGCGCCCGAACCCGTGATACCAAAACCAGCGCAGACCGTATCTTTGGAACCAAAACCCGTGGAATACAAACCTATTGACCCCAAACCCATGGAGCCCAGACCTGTGGAGGCCAAACCTATGGAACCATTGAAACCGGTCTCGTTTTTCAGCAGCATCGAACCCATCGACCCGTTTAAAGAAGACACCCCGGCAGCCCCGAGACCTGTGCCGTCGGCGGGTCCGGCTGCTCCGGTATTTTATGAGCGCCCGCCGGAACCTGTGCCTGTCGCACCTGTCGCGCCTGCAGCTCCTGTTGAAAACTATACCGAGCGATACCTCGACATTGACGAACTGTATGATGCGCTGTCCTTAAGATCGAAAAAAACCGATACGATCTACCTTATTGAGGAGTATCTGCAGACCCTCCCGGATTCATTGCCGGATCAGTCAAGACGCGAAATCGTGAGCAAGCTGGTCGCCGCTTCCGGTTTTGATTATGATTTGTTGATGGGTGACGGCGTGTTGCGCGTAAAGATGCTAAAGGAATATGCCGAGCGGTTCGCGAAACATACAGACGATTATGTCTCAACCCGCAATTCGGAGCTGGCGGAACTGGAACAGCAGGCTGTGAGAATCCGCAAACTTATAGAAGCCCGCAGGGAGCTGCATAAGAAACAATTCTTTGCGCTTGAAGCCGAAGCTCAGCGGCTTAAGGAGATATTGACTTTCATATCCGGTTAACTCGCGATAAACCAATACGAGAGGGGGGAGGTTTATGCATAAATATGAACTGACCGAGCGCGGTAAAATAATTATCGCGATACTTGTCGTCTTGCTTTTTCTTGTATTACCGGCGGCGATTCTGGCATATAAAGCCTGGGCCGCGGGGCCACAGGCGCCACCTCCCAGTCATAGTACGGAAGCGACCGGAACACCACCCCCATCACTCGAGTATCCTCCCCAAATCTCAGAAAGCCCGCCGCCTAACGGCGGCGGTTTTAATCCACCGAACGGATATCCATCGACCGGCAACGGTAACGGTAACGGCAATGGCCATGGTAACGGAAACGGCGGGCAAGAGTCTACCCG
>Ga0123353_10019729_pt1 | contig 10035 bp, 13 predicted proteins | sample TergutLab28metaG_3_FD_92763 | JGI IMG/M metagenome (GOLD analysis project Ga0123353, IMG submission 92763) | Labiotermes labralis P3 segment gut microbial communities from Petit-Saut dam, French Guiana - Lab288 P3 | ecosystem: Host-associated > Arthropoda: Insects > Digestive system > Gut ...
CTGTTATGATACCACCTCCCACACGTTGCACATTGAGTTCCTGATTTTAAATTCCTGTCGCAGCCATTACACAATACCTGCACGGAGTTTTCATCGGGGCCCGGATTTAGCTCCATTCCTCCGATTATTAATAAGGTTGCTATTACCGCTGCACTCAGAATCATAGGTCCCATCGAAATTTTTTTCTTCCCTTTTCGACTTTCCCTACCGCTGTCCGCCATGCAGTCCTCGCGGCCCAGGCCCCCACACGTGCCCGGTAGTCTTCCAGGTAGCAACCCGTGCCCCTCACTTAGTAGCTCACAAAGAAAACACGTCCGACCACAACGAAATATATTTAAAAAAAATGGTGAGAGATCAAACCTTACATGTGCACAGAACATAGTCATACATATGATACCAGTATATAAGTTTTACTCCAGGTATATATGTTTAAATAAATAAAAATTAAAAATATATGTTTAAAACAGTGACAGGAATAGTGGCAGGTTTATGCTGTATCTGTGTGTGTTTGATGCATAAAATATTTTGAGTGGAATTTGGTCAGGTCCCACACACATCATTGTACACCACTTATTAAAATGTTGTGCTACACAATATTTATCTTTCACACTTATGTTTACAGACAGAATGTGAACGGCTTAAGGGGAGAGAAGTCTTCAGTAAGTTTGTGCCCTTCATAAAATGACTTCTGACATAATTCCTTACTGACCACCAACAGAATGCTCTTTGATGTTGAATCAGTTCAGATCATGGACTTGTGTGTTGTGACTACATGTGGTGGATTCACCATTAAAACTATCAGGTGTCACAAGACAGAGGTGCGAATCAGGACAACTTTCACCTTAAGAACCTCAAATTTTATGCTGTATTGTGTATTATTTATTTGAAACGATTATGGAATGTATGAAACTGATAGCATCTAGGTATACATTTTTAATGCACATTATTTAATGATGCTGTCATATGCTAAGGTTATGTAGCATTGATGATAGGTGTGTGAATGCATGTAGAGCATTGGTGGAATTATACTAACAGGGAGAATCAAGGTACCCGGGGGGATAAAAATCTGTCCCAGTGCCACTTTGTGTACCACAAATCCCATATGTACTGCCCTGCAGTTGAGCTCAGCCTCTGCACTGAGAGGCTGGTGACTAACCGTCTGAGACATGGAATGACCTATTTTGGTGTCAGCTATGGGTTTTCTTACATGTAATTGATAACATTTTGCTACTAATTTGTAAAGTAAGGGATAAAAATATGAAGTGGATGTGAGAACTCCAATATCAAATATCAGTGTCCTGGAAATGTGTTTGTTCATTTAGGTTTTGTAGTGGAAAATACCCATTTGCCATCTGATGTCAGCGAGAGTCTGTGTAAGGAGGAAGTTTCTCTTGATGAACTCATAATCCTTCTTGATTACCTACGACACACTTGTGAATGTACTGAGAGGAAGACAAAGCAGTTCGTTGAAGCTGAGCAAGACCCAGGAAATGCATATGGAGATGGCAGTACAAATGTAAGTTTTAAAACTTTAATCTACAATCTGTGAGTATCCTTACCAGTGAGTGACGTTTCTGGTAATTTTACAACAGATTTGTTGATGAATTAACTAACTCCATGGAGCTAAAGTAACTTTTGCTTAGCTCATCAAGAAATTCCCCACATTTGTGGAATCTTAAGGTTCATTATCTTGTTCACAACAGCCAATCACTCGTCCAAGTTCCGAGCCAAATGAATCCAGTCTAAACCGTCCCATCTTCATTGTTCTGCGAATCAGTAAAGTCTCTTATAAAAACTCAGCGGGCTTTGCACAAAACAGTTTTGGAAAGAACAGGGCTACAGATTGAAGTGAAGAACTTGTAGGTCACGCAAAGGCCTTGAATTATAATAGGTATTGAAGAGTAATGTCTTCTGAGATGTGACACCGTGTAGTCTTGTAGATAAACATGGGTTCTTGCAGAGGGGACGCCAAGCATCCTATAACCGGTTAAATGTTAATACATGCGATTAAAGAACTCCATAAAGCAGTGTTTCTCAAACTTTCTTGCTCGCGGACCTCTTTTGGTTTCACAAAAGAACCACGATCGTCATATCCTTTGCTCATACTGTAGCAGTGCATTACGTGATTAGATCTTAATTAAAATATTGTTCCCTTTGTGGGTACAGGAAGTTTCTTAACTAGCTATTCTGCCATGCGAAATAAACACACCGCCAATTACAGAAATTCCGCAATGATTTTTACAAAAAATAAGTAAACTTCCAAGCCGCCCCTACAGACATGTATATCTATGGCCCCCCTGGGAACCAGCTGGGGATCCCTTTGAGCGGAACACACGTTGGAAACCTCTGCCGTTAATAACTTCTGATGTTAGGGACCGTCGTAACAAACATACACGTTTCGTTTTGAGACTAGGCATTTTACCTACGAAATTGGAGATAGCGTTGCACCTTCAAGTCTTTTTCTTTCGGCGATGAAGCGCATTGATAGGAAGTGTGAGTAAATAATAAATATATTAAGATTTATATAACGTTTTCTATTTTAACGCTTAAATAAGCCCAGCGTTCTCGGGGCATAAAAAAAAAAAGTTATATGTTGAATAGTATCTTCCATTAGAACGCTTATGTTGAAAAAATTTCATTTAATATGAAATAATTTCGTTTCACAACGTAAAATATTTATTCACCTGATTCGGTGAGAACTGAGATCGTTTATTGGCCCAGCTTTCGCCGGGCATAACAAAAAATTAATTATAGACTCATCATATGTTCCCCTCCACGGAAATCTTTAGTAAAAGGCGAAAGATTTATGCGTATTGAAGGGAAACCAGAGTACCAGTTCTAGCGTCGTCAATAGCATATAAGCAGGTATCAACGACAGTCATGCGTGAAATCTAATAAGGGAAAGGCAAAGAATAAAATTATGTTTGCAATTTTTTTATATTTGACGCAATAGACTACCCTCTCATTAATAATTTACAGGTTTTGGTTGTATTCATTTTTAGATTCTTTTGTGCATTTACCCAGATTTACTTACATTTATTTCGATGACAGTGTTACTAGTCGTTCTTTTACGATGCCGGTTAATCTGTGAGCCACCTAACGGTCGCTTTTAGAATGAATGTATAAGAAGCGCAGCGGGGTACTGACCACACCCAGAAATACATTTGTGTTATGAAAATAGCGTCTAATTGAATTGAGACGCTTTCGTAAATGGTGTAATGCATTTTTATCATTAATTCTAGTTATATAAGTTTATAACATTGGATCGTGGGTATGTTTGAGCACCACTAGTTGACGGCCATGTAACTTTTGAAACTGTACTTCGGTAGCTCAGTGGGAGGAGAAGAAACTTTTCGTATCTACACGCGCTGGCAGTTCGGAGCTGATAATCTGGTTTTGAGGGCCTGTTATGGAACAATATTATTCGCTCCGAATGGCCTTGTGAATGGTAGAGTTATTTTTTCGTGACGAAATTAAGCCGAATGTGTCTCATTCCTTATTAATTACGTTTACTGAAAGTAGGCCCAATTCTGCCGAATACACAGAGGGGAGTATAGGTACTTCCTCACGCATCCGGCCACTTTGCGCTCGAAGAAAGAGACTCCCGATGCCAATTGGATGGAAGGTTGAGTGATCGCTAGACATGTTCTGGGCGCTTTGGGGATGAAGTTCCTCAGTAGTTAGGGTTTAAGGATGAAATTCCTCAGTACTTTATTTTGTTCATATCCGTGCACTAATGTCACTGCATCAGGAAACACCGAAAAAGGTACTCATATATTATGAAATCGCCACTTTATTAACACTTTATATAACTGACCCTGAAGAGGTAGACAGTGTGATCCTTCAGAATCAGTAATTACATATTTACCTTTCAATGGCCTAGTACCCCACAGGACTTGAAAATTTAAAAAAAAATTCTAATTTTGATTTTCTAATTGACTGGATTTAATGAACCGTCTTTAGAGGGCGTGGTACATTTAAAACTAATCTGTCTACAGTATTATCAACACAGTGGCCATGAAAGCTTGTGAGGCAGACAACAGGCTGTGTGTGCCCTGTGGTAACACACATTTAATTCAAAAAAATTTACTGTGCTCCACAAGCAAATGTGAATTGAACAGGTAATTAGTCAATCTTGTGTTCCATAAATGGTGGTCCATATATGGGGTAGTTTAGTGATGATTCTTAGCACCTTAGCAGAATCACTTCTGCAAGTTTTGTTGATGATGAATTTCAGTATATTTACTGTGCCATGAAGAGTGTCAGACCAGATTTTGAAATATATACATGAGGGTGTTTGAGAACAGGGTGTAGAGGAAAATGCTGGGACATAAGCAGAGCTAAGCAACAAGCAGATGTTGAAAACTGCATAATGAGGTGATTCATAATATTGCTCCTTGTCAGATATAATTACTATAAGAATAGTCAGATGTGTGAGGCCATGTCATATGCATGGGAGAGGAGAGAAATATATGCAGGGTTTTGGTAAGAAAACCTGAAGAAATGAAGCCTTTTGGAAGACCTAGCTGTAGATGGGAAAATAATGTTAATAAAATGGAACTTAAAGGAATAAGATGAGAGGATATAAACTGGATTCATATGGCTGAGGACAGGGACCAGGGGCAGATTCTTGTCAACATGGTACTGAATTTTCACATTCCATTAAATGAAGGGAATTTCATGATTAGCTGATTAAGGTAACTGTTTCCTTCACAAGAAGGATGGCGATCTACGGAGTAAATTAAATTTGTTTAATATCCCTCAGTTTGGCAGCTGTCACCTCTAGAAACTCATAAACTGTTCCATTCTGGTGAAATTCACTATATGTTAAGGCAGCATGGTTATCAGTACCAACATTCATGTGAATGGAATGGCTAGATGACTGGCCAGCAGCACCAAGGATTATGCTTGAGGGCAAGCATAACACTTTCAGGCAACAAATTTGTCCCCAGGTCTTTGTTCTGTGGCCTACATCCATTTTGTTTCACTACAGCCTGTAGTCGAGGCTTGGGCTCCTGTAATTTCTGCCTCCAAACTGCTCTCTTGTGCATTGTCAGCTTTCAGTTGTGACAACAGAGAATTCTGGTACATCTTCTTTTGACACCTTCCTCCCATTCAAATATCAGTGTCTCCACTGGTTGATTGCCAGTGAACTCAGGCTTCATGGCTTTTTTGGGTATGCAGTCTAGAGGGAATCTTTTTACATGCCCAGCCCATTGTAGTATCTTGACTTTCATGCAGGTCAAGATCTTTATTTTCTCTATAAGTTATTCATTGTATCTGATTCTCCACATCCCATTCTCTCTCACTGATCCAGATATTTGCCTTTTGAAAGATTTTGGAAAGCTTTCTGTTTTTTTGGAGACTTTCCAGGTGTCACAGCCATACTTGAGGACCATGTCAATCAAGGTCTTGTATAATCTTATTTTAACAAATTTATGTACCAACTGGATTTTCATTACTGTGATAAGCGAATAGTACTTGTTATTAGCTAGGATTAGTCTTCTTTGAATTTCTGGGAGTTTATTGTTATCATCCTTAATACGGGATCCTAAATATACACAACTGTTAACTAGTTCAATATTGTGCCCAACAATATTTAAACACTGATCTATATTAATTTTAGAGCAAGGCACGATCATAGCTTCAGTTTTGCTGATATTAACCCTTTAAACACCGAGTTAAATCCAATCTGCCATTTGTTGGCATTATTAGGAGCTCACCATATTTTCCTCGTTAGAGGGTTAAGGGTTAATGTGGAGACCAATTTCTATGGGTGCTTCCTTAAGTTCCTGTTATAACTGTCCTAACATACCTAATCAGGAGACAGACATCATCAACATATCCTATAACTTGTGCGGTATGATATTCTAGGGTTCCCTTAACATTGACTGTTAACTTCCTGATGACATTTCTTTTTATGTTTTTTGCACCATGCATTGTACTAGAATTATACAATATAAACCAAAAAATGCTCCTTGTCTAAATTAATATTTTAATTTATGATGTCTTCTACATATTTCGAACCCGAGGGTTCATCTACAGGAAGACGGTTGTATGTACAGGTATGGTTTAGTATGTATTTACATGCGTGTAAATACATACTGTACCATACCTTTATTTACATATATGTAAATACATACAATACCATACCTGTGTTTACATATATGTAAATACATATTGTGTCATACCTGTACATACAACTGTCTTCTTGAGGATGAACCCTCAGGTTCAAAACATGCAGAAGATATAAATTAAAATATTAATATAGAAAAGTTGCATTTTGTTGGTTTATACTGTATAATTCCTGATGACGTATTTGAGAACCAAGTTAAATAAAGATGGGGCCAGCCTGTCACTTTGTTTAGAGCCCTGCCTTACTTTAAGTTGTTCAGTCAGCTGTGCTTGAACCTTCACTTGGGCTTCTGCATCTTTCATTGTAGCTTTAATTAACCTTACTAGTTTATGTGGTATCCCAGCATTACACATTATCGTACAGAGCTTGTCACCATTAACCCTTTAAATCGCGAGTTAAATTCCATCTGCCCTTTGCTAGCATTATTCAGAGCTCACCATATTCTCCACGTTAGCAGGTAAAGGGTTAATGCTGTGATAAGCTTGCTTGATATTTGCACATATTTGGTGTGCCTTAATTTTGTTCTCCCAGCATTTTGCGAGCATTTGTTTAACTGTAACCAGTTGTTTCTGCAGCCTCAGTATAGCTAAATTGTCCTAAAAATTGTCTTGCCAGTTACACACCAACATAATTGCACCGCTTCTATGAATGTGACTTGTTTGCCATGATACATTGTTTTTCCTTCCTGAGTACAGTATTTAATTTGCCGGTTTATTTTGTTAGTGTGAAATACACTGAGTGAGCTGTGTCAATGTGTCATACACCTTTCAGCTCTTCAAATACCAAAGGAATTTCAAAATCATTCAGCATGAAGAATTCTACATTAAAATTTGTCATGTCAATATAATTTTCGTCTGTATCAGTCTGATACATTATAACCCACACTTACATAAGAAATTTTATTGATAGTTTAAAAAATTGGCATCTCATACAAATAAAACTATGTATGTATGTGTATGTAATATACTTCCAGTTAATGACAGGCTATATTTAAAATATTTGTTTTTTGATGTGGCAAAAGTTTAACATCATGCAGTGCAAAATAATATCTGGTTCTAATTTTGATATCTGTTATGCACTTACTATTAGGTTTGTAATGATAGATATGTATTTAAAGTCAACAAAAGTTCAAGGAAGAAAGATGTGTAAAAATCTTAAGATTTCATTATACATTACTACTATTTTAAAGCCTGCCCATTGTTTCCTTTAGAGACTCAACTGCATTTACAAATGACGATGGTCACAGATTCAGTTTCCAAAACACTGTGTCTGGAAAGCGCAAGGTGACAGACAGTGTCCAAAATTATAGTCACTCTCACACTGTAATGAGAAACCATTAGACTTAGGTCATAAAGAGTACATTTGTGTAACTGTGCTTTCTGAATGACATAGGTCATATGTTTCAAATCTTGTTAAACTCTTCTTTGGTATGTTTTCTGATGTGTGCTTGTTTCAGGTCAGTCACAACATCTTCGTCAGGGACGATTTACACGTAGAAGTGGCATTTCAACCTACAGATCAGAAATATTCACACATGTGGTTGGTTGTTTATCTTCTCTATAACAACATAGAGATTTTCTTTGAACCACAAGGAGTACAGGTCCAATCAAATGGTAAGTATTTATACTTTAAACGCTTCTCAGAGGAAAGAGCCATCTAACTTAGAGAATTTAGCTGAATGCAAAACTGTCATAACCCACTAAACACTGATGTAAAATCAATGTCTATCCAATCAGTTTTGGACTGCTGGTAAACTCTGCATGATATTTTGTTCTAGTAGTCTGTCTGTATCAGTGATGTGGCAGCAATGATAGAAATGACTGCCACCTTGAGATGTCAGGTTTTTGTGATACTACTCTGTGTTGCTGGGTGAATGGTTGGTTTTTGACATTGTGGAGGAACACAGTGCCTTGATTTTCAAGGATTATTTGGCACTGATAATTCTATATACAGTAGAATCCCAATTTAAATTCCTCAATTGAAGATGTTCCTGCATTTGGTGTTCTTTTTGTGGTCCTGGCCAAAATCCGATGTTTTGATTCTGTATTTTAACAAAGTATTAAAAGGAAAATGGATAGATCTGTCAGTCAAGTGCCTGGCTATGAAGGGGATGACAGGGATTCAGTATGAGGCATGAGCAGGGGTGGTGTTTGTGTTTCACCATTCACAGATCAGCTTTGGTGCCCACTCAGAGCCAGTGAAGATGGTGAAGAGAGGCCTTCTATGAGGAATAAGTGGCCAGAGCAAGAAACTGACCCTTCATCTCCCTTGAGTGATGTAGTTAAGAATTAATTGAAATCCACCTTCACTTCCTTGTATGTCTATATCATGTTGTGTTTAAACACAGGGACAACCGTACCTTACCTTTAGCCAAGTGGTATGTGGATAAAAAGCTTGTTTTGGCATGCTGATTGAAAAAGAGGTTGTGTGTGTAGTGTGACATAACCACTTTCATACTCACAATCTCAGAAGTGGGAGATGTGGATTAAGAATGCTTAGTGCAAATTACATCAAAGGTGCCTCAGGCTGAGTAAATAAACAGAACACCAAATTAGTGGTGTCTCCATATAAAAGTGCCAAATTCACTGATGTAATGTTCAAACTAGGGCAGTGGTCTTGTTGAACCATTATAATGAACACTATTGATATCACAATCCAGTTTTTTGTATGGTGGTTCTGTTCTCTAAGATGCCATGGTTTGGTTCTGCCAGTAATTACTTTGAGTCTGAAATAGTCATTTTATCAAACCTAGGGCCTATATTTGGAAGGAATATGATGCTGGGGTCAATTAGGCAGTAAAGTGTGATGTAGACAGATTGCTCCAACCTCTTGGAGTTAATGTGCAGGGTCCTTAGTTTATGTGTTTTGTATCCTTGGTCACTACAATGACTGTTTTGCATGACAGTCGGCAGCACACTATGAACCACAGCTTACGTTTGCCACCTGTCAGGGTCCATACCTTTCAGGGAAATGCACTGCAGTTAATATTTTTTATTCGCTGTATTTACCGAGGGTGCTGGATGTTGTACGCCATAGTTCAACACATTCCAATTCATATTAGAGTCATACTCACCATATGTAAAGAAGGTAATGCAGATGGTTCCATTTGGCTTGCAAACACATGTTAGACACATTTTTCATTGCTTTATCAAAATTATACTGGTGAAACTGAGTCCATTATGTTCAGAATGCCTTCGTTTAGATCGTCTTCAGTGCATGAATTATTGACTATACACTTTACCCTACGGTGAACAAACCATGGGTGCCAGGTTGCCATGGCAACTAAATTTTGTATTATGGTGTCTAATATTTATGAATCCTTAGTATGGAATTTGCTTCACGTTACTTTTCTTACATCCAGAATTTTGAGCTAACCTCTAGATTTTTGGGAAATATGAACATCATTTAGTATGCCCTATAGTTATGAATTACATTGGTTAAGATCTGGTGAACCATGAGGCCACATTTCCTTGATTATTACTCTGTCACCTGAAACACTTTGTAAACATTGCATAGAATTTAATTAAAGTCATAAATTGTATCAAAAAATGTGCAACATGTCAGTGTGGATTTATGGTCTCAAAAAATAGTCTCAGTAAAAGTGGTGTGATCTTGTAATTGTGGAGCAATGGGTATGATCCTCGCACTGAATATTATCTGAAATAAAGTATTTAGAACTTCAAGAAAGCTTATGATTCAGTTAGGAGGGAGGTTTCATACAAGATTCTCATTGAGTTTGGTATCCCTAGGAAACTTGTAAGGTTAATAAAGATTAGTTTGACTGAAACATATAGCAGAGTCCGGGTAGGCAACAATGTGTCTGACAGGTTCCGTACTAGGAATGGTTTGAAACAAGGAGACACTCTATCACCAATGCTTTTTAACTTTGCTTTAGAGTA
>Ga0123353_10019733_pt1 | contig 10034 bp, 11 predicted proteins | sample TergutLab28metaG_3_FD_92763 | JGI IMG/M metagenome (GOLD analysis project Ga0123353, IMG submission 92763) | Labiotermes labralis P3 segment gut microbial communities from Petit-Saut dam, French Guiana - Lab288 P3 | ecosystem: Host-associated > Arthropoda: Insects > Digestive system > Gut ...
CACCGCTTGATCCTCCTGCAACCCTTTCCACTGACCATGGATTATTTGTAACAGCCAGCGCTGAATTATCTGTAGAGGAACCCATCCCAAATTCATCCATGTTGGATTTACCTATTGGAACAGCTCCTGCATTATTTAATTTTTCTATAACAGTTGCATCGAATAGAGAAACAAAATTTTCAAGCATTTTTGATCCGCAAGTAAACCTGTAATCTTTTATAGCAATATTATCTTTTGCAACATATGGAACACCTGAAAAGGTTGCCCCTGTTTTACCCGGAATTGTCCTGTCAGGGTCAAATAGAAGAAGTGAGTGTATTTTCTCTTCCCACCCTTTTACATATTCTATATATTTCTTTTTGTTTTCATTGTCTGTTAAAACTTTATTCCATTCCATAAATGAGGCTCCTGGGAGGCTATAAAATATTAGGCACAACTATAAATCTGCCATCTTTTTCCGGAGCATTTTCAATCATTTTATCTGCAAGGGAAATTTCAGCGGGCACATCTTCTCTTGTCCTGTTTTCTTTTGCAAAAACATGCGTAGTAGGAGGAAGATTATCAACATCAAGTTTTTCCATAAGTGAAAAATATTCAATCATCTGGGTAATAGCTTGATTAAGTTTTTCAGCTTCTGTTTCATCGAGTTCAAGCATTGCAAGGCTTGCGGTAACAAGTAATTCTTCTTTTAGCATAAATTATTTTATTAATTATGCTTAAAGATGTCAATAATAGCGACACGGAAGTCGCATCCAGCGCCGTGGCACGGATGCCACAATAAAGCGCTGGGCAGCAACAGAACGTTGCACTCCGCCCAGCGCTCTGTGGATAGTGAAACATATCCCAAAGCTTTATCTTTTTCTTCTGCAAGAAAATCTGCGCTATCCTGTATAAGATTATACTCAGATATGAATCTGTTTCTTCTTTAAAGGGGAAGCTCTACAAGCAGTGATTTTAATTCCGATACAAATTCCGGCGTAATGGTAAAAGGGGGAAGATCAGTATCCGGAATATACCTGTAATCATTTGCATTTTCTTTAGAACGCATACTTTCAGTCCGTTTTTTATCATCATCCCAGAGCCTTGTTTCCTGCACAATTGTTTCATTTGCTTTTAGTAGTTTTGCCTGTCGCTGCTCCTCATACTGTATTGCAAGCTTAACATTTCTTGAGGAATTAAGATTTTTTACTTCAACCCTTTTGCCAAGCCCTTTCCCAATATAGTTTATTGAAACGTTGGCATCACACCTCATTGAGCCTTCTTCCATGTTGCCATCAGAAACATCAAGGTATCTTATTATTCTTCTAAAGTTGAGAAGAAATGCCTCTACTTCTTCTCCTGTTTTAAAATCAGGTTCTGTTACCACTTCAAGAAGCGGTGTTCCTACTCTGTTAAAATCACACAGTGAACCATTTTTGTCATGCACCATTTTACCTGCATCTTCTTCAAGACGAGCTTCATGTATTCTTATTCTTTTTATACTTCCCCCGGCAAGAGCTGTATCAACATAGCCACTTATACCAAACGGATATGAAAATTGCGTTACTTGATAATTATTAGGAAGATCCGGATAGAAATAATTTTTTCTTTCAAAAAAAGTTTTTTCATTTAATTTACAATTCATTGCAAGGCAAAGAAGACATGCTTTTTTTACAGCTTCTTTATTAAGAGCAGGAAGCATTCCCGGATACCCCATACAACATGGACATATATTTGTATTTGGAGGATCACCAAATGAATTTTTACAGTTACAGAATAATTTTGTTTTTGTAATGAGCTGAATATGTATTTCAAGTCCTATAAATGTTTCAAGTACAGTTTTATCCATAATATGAAAACCTTTATTTGTTTGTTGAACAAATTTCTTCGATTGTTTTGAATCCTGAAACTTTTGGAACAGGTATCTCTTCTGCAATAACAGCTGCTGCCTGAAATAAAAGTTTTTCTCCGCAGAAAGGAGCACAAAACTGCAGCCCTACAGGAAGATTTTCATAAATACCTGCAGGAAAACTTAAAGCAGGAATTCCTGCAAGATTTGATATTGCATTAAATTTAGCCGCAACTCTTCTCTGAGGTTGTGATAACTCTATACTCCCATGTTTAAATGCAGTTGTTGGAAAAACAGGTAATAAAAGAAGATCAATACTTCTAAAAAGAGAATTAATATCATTTATAACTTTAGTTCTTATTTTTTGAGCTTTTATAAAATATTTCTCTTTAAACTCTGAACGGAGCACATAAGTCCCAAGCAGAATACGCAATTTTGTTTCTTCCCCAAAACCTTCGCCTCTTGTTTTTTCCATAAGTGAAATAGGAGAATCTGCACCTTTGCTTCTGTAGCCATATCTTATACCATTGTACTTGGCAAAACTTGTGCTTACTTCTGCTGATATAATTACATAGTATGCAGGAACTGCATATTCAAGATCAGGAATTACAATCTCTTTTGTTTCATACCCTTTAGCTTTAAGTATGTCTATACAGTTTTTATATGCTTTCTTAACAGGCTCTGAAAGATCTAAATCTCCTCCAAAATACCCGAATACACTTTTTTGAGATAGGTTTTTTTCTTCTTTGGGATAATCAAATGTTGTTTGATCAAGATCATCCTTTCCCTTTAATAAGTCAAAAATAGTTTCTGTCATATTGAGGTCTCTTGAAAAAATACCTACTGAATCAAGCGAAGATGCGGAAGCTGCAACACCATATCTTGATACCACACCATAAGTTGGCTTAAGCCCATAAACTCCGCAAAATGAAGCAGGCTGCCTTACAGAGCCTCCAGCATCTGTTCCAAGAGCAAATGGAACAAGACCTGCTGCAACAGCAGCAGCAGAACCGCCGCTTGAACCTCCGGCTACTCTTTCTAAATCCCATGGATTATTTGTAACAGCAAGGCTAGAGTTATCTGTAGAAGAACCCATTCCAAATTCATCCATGTTGGATTTTCCTACAGGTATCGCACCAACAGAATTCAATTTTTCTACAATAGTGGCATCATAAAAAGAAATAAAGTTTTCAAGCATTTTTGAACCGCATGTAAGATGATAATCTTTTATTGCTATATTATCTTTAACAACATAAGGTATACCGGAAAGAGGATTACTGCTTTCTGTTTTTACTGAAACTGTTCTGTCCGGATTAAATTCGAGAAGCGAGTGTATTTTGTTTTCCCACTCTTTTACATATTCTATATATTTTTTTTTATTTTCTTTGTCTGATAAAATTTTATTCCATTCCATAAAATAATACTCCCGCACTTAAACTATAAAACATTAGGCACAACTATAAATCTGCCATCTTTTTCCGGAGCATTTTCAATCAGTTTATTTGCAATGGGAATTTCAGCAGGTACATCTTCTCTTGTTCTATTTTCTTTTGCGACAATGTGCGTAGTCGGTGGAAGATTATCAACACCAATCTTGTCCATAAGTGAAAAAAAATCAAGCATTTCGGTAATTACCTGATTAAACTTTTCAGCTTCTGCCTCATCAAGTTCGATTCTTGCAAGGCTTGCTGTTGCAAATAATTCTTCTTTAAGCATAAAATTACCTTTATAAATTTTGTTCAAAAAAAACTAATAAGTATTAATAGATCCTGTCATATAGTTAGGAGAGAAAAATCATTCAACTATAGGACAGGAAAAAATAAATTTTATAAGATAGATACTAGGGTGTGTTCACACTTTATGAGGCTTTATAATATTTTTTTAGGTTTTAGTCCTTTTCGTATCCATTTATTATTCTTTTATACTGTGTGAACAACACGCTCCAGTATCCATATAAAACAATTATTTTAAAACACCTTTTTCTTTAAAGAATTTTTCAGCACCGGGATGGAAAGGAATGGAAGCTGTTTCATTTCCTCCAATACAGTTTTCAAGATTTATGTGTTGTGCTGCAGGTGCAACAGATTGAACTTCTTTAAGCCCTTTTCCAAAAACAGCATTAAGGTATTTATAAATAAAATCTTCCGGTACATCTTTATTTGCAATAACAAAACCGCCAATATATACTGTCTGAACATCTTGGTCCATGCCATTATAAAAACCAGCTTTTATAACAGCAGGGGCATACCATGGGAATTTTTTAATTATTTCGTCCCGTTCTTTTCCTGATATTTCAAGAATTCTTATAGGTGTTTGCGCAGATGCTTCGATTATAGCACCTGAAGGAGTTGCTGTTCCAAAACCAAGTCCTTCAAGAATTCTGTCTTTAAATGCCATTACTCTTTCAGAGTGTGAAAGCGGTCTCCAGTTCATCATATCTTTGGTTATACCATAAACGCTGAACATCTCTTGCCAGCAGTACTCATCGCCGGATCCAGGGCTTCCTGGTGCAAAGCCATATTTTTTGCCGCCATTTTTTGCAGGATCAAAATCATACATAGTTTTGATTGGACCATTTTTCATAACAACTACAGCTTGTTCATTTGGATAAAGACTGGTTACAAAGGTGATATTATCATATTTACCATCTGCTGCAAAAAGAGATTCTCCTCTATACGCATAATTTGCAATATTTGGTTCGCATAAACCCATCTGATACTGATTTTGTCTCATTAATCTTACATTTTCTGTACCTCCGCCTGATGCCTGAAGAGTAATTAAAAGATTTTCATACGTAATTGCAACGCTTGCCATTCTAGCGGCAGTAGGATACCATGTTCCACCCATGCTTGAACTGCCCATTACAATAGCTTTTGATTTTCTTTCTGCATCACCAACAGAAAAAGCAAAGCTTGTCAAAACACAAAACATAAAAAATAACAATAAACACTTTTTCATTAATTTCCCCCTTTTTAGAAATTATTTATTCTTTTAAACTATATCTTTACTTAAATCCATTAATGGTAATATGGTTCCTATATTTTTCTTTTCTGCAATTTTTATAATTTCCTGCATAATGGTAAGTCCTGTAACAGCAGGAATTCCTTTTTTTCCCTATTGGTTTTGAACCTAATGTTGGCAAATTTTGTTTTATTAATTATTTGTTCGCATTTTTTTATAAGTCAATTTTATTAAAGATAAGATTATTTTGTGCTAACGATATTTACAAAGAACATAAATTTTATTTATATATACTTATTCTTTAGTATTAATGATAAGCGATTATTACACCCTAAAATGATTTAAAAGCACTTCATACAGGTAAATCAAACGAAAATAGTGCCTCACACTAAGATTTAAAGCATTGGACTTCAAAAAACAAATTTTTTTTTAAGGTCAGTCCAACGTTGAAGAAGAACTATAATTTTGTAAAAAAATACTTTTTCTATATTATTTCCCCAATTTTAAATATAAAACTTTCTTTCTAGCCAGGTTTAGTTAATTCTTTTATTTTCTTGGCATTATAATTATTACACCATATTTCTGTTTCATTAATAAATGCTTTCACAGTATCAGATAAATATTTTTCTTTACTATAGACAAGATAAAAAGATCTGAAACACCCTTCGGAAAGAGGAATGCAGATAACTTCCTTTTTTTTAATAGCTTCTGCAATAACGTTTTTTGAGAGAATTGATATGCCAAGGTTCTGCTTAAGCATTTCCATTATTAGAAACGAGAAATCATATTCAGCAACAATGTTTAGCTTTATATTGTGATCTTTAGCATATTTATCAATGGCTCTTCGCATTCCTGCGGTTTTTTCATGAGTAATAAAATTATGGGTTTCAAGATCATGCGGCATTATAACACGTTTTTTTGATAATGGGTGATCAGGGTGACAAACGAGATGAAGGCTTTCGCTTAATAATTCTTTTATAACAAGTTTTGGATGCTCTATTTTATATCCTGTGAATCCAATATCATTTATTAAATTAACTGTTTCTTCAGCAATTACTGCTGAAGGATATGTAAATGTTTGGGGGATAATATTGGGGAGTTTTTTTGTAAATTCTGAAATAATAGCGGGGAGATAAGAAATGGTAAAAAGGTCAGTTGCAAAAATAGAAATTAAACCGGCTTTTGATTTTTGATAATCGGATATTACAGTCTCAATCTTTTTTTCTATATCAAAAATAGTTTTGCAATATTCAAATATCTCTTTTCCCAAAGCTGTCAAATGTACTTTTTTTACTTTGATATCAAATAATTTGAAATTATATTTTTTTTGAAATTTATTAAGCTGCAGACTTACTGCAGGTTGGGTTAGTTCTAATTCTTTTGCCGCTTTAGTTAGTGAGTTATGTTTTGCGACATAATAAAATATTTTTAAATGATGCAGATTCATTATTATACCCAATGCATATTTAATAATAAATAAACATATAATATTTTTAAATATGGTAATATTAAGTGTAGCAGATAAGTAAAATAAATCAATTATATTTATAAATAAAATAAATAAATGTTAAAAATACAAAAACTTTTTATTTTCCTGTAACATATAAAATATTAAAAGGGGTTACTTCTAAAGTAATTGTGGAACAAAAAGGGGCTGGCCTTATTAATTCTTTTATTGAAGGGGTAAAAGAACTTGAAAAAGAAGGGGTAAAAGCTATAACAGCCAGTTGTGGTTTTACAGTATTGTCCCAGGAAGAACTAGCTGCTGCTGTTAATATTCCGGTATTTACATCCAGTGTTTTACAAATTTCTTTGGCTCATAAAATAATGTTATACGCAACTCTAATATCTTTTATTAGAGTTGCGATTGAACGCTGGGTATGAAAGATTTTAGAAGCAAAAAGTAGTTTTAGTTTCTTATATTACGCTAACTGAGCAGGAGTTGCTTTTACAGTAAGTGTTGTCGCAAAAACTCTTTTGGCAAGTTCAGCATCAATAAACAGAAGCGCTGCCCTGTTTTCTGCCATTTCAAATTTTTGAATTATTTCTTTTGCACCAGCCTCTTCTTCTACCTGCTCATCAATATACCAATTCATAAAAGAAATTGATGCATAGTCTTTTGCAGAATGCGCAACATCCATTATTTTATGAAATAGGGATGTGACCAGCTCTTCATGCTTTAGTGCATCCTTGGCCATCTCAACAGGATTTTCCCAGCTTATCTTTGGAGCTTTAATTTCCTTCAAGGAAACTTTAACGCCCTGCTCAATAAGATATTTAAAAATATTCATTGCATGTGTATGTTCTTCCTGATGCTGAACATAAAGCCAGTTTGCAAATCCAGGAAGGTTCATTTCTTCTGCCTGCGCAGCCATAGAAAGATACAAATACCCGGCATAAAATTCATGTGTGATCTGATCATTTAATAAAGCAGCTACATCTTTACTTATCATATTTAACCTCCATTTTTATGATTCTTACTCAATTTAAATACTAAATTTAAGTATATCATATTAAAAACTATTTGTTGTAATATATGAAGCAGATTTTTTCTTGCTTTATATGTTATTTTTTAAAAATTAGTCAATCTCATTAAAAACAACTTGAAGAGAATAAAAAAATAATCAATATTTTTATACTATAGAGGAAATTGATATGCAAAAATTTGAACAGTATGGAATAAAAGCACCTGAGATACTTCTGCTGGATCAGAAAAAGGGAAATATTGAAAAATGGTCTGTAATTGCCTGCGATCAGTTTACTTCCAACAAAGATTACTGGGAAGATGTAAAGAAAATTACAGAAGGCCATCCTTCTGCTTTAAATCTTATTCTCCCTGAATGTTATCTTAAAGAAATTGCGCTTGAAGATAAAATCTTTTCTATAAATAAAAATATGGCTGATTATATAAAAAGTGGGATATTCAAAAAACTTCCGGAAGGTTTTATTCTTGTGGAAAGAGAAACACCGCATACAAAATCAAGGCAAGGGCTTTTAATTGCTGTTGATCTTGAAAAATATGACTACAGCGAAAAATCAGATTCAATGATCCGGCCTACAGAAAAGACCGTAATAGACAGACTTCCTCCAAGGATCAAAATAAGAGAAAAAGCAGCTCTTGATCTTCCACACATATTGTTTCTTATAGATGATGAGGAGGGATCAGTTATTGAATATCTCTATTCAAGGAAAGAAAATTTTGAAAAGCTTTATGATTTTAAACTGATGAAAAATGGTGGAGAGATCAGAGGATGGCATATAAATAAAAAAGAGGATTTTGAACATCTTGAAAAAGCATTTGAAAGACTCTCGAAGAAAAACAGAACTCTCTTTGCAGTAGGAGATGGCAACCACTCTCTTGCTGCAGCAAAAGAAGTATGGAATATTATAAAAAAGAAACCCGGCATACCAAAAGACCACCCTAGCCGCTATGCGCTTGTTGAAATCATAAACATAAACAGCGATGGTCTTGCTTTCCATCCCATACACAGAGTTGTTTTTGATATTGACAGCGCTAAAATGTTAAGCGCTTTTGAAAAAGACCCACTAGTGGGAGGATGTAAAATAAATAAAATCAACTGCAGTAATGTAAAAACTCCAGAGGAAGCAAACAGAATAATTTTTGTCTCAGGAAAAAACTGCGGAGAGATCATATTGAAAGATGAAGCGAATCTCCTGGCTGCAGAAAAACTTCAGATTTTCCTTGATAAATATCTTACAGGAATAAAAGAAGAAATCGATTATATCCATGGAGAAGAAGATCTTATGCAGCTTTCAGAAAAAGAAAGCAATATAGGATTCTTGCTTCCATCAATAAGCAAAAAAACATTTTTTAGCCGCATAACAGCAAAAGGGGTTTATCCCAGAAAAACTTTTTCAATAGGAGAAGCTATTGAAAAAAGATATTATCTTGAAGCAAGAATAATTGATCCTGCTTTCGATAAATTATAAGGAGAAATAAATGAAAGAAGTTATCAGACCAAAATCAGTGGCGCAACCAAATGGGCCATATTCGCATGCAATTAAAACAGAAAATTTTGTTTTTATTTCAGGGCAAATTCCTCTTGATCCTGAAACAGGTTCAATAAAAGGAAAAGATATAAAAGAACAAACAGAGGCTGTTCTTAAAAACCTAAAAACTGTTGTTGAAGCAGCAGGAAGTTCAATAGATAAAATAGTAAAAACAACTTGCTTTCTTAAAGATATGAATGACTTCCCTGAATTCAACAAAGTCTATGAAGCTTTTTTTAAAGCCAACTCCCCGGAGTCTTTTCCTGCACGCTCAACACTTGGCGGGCTGCAAATCCCTAAAGGCTCTCTTGTTGAAATAGAGGCAGTAGCAATAAATTAAAGACTGCGTGATACCAGTTATTTTTCTCGAAAATAAATTTATTCTCGTGTAGTTTTAAAAATATGATCTGCGGCTTATCAGCCTTTTATATCAGTATATCCTGTGACCTCACACCCGCGGGCAGTGAAAATCGCTTTTGTCCCTTCAGCGCTCCCTTTTGTTCCACCGCCTCCGGAGACCATGATAAGTTCTATTTTCTTACCTGCTGGTATCTGCTCAATAATATTATTAAATGCTGGCGCTGGCCTACCTCCCCAAACAGGAGCCATAATGATTATTTTATCATAGTTGGCAAGCACAGATTTAATTGGTTGTATCTCTGTCTTTTTCCGCTTTATTGCTTTATATGCACCAACAGTATAAGCCTTAAATGTAGATAACTTATTTATCTCTGTTACTTCCTCAATGTCAGCTTTAAGTTCATTTGCCTTTTGACTAGCAAGCGCTTTTGTCTTGCCTGAAAATGAATAATAAAGAATTATTGTTTTCACTTTTACTACCTCCACTCACTACTTCTGTTTTCTTTTTTCTGAAATAAATTTACAGGACTTTACTTCTCTTGTAGTTAGCTTTACGCCACCTGCTTTTAGCCCTTTTATAAGATACTTGGTAATATTAAAGCTTTCTTCCGAAATCTTTTGCCTTGGGGCAGGAGCATACATAAGATATATCCTGCCTGCTTCTTTGGTTGTAAGATAAATCAATTTTGCGTTTTCCGGAATAAGATCATAAGATTTGTCTAAAATAAATTTTTCGATTTTGCATCTTTTAATATATAAAGCATCATTTTCGTTACTTTTATAAAGAATTGTAAAAACAACATCTGCCATTTCATCTTTCTCAGCCATTGCACAATAGAGCACACCTTTGTCTACAAAAACCTTATCAGGAACA
>Ga0123353_10019734_pt1 | contig 10034 bp, 6 predicted proteins | sample TergutLab28metaG_3_FD_92763 | JGI IMG/M metagenome (GOLD analysis project Ga0123353, IMG submission 92763) | Labiotermes labralis P3 segment gut microbial communities from Petit-Saut dam, French Guiana - Lab288 P3 | ecosystem: Host-associated > Arthropoda: Insects > Digestive system > Gut ...
GAAAGAGACATTAGGGGAACATGCACCATCGTATGCTAACGTCAAAAACTGGGTGGCCCAGTTTAAACGTGGTGATTTTTCCACCTGTGTTGCGCCTCGTCCTGGACGACCCAAAACAATGAACACCCCGGAGATTATTGATCAAATTCACGAACTAATCTTGGAAGATCGCCGGATTTCGGCTAAATCAATAGCTGAGCAACTAGGCATCTCACGTGAGCGGGTTGGGTCCATCATTCATGAAGAGTTGAATATGCGGAAGCTCTCCGCGAACTGGGTCCCGAAATGCCTGAACGCGGGTCAAAAACGTCAACGGTGCCAGTCGTCTGAGCAACTTTTGGAATTTTTTCGGCGCGATCCAAATGATTTCCTGTCGCGACTGGTGACCATGGACGAAACTTGGTTATATCACTATGACCCGGAGACAAACAACAGTCAATGGAGTGGCGGCATAGCGGCTTATTCCGCCCAAAAAAATTCCGAGTGCAAAAATCCGCTGGAAAATTTCTCGCCTCGATTTTTTGGGATCAAGACGGCATCCTCCTCATTGATTATCTTCCAAAGGGCCAAACTATCAATGCGGAGTATTACTGATCTCTGCTGGTGCAATTTAAGGCCATTTTGAAGGAAAAACGCCGCGGAAAGTTCACCAAAGGGTTTTTTTTCCTTGCACGACAATGCCCCGGTTCACCGGGCACTTGCAACCCCAAAGAAACTGGCCTACCTGGGCTTCCATTGTCTTGATCACCCACCCTATTCTACGGATCTGGCCCCGTCGGACTACCACCTGTTCCCAGGACTTAAAAAAAATTGAAAGGTTTCCATTTTTCGTCCGACGTGGAAGTCATTGCTGCCGCGGAGACCTGGTTGGACGGACAACCTTCTGAATTTTTTCTGAGAGGCTTGCAAAAGTGAGAGCAACGGTCTAAGAAGTGTACTGAGCTTCGCGGGGAGTATGTTGAATAAATCCCGAGTTCGGTCGATGTAGCTTGTTTCCTACCTGGTCGGGCTAAGGACTTACCAGCACTCCCTCGTTGCTTGCTTGCTTGCTTGCTTTAAGAGACGTGATCATACCGAATCACTGCCTGAACCTACTTATCACGGTAAAACGATTCATGACTTGTCCACAGGCCAAATTATATCGAGCAACTGTCATATTACTACTTAAAATTTCATTAAAAGATCAAAATTTCTTAAGTGTGCAGGGTAGTCATGTTCATGTTGCTAATAACACGGAGAATACGGGATCAGTAACAATAACATAGCGTTCATATAAGGTTCATCAAGTTCGATGGATTACTGTGTCCAGAGTCCAGTGGGGCGATTAGCAGGTAACAAAGTAGCGTAGCTAGATAGCTGCCTAACTAACTAACTGGCGGACTAACTAACTAAGAAACAATCTCTTGGTCACACGACCTTCTTCAGCAATTTGACACTTACATTCCACTATAAAATGCGTGTTTATGGAATCCCAAATTTCAACACCGTGTTTACAAACGCTCAAATTTTGATAATATCCTATCCTTTGGTGTCATTCAGTTAATATCTTCACAACCTTAGGATAGATACTTATTTTAGTATTATCCTTCCACTTATGCCTCGCAGCTTTGAGCTAAAACTGTGAATACGAGCATTGCTGTCTTCTGAGATGTGACGCCGTGCAGTCTGGTATCAGTGTACCTAAGTTTCACAAGTTCCTGTTACCTCCGTCTTCAAGTTACAAACTACACGGCGTTATAACCCAGAAGTCAAGAATATAAACTTTCACCGCCACAATAAATTCATGTCATTGTGCAACTAATTCTATCGGTTCCACGCATTACGTTTCCACGCTACCAGCCGTTCCACAAAAGAGCTGTTTTGCCCCTCACGGCTGGTGCCAGACACGTCACACATGCGTCACCTCCCGTGGTAATGCTGTCATGCACCTCGTGATCGGCTGACCGTTCAATCGCGCATCAGCCCTCGTGATTTCTAAAACTGAAGTCTGTGTCATGTGGCTCCATTTTAAAATGAAATGTGACCGATAAATCACGTGTTGAAGATCGTTTATGAGCAGCAATAACATTTCGAATGCCTATGGTGTAAGACGTCATCCAAATCAAGCACTTGGAACACGTTCAACCAACTCTATGCATTTAGCTCCCTCTATCTGTTTTGTGCAGCCCAGATTTGCAGACCCTATAGTCCTCTTACAGCACAATATATCTACACGCAACTTACACAACCCTGTCTGACAACCTTGCCACCTTCGTGTGCCGACTGTCTACAAATTCTGGGACCCTCAACCTCTTGGAGCCCTAAGAGCCTGTAAAGGGATAGATTTACCTTTACCTTTACACCACCCATCATAAATGCACTCTTTCATACATTTCATCATTTACTGCCCTCAGTATTCATTTACAGTAGGCGACAATGTAAACAATCAGCAGCAAATCTATAGCTACTACAGGGCACATAGTAATACATTAAAATAAAAAAACTAATGAACTTCAGAGATACCCACTAACAAATCTTTAAGTAGTCCGCCCGAAACAACTATGTCTATTCAAAAGTGTGGTTACACATTAAACTCACAACTGACCATCAGCGGGCTATAATACAATATTTAAAAGAAGGTAACGTGTAATACCTATGAATTCCTCAATCTGATTTTACTCTGCAGGCTCCCACGAGTTCACAATTATTACAATGATAAAACTGGAGACCTGCTTGGTCAATCGGTAGCTGGATGACGGGTAATAGACTTTTGTATATCCTGTTAAATACAAGTCTACGTCACAGTGTGTATTCTTCGCCAAATTTTGTCAGGGTGGTCGATTCAAGCAGGATTAGAGGGCCGGGAAGTGTAGCATGGGCATATACAACTGTGCACAGAACTTAAGGTGGGGTTACATATGAGAGTAAATGTCGCGCGAGTCCCTCTCTGCTGCTATGGGGAGGCGCTCTCTCACGTGTAACCGCCTTCGAGAACCGATTCTCCAAGATCACGGGTGTTCTTCATCCCATGTTACATTATGAGTACTTCAAGTTGCCCCTGCATTTCAGGAATTAGCTAATCAGACTATTATTTCCTTCGTAAGTTGCTCGCAGGGCATCAGACTTATAGATCTCTGGAGCAATGGCCTTCAGCCCTTTCGCTAAAGGTTTCTTGAATGGACCGTTACAGTGAGTTCTATGACGTATGGCTTCAAACCGCCCGTAACTGAGGGCTAGCAATCGTACTTGATCAACGAATGAACTAAAAATGTTCAGCTATAAAGTCAAAGGCAGGAATGGACAGCAGGGTAGAAATTTTGATGACCGAGAAACGTTATGGAGTTGTCGTTATCTCAAATGGCCCGGTAATTCAGCGAATGACTTGATGGGTGAGGGTGGACTTGTTTGTGACCAGGTGTATGCTTCATTCTCGCAGTTCTTCAAACTTCTGGTCCCACAGCACTACTCTCCTGCGTAGTTGGGAAAAGATTCGATCCCCGATCCGGGAAATACATGTTTATGATACAGTAACAATTTCTGCAGATAAGTACAGACCAGAAGCAAGAACACAGAACGTAGAAACGCAGACCCACTACACTCTTGTCTAGACCAACTACAAGCACGGCAAGTAGGCAATGTAAGAATTTTTATTGCCCAGTTAGATCAATGAGGGATAAAAGACGAAGAGACTAAGAGACAGAAGGTAGCCACGGAAGGAAGTACTGGCAAATATGAATGACAGGGACTGGAATAATGGACAATTATGGAATAAAATAATTACAACGAGCAAACGAGAATAAGAAGACAAATCAGTAACTAAGTGGTAGGAAGCAGCCGTGGCACATCCGATGTTTCTGTCCCATAATTGGCAAAAAGGAACTGACGAAAATCGGAGAAATGCTAACATTCAACAACAAGAATCAGTGAAACAAGATGACGATGATGATGATGATGGCAAACTTAGAGAGGAATATGAAGACTAGGAAGATGATAACGAAGTGTAACACTAATAATATGTGACAGTAATGATGAAGAATAAAACGGTGAAAATATAAAAGACAAAAATTATGATTATGGCGATGACTTAGAAGGAGAATATGGAGAAGTTTCTGAAGTTGGCGAAACCGCCGATGATGACGGGTAAGAACAAAATTATGGTGTCTAGGTTAAATGAGAAGAAATAAGGGAAGATGAGAGAAACAAAATACTTATAAAGACAGAGATGAAAAAAGCATGATAAAAAGAAAAGGAAAGGAGAAGTTGCTGGTGTGCCGCACTTCGTCCCGAATTTCCTCCAAAAACTTCAAGCGCTCCAACAATTTGATAACGGGTCTCCTAAAGCAGCCTATCGTCTCTACACCAAAATGATGTAAAAAGTGATTTTGGATGTGTGCAGGATTACAAAGGCACATGAAAGGAGGAGTATAAAGTTTGAACAGAAAACCGGAGACGAAATGTCAACGGATCTTTCAATGTGACGAACAAAGAGGTTCTCCGTTACAACATAAATATAGGCCATCGGTTAGGAAAAATGGTTCGTAGATATTATATTAACCAATACTGAACAGAATTTTGAAAAACGTTATGCATTCTTTGTACGATGTGAATAGCACAAAAGCACGTTAATGAATCAATTTACATCTGTTTATTGCGACATTCCAAATTTTAACAGTGCGGACATACTAGGCGTAAAGTTTGACGTGCCAGGATCATTCAACATAAATTAACCGAGTGTTTCAGGGTATATTTGAATTTACTTCTCTCCTGTGTAATGACTGCGGTATCTTCACGTCCATGTTGGTGTGTCTCCATGCCATAACTTTCGAACCAACTCACAGCTGGTATTAACATCATGGCGGAGGGCGCTATTCCGCTTCTCTATTTACCTTGTCATATCGCCCCAAAAAATACCAGCAAAATGGATGTGCAAAGTTCTGAAGTGCAAGCGACACTCTTATCATCATTCCAAATTTCACTTTATATGAACACCAACGTGTGTTTCCGTGAGTGTTCGCACCCCTGCTCAGTTCCTGCCACGTTGTGGGCCCATATGTAAGTTGTGGAAACAAAATTGGGCTTTGTGTCATCTGATTCTACATGCCAGAAATAAAAATCCTGTGTTTTAGGTGTTCTAGTAAGGTCGCATTAACCAAACACGAGCTTCGTATCCACTGCAGTACTGCTAGTTTTAGTTCACATGTCTGTGATACAGTACCAGAAATAATGGGAAAGCTGCTTCTCACACAAGCGTCCGCCGATACTGTAGCAGAAGTTCTACGAATTCTCAGTGTCGGCACTAGAGAAGGCGACTTGTCAACTGCGTGCTCCAGTGGATTTAGGACAGCCCAGTCCAACCACAGTGGTCTCCCAGCCTGTGGTCAGCCTCTTCACTGGTCTGTCGTAAATCCCCACTCCACCCCCTTAACCAAACCGGTCAGCTAATCTCGGGACAAACTTTCTACCACTTTCACACTCATTCAACTAGATGATCTGTGCTCATTCAGTTACAAAGAAGCTAGAAAAGGAACATATTATTATGGCGTGTTTGCTCCTCTTCAAATCCCAGTGACAGGGTTACAATCTATGAGCAGACACAATTACACTACTGAGATATAGACAAAACTTGAGCGCCAGACTTCAATTTCTGGAGCAAGGAATTTAAATGATATTAACCCTGATTTAATTTATACGTTCGTTCTGAAAGATGCGGAAATCAGCCACTAGCTGCGTCACATCTGTCCGTACGTTCGCATGAAGCAATCCGAGTACCGAAGGACGGACTTTTCGTAAAATTTTATACTGGGTACTTTTATAAAACCCGTCGAGAAAATTCGAGTATGGTTAAAATTTTATACTGGGTACTTTTATAAAACCCGTCGAGAAAATTCGAGTATGGTTAAAATCTGACAAAACTTACGCACTTTTAAGTGAAGACCTGAGTATATTTATCCCTCCTCTGGTTACTAAAGTTACAGCGGTTGCTGTCGATAATAACAGATTCAAATCTGCCCTATTTTTTCAAGCAAATGGCCTTAAATATTGAAGTGATAAGACCAACGCAGCCACAAGCATTACACTTTCTGCAAGGATATACAATAACAGGCCCAAATAATAGTAACAGCATTCTATAATATGTGCAAAACTGTGAACAATGGTACAAAATGTGACCACAGCCGATTAAGTGACCTGGCCATCAGAGAAGCGTCCTGGGTGCGAACATCCGAGCATGTCTCCATATTAAGTTATACGTACGTTCGTGTCTTGTCCTAACTTGAGTTACTTCCGAAGTGTGACATGGATTGAGCACAGTCACATACCCTCTGCGCATGCGCAAAACACTGATGCAGCGCACGCGTACAAATGTTGGTAGATCTTCTAACATATTATATTAGTATTAAAATTTGTGCGACTGAAGCGAAAATGAAATGGCTAGAAAATTTTTCAAAGAACTTTCCAATATCAACGTTCATGAAGAAGCTTTCAGTGGTTCTCCAGCTGGTATTTGCACATTTCTGGACAACGCTTTATTAAAAGACACAACAGTTATCCAGTTATTGACTAAATTACCTAGAAATTCTTTTTGTAGTTGTTCCTTCATTTCCACGGGTGTTTCGGGTCCTCGGAGGAAGCACTTAAATTCCCTGAAGTCAAGAGTCAATCTACCGAATAGAGCTAGAACGGGTATAAATCTCAAATCTTGACTTGAAACCAGTCAAACTATTTGATAATTCATAGCTTTCTTCAGTTACTCGGAAAATATTTTTGGTTTACGGCCTGTAACATGCCACACTCACCTGCAATTTCCCCATTACTTACCACCCTAAAAAGCATAGTTATCCCTGTCCGAGCCACGAAGACGTATAGGGGCAATAAGGTGTAGCTCCACTAACTCTTAACCTCGGCGCTAGTGGAGATAAGTGGTCAACGACCCGGCCGCTTTACCCCCGGAAAGAACCCCGGTTTCCATTGTAAAGGTGGCTAGATATGCCCTACGGCGGGTATGGACGTTTCAGTGAACAGAAAAATCTCTTGCTTCTGACGGGATTCGAACCCCGGACCGTTTATCCCGTGGCGTAGTCAGTATTGCGCTATCCCTCGATGCTCAAAGACTGTGTGGTTAATACAATATTCTGTGTGTTCATGGGTATAGAAAAGTACTGCGAAGAACTTATGCCCTACAATTTACTATATTTCGAACGCGTATTTTTATTTCTACACACATATTTCTTGGATATTAGCGACAGCGTCCTGAATCGACCCAGAATCCTCTGATTACCAACAACTATGCGAACTTCTAAACCACCTTAGTTGCAGTTAACGACCGACACGCCAGGTGTATAACAAATAATCACATCCATAAATTTATACTGAATAATTAAGATTCTATACTTCGTACGAAATATCCAGCATCCCCAAAAAGTCGATGTTGTTATTTGTAATTCAAAAGAAATATGATGTGTCACGGCGACAGCTACATGAGCGATGTACACGTTATGTGTTAGATTAATGGGCACGACCACGCCTCTGCCACACCTGGATATAGCACGACCAGATTCCACCAGTCCGCATGTGGGAGTGGGTCAAGGTTAAGGCTACCACTCTGCTCTGGATTAATCCCTTATAAACCATCTCGATTCAAACGCCCTATCACACTCCCAGTACAAACAAGTGAAAGCTTTGAAAATTCTTTAAGAATTCTAAGCATTAACGAGGTTTAGATTTTTTGTTGGTACCCCTGATCCTAAAGTGAGGGCGAGATGTACTCTACACTGTTTCCAGTGTCGGGTCTCCATCATTCACAGGCACTGATGTCAATTTCTTGCAAATTCAGCTCTACTGCTAACACACCCAACAGCTCAAAATGGAGTCTTCTTGTATGACGATCGTCTCGATACGAAATATTTAACACATATTAGGAATATATATATACACAGCCGGAATAAGTGGCGGGACAACCGGGCAGCAGCTCAGGGTGGTAAGGTGTCGCTGAAATAATCGGAAATACGATGCTTGTCAACTCAGGTTTCCACACGCGAAAGAAGTTTTCGAAAAGTTATAAGTAATTTGGTCACGCGCCCTCAAAAAGTTTTTCTAGCCCTGTCTCAGGTCGAAAAAGTTTAAATAATATCGGCTCTAAGGGGCGCCAAATCATTAGCCAGCCCTGGGGGCCCACATGACTCGGACCGGCCCTGCGTGCACACAAAGGCACACCAATAAACACAACCAAATAATATATAATACGCCCGACAAAACTGTACCTCACCATATATATATATATATATATATATATATATATCTGCATGTATAAAACAAATATATACTTAATATATATAATACTTATTTTTACACACAGGCGCGTTCCATAAAAATTCCAAAATATGATGTTAAAGTCAGCAACTGTAATTTCCCTTAGCTCACCAATGACTCTCTGAAAGCGGTCTCCACATGACCGAAACACGTTTGCAGCTGCAAAAATGCAGACATGATAAGAAATGAGCTTGCAGTCGAACTTAACTTTCTTTCACAATAGACGTGTACGACACTGTGATTGCGTTTTTCGTCAAATTACTCGGTCATCTTCAAGTCTGTTAAAAAAGAATCATTGCTATGAAGCCAGTGTCCGTCTCAGAGTGTTTTTCTTAAGATTAAAATCTCTGTCGTTAAAACACGACAGCGATTTCTTCTGATCAACCCGAAGATGCTCAATTAATTGACCTAAATGTGTAGTCAAAATAGTGTCAAATAAGTATGTTTCCACCGAATCCTCTCTTCTTACATTGCTGATTCGCTCAAAGGGATACAGTCCATCAAAACCCTTGTTATTTATGACAAGTTACAATTTGAATGTAAGGCAGATGTCGCCAATTCGTTGTTGGAAATGGGCAATTAGGCGAAGATAGTAATTTTCAGCAGGCACTGTACTGAGAACTGAAATAAAATGATTTGTGAATAACTTCGCACAGTGTGTTTTAACGTCAAGATAATTCGAAAACACTGTTTTGGCACATACTGCCTTGAAGGAACTGTCTACCGGATTACAACTTATTATCATTACCATCATTCACAGCCAAATTCATCCTCGCATGTGATACATGAACGTGACCTGAACAGCCAGATCTCTGGCACTGAGCAAATATTCAGTTCAATGATCAAAATTCACCACACGCTTTGAGATCAAAGGCGAAGGAGTAGGAAATTATATTTTAAAATTATCGCAGGAATTCCAGAAAGCTTCTAAGGGCCTGCGACGATCCCTCGTCTAAAGAAATCCCACTTCACAGAGCCGCCAATCGAAACAGGCCAGAAGGTCCAAATACCGAAGATGTACACAAATAAGAAGAAAAAAGAAAAATATAACTATAAATATGCTCGGAAGCTGAAAATGTGTTAAAGCGCCATCTGGAACGAGTAACACAGCATTTCGGAATGTATGCTGTTCTCCGCGTCACTGCGTTACTTCTCGGTTCATGCAAACACCAACCTGCTGTCAACATCATTTTATTTGCAAATACAAAGCTCTAAATTTACAAACCTATTGCTTAATGGTGCGCTGGAAAACTTTGAAAAGTCCACAACATTCATCAGTTTACTATCAAAACAGGCGGGTTGGTTGTTTGGTAGGTGCATTGCCCTTGGTTAGAAGTAGTGAGTAGAGAGTGTGCCGTGGTAATACTGTCAGTAATAAGACGCGCCCAGGAAGGAAACAAGCTACAGCGACCAAACTCGGGATTTATTCAACATCCTCCCCACGTAGCTCAATACACTTCTTAGACCGTTGCTCTAACTTCGGCAAGCCATTTAAAAAACAAATAATCAGAAGGTTGTCCGTCCAACCAGGTCTCCGCGGCAGCAATGACTTCCGCGTCGGACGAAAAATGGAAAACTTTCAATTGTTTTTTCAGTCCAGGGAACAGGTGGTAGTCCGACGGGGCCAGATTCGGAAAAAGGGTGGGTGATCAAGACAGTGGAAACCCAGGTAGGCCAGTTTCTTCTGGGTTGCAAGTGCCCGGTGAGCCGGGGCATTGTCGTGCAAAAAAAAAAAAACCTCGGTGACC
>Ga0123353_10019735_pt1 | contig 10034 bp, 12 predicted proteins | sample TergutLab28metaG_3_FD_92763 | JGI IMG/M metagenome (GOLD analysis project Ga0123353, IMG submission 92763) | Labiotermes labralis P3 segment gut microbial communities from Petit-Saut dam, French Guiana - Lab288 P3 | ecosystem: Host-associated > Arthropoda: Insects > Digestive system > Gut ...
CAGAAATGTGGACTGGCTGAGGACAGATCAAGTGGGTGGTGTAAAAATGTGGAGTGGCTCAGGACAAGTCAAGTGGGTGGTGCAGAAATGTGGAGTGGCTGAGGACAGGTCAAGTGGGTGGTGCAGTAAAAGGCACTGAATTTCGTGATCAGTTGAGAGACTTTTAGCCTATAAAGAAACACAATTATATACGATTTTAAACACATTTTCAATTTGCTGCGATCATTGGCATCCAATTCCGTCGCATCGTTTTGTTCAGGCCCAATATCTATGTCACTTTGTTATATGAACACTGTAAATGCCTGTGACGCATTGTTATGTGCACACAGTATTTTTGTTCCATTGTTATCTGAAAACTCTAAGCAAATTCAAATCACAAACACAAAATTTATTACGCTGAACTTTTCTCCGGCCACCATCAGTGCTTTTTTGTTCCGGTAACAAAATGCACTGCGACAGTGGCGCAGTCTTCTAAGTAACACATGTAACTGCTGCCAATCGGTTTGCGTCACTTCTGTCACAATTGCAGATGTGTAATCCTGTTGTCTTGTTTGCTGTCTGTAATTGACCCAAATTTACATGGCAGATTTATTTACGTTGTGTCTCAATTAGAGTTCGGTTTGACAGGTGTCAACGTGCGAGAAGAGCGAGACGTGTGATTGTAGTTAGTGTCACGTTGAGCGAGAATGCGAAATTGAAGGGCCAGTTCTTCTGGTACGTTACGCCGTGCTCGCAGCGAGCAAGTGTTTTCGGATCGTCGTGCTTTCACAGTCAGGATCAAGTCTGGAACAGTGGCAACAGTTTAGCAGTCCATATGGCGTCACAGTCTAGAAACTTCGAATACACAGCATGGACACTGTGAGACGCTGAAACCTTGCAGATAATATTAGACTACACTCTGGAGATGACGGCAGTATGTTCCCCGAAACTTGGTGCCCCTGCCTGATTACACGGCTTCACTTTGCACGAGCCAGTGTTGTGTTGACCATTGGCTGCCGGGAAAAGATACTGGGACAGTCAGCGTGTAGCACAGTACACAGCATATGTAGGGGCAGTGGAGATGTACTGTCTTAAGCACTCAGCTCCGATATGTGTGGAGCGACAGAGAAATGTAATGGAATCTTGTGTGGAACTATCCATAGTTCTGCGAACACAGGCACTGATGATACTGTGTGGAACTGTCCATAGTTCTGCGAACACAGGCACTGACGATACTGTGTGGAATTGTCCATAGTTCTGCGAACACAGTCACTGATGCTGTGTGGAACTGCCCGAGGTTCTGCGAACACAGGCACTGATGATGCTGTGTGGAACTGTCCGAGGTTCTGCGAAAACAGGCACTGATGATCCTGTGGGGAACTATAAATAGTTCTGCGAACACAGGCACTGATGATGCTGTCTGGAACTATCAATAGTTCTGTGAACACAGGCACTGATGATGCTGTGTGGAACAGTCCGTAGTTCTGCGAACACAGGCACTGGTGATGCTGTGTGGAACTGTCCGAGGTTCTGCGAACACAGGCACTGGTGATCCTGTGTGGAACTATCCATAATTCTGTGAACACAGGCACTGGTGATGTGTGGAACTATCCATAGTTCTGCGAACACAGGCACTGGTGATGTGTGGAACTATCCATAGTTCTTCGAACGCAGGCACTGATGTTGCTGTGTGGAACTATCCATAGTCCTGCAAACAGGCACTGATGATGTTTTGTGCAACTGTGCATGTTTTTGGCTATCAAACCTGTTATATTTTAGGGTGTGGTTAGCAGATTCTAAAGCAGAGGTTTCGGAATCAAGCACGCGGGGCAAACGAATAACCTGGGATTTTAAGTGGGGGAGGGGGGGCAAGTCAGCTGAAGCACTTAAGAGCGTGTGTTAATTAAACACACTACAGGTAACACTGCATACTGCTTACAACAGAATGAAAGTAAATTGTAAATATTGAATTTACACCTTATTGCATTTAATGTCTTCCGAAATGAGATGTACGTTGTACTTCAGGGAGAGTGAAACTTTTGAGTCTTCATGTTTTTGCTGCAACATTCAAAATTACCAAATTAAACAAAAATATTTGACATTGATCCCCTTAATACCAGGCCAGACCATGTGGGATTTATGGCGTAAAATGTGGCATTGGAAGAGGCGTTTCTCACGTGAACTACTTCGGTTTGCCCCCGTCAGTATCATTTCATCGATGTTCGATACTAACTGCACCATATATCGTCGATGCCATGTAATTTCATCAGCTGGCAGCGTCGTCAAATAGAACACTTAAAAAGACCGGTGATCTGGGCCAGAGTGTGGTAATTGAGAGGGCCGTGTAAAGGAAATAGTGGATGGTGTGTGTATGACACCCCTGTTCCGAAGTCACCTGATACTGTCGATACTGCAGAACGAAGTGCTAATCGACAGTGGCATTCACTCACGTTTTCAAAAGCCCACGGCTCAAACTTTCACAAAGAATCTTCGGAAAACCACCGAACTGAAGAGAACTGTATCTGTTGTGGTCATCCGAACAGGACAAATAAGTTGAGTAATCCAGATTAGAATCCACGTGACAATTCCGTCTCCAGTTTCTTCAGTTGCTTCCAATTTCGAGTCTCTTCTTTTCCCTGTTCGCTCATGTCAATGGAGAGCTTAGCTGGCTGCAGTCCTCAGGGAAATCTGACGCAATCTGGACCAGGCTGCCTTCCATTTTATCAGACGCCGTCCCCTGGGACAAAGAACAAGACAACTTCCTGTCTCCGCCGCCCTCTTCTGCTCCACTTCCCATCCTTCCTCATTCCTGCCATCTTTTCACCAACAGATACGAAAGGTCTGTTCGCCTTTCAACAAACCCAACGTAAATCCCATCATTTGATGTTTTCCCTCTCCTTCCCCAGGATCGAAGTTCCATTTTTCCCAGTTATCTTCCTGCCTCTTTCTCACCTATTTCCCACTCCTGTCCCATTCGCTGTCTGCTGCTCTTACCTCCAACAGCCACACAAACTTTCCAACCCTTTTCCTTCGCTAATATCTCGTAGCTAATATCATGAATCATTCTACAAAAACAATTTTGCACTTTGACACATTTTCTTTTACAGTGTCTGCAATTTTTAAACCAAATTAGCGAGTTGCCTGCGTGCCTGCCTGCCTGCCAGCCCGCCCGCCTAACAGCCCGCCTGCCTGCCAACCCGCCTGCCTGCCTGACCGCTGTCACCTGATTCACTCATGAAAATCGCCACAATACACACTGATGAATAAATTCTTGTCAAATTATTAAGGACATTGGCCTTTTTACGAAGCCAGAGATCCACAGTTTTATTTCCGTACGTACCGATATCATTCCCTGCAATGTATGTGGCGTTGTTGTGCCCATCTGAATCTCTACCCACTAACACTTCATCATGTTCATCCAAACCGAACGATGGTATAAAGTAAGGTGTCACTTTACATGGTTTCTTGCCCGGTTGTTTTGTGTGTGTGTGTGTGTTTGTGTGTGTGTGTGTTACCTCACGTGCAGAGCCGTCTATGGACAATCTTGGAACTGTGGAGCACTTGCCTAACTTCGTGACACTTTACATAACGACCGACAGGTGCATCTGGGCCGTAACTGGTTGAATATTTGTGGGATCAGAGAGTGTTCGAAAGAAGCATTGTGAAGAGAAATGAAACACGCATTTGTTACGTGCAGCAACTTTGCACACTTTGCATACCAGTCTTACGATGTTCGAAATAATTACAGCATTAGAAAAAGCGCCAGGTTTGTTACTGCACGTACTTACGTTTCATAAATATCTTCTACTTCTTAAGGGTTATTTGTGCTAAAAATGAACGCTTTGTGTGCTGACAGCGTCCGTCCATCTCTCTGTGACCTACTATCAGCCGTGATCACATGTTTTATGACACTCGGTATGGGCATTCTTTACGACGAACAGTCGACTGAACCTGAGTCTCACGACAAACTGATGCGACAGTCACAAGCGAATTTCCTTAAGCACTGTCCACATTTCTTGACCGACTTACGCGAAATTCCATACAGAAGTCTCCATACAACTCCGTCAAGCATTTTTGCGTCCGGCGCAAATCTAAAGTCCGAAGCAAAACTTTAATGATGGTTCTGTCTGTGTGCAGGTGCGCCGTCAATCTGCCGATACTTTGAGAGAAAAATGACGTGTTGGTGCAGACTGTAATACGTCACGTAGTGTGGGCAGAACGTAGAACTGCTGGACGTATAGAGACTACTGGGCTTTGCAGTTTCAGTGACGGAGTGAGATCAGTAGTTCGGCGGAAGCAACGGAGCTGCGGACAGCACAGGGCAATTTATGTGGCTTCAGGCTGTTGGCAGCGTTGTGATGTGGAAGTCATACTTTCAGCAGGATGTTATGTTTTAACTGAAATTGAATTTGTTCCGAAGCCCCTAATGTCATGTGCAGTGCAAGTTGGTTAGGAACCAAAAGTCAAGCAGCAGTTTGCATGGCACATGGCACGCACTGACGTCACACTGCCTGTGCCATGCAGTCAAACGATGAGACATCCAGTGTTCTGGAAGTTCCCGAGACCGGTGCACTAAGTTTCTTCGTGGTTTTCCTCTTCTCCTGCAAGTTGTGCGTTGTCAGCTCCTTGAATTAGGCCATCACCATTTCCTCCTACGGTTTCCTATACAATGATCACCCGCCATCTAACGCTACCGCATGTTCAGAGACACTGACAGTCCCTTTAATAATTGCAGTTTGCGCGGTAACTATGTTTACCACCTGCTGTTCTGCTTTCCCCGCAAACAGATTATTCAAGGTTTCCTGCGATTTTTCAAACAACATTAAACAACAGTAACCGAATGTTGACTGAACTGCAGACGCAGAGTGTTTTCTGTGAGATATGTTGTTTGGGTGCTGTTGGGAGGAAGTGAGAGGTGCCTGGAGAAAGCTGCATAATGAGGAGCTTAGAGATTTGTACTGCTCACGGAATGTTAGGGAGGAACAGGGGGCGGGACATGTAGCACATATGGGGGGGAAGTCTAGTGCACACGGGGTTTTGGTGGGGAAACTTTAGGGAAAGAAGCCACTTGGAAGACCAAGACCGATTTGGAAGGATAAAAATAAAATCGATTTTAAGTAAGGAGTGGATTGGATTTATCGGCTCACTACAGGAATGAGTGGCGGACTGTTGTGAGCACGGTAATGAACTTTGAGTTACCTAAAATGCGGGAAATTGTGTGAACTGCGGAGGAGGTAGCACTGTTCAGTCTCGAGTTACTGAGGTAGTTGAGTAGTTTGTTGCATTTAGTTGGTTAGGTAGGTAGTTGATTTATTTAGTTGGTTAGATCATTAGGTACTTGGTTGTATTTAGTTGGTTAAGACCTTAGGTAGTTGGTTGTATTTAGTTGGTTAGGACGTTAGGTAGTTGGTTGCATTTAGTTGGTTAGTTAGGTTGTAAGGTAGTTCGTTAGGTCGTTAGGTAGTTGTTGTATTTAGTTGGTTAGGACGTTAGGTAGTTGGTTGTACTTAGTTGGATTGTTAGGTAGGTAGTTGGTTTATTTAGTTGGTTAGATCGGTAGTTAGTTTGTTTATTTATTTGGCTAGTTAGGCAGTTAAGGGTGGCTAGTTGAGTAGTTTGGTAGTTTCTTGGGTAGGTATTTAGCTCGGTAGATATATTTAGATATTTCGGCATTCTGGTTACTCTGTTTACTAGTAGATGTCCTGCATGTTTCCATACACAAAACATAATATTTTTTTTTATGAAACATGCATCATGGGTAAATTTTATGCTGGTATTTATGTTGCTGGTTGTTCAGTCCTTTACAGCATACCTATAAACATTGAATCACGCAGTTCCTACCGCACAGTAAACACCGTCGACCTAGCGGTCCATTACGAAGACAAACTCATTAACGCCCTTGATAAATATAAACGCTTACAGTTGTGACGCACTAAGACATTGTGTGGGGAAACGCACAGATTTTGATGTTATGACGGGTGTTCAGTGTGGTTGCCGCTTTGCCAGGAGGGGTTAATTGATTTCATAACACATTTGTTATGCAGTGTATCCCAATGTTTGATATTCCTTTCTCTTCGATTTAATCAGAACGCCGTGTAGCGTGCAGTCGATACCCCAGGCGCTGTGTCCGCATGCTGTCAACTCTGCCGATACACACAGCGGAAATTGCCAACTCCAACCTATGAATTTTGACGAGCATTGCTAGATGTGGAGCTGTATATTTAGTTCTGTTAAGACTCTCACTTTTAGCGCGTTCTGTCTGTGTCAAATCGATTGTTCAGGATCTCAGTTTAAATTCTGGAATATCCCCACAGATAAAGAAGTCTTCGTCCCTGTTACAAGTACAGTCGCTACAAATACAGTTCGAGACGTGACGCGGCGCTCGGTTTAGCGATTTGATCCGTCGAGATTCCGTCCCATCCTACGGTGACTGAAACTTTGCGTAGCTACAGGGTGTGTCTTGTGTCGCCTCTTGCGTCACGGCAGGTGCCGTTCATAGAGACATCTTTTCGGAGGAAAATATTGCCTCCATCTTCGCGCTTGAATTATGCCCTTTTTTAAAATAAGCACATTGCGTATTATTCCCATCCATTATCGCTTTTTAAATATTTTTCATAGTGGTTTTTAGAAAAAGTTTCTGTTTTTGTCCTTACTGCATTTAAAGCGCACCTTAGAATTGTGACATGACCGATAAGGCTTATAAGACGTAGCTCTAACGTTGCTCGGTAAGCTGCAGTAAATTCTGAGAGCAATTCATCAGCGTTACGAAGTGCTCATTTGTCTCAAACTTCCTTCCAACTGATAATGGCTGATAAAACAACAAACATCTGAGGATCAGCAAACGCCATGTTCATCCTAGTCATTTAATTCAAATGGCTGCCTACAGTTAGTGAGCTCTTATGTCTGCAGATAAGGAGGGAAGTCTGCAAATAAAGGGAACTTCGGTGTATCTAGTGAACAGTGTTGGCAGGAATGATGAAGATGGTGGCTATAAACAGTATGAACTTTGCAGCATTTTCACTCGGTATATTTTTATTGCTTTTTTGGGGAATAAAATGTGGCAAATATAACACAGCTGCTGCACCGGTAGAACACACGGAAGTTCAACAAACAGGAATATCTGTGCTCAGTTAACCTTTTAAAACGTGGAACTCTTGTACGTAATAATATTAAAAATGCGGTTCCTACGTCACAGGAAACCCTACGTGTGTCCTTAGAGACCGGTTGCTTAGTGCTCTGTAGGCCGATAACGCAGTTGACTGTCAGAACCGTCCTGAACGTTATGCAGGCGGTACACAAACTTACCGTGTCTAAGTACAGCCTACAGTGTTGCAACTCTCAAAACAGCAGGGAGACAAACGCACTTCCACCCACACGTTGACGTGATGGAGTGCTCGGTTCTTGTGCGATGTGACGCCGTGTAGTTGGGCCGTTCGTCTGTATGTAGTGTATCTGATTGCTGTGTGTTTGGTTGTGGTCAGGGAGTTCACATATTTTTAAAAGAGAGTTGCTAAAATTAACACAAAGTTTGGTTGCGTCATTTGACTATTCAGGGTTTACAGGTGAAGCAAAACTATATGGTACTGCTGTCCGAGCATGACCGGGATTGGTCGAGACCAGAATGTGTCAGTCGAGTGAAAAGTCGCTGTTACCGTACGTGAATGTGTATTTGGGTGCTTTAGGTTGGCTGATTGAATGAACTCATTAATTGAATACCAGCGAAGTATCACAACCAACACAACTTTTTAACATTTGCCTTCTGTGCTACATGTTTCGATACAACGAACAATCATCAGGCATCACTTTACGAAACTTTAAAAAAAAAAGCATAAGTACTCTTCAGTCTTCATGGTTACACCGTGCATCAGTGACATCAAATGCTTTATTGCCCAAATAATGCACTCAGTTATATAAAAATTATTAAATAGTTAAAAACCAATTAAACATATAAAAACCTGTCCAACATGTTTCGATTCACGTAGGAACCATCATCAGGGAGCTACAATCAGTGCTTAGCTAAAATTATTTGTCTTGATCAACTGTGCGTGTCGGTGCAGACGTCAGTCTTGTGGCGGCATATTCTGACCTGCTGTGCACAGCAGGTCAGAATATGCCGCCACAACACTAACGTCTGTACCGACACGCATAGTTGAACAAGACTTGTAACTTTAGCTAGGCACTGGTTGTAGCCAGATGGTGTCATTGGAATTTTTCATTCACATAAAATCCTTCCGATCGCACTATGGCCCTGGGGTCGACTCATTCTCTAACAGAAATGAGTACCAGGAACATTTCCTGGGGGTAAAGGCGGCCGGTGCATAAGGATGACAACCTACCACCATCCTGTGCCGTTGTCACGAAATCTGGGAACCTTATCTTCCTGGAACCCTCTGGACCACTCCAGGCCTGTAATGGGACTGCTTTACCTTTACTGGTTTTAGCTCCCTGATGATGGTTCCTACGTGAACCGAAACATGTTGGAGCGGTTTTTATAAGTTTAATTAGTTTTTAACAATTTAATGATTTTATATAATTGAATGCATTAGTTGGACAATGAAGCATTTTGAAAACATAAGCACATGTACATTGTGCATTGTGGGTTTAGTGAGATCTCACTGGTTTGCAAATCTTTATTGAAAAAATAAATATATCGTTTGTTTGTAGAATAATATACAATCCAGTCTTCGTTATATATTATATTATTCTACAAACACGCGATATATTCATTGTTTCAATAAATATTTACAAACCCGTGAGATCTCACTAAACTCACATTGCACACTGCAAATGTACTGATGTTTTTGAAATGCTGGTAAAGTGATGTCCGATTATTGTTCGTTGAATCGAAACATGTAGCAATGAAGGCAAATTTTAAAGAGTTGTGCTGGTTGTTATACTTCGCTGGTGTTCACTATAATGTAACACGGTAGGATGATCCTGAAGAAAACTCGCAAACTTTTAAGGGCTTTTCACTGTAACAGTATTTTGACTGTGGTTGTAAGTCGCTCCCTGTGTATCCATCCGCCTTTCCAACCGGAAGTCGTTCTGTATGAGTGTACAGATGAGGAGACGAACTGACATTGCGTTGCTGTCAGTGGCTGTGGCCACAGAAGACGGTGTGGTCTGTCGTCTGCCCACCACGGCAGTGCGTCCGCCGGTGCGAGTCGTAACATCTGTGGTACCGACAGTGTGACAGTACAGAACTGATCTGGAAGGAATGGTCGAGACTAAACCGAAACGGCTGTCCGAAATTTCCTAGGAATGTATGAAGAAAAGACCAGGACGGACGGAGAATTTCGTGCCTCGGCCGGGTACCGAAGCGAGTACCTTCTGAATTCAGGCTTACTGCGTTACCGCTGCGCTAATCTGCTCGCCGCTAACAGGTTTTGAATGTCTGAATGACACACCGGTACTAAATTGAAAATCTATAGCATATTATTTTAATGGATGGAGGTTAGTACACCTCGAATTACTGCTGTGCCCATTGTTGGAACAGTTCTATAATCAACAGTGCGCTCTGAATATCGAATAACGCTCTCCTATCACTAACTCGCTCATGTGTGAATTGCCCTCCCTCCCCACCCTTTCCCAAACTTCGTTACAGTGAGTGTAGGAATATTGTTATTGGACAACAAGAACAAAAATATTTCCTCTGTTTTTAGTGAAATCTGATTACAGGGACGCGCTACTGCTGGCAGCGCACACAGCGTGAAGAACCGCAAATAAATTACGTTAGTGCCACTGCGCATGTCACGTGACTGGGCACTTTTTCTTTCTGACTTAATTACAGCAGCTTTTTGGACTTGTTTTTCAAACATTTTCTCCACTTTAATCTCTAGGACGTCAGCGTTTCAGAGGACGGCGAGTGGCCGTCAGGAGGGTGGCCGGTGGCTCTGGCGAGACGAGGAAGACATTACAGTTGTGGAGACGCAGCGACAAACGTCAGAGGAAAGGCTACGTAAAAACTGAAAGTGACTTTCTTTTCAGTGCTACTCGATTTACGAAAGAAGGTTGCTTTTTGGAAGGTTCCCAGACTTCGCCCGTTTGTCCTTCTG
>Ga0123353_10019737_pt1 | contig 10033 bp, 5 predicted proteins | sample TergutLab28metaG_3_FD_92763 | JGI IMG/M metagenome (GOLD analysis project Ga0123353, IMG submission 92763) | Labiotermes labralis P3 segment gut microbial communities from Petit-Saut dam, French Guiana - Lab288 P3 | ecosystem: Host-associated > Arthropoda: Insects > Digestive system > Gut ...
AGGGCGATCACAGCGTATAACCGCCCTGCGAAAATACGTGGCCATGGCCACGTTACCCGGTGACGGGAATGGCTTGTCACGCCGGTCACTGGTCCAGGTAGGGTGAGTCGGCGGCGAGTTTGAGAACGGTTTGGGCTTCCGTGTGCCGGTTTTCCGAACGCAGCGCGTCTGCCCAATCAGAGTAGGTTTGCCGCAGCAATCGGACCTGTTCGTTGCTGAATTGATCGCGTGACGGTTCGCCGATGGTCAGACGCCGGACGGCTTCGGGATAATCGCGCTGTTTGAGCGATTCGCCGGCCCATGCGACAACCGCGTCCGCACGAAGCGTTCGCAATTGTTCAAGCAGTTCGGGCTTGACCGGTTTGTCCGACGGACCCGCCGTTGTCAACCGTTCCGGCCTGATCGGCCGTTCGTTGGTTTGACGCGCCGCGATGGCGGAGTCTGTTCCGACAACGGAAAGCTCCGACGCCGGGGGCTTGGGGAGAACAACGATTCGCGTGTCCGGCGCTGTTTCCTCATCGTCCAGAACGATGGGGCCGCTGAAAATCGGCGACACTTCGGGCGCGACGGGGATGGGCAGCGCGAATGACGACGGCTTGGGACTTGGGGAGGGATTGCCCGAACTCTCTTCCGAAGCCTGAAACCCGAAGCCCGAAGTCTGAACCGTTGCGTGACGTTCCCACGCGCGGTCGATGAGCCAGACGGCGCGGGACAATTTGCGATTGTCGATCAAGTGACGTATCTGGCGCGTCATATCAACGATTTCCGCCTCGACCGCGTCAACGCCGTTCGGCGCGATTTCCGCCGCCAGGTCGAACTGCTCAAACGCCTTGCGGTCTTCCTGGGAAGCGATCCACGCGTTGGCCATTTTGCGGCGCACCGTGTAATTCAAATAACGGAGATGGACCTGATTCGGCAGGCGGTCTTCGGCCAGTCGCAAGAGGGTCAATGCCCTGTCGTAATCCCGGTGCTCGTCGGCGTCAACGATCCAATGATAAAACGTATGCACCTGGTTCGCCCGGAACAATTCGTAATCGTCGTTGATGAGCCGTCCTTCGTCGAGCAACTGGGCCGCGTTGAGATAATCCCCCCGGGACGCGAGTGCAATGGCCCAGTTATTCAATGTCGCCATGAGGTTGCGCCAGGCGTTTTCGTTCTGCGGGTCGAGTTGCAGGGCCTTGATATTGGCAACCGCAGCCGTACTGAATCGACCGGCGGTCAATTCGTCAACCCCGCGATTGTAATAAATGGTCGCAATCAGTTGTACGTCGGAAATTTCCCGAAACGTTCCGGGAGTCTCGTGCGGCGGAAGCGTCGGCGGCAAATCGGCGGGATCGGTCGAAACAAGATGCGTCGCCTGTTTGCCCTGATCCGACGGCCTCGCGGCGTTCGACGATCGGCCGGATAATGGCCTGTCGGATAAGGGCGGCGTTTGTCGTCTTGCCGCGGACCAGGCCGTATCGTAACCCGCGTTGACCGGCTTCCCGCGTTCGCTTTCGGAAAGGTGGAACCAATGGGGACAAGTCGTCTCCAGGTCGATGACCTGCCGGCCGACGCGGACGCGACTGAGGGCGTGTCCCCGCATTTCGAGGCCGCACACGTCAAGCCCCGCCTGCCGCGCCATCGCGTGAAACAGAACCGTCGCACTCACGCAGTTGAAATCGCCCGTGTCGATGGCCCGGGCAAGATGGGTACAACCCACATCGTATTTCCCGGTCAACAGCTTTCCGTGCAAGGTCTCAAAAACGGTTTGCACAAAGCGGTCATCGGGCCGGGACGATGCCGGTTCCCCACTTGACGGCAACTCACGCCGGACGACGGACGCGATGTGATTCCGATAGGCGTCAACCTGTTGCCGGTCGCTCAAGCCTTCGGCGACAAGCGCGGCGGAAACAATGTCCCAGCGTTGCCACGTCCCGTCCGCCGAATCGTCAAGCAGATCGCGTTCGAGAGCGTTGGGCACGACGATGGCAAAACGGTAATATCGGGGCGGCGCGCTCCCCTGGCACGGAATGGCGACAAGGCTGTAACCGTTCCTGGTTTCATACCGCGCCGGAGTGTTCGTGTCGGAAAGACCAAGAAAGAGAAGGTCGGAACTCTCAAAACGCACAAGCGACGGTGCCGGCTTGTCTGCGGGCTGTTGTGCCGGCAGTGAATGGAAGAGGAACAGTAATACCACCACAAAAAATATCAAACAGCGTGCAAGTCGTCCTGTCGGGGGAAGAATTTCCGCAAGGAACGGCCTTCGGTCTGTCGTGTTGTCTTTGTTGAGTGGAATGCTCATGGTGATTCCATTGTTTTTGTAACGAAAATAAGCTTGCAAATCTAACCGCTACATTCGTTGTGAGCGTTAAAAACAAAGTTAATAATAAAAGATAGAATGTTTTTTCAAAAAAGTAGAGGCGACTTGAGCGTTTTTTATGCAAGAAACGGATTTTTCTAAAAATCGACGAAGGGTTATACTAAATGAGTCGATTAGGCAATATAGCGACTTTGTCTTTTGTGTAAAATCAATAAACTGTCTCAATTAAATACGATATTTCTTGATTTTTTACCTGAAAAAAAGTGACAAAAGGATTTCACTATAGTATTGACTCATTAAGGCCAATACAATTTGCCGACACAGATTTATGGCTTGGTCTCTGTTCAGAAAATCAGTGTTTTGGAAAAACGGTAAACCAAGCAACCTGTGCAAAATAAGGGTCCCTGGCATCAGCCCGTGCCTCATCTGGCACTTGCTCGAGTGCCATCTGTTCAGATTGATAAAGAAAAAACAGGGTGTTCCATTCGTCCGTTGCGTGACATGATGATGAGGTTGAAAAAAAACGCCGAAGGGTTTGCCCGTTTCGGGATCTTTTCTTCTGCGCGATCCTGGTTTTTCCTGTTTACCCTGTTTACCATCAACTGTTTTCTCGTTCAGGCCCAGGGACAAGCACAGACGCAAACACCGCATCCGGCGGTGGTGCGCGTGATCGCCAAAAGCATCCTCAATCAAGAAGCGTCTCTCGGATCGGGGACGCTCATCGCGAAAAAGACGAATTACGGCTTTGTCATCACCAACTGGCATGTCGTTCGCGATTCAAACGGTTACGTGACCGTGTGGTTTCCCCATGGTCGGACTTATGAAGCCGCCGTGGTTGCCGTTGACGACCGCTGGGACCTGGCCCTGCTGATCCTTGCCGAACCGAAAGCTGTCGAGCCGGTGGTCATTTCGCCGGCCATTCCGAAAATCGGCGAAACCTATTGGGTGGCCGGTTATCGCGGGGACGGGGCTTACAGGATTCAAGGCGGACGTTTCCTGCAATTTCAAGCCCCCGAAAAGTACAAGATCGAACCGGAACTGATCGAAATCGGCGTCCCGTCGGAAAACGGCGACTCCGGAGGCCCGATTTTCAATGCGAAATCCGAACTGGCCGGGGTCTTATTCGGTTCGACGGAGACGACCATGGGGACCCATTGCGGTCGCGTGTTCAAATTTCTCGAACAGGCCGCCCCCAACGTGGCAGGTCTCCCCGCCACTCCCGAACCGGTCATCAAGGCCGCGTCATTATCCCGGCAGAGCATTTTGCAAAGAGGGGGCGGTTCAACGACCCTGGAAACGAGGCTTGTTGCCGTTCCACCTCATAACACTTATGAGTCGTCGGTTTTCTCGTCGATGTCTTTTGGCGGAAGCGGCGTTCGGGCAAGGAACAACATTCAGGGAACTTCGTCGCAGACACTCACCCGGAGACAACGTCACGGATTCCTGAACATGGAATACGATCTTTCGGTTGCCAACACCCTGCTTGCGGCGGAACAACGAACCGGGACAAGTTTACCAAGCAACACACCGGCTTCCGGCAATTTCTCGGTGGCCGGAAGTTCGATGGAACGTTCGCCGGCAAGCGCGTCCTCCGACAGCACCGCTCGCACGATCCCGCCGATCATTCGAACCGGTACGCCGAACGCCCAGGGAGGTATTGCCGCATCGTCCGTCACGACCGACCTGGCATCAACACGCAACACCACCACTCCTCCAACAACCACCGCTCAAATCCCCACGATGTCGAACTTGGGGAATTTTGGTGTCTCTCCGCAACCGACCGGTGCCAATGCAACACCCGCAGCCGCGGAAACGATCCCGGTTTCGGCATCGCAACAGGCGCTATCCCAAACGGTACCATCCCAAACGGCCGGCGCGTCACCCGCTTACGGTGGTATTGCAAACGGCGGTATTGCAAACGGCGGCAATACGAATACCGGCGGCGCATTCAACGACCGCTCAGGCAGTCAGGTTTCGGGAACTGCGGCAAAACCGGCAACCGGGCCTTTTGCCCATCCGGCACAGCGCGAGACGGAAACCACACCGGCCGGAATACGCGGCGGAACCGGCAATACCTTAAACAGCCCGTCAAATGGTGCGACAACAGGGGGACGCACGGTTCCCGCTTCGACGGGTTTTCATACTTACGGCCAGAATTCGGCAAGGCCACAACCCGATTCCTCTAGTCCCTCGCGCGGCAACTTCTTCGGGTCAAGCGATGATTTCACTTCAGAGTACGCGCTGGATTCTTCGGGCATGCAAATGGACGACGATTACGCCCCCAAATACGCGGAGGAATTCCTCGACGATTCCCCGGGAACGGATGTCACCGGGGCCACGTCCAAATACGACGCGATCAAAATCGTCATCGCCATCCTGGTGATCTTCTTCATCCTGTTCCATACCATCAAGACAATGGCCGTGGCCGAAGAACGACAGTAAATCCAAGCGGACAGGACGAATCTCCCAAATCCCCGTTGCAAGCCCCGGCGGGTCATTTGATCGGCACGAAATTCCGCCCCTCTTTGTTTCCTTGCACGTTGACGACCTGGCTGCCGTTGATCAGGAGCTGGAATGTCATACCTTCCGGGGCGCCTTCGACGACCACGCCGTCGCGGGTCAGTTTGGCCGGAAACGGCGAAACCACGCGAATGCTGCGACCATGGATCACCGCGCAACCGTCATGCAAGCTGTCGAGCAGCCAGCGCAAGGAGGCGAGCGGGGCCGGGTTGACGTTCCAGGAAACCGGTTCCTGGGTTTCGAGCGAAAAACCGTCGGGCAGACAGCCGATGGACGGGCCGCTTTCCCATTGCAGGGCTTCCGCCGCGTGCAGGATGCCCCGCGCGATTTTCCGCCAGTCAACGCTCTTGTCGTATTCGCCGAGCAGCGCGATGGAATAGGCGTAAACACAGCCGCACCAGGGTTGCGACGTTCCGAGCCAAACGGGGTTTTCCCGCTCGGAAGCCCCGAACATTGGTACGGTGGCATACAACATATTGGGATGTTCGTCGCGCAGGTAAACGAAGGGAAGACCCATCAAAGCCCAATATTGGGCCTGTTCGAGGTGTTTTTCATCGCGGCTGAATTCAAAAGCCCGGACATGCAGAGCGACGAGATGCGCAGCGGTCAGCAGATCGGGCGTATGCAACGGGGTTTCCCAGAAACGTCCGCCGCGCGGGATGGAAAACCGCGTCATGAATTCGAGCGAGCGCTCGATCTGTTGAAACACCCTGCGGTTGCCGGTCAAACGCGCGTATTCCATCATTTCGAGAGTTTTTCGCGCACAATAGCCCGGCGACGGCTCACTGGTTTCCACATCGGGAAATCGCGTGAGATACAGGAACGAACCGTCGGGCCGCATTTCCGCCATGACGCTTTCCGCCCGGTCGCGCATCAGGTCCACCAGTTCCATCGGGCGGCCGGTGAGAAAAGAATACGCGTGATTCTGGATCGGCGAACCGCCGTAAACAGGCGGGGCGATCAACACGGGAAGTTGCCCCGAAAGCCGCCACACGGTCGCGGCGATGGAATCGTAAGGCTGACGCGGAAAATCCGGTTCGGCACCGTAACCCCAACTCACGCCGTCATCGCCCAGGAGCGGTCCGCGAAAGGCGGCCAGCGTCAAGGCGTTTTGCGCTTCCGGCGATCTTGGCGCGGGCGGAATGTCGGGCAGTTCCCGACGGTTGAGGAACCAGCGCACAGCGTCGCCCATGTTGCCCTCGTTCACGGAAATCACGGCGAAGATGTTCTCCCGACCATGAAGCGACATGCGCATGTCGTCGGCCATGTCGATCCGGTTGGGAACGTCAAACGTCGGCCTTATGCCGGTACTCCGGCCAGACAACACTGCGCCGGTGTTCCGGCCGGACAACACTGCGCCGTCCCAGGTCATGGCGATGAACGTTTCCACGGGAATTTCGTGTTCCCCGAACTGTTCCGTTTTTTTGACGTGGAAAACCATGAGCGGCATGGTCAGCCGGGTGGACGGCGGCGAGAAGCGGTCGGAGTCGGGCAAAATCACGTCGATTTCCGAGGAACTGACATCGCCCGGGCCGAGGAACTCGCTGCCGGCCAGCAGAGCGGTTTGCAGATCGCCGGTCATCCGCAGGACCGGGCCCTCGAAATGACGCGGGTCATCGATGGTCACCCGGATTTCGCTGCCGACCGTTTGCACGGTCAGACGGGTTTCGCCGGAAACAAAACGCAAGGTGTTGTCTTCCTCGCCGGCCACGCGCAGCGCGTCGGCCACGGCGTCGGCGTCCTCCAGTTCCCAGGGTTCCAGCAAGGGCAAGCGGGTTTCGGTCGAAAAAAAAGGGGCGTTGCGACCCGCAACCGGAGCGAGTGATTCGATGCGAACAAAAGGAGCGATGATCGCCAGGGCGTCCTTGCTGTCGGGATATTGAATGCGGGCCATGTTCCCGCTTTCGGTGACGTAAAACCGATAGGGTCCCAAGGGCAGCAGATACCAACGGCACGCGATTTCCGGGCGATAGTGAAACGCGGTCCATTCCATGTCGGGATCATCCTCCGGTACGAGGCGCAGGTCGTAAACGTAAAAACAATCGCGCACTTGGGGCGCAACGATCAAACGAATTTCGTCCTCGCGCTCGAGCGTGTAAGTCTGTTCGGCAAACCGGAATGTCACCGAACGTTCGCCATTGTTCTCGATCGTGTATTCGAGGTTTTCGCCGACCGGCGCGACTTTGCGGACGACAAGCGGGTGAGGTCCATAGACCCAAAGTCGGAAAGACTCCATTTCCCAGATGCCAACGTCGGCCGTCAGTTCCATGCCGAGCGTCGTCAAACTTCCGCGAGCGGGAATAGGAACTTCGTAATCGTGCCACTGACCGTCGTCGGCCAATGGCACGCGGGTCGTTTTGTCATCGCTCCAGTGCGGCGAAACGGAAGTCATCCAGGAAAACACGCAATCGGAAGCCGTTTCGGTTCGCAGACGGAGCCGAATCCGCACCTCGCCTTCCGGGGCTTGAAAATTGCGATATAAGAACGGATGCCCGCGATCCGCTTCAATGAGCAGGGCGCTGTTGCGCAAAGAGGTCTTCACGGAACCGATTCCTTCCCAGCCTTCGAAGCCTTTTTCGAAATTTTGATCCGCAAGCAGGAGCTCCAAGCACTGTTGCCCCGGTTTCGAGACGACACGCTCCGGGACGTTTTCGGCGAGCACGGAAAGGTCTTGTTCTGCAACCATACATCGGTTCGCCGCAAAGCAAAACAAGACGCTGAGGATGACTGCATAAAATTTCATCGCGCCGACCTTGCCATCTCACGATATCGGGATAAATCATCGCCCGGGGAGGAACCGTCATCGTTGTCAAATTCGATTTTGGCGACGCGCCGTTCCAATGCCTCAATGCGTTGATTTTGCCGGCGCGACTGCGCCGTCGTGCAACCGGAAAAAAAGACACTCCATGTTACCGCCGACAGGATGATTAACGCTACAAATACTTTCTTCGACATGGCTTTCCTCAAATGAATGGACCGACTCAAATGGATTTATGTACGCAGATTCCAAATATCGAAGAATTCTATGAAAATATAGCATGAAAATAAAGAGGAATTTTGCTGTCAGGAGAGTTTGCAAGGGTCGTTTATTGCAAGGTTTCGTTGCAATAATCTGTTTGAAGCGATTCGCAAGGTGAAAACCATCTTTGATAAATTTCGCAACACTCCCAGAATATCTATTTTTTTCCATTTGCGTTTTCTACCAACATCCTGTCCCTACGGGACACTTGAGGCTTGAGGCTTGAGGCTTTTTCTAAAGGCTTGAGGCTTGAGGCTTGAGACTTGAGGCTAGGGGATAGGGGATAGGGGATAGTTTGGAGTTAAGGTAGGGCGGTCACGCCGTGACCGCCGCAGTGTGGAGTTTGGAGTGTGGAGTTGTTTTCCACACTCTGCATTCTGCCATCTGCCGTCTGCATTCTGCACCGCCGCGCAACAAAAAAGCCTCCCCGCTCGTCGTGAGCGGGAGGCGGGTTGGCGTGTCGCCATCGAGAGATCATCAGGAAGGCGTCCCACATCATCGACGGGCGGAAAGGGCAATCACCGCTCCGTCACCAACCTTGGAACGCGAACCGCCGGTTCACGTTCCAGAAAACCTTTTCCCCAAGGAGATTCATCACACGGGAAAAGTTTTCGCGATCCCATCAAAATCGTGATCGCATCAAGACTCGCTTCCAATTCTCCTCCCCGCTCGTCGTGAGCAGGGAGGCTTTTCGATCTTAATAACAAGGGCTTGACATGTTATTGCTGGTTGCCGCCGCCGTTGGGACCTTTGCCTGTGCCGTCGCAACCAATTCCGCCACAACTGTGAGCAGCGTCATTCCCTTCGCAGTGTTCGCACCAGCCGACAACGACGGAATCATCAACGGGTTCAGGTTCGATAACCACCGGAAGAATACATCCCGGGTCAACGTAGAAAGCCTGATAGTAACCTTCAAGCTGACCGAGGGTGAAGTCATCAAAACCAAGTTCAGCATAGTCTTCAAAGAAAAAGGATGCGAAGCCGCTTGTCTGCCAGAGCGAACGGTCGGGGACAAGCCCGCCATCGGCAACCCACCCGGCATAAGCGGCATCAATTTCAGCCCAGTCGAAGAATTCGCCTTGATTAAGTGTTACCCAATAGAAAGAAGTGGATAGAACATTATCTTCATTGAAGTAGTAGCCGATGAAGCCGACATCGATCGACGGTGTGACAGCGGGCACAAAAGTAAATACTTGCTTATCCGCAAAATCATGTCCGACATATCCTCTTTGAAGCCCCAGGAAATTATCGCCGGCGACAACATCAAAGGTAAACGTATTCTTGTTGTCTTGGAATGTCAGTACACCGGCAGAATCCGCATTGAACCACCAAGAGTCTGCGTCACCCCAAAAGTTGGCTGCGTTGGCACTGACGGCCATTGCGCAAATGAGCGCGAACACGGAGAGGGTTGAAATCATCTTTCTCATAACTGTAACTTCCTTTTCTATTTTTTTGAAGCGTGTTAAAACGTTGTTGCTGCAATACCATTGTTGCGAACACTCTGTGCCACTTGGATTTTTGATTTGGGAGTCGTGGCGTCTCCGTTTTGTCGCATTTTCGATCTTGCCCGATGGGAAACGCAGCAAACCTGACTGACCCATCGTTATTTCTGAACACTTGTTCAGGTTCCACAATACTTTCTTTTCCTCAAGGGGGCGAATGCCGGGGGAAAAGTTTTTCACGATCTCAAAACAATCGTGACCTTTTGAAAACTCGCTTGAAATCATCCTCCCCGCTCGTTGGGAGCAGGGAGGCTGTTCGATTCACTCACTTCACGTCATCCGCTTCCTGCGGAGCGAATCATCGGTCGATGATGTCCGCTTTGGGGAGAGTGCAATTAAAGGAGAATCGCACCAACGGGCTTGCCGTTTTCAAAGATCAATTCAAACGTTAATGTTGCTTCCGCGTTGGGATCGTATGTTTCAACGTAGATACTGAAAACATCCGCTGAAAGAGCGGCTTTGCCGATCTTGATACCGTCCCTGTACGTGTTGAATTGCGATCCACCCTGTCCACCTGTACGAAGCCAAACACCAGTTTCTTCGTCACCAACGAAAATTCCAACCCACACTTGCCCGTTGGACTGCGGCAGGATGCTGCCCAAGAGGTCGGCATCAATGACAAGATTGCCGTCTTCAACGCGGATTCCAGGGGGAAATGACGGACCGACAACCGGGAGAATATATCCGGGG
>Ga0123353_10019738_pt1 | contig 10033 bp, 7 predicted proteins | sample TergutLab28metaG_3_FD_92763 | JGI IMG/M metagenome (GOLD analysis project Ga0123353, IMG submission 92763) | Labiotermes labralis P3 segment gut microbial communities from Petit-Saut dam, French Guiana - Lab288 P3 | ecosystem: Host-associated > Arthropoda: Insects > Digestive system > Gut ...
GGGAATGAGTGGCCAAACGTATTCTCGTGTTCGTTATTAAACCGCTCCGAGAGGACTGTCAGTGTTCTTTCGTCGACGCCGCCATCAGGCAAAGGAATTGTCAGCTCGGATGATTGCCTGACGTATCTTATATCGACGAAACGTGCTATCCTTACCTCTTCTGCCTTGTAGCCCCATTCCTTTGAGGAGTTTTTAGCATCAGATACCATCATACCGAAAACTTCGTCCATGCCAGCAAGGCAGGTAGTATCCAGCAAGCTTGTATATGACTTGACGTAATAACTCTCTATATCAGCACAATGCATGCCATATGCACAGAAAACGCCTCCGTTCGGTGCGATTACCACTTGTTTTATACCTAGATCTTTTGCTACTTCCACACCATGCAATGCCCCCGCGCCTCCAAAAACCAGCAGCACGAACTTGCGTGGATCACGCCCGCGCTCTGAAGATACGGCATGAATGGCCCGCGCCATGTTGGAGTTGGCAATACGGTAAGCTCCGTACGCTGTCTCAACTTGAGTCATCCCAAGTTTATCAGAAACCTTCCCGACTGCTGTCAGTGCTTTACCTGAGTTCAGTTTAAAGTCCTTGCCTAGCAGATAGTCAGGATTCAAGTAACCGAGTGTGACATAGCAGTCTGTCAACGTCGGCTCTGTCCCGCCCTTGTCGTAACATGCCGGACCCGGTGCCGCACCCGCGCTCCGGGGGCCGACGGTGAGTAATCCGCCATTATTAATTGCTACGATGCTGCCTCCCCCGGCGCCGATTTCGGCAATATCGATCGATGGTACGCGCAGCACATATCCCTTACCTTTACGAAGGCGCGACGCCATATGGATGCCGGCGCCGACTTCATATTCCGTCGACCGTGTGTACTGTCCGTTTTCTACTATAGCAGCCTTGCAGGTTGTGCCTCCCAGGTCAAATGCAATCATATCGCTAATACCCAGCGCTTCCGCAATATGCGCCGCTCCTACGACTCCGGCAGCCGGACCGCATTCTACAATCTCAATCGGCTTCTCGGCACTCGCTTCGGCAGTGATCATGCCTCCGCTGGATTGCATCACAAACAAAGGAGCTTTTATCCCTGCCTTTACGAAACAGAGTTTTAGTTTTCTTAAGTAGTCCGACACCAAAGGGACCACATAAGCATTGACGACTGTTTCGCAGGTCCGCTCATATTCCTTCATGAGCGGCATAACATTCGTCGATAAGCTCAACCGGATTTCAGGATGATTTTGAGTAATATACTTACCGATCTCCTGTTCGTGCTGTGGATTTTTTGGAGAATTGTACAGGCAGACCGCGATCGATTCCACACCGAAACCAACCAGTTTATCTACAACTCCGGCTACCTCCGCCATATCGAGCGGAGTAATGATATCACCGTTTTTGTCCGTGCGTTCGTTTACTTCCAGTCTCATCTGTCTTGGAACGAGCGGTGTAGGTTTGTTCCATGTTAAGTCATACAGTCTGGGCATCCTTCCACGTGTTATTTCAAGTACATCCCTAAACCCCATTGTAGTGATAAGACCTACTCTCGCACCGGTCAGCTCAATACAAGCATTGGTTACGATCGTTGTTCCGTGGACGATTTCCCTTACCGATCCCGGCGCCAGCCCGGCGTCGTCAAGAGCCTGCTTGACGCCTTCGATCACCCCTTCACTGTAGTCATGCGGGGTACTCAACACCTTCTTAGTAAAGATGCTGCCCTCTTGATCGATCAGTACCACATCAACAAAAGTACCGCCGATATCTACGCCGATCTTTACTCCGCCTGGCTTTGCTGCGCTTAATTCTATGGGATTTTCTTCCACTTTTTTCCTCCCGAACTGTATTTATGTAATTCTCAAACGGCTCTTTCGAGTTTTGTGATAAACTTTCTGGCATTGAATGTTTTAGGCTCGGGGAATTGCTGTGCAAGAGAGTGCCAGATCACTTCCCCTATATAGACGCTACCTTCAGAGTCTGTTCCGATACCATGCGCAGCACGGAAATTGCCGTGCTTCCAGCCTTCCGGCTCCCCTTTCCAATATAACTGTCTACCGGATTTGTCGTAGATCGCAAAGCCTGACCACTGACCTTCGGGGTCACCGGGTTTTGGCGGTTTAAACATCTGCTGCGCAGCAGTACGCTCTCCCAACACTGCAATGCAAATATTTTCATCTGCATCAAAACAAATGCTGTCAGGTCTGCAAACCGGAAATTTATCCAGGAACCTGCCGTTTACATCAAACATTTGTATCCTGAAGTTTTCGCGGTCCGCCACATATATCACATCTTCTTTGTCTATGACGACATCGTGCGGTACACGAAGTTCTCCATTGCTGTCTCCCGGCTGTCCCCAGGAAAACATATGTTCGCCTTCGGGAGAAAACTTATGTACCCTCGCGTTCCCATATCCATCTGTGATGAAGATGCAACCGTCGGACGAAACCGCAGCCCCGGTCGGAAAGTTGAATGGCCCGGCGGATCGTTTGATCGTTCTGAAATCCTTATTAATACAACCGGTATCGGATGCAACTCCTTCTTTGCCGATCACCATCAGCAACTCTCCGTCCCTTGTGAGCTTTTTAACGCAATGCCCATCATCATCAGAGCAGTAAAGTACATCTCCACGGGCTTTATCGACAAAAATATGATGTGGTCTCTTAAACAGACCTTTACCTAACTTCTTAACACAATTACCGTGCACATCGAAAACCATCAAAGGATATTCACATGGCCCGAAAAGGTAAATAAGGTCTTCCGAATCGACCGCAACTCCCGTGACCTCCCACATATGGACGTCTTCAGGAATTTTCAGCCAGTTATATACAGGTTTGAAAGAATTCGCGTTGTACTCGATTTTCATGTCTGTCCCTCTTTCCTCTATGGTTTGCCCGATAACCTGTTCATTCATGGACTACTGGGCTGAGCTGATTGCGTTTTTCTCGTTGTATTCCCGTATTATCCCGAAAATCCCTTTATAGTGTTCCAGTGATGTCCCGCAGCAGCCGCCTACAATGCGTGCGCCGGCTTCGATCCAATTGGGGATCTCGTCTGCCATCTCATTCGGAAGCGCCGGGTAATTGGTCTGATCGTCCAGAATCTGCGCCAGGCCGGCGTTAGGCTGGATCGATATAAATCCGTCATAGCTATTTCTTATTTCTTTGACAAGATGTGTCGCACCCTTATAATATTCTGTCTCACCCGGAACAGCATGAGTATCACTCTTTTCTTTCATCAACCCGCAGCTCGCGCCAACAACGTCCGCTCCGGCTTGCCTTAATATTTCGCTGCCTTCGGCGGGGTCGTGCCCCATCAACGTCCGGAATCCGGTCTTTCCGATGAAATAGACGTTTTGAGCGATCACGGGAATATCTGCAAGGTCTTTCGCAACTTTAACGACGATCGCAGACACATCCGCCTGATTGCCGACTACCATGACCGCGTCTATCCCCCCTTCCATTAGCGCGGAAATCTGTCTTTTATACCCTTCATAGATTTCATCGTATGTCAGATCGCCGACAGGCTCTAAAAAATCAGGATTGGTGCTCGACACAAATCCGCACAGGTATTTATCGTCCGGCATGATCTCCCTTGCCAGTTTCGCAGACATATAATTCAGTTCATGAACCCTGTCCTGCAATCCGTAAACACCGGCCCTCCACGGGGAACTTCCCTGTGTTGATGTTGAAGCAAGGTCACAACCTGCTTCAAAGGATTTTACAAGAGCGTCCTGATACTCATACGGATGCTTCAGTATCCAGTCAGAAAGATGGTCTTCCAGTGGTTTGCCCCAATCCGTAAGCATTGAATGCAGAGGCGCGTAGTGGATAAGCACATCATTTGTGGTTTTTAACCTGTCCAGCAGATTTATTTTCATAAAAGGTTTCTCCTCGTCATATAATAACCGGAACGCTAAATGATCCAGTGTTTATTTCTGTGTGTGTCCGGTTGCAAATCCGATGCCTGTTACACCAAATCCATTTCCCGTGTACCAACAGCGATATTGATCGCCATGCTTCATCACAGTCGCATAGCATCGCTGTGTATCGTCAAAAGCGCCCGCTTCGCCGACAGCCATATCGCCCATTTCGCCGCTTTGTACCCATTTCCACGACAGTCCGTCGTTGGAAACCAAGCTTCTCACCCTGTAAGCAGTTCCAAATGTGTTGACCCACATCCTGTATGCGCCGTTCTCCCTGACGATCCATGGTTTCGAACAAATATATTCATATGGCTCCGTGTCAAACTCCCTGGGTTTAATCAACCAGTGATCATACGGTTTTTTCCAGTTGATCCCGTCATCAGAAATCGCGTATCCTATCCCAATAAAGGGGATTACGTCTCCATGACCTGTTTGAACCCCTTCCGGTCTGTTGAAATATTTGCTGATGGCGGTATAATACATACGAAATTTGCCGGACTCGCGGAATACATACACACTTCCTGTGCCACAACTGTCGTAACCACTGTCACAGGGAATAACGGGTTTGTCACTTTGGTATTTCCATGTAATCCCCCCGTCTTCGCTGATCGCCAGGCCGGTTGTATTAGGGATCTTTTCATCTTCCCGTGGTCGCCCCCATCCGCAAAAATACATAAACCAGACTTTTTCATCGATTTGCATGACAAAAGGAAAACCCGGCCCGACGCAGTTATATTCATTGTTCTTCTGTGCTTCTAACACAGCACCCAGCGATTTCCAGTCATTCGGACTTTCAATCTGACTTTCCGCCATGAGTATCCTATTCTTATTATCTTCTCCGGTTCCCCAATAATACAACCTATAGCTTTTTTCACACTGGATGACAGATGCCGATGCTACCCTGTTGACGTCCAGCTTACCGTGCAGTCTGCCCGGCGGAATGACCGGGTTTCCGGTATCAAACGTCCATTTTATTTCTTTTATGAACTTACCGTCAGACACATTGACACCTCCATACTATATTTATGTTCACTATGTTTACTCAATGCTCTCTGTGATCCGGACGTCCTGTATTATCGGAGTCTGTCCGGGCTCATCAGTTTCCAGGGTCATTTTTATTTGAAAAAACCGGGTATACTGTGTATCAACATGCGTTCCACCCGGGTTTGTCAGTGGCTGCGACCATTTACTCCACGCGGCATCGGGTTTCCTTGTATTTCCGCTCCTGATTTGCAGCTTTGCGGAAGCTGCCGCTTCACCTTTTGCATAACCGATCGAACCGTAATCGTTTCCGGAAAACCACATATGATAATCTTTACCGGTGACGAGGACTCCCGGATATTCAACCATACTCATATCCCAACCTGATCCGGACGGAAGCAATACAGGGTTTTTAACATAGCGTTCCCACTGGATCCCGTCCGCCGACTCTGCATAACAAATCCTGTATTCACCCCTGTGATAATCTTCTGTGAAACCCTGGGCGGAATACCACATCTTAAAAATCCCGTCCTCATACAGGACGCATGGTTTACCAAGCACAAACGCGTCCGACTTATAGTATGGATCATATCGCATGACAGGATTTCCTTCATGCTTTTTCCAGTCGTAACCATCGCTTGATGTTGCAAGACAGATACCGGTAAGATATGGCACCTGGGCAATTCCGGTATACCACATCATCCACTTGCCGTTAACTCGGAGCACACATGCTGAGCTGGTTGAAAATCCATCGTAGCTTCCCTTTGGACCACATGATATAACAGGGTGATCAGACACTTTTCGCCAGGTGATACCTTCGTCATGGCTTTCGGCTAACCCGATCTGATGAATATGGATCGGACCGATCTTTTCGTGCAGCTTGTATCCCACATAATACATCAGCCAGAGCTTTTCATCTACCGGAACGACCCAGGGCGCCAGTACGCCGCCATCATCAAAGCAGTTTTCATCACCGGCGGTAAGCACCGGTCCCGGTTGCTTTACCCAACGGTGCATATCCATTACCGGTGCAGTTGCCCACCCGATTCCGTTTAGTCGTGACCCGTAATAATACCGAAGCATCTCCCCGGATCTTATGATGCATACTGTCGTTATGTTGCCCGCATCCCAACCTCCGGCGTCTGAAGAAGCCATGATTGGATTATCCGGGTGTTTTTGCCACTGCACAGGCGTCGTCCATCTCTGTCGCCACTTTACAAACAGCGGGCGCGCTTGCGATACCTGAAAAGTCGGAGTAATGTATGTACCCTTGGTGTAGTAATCGCTTTCGTCTGTCTTATGCAACATTATGCCTTTTGTTTCAGGGCAATATTCTGTTTGAAAAAATTCGCCGCTTTTGAACAGATCATATGTAATTGTCATATAGTTCCCATGACTAGAAGAAGTCTTTTGGTCCCGGTCTTTCTGTATCGTTTCTGTAGCGATCCCTTGCTTCCTTGCACCTGAAATCCGGGATTTCATAAGGCGTCCCTCCGGACTTTATACTGCGATGTATCATAATACATGCGTTTGACATAGCAACACTGCGGTATACATCTAAGTACGGCTGTGTATTTGTCCTTATCGCTTCTGCGAAATAATAATCGACCCAGAAATCTCCGCCGCCGTGCCCGGTTGCTTCGGCGATTTTACCTAAATCCTTGCGATAAGGCCACTCCGGGACATATATGCGCTCCTCGGGTACACCTTCCGGTACATCCCAGGGGTCATGCCATACACGGATCTGCTCCGGTCCGTAATATCCCGGACCGCGGGTCAACTCCGCCGCACCACCTGTACCGTGAATACGATACCAGTTTGAATGACCGGGCAGACCGCCGCCCATTATACGAAAAACTGCGTCTTCTTCCATTTGCACCAGTGTGGCGTATCCTTTCATTTTAGCCGAAGCTACAGGAAACCCAACTGCGGTTTTTGGCATAAGGTCTGTTATATACATCAGCGGCGCCAGCGCATGAGTGCTGTAGTAACCTCTGGGAAGCCACGCTCTCCAGTGTTCGGGGTAAGGTGTATAAGGCTTACTGTCTTCCTCCGACATTGGATGGTTGTACTCACCCTCTGCATATGTTACCTTACCCAACTCCCCGGATTGGTAAAGCCTTCGAAGTTCCTGATTGAATTTTGTGTATGGATAGTTTTCTGCGAGCATATAGATAAGACCGGATTCTTCTACAGCTTCAATAAGTTCAACACCTTCCGCGGTGGTAAAAGTACTGATCGTTTCACTCATAACATGTTTCCCGGCCTTAAGTGCTTTAAGCGCGAATGGTTGATGCTCATGGAAATAGTTTGCCAGTATGACTGCGTCCATATCATGCCCCAGAAACTCGTCATAATCAGTGTACCTTGCGACGTCATCCCCAACTTGAACAGAGTTGAGTCGTTCCTCCCATTTGTCACACAGTGCGACAAGCTTCATGCCGGTATATTCTGCACATTTTACAAACGCTTCGCCGCGGAATATGCCGATAACGCCGACTTTGATTTCTTTATCCATACTCATTCTCCTTTGTAACTGAATCCCGGGAGTGTATCCTCAGAATTACTTTATATCATTTCTCAAATCTTAATATACTTGCGTACTTAACTGTCTTTCCGACCGCAGGATTATCAATACATCCTTGGAAACTCACCTTCCGGGTTTCCGGTCAGTTCATGCAATAGTGTCATAAACCTGCACATGCTCTCAAATACAGCAGGAGGCTGTACCCCATGATCCAGATTAGGGAAGTACCCTCCTTTTTCCAGAAGTGTCGGCACTTTCAGCAATATATCATCCTTAACCTTGTTTTCGTTCCCTTTATTAAGATATTCCTTCTCCAACCAACCAAATAGTATAAAGTCGGGATACATTTCACGGAGCTTAAACAGATCGTTCCCGGGTTTTACTTCGAAAGGGTACATACCGTTCACACCGCATTCCCGGACGAGGGGTACAAAGTCCATCGCAAGGCCGTCGGTGTCTATTGCAACCAGATCAGCGCTGCATTCTTTTGCCAATTCACCAACTTCACGATACCATGACTCAAAGAATTCTTTAAAATGATGCGGTCCGAACAACATCCCGGTTTTAAAGCAGAGGTCTTCACCTGTTGAAATGATCTCCGGCTTCAATCGTCTGATTATCGGGAAAATATGCTCCCTTGAAATCGTCTGTGTCCAGTGCATAATATCCTTTAAAAGATCCGGATCTTCATAAAATAATAATAATGCTTTTTCTGGTCCCATAAGCCCCCTTAATGTGCTAAATGTCGCAGCAACAGGGATATTGAGAGGCTTATCACGGTCGTCAAATTTCTTGCAGTGTTCCTCGATTTTTTCTGCGCTCCACATCGACCCGGGCGTCATTCGTTCTTTATAGAATTCCCATGACTCGCGATCCCTGACGTCAAACTCTATATACTCCGGCATAGAGTAGGTAATATCATTATTGAGCACTTGTCTTGTTAAACAGCCTGACTCAGACGATACGATTTCAAAACCGTCCTCTATACGCGTTTCTGTTTTAAATCCCTTGCATGGTTCTGCGGGGTAAAATCCCAGGTCGATGGGTCCGCAAGTCCCCCAGTACTTCATCCAGCTAACCTGAGAGCCTTTACTCAGGTAGTTCTCCCAGTAATCGTCTCTCCCCATTTCATAGTTTGAATTACCAACCCATTCCGGCATCCCTTCTTCAACAAGGCGAAGCCTCGTCGGTTCCATACATCCCCAGGAAATCCCAGCCGCCCACGGGAAAGCAAAAGTCGGCACATAGTCGGGCTTATCAAAGTGGACGACCGCTTTGAATCTTTGAAGCTCATTCATTAGGTAATAATCCTTTCTTATTTCGTTCTATACAAACTACCCTTTTACAGCGCCGATCATAACACCTTTTTCAAAATAACGCTGCAGGAAAGGATACAATAAAAGTATTGGAACCGTAGCGACAATAATTATTGCGTATTGTATTTGTATCATTGACAACACTTCCGTGGTCTCTACGCCATGTTGTGCCCATGCCATCATTGCTTCGGGACTTGCGGCGGTTAATACTCTGCGCAGGAACACTTGCAGGGGATGTAATACATCATTGAGTAACAATGACGCAAAAAACCACCCGTTCCAATTGGCAAGTCCGTAAAATAATGCAAGCACCGCAAAAAGCGTCCTGGACAAGGGGAATGCGATATGCCACATAAGCCTGAACTCATCAGCGCCGTCTATTTTTGCGGCTTCATATAACTCTTCCGGAAGAGTATCAAAAAAGGAGCGTGCAATGACCAGGTTCCAGGTTTCAACAAGAAACGGTAAAACCAAAGCCCACCGGTTATTCATCAACCCGGTCGACCTTATGATCAGATAAAAAGGTATCAAGCCGCCGCTGAAAAACAAAGTAAATATGTAGAACTTATTAAGCGACTTGCGAATAAAAAACTTTCTTCTGGATATCGGGTAAGCAGCAAGTACCGTCACGACTACCATAAAAAATGTCCCAACAATGGTATACCAGAAGGAGTTACCAAAGTATCGCCAAATGGCGCTATTTTGAAATACTCTCGTGTACGCTGAGGTAGAAAACCCTACCGGCCAGAGGTATACCTCTCTTGCTATGACCGCTTGCGGTCGTGATATAGACATAGACAAAACATAGACCATCGGGTATAACGCAGCTAGCGCCATTAAGGTAACGCAGAAATAAACGATTCCCATATAAATACGATCTTTACCACTTAATCGTTCCACATTATCCCTCCTACCAAAGCGATATATCGCTCATTTTACGTGCTATTGAATTAAATATAATGATAAGTGTAAAGTTTACTACAGAGTTAAACAATCCCACTGCCGTACCAAAGCTGAAGTTTGCATTAGTCAGACCCACCCTATAGACATAAGTCGATATAACATCAGAAACTACAAAAGTCGTGGGTTGGTAAAGTAATAGTACCTTTTCAAACCCGACGCTCAGTAACCCGCCAAGATTAAGCATCAATAAAATGATGATAGTTGGCATGATACCGGGGATCGTAATGTGTCTGGTTCGTTGGAATTTAGTAGCGCCGTCTATCGTTGCGGCTTCATAGAGTTGCTGGTCGATTCCCGAGATAGCCGCCACATAAATAATGGAGCCAAAAC
>Ga0123353_10019739_pt1 | contig 10033 bp, 2 predicted proteins | sample TergutLab28metaG_3_FD_92763 | JGI IMG/M metagenome (GOLD analysis project Ga0123353, IMG submission 92763) | Labiotermes labralis P3 segment gut microbial communities from Petit-Saut dam, French Guiana - Lab288 P3 | ecosystem: Host-associated > Arthropoda: Insects > Digestive system > Gut ...
AAGGATCAACATCATGACCGACGTCAACGGTATCTCGGCTTTGATGATTATATCCGTCGTTCCTTTCTTGGATATCGTGATACCGGGTTCCTCGGTGATGCTTATCCGTTCGTCTCCGGAAATGATCGAAATGGAGTAACCGAAGTCGGTGATATCGAAGAACAGATTCGCGTCTACGACGGCGGAGGCGCTGAATGTGATCACACCGTCCTCGTATTCCGGTTCTTCCGCCTCAATATCGCTGACATCCAGCCCTCCGATCGCCAGCGGAACCACTGCCAGCACCAGCAGTGCGGCAAGCCCGATCTGCATAGCGACTACGATCACTCTAGGGATCGCTGAAAGAACGCCCATGAGACGGAGAACAATGTGTTCCGTATATTACATTACCGAACGTTAGACTTCAGATATCTTATGTAAAGAGTCACTGATCCATCTTATGTTAAAAGTCAGTGATCTGCTCTGAAACGTAAGGTCAAAGACGAACCATTGTTATAAACCAATATATACACAGATGAGGATTGTACTCAGTAACAGATGAGCGATACTGCGGCATAGACGGGTTCGGATACAAACGGGGGAGAGAAGGAACGCGTGAACTGCGCGTCAATAACTGTACCGGACCAAAGGATGCAAGATATGTATCCTGTACAACTGCACGTACAACTGCAAACGGGCCGCAGGCACGCATAATCATTCAAAATATGTAAAAAGTGTGAGAGAGGACCCGAAATGAAATGCAGGAATTCGATATTGGCGGCGTTCGCGGTTTCAGTGCTTTTGGTTGCGTCGCTGGCAGCGATCCTTCCGGACGGGAACGAAAGCGGAACGGGGGGGGGGGCGGCAGGTCTTCTCGACCCGTTCGGTGATCAATTCTATTCATTAAGTAGCGATGTACCCGCGCCGCCGCGTATTACAGCGGGCGACTATTGGACATCGGTGTCAGCGGGTTTGCACCACGCAGTCGCAATCAGAGCGGACGGTACGTTGTGGGCATGGGGTTACAACTATGACGGTCAGCTCGGCGACGGTACATGGTCAAACAAGGATACGCCGGTACAAATAGGAACAGATGACGACTGGGAATCCGTGTCAGCGGGATGGTATCATACGGTCGCAATAAGAACGGACGGTACGTTGTGGGCATGGGGTAACAACAGCGAAGGTCAGCTCGGCGACGGCACCACTACAACCAGTCGGATACCGATACAAATAGGGACGGATAATGACTGGGAGTGTCTCTCAGTGGGAGAGCGTCACACCGTTGTAATCAGGACAGATGGTACGTTGTGGGCGTGGGGCCGCAACAGCGAAGGTCAGCTGGGTGACGGCACCACTACAACCAGATACGCACCGGTACAGACAGGAACGGCGACCGACTGGAAGTCGGTGTCAGCAGGAAGTGGTCACACGATTGCGATCAAAACGGACGGCACGTTATGGGCGTGGGGGTGGAACTATTACTCCCAGCTCGGTGATGGTACCAACGCAAGAAGGTACGCACCAGTACAGATAGGAACGGCGACCGACTGGGAGTCGGCGTCAGCGGGTATTGGTCACACGATTGCGATCAAAACGGACGGCACGTTATGGGCGTGGGGTTACAACAACTACGGTCAGCTGGGTGACGGCACCACTACAAACGTGGACACACCGGTACAGATAGGAACGGCAACCGACTGGGGGGCGGTGTCAGCTGGATCGTACTACACCGTCGCAATCAGGATAGACGGTACGTTGTGGGCATGGGGTGACAACATCTACGGTCAGCTCGGCGATGGCACCACTACAACTAGACACACACCAGCAAAGATAGGAACGGCGACCGATTGGAAGTCTGTGTCAACTGGATATGAGCACACGGTGGCAATAAAGGCCGACGGTACGTTGTGGGCATGGGGTCGCAACAGCTATGGTCAGCTGGGTGACGGCACCAATACGAACAGGTACACACCGGTACAGATAGGAGCGGCGACCGACTGGGAGTCGGTGTCAGCGGGAACGAATCACACAGTCGCGATAAAAAAAGACGGCACATTATGGGCGTGGGGTCGCAACAGCGAAGGGCAGCTCGGTGACGGCACCTCTATAATCAAGTACACACCGGTACAGATAGGAACGGCGACCGACTGGGAGTCGGTGTCAGCCGGAGATGACCACTCGGTGGCGATAAAGGCCGACGGCACGTTATGGGCATGGGGTTACAACAGATACGGTCAGCTGGGTGACAGCACTACTACAACCAGATACGCACCGGTACAGATAGGGACAGCGACCAATTGGGAGTCGGTGTCAGCCGGATACTGGCACACAGTCGCGATCAGGACGGACGGTACATTATGGGCATGGGGTTACAGCGAATACGGTCAGCTCGGTGATGGCACTACTACAACCAGATACGCACCGGTACAGATAGGGGCAGCGACCAATTGGGAGTCCGTGTCAGCGGGAGGGCAGCACACCGTTGCGATCAGGACAGACGGTACGTTGTGGGCATGGGGTCGCAACAGCGAAGGTCAGCTCGGTGATGGCACTACTACAACCAGATACGCACCGGTACAGATAGGGACAGCGACCAATTGGGAGTCCGTGTCTGCAGGAGGGGCTTATACGGTGGCGATAAAGGCCGACGGTACGTTGTGGGCATGGGGTTGGAACGATTACGGTCAGCTGGGCGACAGCACCAATACGAACAGGTACACACCGGTACACATAGGAACGGCAACAAACCTGGAGTCCGTATCAGCTGGACACTGGCACACAGTCGCGATTAGGACGGACGGTACATTATGGGTATGGGGTTCAAACAGTCAAGGCCAGCTTGGTGTTCTCACATCTACGCCGTTACATACGGCAAGATTATCTTCTCTCGAAGGTATCGTAGGTTTGGGATATTCGAAGACATTGATGGCAACCGGCGGCGGAACTATGTCGTGGACCCTTGAAAGCGGAGATCTGCCCGACGGATTGACATTATCGTCAGAAGGAGTAATCTCCGGTACACCTACGGTGCCCGGAACGTTCGTTTTCACCGTCAAGGTGACCAATGATACAGGATTTGACACGAAGGAACTGTCGATAACAATTGTACCTGCGTCACTGTCTGCACTTGCGGGGACAGTGAATATGGACAATAAATCACCAAAGATCGGTGACACGCTGAACGGTTCACTCGACGGTAGCAACAACACAGGCACGCTCACATATCAGTGGAAGGCCGACGGCGTGAACGTTGGTACAGGATCATCATATACGGTGACAACGGCGGACCTCGGAAAAACGATCACACTTGTCATCACATCAAGTGTTGAAACGGGATCGGTCACAAGTTCTGCAACTGCTGCGGTCGTTAAGAAGGCCGCTCCGTCTGCGCCCGCGACACCGACATTGGGATCCAATACGCACAACACCGTAACACTGACACCCGCTGCAAGGTACGAATACTCAAGCGACGGGACGAACTGGCAGGCGAGCAATGTATTCGATGTCCTCGAAGCGAACACAACATACACGTTCTATCAGAGAGTAGCTGAAACAACGGACACATACGCATCACCGGCAAGCCCCGGTCTCAATGTAAAGACGGACATCCCAAGGTCAATAACCACTGTATCATTACCAGGAGGCATCGCGGGGTCAGCGTACTCTAAAACGCTGACAGCGATCGGTGATCCGACGATCACGTGGTCCGTCGAAAAAGGAAGCTTACCGAACGGATTGACATTATCCTCATCCGGAATAATATCCGGAACACCCACCGCAATAGGATCATTCAGTTTCACTGTCAAGGTGACGGCCGACGACGGGTCTGAAGTGTACGGAGAATTGGAGATTATTATCAGCGAACGGACCGTGCCGATAGGAATAGGTTCAACATTCGATATCGGCGATCTGACATATCACGTGATCGCCGACGGGGAAGTGGCAGTGACGGCCAGGGAATTTGGATTAATGTCAGGAGACCTGATAATACCCTCAATGGTCGAGGATCCCGGTGAACCGGGGAGCAGTTATTTGGTCACTGAGATCGGTGAATGGGCATTCTACTTATGCACGTTAGAATCCGTTACCATGGGGCCGTCAGTGGTGATCATCGGAGATTATGCGTTCTACTCCTGCACCCGCTTGAAATTCGTAACTATCGGACCGTCAGTGGAGATCATCGGCGACGTGGCGTTCGGCGGTTGTGCCCTGGAATATATCTTTATACCGGATTCCGTCAAGAGCATCGGAAACGGTGCGTTCGACGGCTGCCCTTTGAAATCTGTTACCATAGGATCGTCAGTGGAGAGCATCGGAGACTGGGTGTTCTATGGCTGTACTAGCTTGGAATCCATATTAATACCCGATTCCGTTAAGAGCATCGGAGACTGGGTGTTCAGAAACTGTACGAACTTGATATCCGTTACCATAGGGTCGTCGGTGAAGAGCATTGGAGATTACGCGTTCGCCGGTTGCACCAGCTTGGAATCCATAATCATGCCGGATTCGGTAGAGGGCATCGGAGATTATGCGTTCTCCGGCTGCACCAATTTAAAGTCTATCATCATCGGGTCGTCGGTAGAGAGCATCGGAGATTATGCGTTCTCCGGCTGCACCAGTTTGGAATCTATAATCATACCTAATTCCGTCAAGAGCATCGGAGATTATGCGTTCTGGGATTGCACTGACATGGGATCCGTTACAATAGGGTCATCAGTAAAGAGTATAGGGGACAACGCATTCTATTACTGCGCCAGCTTAGAATCCATAACTATCGGGTCGTCGGTGGAGAGTATAGGGAACAATGCGTTCGCTGCTTGCTTTGCCTTGGAATCTCTCACTATATCTGATTCTGTCAAGAGCATCGGAAACGATGCGTTCAACGGTTGCCAGGTATTGAAATCCGTTACCATCGGTTCGTCAGTGGAGAGTATCGGAGACCGTGCGTTCGTTGGTTGCTTGACCTTGGAATCTGTCATTATACCTGATTCCGTCAAGAGCATCGGAACCGGTGCGTTCCATTTTTGTTTGTCCTTGAAATCCGTTACCATAGGATTGTCAGTGGAGAGTATTGGAGAAGGGGTGTTTTCCAACTGCGTCAGTTTGGAATCCGTTACCATAGGATCGTCAGTGGAGGTCATAGGGGACAATGCGTTCTCCGGCTGCACCAGCTTGGAATCTATCCTCATACCCGATTCCGTTAAGAGCATAGGAAACAATGCGTTCAACGGTTGCCACTCATTGAAATCCGTTGCCCTAGGCGCTTCCATCAATAGCATCGGAGATTATGCGTTCTACTACTGCACCAGCTTGGAATCCGTTACCATAGGATCGTCAGTGGAAAGCATCGGAAATTATGCGTTCTACTACTGCACCAGCTTGGAATCCATAGTCATACCTGATTCCGTTGGGAGCATAGGATATCATGCGTTCTCCGGCTGCACCAGCTTGAAATCCGTTACCATAGGATCGTCAGTGGAAAGCATCGGAGATCATGCGTTCCGGGACTGTATAAGTCTTGCATCTATCGTTATACCGGATTCGGTCGAGAGTATCGGATGGAGCGTATTCAGCGGCTGCACCAGCTTGGAATCCATAATCATACCGGATTCGGTCAAGAGCATCGGAGATTATGCGTTCTACTCCTGCACCAGCTTGGAATCGATCGTTATCGGTTCGTCGGTGGAGAGTATCGGATACGGTGCGTTCTACGGCTGTGAAAATTTGGTATATGCGGTCATATCAGATTCTGTTGTGTCTATTGATAATCATGCGTTCGAAGGTTGTACAGGTCTTATGATCGTACTGATCCCCGAAGGGGTGGATTATCCCGAAGATGCAATACCCTTCGGAGTATTGGTGGTCACAAGCGGCTACTTCATAGTTTTCGTATCCAACGGTGAGACACACATCGTTCCGGTGACCGGAGACTCCGGAGCACCCATATCCGCGCCGGATGACCCCGAGAGATTCGGATTCATGTTCGCAGGGTGGTATTCCGATAGGGAACTGACCGTTCCGTATATCTTGCCTGATAAAATGCCTGCAGATTATGTTGCGGTGTATGCGAGATGGATCGACTCATATAACTCGGTGACTCTCACACCCGGAACGGGATACACTCTGTCGCTCGTGGAAGCGAGGGAGGGAGAATCGTTCACATTCGTCTTTTCGCTTGAATCAGGATATTCGAACTCTTCATACACGGTTTACGTGAATGATGTACCGATAAGGGTCTACGAAGGCGATCCGTATACGGTATATGACATAACAGGAGCGACGACCGTCACGGTCGGAGGGGTGGAGAAGAACATCTATCTCGTAATGTTACCCGTGCTCAGGATAGGATATACGATCCTCACCGACGGATCGATGTATGTGGAACACGGAGGATCATTTGAATTCACGATAAATGTGCATCAGGGATTCGACCTCTCAACACTTATTGTGAAAGTTGACGGCACCATGATATACGCAACGGACGGCATATTCTCAATAACCAACATAACCGAAGACAAGATCGTAACGATCGATGTATCGGTCAGTATGCACACGGTGACAGTCTCCGGCAATGCCGGCGGGTCGTTTGAGTACCGTATCAACGGTATCGGGGATTTCACACCGTTGATCGGCGGATCAACAGAGGTATCGCACAATTCAACGATCGAGATAAGAGGGGCACCGAACACAGGATACCTGTTCGTATGGGATGATCAGACCGGTGTCGCAGGAGGCGTGAAGACACTGACGAATGTCATGTCATCACAATCCGTGAGCGGAACATTCTCATTGAAGACGTACAACGTAACCCTCACTCAAGGAACGGGATACACGATGACGCCCTACACAGGATCCTCTACAACGGCGGATCACGGAGGTACGTTCACATTCGTGTTCTCGCTCCTCGCAGGATACACGCAATCGAACTATTCCGTACTTGTGAACGGAACCCCTGTTCCGCTAACTGATGGTAAGTATACAATACCGAACATAACGGAAGCGCAGACGGTCACAGTTACGGGTGTGACACAGAATACGTACGGTGTTACATACAACCTCAACGGCGGAACGGGTACGGCACCGACCGAATCGAACAAAATATCCGGAGCTGTATTCTCGGCTAAGTCCGCGAACGGCATGACGGCACCGACCGAGCACATGAGGTTCAAGGAATGGAACACGCTGGCGAACGGAACAGGTACGTCATACGTATCCGGAGCAGCGATAACAATGCCTTCGAATGCGATAACCCTCTATGCGATATGGGAATACATCCACACAATATCGACAGGCAACTGGGTCAAAGGCACATCCGACGATCTCACGATAACCATCCAAGGTGTTTCCCCGGGCGATCTGGATAAAGTATATCTGGGCGGCAAGGAGCTTACCAAGGATGAACACTACGAAGTGATATCCGGAAGCGTGATCCTCAGGATATTCTCCGACCATCTGGAAACGTTATCGCCGGGAACGCACAGTATCGTCGTCTCATTCCTCGACGGAAAGTCCGTGTCCACTTCGCTGACGGTCTCGCATGCAGACGACGGCATGGATATGATGATCATCATGATCGTTATCGCAGTGATAGCAATCGCGGGAATAGGCGCGGCAATCGCCGTCAAAAGGAAACGGTGATCAGGACAAACGTAAAGATCGCGAGTGCTGCAAGAGAAGACAGCCGGCCTTCTCCGTAAGAAGAATGCGGAACAGTGTCAGCTCTCCGCCGCAGCAGCAATTCCTCAAAAATGCCGATCGAATATCGCCAAAAATAACCGAAAAACCGCAAATTCAGAAATGCTCGTTCAGGGTGTCGAATTCACGAATGTCGTTCCGGAGGCGATATATATTAAACCATGTCCGTATTTCCGTAAAACACAGGATGCGCTCGCGTTAAACAGAAGTGTGAAACATCATGATCAGAGACCTCGACAAGGTATTGGCCGAAGGGGAAGGGCAGCACATAGAATTCAAAGTATCTCCCGATAAAGAACTGGCTAGTGAAGTGGTCTCATTCGCAAATATTTCAGGCGGCCGTGTGTTCATCGGTATAACGGATAAGGCGAAGACGGTCGGAACAGACATATCGAATGCGGCGCGTTCCAACATACAAGATACGCTAGGACAGATAAAACCGCATCTTCCATTCGTTCTCGAAGTACACGATAACATAATCGTTATAGATGTTCCCGAAGGCAAGGATAAACCGTACTCATGTGCCAAAGGCATCTACGTCCGCCGAGGTCCGAATTCGCAGAAACTCGATCGTGACGGAATAATCGAATTCATGCAGTCCCAAGACGTAACGCAGTATGATTCTCGTGTCAGGAATGAATATCCTGTCAAAGAAAGGTTCAATGACAAATCGTATAAAGAATTCATATCGAAGGCAGGAATAAGTGATAAACTGCCGTTAGACCACGTACTTACGAATCTCAAATGTGCGGCGCTCAATGAAAAGAACGATCTCGTTTTCACCAACGCAGGCGCATTGTTCTTCCGTGACAATACAGAAGACAATTTCTTCATTCATGCGAAAATAGTATGCGCAGTGTTCAAAGGAACAGGCAAAGCGAAAGTGATCGACGCGAAGCATCTTGAAGGAAGCATACCGGAAAATATAGACGGCGCTGTGAAGTTCTTGTGGAACAACCTGAGAGTGCGCTATGAAACAAAGGGGACACAGCGCCATGAGATGCTCGAGATTCCCGAGGACGCCTTGAAGGAGGCAGTGACCAATGCAGCTTGTCACCGTAATTATTTCGAACATCCGAATGTCATGATTGAGGTCTTTGATGATCGCGTTGAGATACACAATCCCGGCGGAATTCCGAAAACCCTCAGCGAAAAGGATTTCGGAAAGAAGAGCGTCCCTCGTAACCCCATAATCGCCGATCTGCTGCACCGTTCAGGATACATAGAGAAAATGGGGACCGGAATAAAGAAGATGCGTGAAGCGATGGAAGAAGCAAATCTGGAACCCCCTGAGTTCGAGTCCACGAGTTTCTTCACCGCGATATTCAAACGACCTCCGTCGCATTTACCGCCCATTACGGCAGCGCCGATAAAAATTCCGGAAGGCCTTAACGAAACTGAGAAGAAGGTATACGATTTGATATTCCAAAATAACAACATAACATTCGTAGATATTGCCGAAATAATAGGCATAAGTGAAAGTACGGTAACAAGGATGATCAAGTCACTCACAGAGAAAGGCATTATCGAAAGGATCGGCCCCAGAAAAGGCGGATCATGGAAGCTGCTGAAGGTTTGAAATGTGTCCATGGCCATTATCTGTGGTCGTCTGACGGTAGAATGACGGTAGAATGACGGTAGAATGACGGTAGAATGACGGTAGAATGACGGTAGAAATATTCTGACCACTCCCACGCTTGGAAGCGTGAGGTTCGATAAGTCACTGTGCATATCCGAATATGAGTTCTTCAACGAACAGCGTCAGCTCTCCGCCGCAGTATCAATTCCTCAAAAATACCGATCGAATATCGCCAAAAATAACCCAAAAACCGCAAAATTCAGAAATGTTCGCTCAGGGTGTCGAATTCATGAATCATACACATCGGACCAATGTGCAAAGTTTGAATACTGATACGATAATCGCCGAACAATGGCAGACATAATGATCCGCAAGAGGAAACGCCTGAGATCGAAGGAAGTGAAAGCGTATTCCGAAGAGTTGCAGAACGCGCTCGGAACAGCAGCGTTCACACAGGACGATGCGGTCGACCTTGCGGAAAGCAGCGAATTCAATGTGATATACGTGAACGGGGAGATACTCGCAATGGTATACCAAGGAGGAACATTCCTTACCGTCCGCGGTCTCCTGAAGTACAAGCCGCAGACCAAGTTCGTGACGGTGGACATGGGCGCCGTTCCTTATGTTACGAACGGCGCAGACATAATGGGGCCGGGGATAGTCGATGCGGATCCGATGATAAAAGAAGGCGATATGGTATGGATACGCGACATCAAGAATTTGGTCCCGTTGGCAATAGGCATATCCTCGTTATCCGGTGAAGAACTGAAGAAAGGC
>Ga0123353_10019740_pt1 | contig 10033 bp, 5 predicted proteins | sample TergutLab28metaG_3_FD_92763 | JGI IMG/M metagenome (GOLD analysis project Ga0123353, IMG submission 92763) | Labiotermes labralis P3 segment gut microbial communities from Petit-Saut dam, French Guiana - Lab288 P3 | ecosystem: Host-associated > Arthropoda: Insects > Digestive system > Gut ...
AAGGTAGACCAGCTTGATGACACTTGCTTTATTATGTCAATTTACTGCTCAACATGTTTCAGATGTTAATACATCCATCTTCAGGAGCTTGCGACTACTTGGTACGTTATTGTGTAGGCTGTATTGTGCTGACTTGAGACGTGTTGGTGTTATGTAGCGGGATTGGCTGTTGGTGATGTGGTATCCGAGTGTAGGCTGAACCACTACTAGCTCCTGAAGACGGATGTATTAACATCTGAAACATGTTGAGCTGTAAATTGACATAATAAAGCAAGTGTCATTAAGTTGGCCTACCTTTATTCAAATATCAAGATGATGCACGGTCCAATACGCATATGGATCAAATAATTTCAGTCCTTCTAACTAAATTTCTTCCAGGTCATTTACCTTTCATAATCATACATTTGATTTTGAAAACATTTATGGCAACGCCAATCTGTGATGCTAGATTTGTCATATCTTGTGTGTTTCTGTACGTTCCAAAACTATCACAGCATCTGCATATCAGAGGCACTGTCTTGATTTATTTTACAGTTTTCCTCCTTTGTTATCACATTCCTTACAACTTTCGCCAGATGGAGATTAATAAGTGCTTCGAACAAGTGCACATTCTTAGTGCTTCTGCCTTCTAGAAAAGGCTTTAGGGATGTATTCGCGTGTCCTGGCTTCAACTACTGCTCTCTTTCGTTTATATGCACATATTTTAAATCCAGTGAAAGAAAACATAACGCGAATTACACACTTCATTACTGACTTCACAAAACGACTGACATACTAATTTAAAATTATAGTTTATTGAATGATAACTTTCAACATTTCCCAAAACGGACCCATTCATCGAATTTGTTCAGTAATACCAGTAAATTTTCATATCAGCTACAGCCTACTAACAAATGATTTGGCGCTCAAAGTTCTTATACTAAAAAATTGCAAATCAGTACAACCAAACCCCTGATGTTAACCTAAAGAAATTTTTAATATTCACTGTTTTAACGCACCTTCAAAATAAAATTCAAACAAAAAATTACCACTGAAACGCGCTCTTCTGCCCACGCAGTATTTTTCCTTCACCACACCCTCGGTGCTCCAGATATAAACACTGCAAATCGCAACAAAAACCACAACGCCACCAGCAAAGCCATGTGGGAGTTTCTCCTACAAATGATCCTATTCAGCCACTGGTTCCATGCACCCGAACTTACTATACGTATTGTGGCACTCTAGAGAAAACTTCATAATGAGTTACGCGATTTGTACTTCTCAGCAAATAATATTGAGGTAAACAAGTCAAGGAGAATCAGGAAGGCCGTGCAACTGGCAGAGAAGGGAAATGAATACATGCTTCTGTTGGAGAACTCTAACGGGCAAAACCACTTTGAACAACTAGGCGTAGAGGAGGATATTTTTAAAATGGAACTCAAGGTAATATTATGGAAGGACTGAATTTATCTGGCTCAGGATAAGGGCGATATGCGGGTTCTTTTGAGCATGTTTATGAACTTTCGGTTCCACAAATTGTGAGGAATTGCTTGATAAGCTGGCCGGTTTCTCAAGGACTCTACTGCACGGAGTTATTTAGATAGTTGATATGTGATATGAGATTTTCACAGCGTTGTTGATGAAGATTAGAATTTACTGGGATGTGACGTCGTGTAGATTGCTAATTACTTAAAGAGATTTCGGGGAGGCTTACTGCCTCCAACTTCAAGATAAGTGAAAAGACTTTTACTGTGATACTGAGAAGGAAAGCAGCCAAAACCGCACAAATGTGACGTGTGCTCATGTTTGAAGAAGTGCGAATAATGCCCCAGCACCTTCATCCGTTTCTTGCAACCCCTTTATGAAGCTGTTGCTTGCTGTTATTCCCCACGTGACAATTCACCGCCCTTCTGGCATACACAAAACCCCATGCTTTGTTTTCTACCCTTTCACGAAGAGCAACTGAATTGCGTTCAACGGCAACAATTGAGCGATTGCTTTCATTGTGTGGGTGTCTCCCTTTATGGCCTGATGTAATTGCAACAGTTCAACGCCTAGCGTCTGAACATCCCACACCGTCATTCTGAGCGGTAGAAACAAACACAGAGAGTTGTGAAAAAGCACACGGCTACGTTGCAATGGAAATTAAGAGTCTGAGGTACAGCGTGACTGCACGTCACGTAATCCAGCTAGTTTCAAACCAGGAGGATATAAGCGAAAAACGGGTGTGAAAAGATATAAAAAGGAGAAAAGTGAAAGGAGATAGTAGTTTCAAACGGTAGTCCTGATTTACGCTCGGAAGGTACTTGGTTCGAATTTAGGGCGGATAAGGATTATTCTAAGAGAACAAGTATTTTTTTTTCGCACTTCGTCCAAGCAAATACAAGGACAGTGCCTTTAACTAGAGCATTTCGCTTCCTTCCTGCACTCTTTCCAATAAAGTATTTCGCAATTATCCCATTATTTGTTTTTCCACAGTTTTAAATTCTGAAAACTTATTAAAACATGACGAAAATTAGTAATTAATAATAATTGGAAGACAAAAGTAAGAAATTACGAAGGAAACGAATAACAAACAAAAGTCAGAAGTATTAAAGTAATAAAACAATATAGTTAAACACATAAATTTATTATATAATTTGGCTACATGTTTCGACCCCTAAAGGGTCATCATCAGGACTTCTTATTGAATCATGTCATTAAAACGCTGCGTACATCAAAAGTCAGAAAAATGGGAAAAAAAGAAAAGGGACTGAATGAATGAAATAACGCCCAGCTGTCATTTACTAACAGCTATATTGGCGATTTATTTCAACACGTTGCTAGTGACTCGTGCTGTATTTGGGTAAAATGCTGTGAAACATTGTGAGTAACAAACTGAGAAGGACGCAGATGCAAGAGGTCGTGACTTGATTTGACACAAATGTCACTGAATATGCCTGAAAGACTGGGTACAACCACGAAACCCTTGCCAGGATAGACAAAATGCAGGCTAAGAACATTACCCAAAAACCCTTGGTTAAGAAATAAACCTGGATTTTGTGTCCGTGAGACTCTGCTGTCTGTCTTTCCTCTGCAGCCTCTGCCCAACCGCTAACCACTTAAGGATAACAGCTTTATAACAGAATATTATGTATTGCTGACCGTGCATCCTGGTACGACTCTGGGTAAATGACCAACTTGATGCATAATTACGTTATACAGTACGTTTGTTATAATCCTCTACATGTTTCGAGCAACTCTGTGCTCATCATCAGGAGGTCAAATTGTATTAATACAACATCTGGTATAGTATTCTCTGTAAGTGACCGTCCGGTGTGCGCACATATAAGGTAATTGTGCACCAAGTTGGTCATTTATCTTTATAACAGGTATCAATGCCAAGACACTTGCTCCATACCTGCAACGCTCTGAACTCCGAAGTTCAGCTACTTAATACACAAAACATCAGATCGTACGGCACACGGAACACTCTTCGTGTCCGTTACAAAGTCTACCCCCTCACTGCTGTGTAGAGAAATTATCATTGTTGGTTTTGAAAGTCTTACAAACACATTAACACAAAGTTATAGCCAAATGCAGAGTTTTAAAAGTAAAGTCAAGCGGTATATGTATTAACTACTGCGCTTTTAGGTATTATCATTCTTATTGTTTATGAAGTTTATTACATAGGCAAGTAGAATATTGTTGTCATATATTGTATCTTAGTAACCAGCACTAAGAAAGTGTCTACAAAACACCTGTGATGTCGCATGTGTTGTGTAGCATAACCAGTAGAGTTTATGTTAACCGCATAACGTCCAGAGTTAACAATATGTAACATTAGGTAACTGTAATTTCCCCACAGAATTACTTCGTCTTATCTTTCTCAAAATAAATAGCGATTATTTCTTCAAACAATATTTACCGGATGGCTTTTAAAATGGAACTAACTTTGTTCTATATGAGAAAGGAACCCTTCAAAGAGTTAAGAAAAAACCTGGATAAAGAATGGCGTCCCGTAAGTTTCATATAATAAGTACAGGTGATTATGAGTATACAAAATCATGTTCATGTTAGAAAATCTTAAGTTGACCTTCGTTATTTTGTAGCAATTTGCTTTTTAAAGATGTCGTCTATTGTAATGTGACGTAGTGAATTCTGGGAGACCGCCTCGAAGCATCGGAGAAACTATCTACCTTTATGATCAAGTCTGTACCTCCTCTGGTCCATCGTATCCAAAACTTTTTGTTTTTTGCGTGCGGCTTACCCATTTATCATCTTGACTGTAGCAGCAAAATTCACTGCAACATCACTGTGTTTGTACCAGACCTCACGGAGTTACATCCCAGACGACAGAAATCTTTAAGGTCGCACTGTTAGAACTTTAAAGCTCAATTAATCTGGTTTCCTTCTTCTGAAAAAGGCGTGAAACGGTAAACAGCAGCGCTACACAGCCTTCTGTATTAGAAATAAGCGAAATCTATTTCACATCCATGGTTGCTGTCAGCCTCTTCATTCGGTTCATTAAATAGGTTTTTATTTTTCTTCTTTTTGATACACTTTCATCAATGAACTGTATTTGCTTTATGTATAGGGACCTTTCAAGAGCCGTTACATTGTCGTTTGAACGACTTTAGCTTGCTTGAGTCTCTCAATTAGCCTCAGAAACGCCAATCAGAAAAACGTGAGATGAGGACAATGTTCAGGACAGCAGGAGGTAAATCGCTATCAGCGCCATGCTATTGTTGCGGCCTGCACGAGCACCAAGACAAGAAACAGTTGCCTGGACACCGCCGCTGCTACCGCACAAATATAAAAAATTGTTTTAACAGAATAAAAGACTCAAAGATTAATACCGATATTTTAATTTTCCGCCTGTCACATACAGGATAACGCGTTGACTTTTGTTATTAGATTGTTGCGGTAATTCTTTTTATATGGAGGTTTCTATTAGATGAAAAGAGAGTATTTCGAAGAAAGGACTTTCAAGACTAAGGAATTATGCCAAACGTTTGTTTCACTGGATTTATTTACACTGCAAAGAGTAAGGCTAAAATTTTCTACATATTCCAGCTACAACAGTGAGACAGAAATTAAGGTACTGAATTCATACAAGGAACTGAATAACAAAACAAATTAATTGCGTAATTAGTGAGTATAATCAAGCCGTGTCTATGAAAATATGTGCAGTTCCTCAACATGAAAAGAAAGACTGTCGGTTTCTGTGTAGAGTTTCCTTATTACTGGAGTTTAAGTTATTTGAATTCACATTTATATCGCTTTAGAGTAATTACTTAGCGTGTAAGTAACGGTGACATAAGACTCAAGACTAAGTCACATTCAGATTGCCAATTCATGTCACACCTAATGCTACACCACTAAAACAATGTATATAATTATCAAAATATATTAATTATTGAGAAACAAAATCCATATCATTATACTTAATATTAATGCTATTCCAAATGGTCTCCTTCCATCTTACTTTCCGATAAGGTTTTTTACTTATTTCCAAAATTACCCTTTATACAATGTATTCTTAGTGTGACTAATTTTTCCTTATTTGATTACTGAAATATTTTAAACGACTTCACTAGTCGTGTTGTAAACTGTGTAATGTGTACTGCGTACTCTCCTCTACCACTCCAACACTAGGATCGTGTTTTCGAACATAATGAGCATGAAAGTCATTTCAGTGTTTTAATTGTTGTATTTTTTGCCCTTTCTCTGTAGGTACAGACCTTGCGAAGGGCCAGTCTCCCGCCCGAGAACTCTTGCCAGATGTCTCTAAACAAGATTCAGAAAGCGTTAAACTAGAGGCCATTGGCGTGCAACACTATATGCTCTGAGTCTCACTGGGAAAGGAGAAGAATGTGTAAATCACCACACTACGTTTCGTCCTCCAGTGTCCTATTGCTTTCTACTTCTTATGCTGAAATATTGTTCTCAGTGCCCTGTTATCAAACACATGGCAGTGGCTTAGAAGCAGAAGGCCATCTGTCTTATAACTTTCTCTGTGCTCGAAATAAATGCATTTTTAGATTCAATTTTCATATACGTAATACAATCTAACACATAGCTTATACAAAAGCAAAGTCACCACTGAAAAACGTACGTGAAGTTTCACCCTAAGGTTACGTAAGGGGTATGTGAAATTTTACTCTGCGTCCCACAGTATGTAAGGTATAACTTTTATACCAAATGTGTGTGAAGTTTTTCTGAAACCAAGGACATAAACGTCATAATGAAACAAGCAGCATGTGAAGATTCTTCCTTATAAGAAGGAGTTCGTAAAATTTCATTGTGACACCAAGGCGGACGTGACGTCTCTTCCCGAAGCAAAACCTATGAAGTCTGACATGGGGATCAAGAGATGGGTGAAGTTTCATTCGGAGACCAAGGGGTAGGGGAATTTTCTCTACCAGAATAATATGTTCGTGTACTTCCACTCTGAGATAATTTGATAAGAACTTTCTTATGACAAATGATAACAACTATACAAAACAAAAGGCAAATTTACATTATTTGAAAGCCAGAGCACACCTAATTGGTATACGGTAAGGTTTACATAGACAGCTACGTAGTCCACTATTTTCCTCCCTGATTACAGCGTAGAAATTAAGAGAGGAAAGAAAGATTCCAGGCGGCACAGGAGGCCTGTTACTTTCTGTGTCAAGAACCGGCAATGTCAGCCCCTCTTCACAATTTACTTATAATGAAACATTACCGGAGCTTCCGGCTGCCACCCTCGCGTTTTCTACCCCTACTTCCATCCTCTCCCTCTATAGCAATTTATTCTTTAGTACACTCAAATGCCATTACCTTATTTCTCTGTTCAGCTGTCTATGGCTACCCTTGAAGAGTTTGTTACAAAATCTAACTTAAATAAATACTGACTGCCAATATTTTAAGTGTAAAAGATCAGGAAGTTTTGAAATATAGCAACAATAAATTTCTACAGGGAGTAATTTTATCCCTGCTCGTGAAGACAAAATTTTCCTCTAAAATATGTAAAAAATCATTTTCTATCTCAAAGACCAAATTTGGAGCCTCCATAACGAATACCACTGAATACGTATAATCACCATAATAATGACAGTAACACCCGTAATCTTGTCAAGAATCACTTCCTTCTAAATACTGTCGTTACGACTTAAAAGGGGATAATCACTTATATTTAACTAGCGTGCCCACTTTTCTGTGACGCATAGTAAACACATTGTCTCATAATTTTCGGGGTGAGTTACACGGATCAAAATTCCATATAGAGTACATTACAGAACTGTATTTTGGATTACGTAAAATATAATCATTCTTGTAGCCAGTAATTTCCACAACATGCTGCACCTGATTCTACATACGATACCCTGTCAAGTTTGAAATTTTTTTTAAAATGGATTTTGGCAGCCCTGTTGAAATCCTAGCCGATCCCAGCGGTCGCGCAGTCTAAGGTTTTGGTTTGCGACCGCTCACTTGCTACGTCTGTGGGTTCGAATCCTGTCGGGGACATGAATGTCTCTTGTGAGTGTTGTGTCTTGTCTGGAAAAGGTGTCTGCGTCGGGCTGATCACTCTTCCAGAGATATTCCTACCGAGTGTGATATTTCTGACTCAGTGCTGCATCACTGTTGGAAGGTAGGGAATTTGAAATCCTATGTTAGCGCAAGCATTAACTTCTTAGCAACACTGTCTGTTGTGCAACTAATTCCGTACTAGTCTTCATACTAAAATCAAGATTAATATACTTTTTGTGAAAATGCAACTTTTCTATTTTCTACCGCGGACCTAATAGACAACTGCGCACTCTTGCCAGCATGTCAGCACCAACAGCTGTTAAATCGATGTGTGTACAATTGTTGTAGTGGAGTTCCTGGTGGGAAATAAAATCGATATTCTCAACAAACCATATTTGTTCAGTCTAACAGTAGAAAACCATGGGACCCCTCCTTTCATAGACAGTGCTCCTTATCTTATGTTTATTGGGCCGTGCATCGTCTTGATAGTTGAATAAAGAGAGACCAACTTAATGTCACTTGCTTTATTATTTCATTATTTACTGCTCAACATGTTTCGGATGTTAATACATCCATCCTCAGGAACTTGCAACTTATTTGATGAGTTATTTCATGGGTTGTATTGTTCTGGTTCGATGTGTGTTGGTGTTACGTTGTGGTTTGGCTGGGGTGGTGTGGTGTGGTATCCGTATGCAGGCTGAAGCACTAGTGGTTCAGCCTGCATACGGATACCACACGGAACACGTGTACTTCTACATACAGCACACGTACCTTAATTTATAACTTGTCTGGCTCATTCGATTTTCTCCCATTCAAATGAATGGCTCTCAGTATTGGTTAATGGAGAAATTTTAATTTCAGTTTATCACCAATGAAACAATCACCACAAAGAGTTGTAATAAAACCGAAACGAATTATTTCCTCAGACCCCCAGCTACGAACTCTAGTTCTGTTCTCCCAGTTCTGCCAGCTTATGTTTTAGCCCCTTTTTGTAATATTCTGTCTACTCAAAAAACGGAAAGAGACTTCTATCAAAACCAGTGATGATAGAAAATTAACCCCTGCGACTACGTTACAATTTCATCTAAAAATTGATATGAAACGAAATATAAATCGGAAATGTGCAGGAAAATGACAATCACTGGTCGATACGCCTAATGGCTGCGTCATTCTCAGGATATTTCCTATTCTACTCCGTACTCACCCCTATTCCAACAGACGATGACTCGAGCTACCCCCTCCCCCAAACCCGGCTTTCTCCATTGATTGCTGCTCCAGTAATAAGACCATTGGCTTGCGGGAGGATACGTAACTGTGTCTGCAGCATTCCAATTCAGTAAAGTCTCGTGTATACGATTTATGAAAGGGACAATAATACATCGTTAGACGTTCAGCTGGAAGCTATTCCTTGGCAGTGACGTAAATTAACTTGCACGTACAATGATAATATTAAAATAGAGTACGAATGAGATCGCATGTGTTCGGAGCGGTAAATATTCACTGGTCTGACATGTGGATGCTGACGTTTCAGACGAACCTACTGCTTCCGAGTTGTTGGTAACCACCTACTGACCTACACGGTGTCTTCAGCAAAAAGGCCCATAATAACATATTATAATGGGTTTTAGGTACATATCATGTGACGGACGGATGGACATTAGAAAACGTGTGAATTTCCTCCTATACTTTACTGAACAAAAATATCGTTAATAGATTAAAAATACCGACACGGCGTGGGATTGATGTGAATTTTTTTTAGGTAGCCAAGTATCATGACTCCTTCTCACGGGATTCAGTGATTTCTTTCTAAACTTTGGTATTCCTATACCAGACTACACGGTTGTCTATCCCATAACAGAATAATAATATTCAGAACTCAAATTCGCATTACGTCTTTATTGTCTTGAGCTTTCACTGCCTGGGTACCTTGGTATTTTCCGATTCAAACTGTATGAATAGATAGACACGCGTTGGAATTCCTTGGCATGGGGATCGACCAATAGCAAGGTCTGTTGGTAGGTTACACAGCGCAAAGCAAGATCAACCGATATGATGGCCGAATGGGTAGCAGCTCTTCTGTGTATTCGGGAGGTTAGGGTATCACTTTCCGGCCTAAATACCGGCTAAATTGACAGTTTTCGAAGTTCCTACAGGTTTATATTAGGTTAACACTCCAAAACACAAAGTGACCATTGTTTTCTACATTACTGCCAACTCAGTAACAGTTTTGGCATTCGACGCCACATATCCCTATATATACAGGGTGTCCCAGGAGGAATGTGCCAGACTTCGGGAGAGTGTTCCTTATGTTAAAGTATACCGATATAACCCAAAACACCTATATCCAAAGTCGAACGGTTACGGAGATAATGGCCAGAGAAAAGTGGGGGCTTCTTGCAGTTCCAAATACTGCAACCTGCACAGCTGATATGTCACGTGACAGTGGAATGCAGTGTTCACTGTGCCTGCGTGACGCTTTGCGCAGTCAGCCATGTTATGTCACCGCAGGGCTTTCTCATGTATAGTGCTTGTAACCCTAAGGACAACTATGACACGAGTG
>Ga0123353_10019742_pt1 | contig 10033 bp, 4 predicted proteins | sample TergutLab28metaG_3_FD_92763 | JGI IMG/M metagenome (GOLD analysis project Ga0123353, IMG submission 92763) | Labiotermes labralis P3 segment gut microbial communities from Petit-Saut dam, French Guiana - Lab288 P3 | ecosystem: Host-associated > Arthropoda: Insects > Digestive system > Gut ...
AGAACAACACTCAAAAAATTAAGATGGGTGTTCAATCAGATTTTAAAGAAAATATAGCCCTGTATCATAACCGTTTTAAATTTACAAATTAGCTTGTATCTTATGATATTTCAAGATGTTAGGAGCTATTATGCCGAATAAATGTGAAAAAGTCGGGTCGCGGTGCTATTTGCGCAATTCGGCGACGACTTAAAATAATTAACTCTTCCCTTTTTCCTTATTTTATATTATAATATATAAGATGTATTGTCTCAAACTGTGTAAAGCCGTGTTTAAGCGGTTTTGGGCGGTTATCACAGGTATTGGGTAAAATGAAAAGTGATGTTGGCGCAATATGATAGAAAAAAAATAATCAGATTTGACTGGGCTTTGAAGCGGCTGCTTCGCAACAAGGCAGATCATACTGTGCTTGAGGGTTTCCTGTCGGTGCTTCTTCACGAAGATGAGTTGATGACAAATTGGAATCTGTTACAGGCAGGTGAAGAAGTAAAAAAAATTGAACCGCTGAAAAGGTAGGTTTCATGGCTCTCATATATGACAGCTGTGCTAAAAGTATCATAAATAAACATTTAAAAAATGTTATAGATAATTGTTTTGTTACAAACAGTCAAGAGGTTCAGGAAGGTGTTTTCGGTTTTAGCTCTAAAGAAAATGAACGCATCGAAATCAATTATGCTCACTTTGGAGCGCAATCGTGCGATTATTTGACTATAACACGGTTCGAACAAAATAAAAATGGTGAGGAATATCACTATCATCATGAAGTTCCGTTGCGCTGGAATGAGACAACAGATATAGATACTGTTTGTGTAACATTGGCAGCGTTGATAAACGGGTGGAAAAAAAATACCGGTGTGAACTAATAACTAAAAAGTGAAAATTTTTTAACTTGAATTATAAAAGTGAAGGGCAAGGTTGACAATGAGAAAAAATGCTGCGCGAGTTAGGTTTGGGTGGATGGCGGCGGTGGTTTTTGGGGTGATGGCTTTGGGGGGGTGGATGCGGGTGGAGGCGCAGAATTTTGTTGAGAATCATGCGGCGGCAGGAGCTAACCTCAGTAATTGGACACCACATAATATAGCAGGGACATCGACGTGGGCTATTCAAGATGGTTCTTTGCGTTCCACAGGCGGCTCAGGCTTTCTTATTCACAGTTCCCAAAATACCGGCGATGGTGATTTTACCGTCAGGTTGCAAGGCGCCAACAACGACTGGGCCCAACGTCTAAGTGGTATAGTGTTTAGGTACAGCAGTCCGTCGAGCTTCTATGCTTTACATGTCGATGTGCCATGGATTGCCGGCACTGGTACTAGTGGCTATGGCACGATTCGTCTTTTTAAAAATCGAACAAATTATATCACCGATCGTGATTCAATGGCTGTAGCAGTAATTAGTACGGGCGCCCATACCTTGCCGGGTAACGAACTTGTCATAAGAGTAGAATTGAGAGCCAATACGATCTCTGTGTATTGCAATGATGTTCTTAGAGGCAGTTTTGTAGATCCCGAGCCTATTACCGGCGGCGGAGTCGGGTATATTAAGATTGATCAACATAACCCAGGCAACGCTAGGTTCCTCTCCTCCTCTTGGGAGTCTACCCTTGTCGATCCCACTGTTCGCCGTCTCACAATAACCAATACCGGTACTGGTACTACCAGCCCTATTGCTGGTTTTTATGACATCCCTCGCGATAGTGACACAAGTATTGTGGCCACTCCCGGTGCGGGTATGACTGTTGTTTGGACAAATTGCCCGGATGTCAGCACTGATGGTCTCACATGTAATGTGACTATGGATATAAACCGAACTGTTAACGCCACTTTCGTACCGCGTAGCCATACCGTTACAATAACCCCCTACGCAGGTACCGTTTCTGGTACCACTAGTCCAATTCCAGGAACTTATACCCACAATGAGGGTGCAAATGTATCTATTGTTGCGACTCCCTCAGCCGGCAATTCGGTTTTATGGAATGTTGAGGCAACAGGCTGTGATCGCGTTAGTGCCAATGGCCTTACGTGCCATATTGATAACATAACTGCAAATAAAACAGTTACTGCCACTTTTATTCCTCCTGTCTATCAAATTGCCAATAATTGGTATGCTTGGAATACGGCCACTGGCAACGTTTTAACCCCCGGTGTCGGTAATCAAAATTGGACAGGCGGTCTCACTTGGTCAACGACAAGTTCTCTCACAGCTCCAATTGCTTGGCCCACGCCGGTGGGAACTGCTAACAGCCGCAACGTTGTCTTCGCAGGTTCTACTCCCGGCGTTAATATCATAGTTAACTCTGCGGTTACGGTTGACACTATAGAGTTTCAATACAATGGATTCGCAATCAGTTCGCCTGCTACTGGTTCTAATACATTGATCATGCGTAATGGCCAAATATTTATGACGCCGGGCAGGAGCGCCGAAATAAGTGCAACTTTGGGCGGTAGTAGCGGATTAGCATTTACCAACAGGACTGCCGGCACAGGTGGGAGTATTCTCACACTTTCCGGAGACAATACCTATACGGGCCCAACTACGATAAATTCGGGGACGACTCTCATTGCTTCGCATAACAACGCCTTTGGGTTGGATACTTCGGCTAGTACAGTAACCGTGTCCGATGCGTCGGGTACGTCTTTGACTCTTAGCGGCGGAGTGACGATTCCCAGTACCAAGTCTTTGAACATCAGTGGTGCCACCGCACTGCCGCTTACAAGGCTTATAAGCAGCGGAGAAAGCAACACTTGGGGCGGTTCGGTTGCGCTTGGCACTAGAACCGGTGTTGAACGGATTACAGTTAATTCTGATTTGACAATAGGCGGGATTATAAGCGGTTCGGCTCCAATCCAAAAAACAGGAACTGGAAATCTGATTCTTACCGGCGCAAACACTTATACCGGTGTAATTACTGTAGGCATAGCTGCTTCAAGCGGTGGTAATTTGCAAATCGGAGCCGGCGGAGAAACCGGATCGATTCTTAGCCCTGTTGTTTTAACAAACGGTAACATCATATTCAATCGTTCCGGTACAATAGATCATGTTGCCGTTATATCAGGTACAGGCAGTCTCACAAAGTTAGGAACCGGCGTACTTACTCTTACAAACGCCACCTACAACGGTCCGACCACTATTGTAGGAGGAACATTACGCTATACTACTACGGCGCCATCCAGTAGCGCCATTACCAACAATGCTGTTTTGGAGTTCAGCAACGACGTGCCTATGGTATACAGCGGCGCCATAACCGGTACAGGACGGATAAACAAGACCTTGCAAGGTTCCCTTACTCTCACCGGATCGAATAACGTCGGCAGTTTGACTGTAGAGCAAGGAGCTGTGAATATTATGCCTTATACCGGGACTAATCGGCTTACGGCCAACAGTGTTATAGTAGCCGCCGGTGCGACGCTTGGCGGAAGTCCAAGAGTAACGCTTCCTGCCGGCGGCACTATAAGTGTAGGCGGAACGATTGGTTCCGATAGCGGAAGTTTTAATGTAGTTGGCGGTAACGTGGAGGTTAGTGCCGGCGGAACTATTATCACCGGCGATGGCGGCTCAATTTCACGGCTTACAATGATTTCCGCTTCGACTATGAGATACCGTATGGGGGGGCATATAAATGTTGTTGGAGCGCTAACTCTTGGCGGAACGCTTGATGTAGGTATAGATCCCATTTTTATAGCACCGAGTGAAGCTCCGTTCGATATAGCTTATTTCGGAACTATAACGCCGGACCGGTTTCATACCGTTATTGTAAATGGCGATACAGTGGCCCGTTACGACGCAAACGGCGCTATATTAGGGCAGAATCCTATCAACGACACTTACTTTCACATTGAAGTTGACGAAGCCGACGAAGCCGCCAAAAAAGTTCTATTGGTACTTAGCGATGGTCCCAATACCAACACAGGAAATATTATCTCTGTTACAAGGGCCGAACTTCGCAGCACAACACAAGCTGACGGCGGTGATTTGGACGTTGAATTGATTATATCCGGCATTACAGCCGCGTCGGCTTTCAACAATTCTGCGAACCGCCCATTTATAGATTCTATAGGAGTATGGTACCGTCCCAACGGTCCTATAAGTTACATAGATTCAACAGGAATTGCACCCGGAACCACATCCGGAGCCGTGCTTATCCGCAAAGTACCTTTTGATTCATTAGTAACTTTAGCCGCCGGTACCAACGCTTGCACGATTAAAGTTTCTGTGCCTGCGCCCGTTTCACCAGCCGCCGGAGTTTACGGTCCGGATAATGCTCCGTTTTACTTTTTTCATGTAAAAGAGTATTGGATTACTCAGGGATCCGCAGCGGGGGCGATCGGGCAGATTCAAGGTACATTTGTGACAAGCGGTGAATCTGTGTTTATGCGTACACCGTCACATGTGGTGGCTCCTAACGAATTAATAATCCAAGCAACTGATATAAGTGATCCGGATGCAAATGACTTTAAAATAGAGATAGCTATTTCAGGGTTTGCGGGTGCAAATGCCCTTCCCGATTCATCCGCACCGCATAAACCTTTTGTTGACAGCATAGGGGTTTGGAGGAGCGGCGGCACTGCGGGTTTTAACCCGCCGAGGCCTTTGAGCAGTGCCGATTATAAATTTAGTCTCGCGGCAATGAAAGATGCTGCCGATGCTTATGGGATTTTCAGGCATACTATAGATGTTACAGAAATTATGATGAATCCCTCTGCTAATTCTATCGAAACCTTTTATTTTGCTGTTGCTCCGCGGTGGAGGAGGATTGCTTTTGAGAATGCTGCGGCATTTGATTCTGTCGCAGCAGCGCCCTTGGCTTATACCGCGCACAACTGTTCGGTTCTTGTTGTGAAAGGTGATCAGCTCAATAATCCTTTAACACTAACTGGTGTTCATGGAAATACACGCGGTGATACGGTAGCTATTACGATAACTGCGAGTGAACCTCTTCACGAAGAAGCAACAGAGGTTCGCGTTCGGTTTTCATTTAATCCAAACATGGTACCTCTTATCGTTCCGGAACGAACTATACTGGCATCAGATATTCTTACAGCTTTTGATTTGGTAAGCGACGCGTTTCCTCAAGAGCGGCAGCTTGTTTACTGGTCTATTGTGGTGCATGGTGAAAACCCAAGCATAGCTCCCAGCCGTGCCGTAACCAGTTCTTTTGAGGTAGGCCGCCCCCGTCCGGCTGCGCTGCAAAATTTCATCGCCATCCCGGTTAGCCACAACACTATACACTTGAGATGGAATTCGATTAATTTGCCCGCGCCAAACGGTAATTTGGCAGACGGCAGTTTGAGGCCGAACGGCGAATCTGCGTATATTCTAATTAGACGTTCCGCGACGGAGTTCACATCCGCGGGGTTAGATAGAGACGGTTACGAGATAATGCTTAGCGCTCGCGACGCGTCCATTTTAGGCGATCCGTCTAACGTGAGAAAAGTAAACGATACTACTATTGCCATAACCGGCATTGGTGAAACATCTTTGAGCGAGCTGACCAACTACTGGTTTGCCGGCGCGGTTATGGACTCGGTGGCGAGTGCGGGCGGTGCGTGGAACCTCATTTCTACCGCTGTGATTCGTGATACTTCTACTGTTGAAATCACAGCCGCCAGAAATGTTTTGGAAATCGAAAATATTGAGTTTAATTACGAAGAACTGCGTTTTACCGTTACCTATTCCCTTACAGAACCAGTTCTTCCTACTGATAATTTAAAGTTCGCTTTCCGTGTTTCGGTTAATGAAAACGAGACGTTTAGAATTGGGCCGTTTCCTATTGAAGCTGTGTTTGGAGGTGCTTTTGGAACCTTTGACACAACGATCTCTTCCGCTAATATGCTTTTTGACACGACATGGCATGTCTTTCTTTACACGCATGAGGAAGTTGATGATGTTGTTTCGTGGTCTGCTCCGGTTCGCGGTACATATGATGTTAAAGGATTTGTGGTACAGACTGCTGTGGTGGGCGGCGGCGCGCTTGATTTGGGTTTCGCTAACAACGCTCGTTTCCGTGTTCAGGCGTACGAGTGGAGTGACGTCGGCAGGTTAGATACCACCACATTCGACGCGGTTATCCGCAGGCGAGATGGAGATGAATTTGGCGGGAGCGTTCCTAATTTTGTTTTTGTGAGCGCCGGTTATAATTTTTCTGCGGGCAGCGCCACTACTATGCAGAAACAGCAGCCGGTCTCTTTTAGCATAAAGACGGAAAGAGCACTTCCCGCGGATTCTATGAGTTATGTAAGACTCTACAAATGGAATTCGGGGTGTAATTCCAACCGGGGCTGCTGGGAGGTGGAGTTTAACTACAGGCTCAATGACCCGCAGCCGGGATGGGTGACAGGTATCGTTGACTCTATAGATAACGCGGATGGTTTTACCTACCGCCTCATGATAGACACGCAAAGACCGAAGCTGTTTTTTAACGGCGCGCATCGGGAAAACTTTGTAAAATTTGACGAGCCGCTTGATATTGATAATCCGTCTTGGTACAGCGAGGTGTTTTCTGTTGAAAAAGCTAACGTGGGTAATTACCGTGTAACAATGCACTACTCCGCGGCAAATAATCTTCTCCCGGCAGATGCGGTTTCAATAACTCCTTCCGCACCGATAGCGGCACAGGACGGGCGGCGCGGAGTAACCATTCCGCGGGCGAGAATGGAAGAGCTGTATGATTTAATGGAGAGACAGGCTTATACCAGAATCGGCAACAGTCTCGGCGTGAGGGCGTTTTTGGTTGTTAATGACGGCCGCCATATTGATACTATAAATATATCCCGCCCTGTAAAGTATAAGACGTATTTCAACCAGATGCAATCAGGCCCCGGCGGCTGGGTTCCGCTTGCCGCGCAGGCGCAGCTTGACAAACGCACATTCAGAGACGTTTTAGGGCCGCTGTTTAAGGGTGAGGAGTCAGATGACTATGATAAAGCCCGGTTCCGCATCTACCGTTATAATAGAAACAGATGGGTTGAGTACTCAGACAACGATACTGTTTTCAACTTGGAAACGGGACGTCTTTTTTGGATAAAGACTGCCGGTGTTAATGATATGGAGTTTGAAACAGGCGCAGTGAGCCACTGCCTTATTGAACCTTACGAAGTCTCTTTAGACTCGGCGCAGTGGATTGATTTCATGCTGCCTTTCCGCTTTGACGTCACCTTGGGAGATATTTTTGAGGCTACTTACGGCGCTGACTTCCAAGATTCAATATCTAATCTTGAAATTTACAAATGGGAGCAAGAGCGGGGCAGTGATCTTTACAGGCCGCAGATGGTCTTCCTTGGCGGTATTACAAACAGCCCTATCGGCAACGAACGCTATAACCCCCGGTACGACACATTGGTGTTAAGCGGCGGCAGAAGCGACCCTTTTACCGTCTTTAATTCAGGCCGCAGAGTTACTCTTAAAGTTCCGCCTGTATTGGCGGCAATGTCAAAGCACAGGCCCGGCGGAGCGCCTTTGGCTAAAATTGCTTCCATGAAGAGAACCGGCGGCTCGGATGCGTGGTTTTTTACTGTAAACTCACGCGTAGGCTCCGCTCATACAGGCGAGCTTATGGCGGGCTACAACCTTGCCGCGCGCAAATACAGCGTACCGCCCACTTTCAGCAGTGAGTCTGTTGTGCTTATTGATGACAGGGGTAATGAAACAGGCCACTTTTTCTCTCCTGATTTTGCTAACGGCGGCCGTACTTTTAAGCTGAGATTTACAAACGGCCAAAATCAAAGAGTGACATTCTCCTTTAACGCAAAGGCAAGCATGTTCGCGCCGGGCGGTATGCAGGTTATGTTTGTTAACGCGTCTACCGGTGAACTCATAGAGGGCAAATCTGAGTACAATATAAGCGTTAACGCTTCTTCCCATGAAGACGTCTATATGGTAGTAGGTACTAAAGACTACCTCGCCAAAACCGGCGTGGGTCAAAACATGAAGTTTATGATGGGCAGCGTAGCCGTTAATCAGGCGGCGAGAAGCGCGCGTATAAGATACTATGTACCTTTTGCCGGCGTAGACCGCGTAGAGGTAACGGCCTACAATTTAAAAGGCACCGTGGTATGGAAGAACACTCAAAAAGCGCAAAGCGCCTCATGGAATACAATGGAGTGGAACAGCCGCAGCAGCGGGCGCGGCGGTACGGCCGCGGGTCTTTATATTGTACGGGTAAGAGCGTTAAACGCGAAGGGTAAAACGGTAGCGGTAGCGGACCGCAGATTAACGTTCGCGCCGTAAATAAGAGATATGGTAACGGATGCGCTATATAATTTTACCTCACCGGCCGGCAGGGAGTGCACCGTTGCCGCAGCCCGTTTTGCGGCTGTGAATCCGTCAAGCACCGCTCTTGTTTTGGGATGCGGAAGCGGGGCGGGAGCGGTGGTTCTCGCAAAAGAGTTTCGCAGTAAAGCGCTTGCTGTTGATAGTCGTGACGGGCTTGCGCGGGAGGCAGTTAAATATTGCGAAAAAGAGGGTGTTAGTCATTTAGTTACTGTCGCTGATAGTTACTCTTTCGAAAAAATCAGTAAGAGTGATGAGCCGTTTGATTTGATCATCGCGGAAGGCGGCTACTTAACTTCTGTCTCGCGTACGCTTTTCTTTGAAAATCTTTCCAAGAGACTTGCGCTTAGAGGGTGGGCGGCTTTTTCGGATAAAATCTATACCTCTTTACAAATTCCATCAACAATTCAAAAGATATTTGGTAAAAAAGACGAAGAGATTTTAAACGAAGAGTTTTACAGAGATCTTATAAAAGAAGCGGGTCTTGATCTGCAGTATATCGGACTTGTGCCCGCAAGCGGCTGGGATAACTACTACGCTCACATGGCAAGAAGGCTCACCGATATGAATGGGTATTACGGTGATCAAACTGTAAAAAAAGCGCTTCACAAAGAGATAAATCAATTCTATAAGTTAGACTGTCTCAGACATCTTGGGTATCTGTTTTGTATCGTTAGAAAAAACTAAGAAATTATTACTGTAGAATATTTTGTTTATGATTTCCAACATTCTCGAAAACATTCCGCTCAATGATAAAACCTCCTATAAAATAGGCGGCGCGGCGCGGTATTACTGCGAGCCTCAGTCTGAAGATGAGATCATCGGACTTTACAAATTCGCAAAGACAAAAGATTTGCCGGTGTTTATCCTCGGCAGGGGGTCGAATTTGGTGATAAGCGATGAGGGGCTTCACGCACTTGTCATAAATTTATCCGTAAAGTTTACTAATATTGAGTGGGCTGGCCTCACAGCGGTTGTACAGAGCGGATTTGGACTCGATGAGTTAGCGGCTTTGTCTGCGGATAAGGGATACGGCGGGATGGAGGAGCTTTCGGGGATCCCGGGGACTATCGGCGGCGCTGTTGTGATGAACGCCGGCGCTTTTAATACCGAAGTTTCGCATACGCTTCGCAGTGTGCGTGTCTTCAAAATGTCAACGCAGCTTATAGAGGAAATACCTGCCCAAGAGCTTGCGTTTGGTTACAGGAGGAGCGCCGTTAAGGATAGCGGTGATCTTGTGCTTAGCGCTGTATTTGATTTTAAGATGTCGCCGGACGCGGCTCTCATCCGTCAGCAAATTTTAGAAAAAAGAGAGCAGAAACAGCCGCTTGATTTTCCAAGCTGCGGAAGCGTTTTTAAGCGTCCGCCCGGTAATTACGCGGGAACACTTATTGAATCTTGCGGACTCAAAGGATTTACATTAGGCGGCGCGGCAGTATCTACAAAACACGCTAATTTCATAATCAACACCGGTAATGCGAAAGCTGAGGATGTTAGGGGTGTTATACGGCATGTTCAGAAAACGGTTTTTGATAAGACAGGGGTGCTTCTTGAAACGGAAGTGATTTTTGTTGGGACATTTCAATTGTAATTGCAACGTCAAAATCAAAATCTATATATGGGCGGTCGCTTCGCTCCCTTTTGACCAATGCAGTCAACTTAAGGAAATCCGCACCCCTTTAGGGGTGCAAGGATGTAACCAGGGGCTTTAGCCCCTGGGGAGCGGAGGATGCAGGAGGCGCTGGTACGGTTACGCGCACGCAACCCC
>Ga0123353_10019743_pt1 | contig 10031 bp, 8 predicted proteins | sample TergutLab28metaG_3_FD_92763 | JGI IMG/M metagenome (GOLD analysis project Ga0123353, IMG submission 92763) | Labiotermes labralis P3 segment gut microbial communities from Petit-Saut dam, French Guiana - Lab288 P3 | ecosystem: Host-associated > Arthropoda: Insects > Digestive system > Gut ...
ATTGCCTCAACTTCGCTTCGCTCTGCCGTACTCAGATTCACTTTGTATTTTTTCGGTTTCATTTGTATCTACCCCCTCTTAGGGATAGTATATCACAGTTGTTGAATGACGCATGACACTAGTGCTTGTGGGTTTTTATAAATAATAGGGGAAAAGGTTTACCTCTAATGCTATGGATAATTTGTGGTTTGTTTTTTAGGTTTTATGATAATTATCTAGTATTTTGTTTATGTTATCATTGGATTTTGCGAAAATTTTAGTAAATGTTAAATGCTTGCAAAACACATTTATTTATACAAGCCTATTAATCAATCCATTGTTAAATAGGATATTTCGCATGTTATCTGCATCTGATTTTGTGAGAACACCTGCGTGAGCGCCATTTTTTCGCAATGAATTGACCGCCCAAAAGTCAGCTAAATAACTATCGTATGGTGGAATTGGTTGGTTAGCAATTTCATTTATAACTTGTCCTAACATTCTTATGTTTGGATTTAATCTGCTTCCTAGTAAAATTCGAAGTCTTTTTTCTACTACTTTAGCGTATTCAACAATAATGGGTGCAAAATCGATAAAACTATTTTTATGTACATCATATAGTATATTAGCTGTTACTAGAAATTCCTTTGAGCCAGCATCTATATGAGGGTACTGTGTGGCAACTTGTGTGCTCATTTCTGCATATATAGTTGTATGGTTAATAATAGACGCTTTCATTTCTTCGAGAATCAAGTCCATTTGAGTTTCAAACTCTAACCAATCACTGACATTATCCAAATCAACATCTATAGTATTGTCTTGAAGTTGAATTAGTTTAGCCGCCCACTCTTTAAAATACATATTCTGTTTTTCATATATTATTTTCGCTTCTTCAAGTGCCAATTTTACATTATCGTATTCTTGCGAAAAGTTGGCTATCTTTGGAATCATATCACCCCAAACACCTAGTTCAGATTCTTCAATAAAAAGTTCTTTCCCAATCTCAACATATGCCGTTGCATTTTCATACTCTTGAATTTGCACATATGAAAAAATGAGTCCCTTAATCGCTTCTAGTTTTATAGAATTAATTGCCGAATTTGATGCCAAAGAGAAAAGATTTTTTCCATTTTCATCTATAAAAGACATACAATTATTGTTACCATTTTGAGATGCAAGGCAAAATACATATGTTTCAATAGCTTTTGAATAAAGTTCTGCTCTTTTATATATGTCTGCTAACGTTAACAATGTACAATCATCCACTACTAGAAAAAGTGCCCTCTTACACCATTTAATCGCCTCATCATAATCACCTTCTTGTTTTAATAATTCTGCGTAATTATGATAGTTCATATTGCTAGGCTTGTCTTTAATAATATCCTTACCAAGCTTAGCTGCTTCCTCCCAATTTTTATCTCTAACAAGTGATGCAAATAAATTGCTTTTTAGACCATATTCCACTTCAGCATTGTCGCAAATATCTAAGCCTTTCTTTAGATACTCTATAGACTCCTTTGCACGATTTAATTGGGGAGAGATACAAATTAACCCTAATGTGCAGTAGGTTTCCGCATTAGGCCACTCCTCAACACAGCGTTTGCCCATTTCATATGCTCTTATTACATCATCTCCAATTCCCAAATAAAACATTGTGGCCGCTCCATATAATGCTGGTAATACAGGATTGCCTTTATATATTTCCAGCAATTTATCGGTCAGCAAACATAATTCACTTTTAATTTCTGGTGTATGTTCCATAGTATTTGCCCTTTTTATGGCACTTTGATAGAGCATAAGAATTTGCTTTTGCCCTTCTTCTAACATTTCCGAACCAAGTAACGATAAAGTATCACAAGCTAAAATAAAATCATTTGATATTATATAGATTTCATACAAAACCAGTAGCGCATGTTGATTATTACTTTTATAAGCTAATGCTTTTTCACAATATTCCTTCGCCGCCGTTATGTAATCATCAATTTTAGTTTGATAATAGAGATTCATGCTCGCTCGGGAAGCATTTACACAAGCACCTGTTGAAAACATATGTACTTTCGAAGAATTTAGTATCTTATTACCTAACTCAATGATGAGTTTGTCGTTATCGCTAGTTTGACGATTCAGCAAGCTAATCTGTTTAAGATACAATGTCTTATAATCCATTATATCTTCATCATAACAACATTTTTTATACTTCTTCTCACTTCCGCAATGGCACGGGTCATTTCTTCCGATTTTCATATTTATCACCTATATCGTAAAATACAGTTTAACTAAATTCTATCAAATTAAGAATACTATAAAACTCCCTAAATTTCAACAGATTATTTGACGGCGCACGTCTCAACCAATACCGCCATCATACCGGGTGCTCTGACTAACATAGCTTCTTTATAACCTTCATATGACACAGCCAAAATTGTCTAGTATGACATAACCTCCCATTTATAACCTAAAAATACCTTAAAGAGTTATCAATTTCTAAGGGTTTCGCTATTAAAGGTTTTAAGGGGTAAAAAAGAAATAATAAAAGCTCGTGCCGCACAGCATCAGCCAGAAATCGGGGAAATTGGTACAGCCGGGTATTGTCCAAAAGGCAGTATGACGGGATTTATTAATCGGGTAATAGAAGAAGCAATAAAACGAGATATTAATAATATTCATTAATTCCGTATTTATCGACATTTGTGAGATTTCTAAACATGCAGGAGGAGAGGACGGGGGGATTGGGGGGAACGCCCAAGGTCTTAAAACTTACCCCTGCCTGTAGCCTAATGGAGCGGGTTTTTGCGCTACACTAAAAAGTCCCGGCTTACTCTAAGATGTAATATGCAATATGGAGCCGGACGTTTGAATGCCAGCGCAAAAACAAACTGGTGTCAAGGGGGAGTCTCAAAAAGAATTTTTCCGTCAATTAATATGTAATCATTTAGACTACGAAAAGGAAAAATTGTTTTTGAGTACCCTTGACACCAGTTTAGCGGAATGGAAAACACATTAGACATTTTCGTTTCTTTGTAAATCAAAATTTCATGATTAACCTTCAATGCATCGGATGTTACCGCTATAGTGTTTTATATAGCAGAGTGAAAAGGGTGATAAAGTTTTTGTGCTTAACACCCTTTTATGCTGATACAAACATATAATTTCATTTTTTAGTTTCGGTTACAATATCCACCGCAATCACATGATATCCCGCAATCACATACTCCAAACCTTGTTTCTCCAACTCGGCATACAATTGTTGGCGTTAATGAAACGTTATTCAAGATTGGTATTTCCAGTAAGGTAAATAATTCCATGTCGGTTACATTTATTTCCCATCCGCTTTCCATGTACACTATGTATCTGTTATTAAATACATTCCACGTGCCTTTAGCGACATAACCAAATGAAAGCCCTATACTATGTGTCGAAGGCTTGAAATCAGGAATACCTGTGGGGATGTCTGTTTTTAACAAGCTATACATATGCATATTATTTTTTGGAACGATGACATCCATGCCCCATAAATCAATCTCTCCGCTTTCGTAATAAATACTGTTTGCCCGGTGATGTCCAACTGGCCAATCTCCGGAATCATCCGCGCCTTTATAAAAATCGAAATGGGATTTTCTAATGTCGTAATATTCATTTTCTAAAATTACGCCCTCGATATACCCGAATAAAACAGTTGAATGAGTACGCCTATTAACATTTACTCTTGATAAACCCCATTCCCATCCGCTCCCTTCGTACAAAGGCTCAATATTAACATTTTCACGAAGATAGTTAAAAGTATGTTCTAAAACTCTTAAACGGCTTAACTCCACGTCTTGTAAATCCATAGGGTCATAATATAATTCCCCTGTTCTAACATCCATATGTGGAGAAAATTCGTCACCGCGATAATCAAAGTACGCATTATTACCGTCTAATATATATGTCATATTATAAAATTGAATACGCCTTTCATCTTCGGTTAATCCGTCACCCCATCTACCGTCATTATACGTCTTACCGATAATAACTCTGGTTACTATTTCGTTGTTCTCCAAACTATTCCAAACAGAAGCTGGAAAATCACGTAGCGTCCATTCAAAACGAGGGCCTCCCCTATAAAATTCACGAGTTTTAAAGTCACCGTCTCCAATTCGCAAGTTAATTTGTTGCAACCGTTCAATCTCAAACATTCCTTGCGATGCAAAGCTAATATATTCAACATCCATAAAAACCTGTGCAGTAAGAGTTAAGGCAGCTGATATTCGGAGCGGTGTACCATCAAAAATTACACTTTGCGTATCAGGCATATTTCCATCAATTGTATATCGGATAACTGCTCCATCGGGAAGTTGGTTTTCTGTGTAAAGTATTATTTCTGCATAATGCTTTTCTGATAAATCTAACCATGCGGTGTTATTTTCTTCATACATTATTATACTAGGGTCAATAAATTCAACTTTTACAATACCCTCAATGAATTCCGCTTTTTGTTCTATGTTTTCATCAGATACTGAATCATCTGCTGTGTCAGTTTCATCCTCCGCTATGTCGAGCAAATCAACTACATCCCTATTTTTCCAATTATAGAAAACCTCGTTCATATTTTCCTGTGTCAGCAACGGATAATCAAAATATTTTTCCCACATTTCCAACGAAATTGACGCGGGCATTCCGGTATTATGTTTAAAATATTCATCACGTTCTTCGTAATACGCCTCAAGATTCTGTTGTTCGCTCCAAGGCGGGCTACTGAGTCCCAACGATATATAAAAAAATCCATTTTCGTATAACGTGTCCCAATCATCAAAAGTAGTTACATTCAATGTGAAATTAGGTAGGGATGTCAACACTTTTTCGGGCAAAAAGTTAAGCAAGTAGGTTTTAATACATAAAGCATTACGTTATCTCCCCATGTTGACAGTATTGTTTTGTCAGCGGCTACTCTGTTCACAATTTCAACACCGGAACGGCAGTTATCAAACGTGACGCAGTTTATCTCAGTTATTACGGCATTTTGTAAGTTCTCGTAATAATCCTCCGGTGTAATATTAGTGGATGTCTGATGAAAATGTTGCTGTGATTTACTGGATGTTATGTTTGCATATGCGTCTTTAACTTGGCATATTAGATCTTGGCGTTTTTCTCCACTGCGTCACCACCTCGACTATTAGTTTATACAGAAGAGATAATATTTATCCAAACCGTTATGCCGTTATATGGTGTTATAGTTGATGATTAAAATAAATCGTGGAAAGTGGCACCGATTATTTTTGAAAGGTCTTTTGCGGCGATTTCGATTTGTAAGCCTATTCGCCCACCGCTTACAAAGATGGTTTCGTGCATTTCCGCTGTTTCGGGATGTCAACACTTTTTCGGACAAAAAGTTAAGCAAGTAGGTTTTAATACATAAAGCATTACGTTACTCGAATCGTTTTACAATATTACCGTCTACTTCAATCGGGGTTTCCCGCAATGAGAGCGGGCGTACCCATGTGCCGCGTTCTAAACATTGTTGTTACTGTCTTGTCATTAGGTCGGCAGCGTATATGTTTTAGCTGCCTGTATTCGTAACCATTTTGTTCCGCTAAAGCTGTGAAAATAATCGCTAACACGATTGATGCATCCATACAACAGTCATTCGGAAATTTTTTCAGCCTGTTTTTAGCGGACATGGTTATTTTATCAAGAGGCAGCGACGCGACTGCCGCTCTTTGCTCTTTACTAAGCGTGTTTTTATTTATCCTTGTACGTATATCAAGAAACGCCTTTTGTACAAGGCGGGAGTACTTTCTATATCGTTACGGCTTAGAAAGGAATAATTCAAAGCAATATCTCTTTGTCAGTCTATACCAAAAAATAAAATACGCAATATGCTGCGATACTTAAATTGATGATGACCGCCAGCGGAATTAACAGTAAAAACTTTATATGTTTCGTCTTATGATGGAACAAACACATACCCAACAATGCACCAATACCGCCCATTATGAATGTACAGATAATAAGCGTGGATTCTTTTATGCGCCATTTATTGCGTTTAGCTTTTTTCTTGTCAGTGCCATACAGCGAAAAGGTAATGATGTTCCATAAAGCAACCGTAATAATAAAGTAAGTGACAACGTTCATCTTCTGTCCTCTTCACTTTCGCTTTGCTCCCTTAACCATTCATCCAATGATTTCCGCTTCGCCGCCTGCATCTACTATTCCGTCAAATGCGGCTTTACCGCAAGCAGCAGTCAACCCATCGGTATTGGGGCTTGCCGTGATGATGATGTACATAATTTTTTCTTCCTTTCATTATACGCTTTACAGTTTATTTATGATTCCATACGCTTTTATCGACTTTGCATACTCATCCTCAAACATTTTCATAACCCCGTCGCCATACTCAATGGCATGGGAAGCCATGAAACTGTCGTAGATAATCTTATCCCCAAAAGGCAGCAAAACCGTTTCCAGCATAACGGGCAGCATGCGGTGCATTGCTTCGGCTATAGAAGTTGTCATACCCTTTACCGCGTATAATTTAAATTCCTTTCCCTGCTCCATTTGCATAAAAACAGCATAATCGGGTTCGTATTTTATTAAAGTGAACTGCCCTTTGACGTGGTTTTTCTCCCAAGAATGCATGAGATTGATTTCTTCATTATTTAGTTTATGAAGTCTTTCAGGGTCAAAAATAAATTCGCTTATTATTTCGGGCTTTTCCCATAAACGTTCACGAATTTTATGAAGTAATGTTTCGTCATGGTGGTCGGGGTATTTCAAACTAAACTTGTATTTAACGACGCTCAGCTTTTGGTTCGCATAATCCAGAAGTTTGTACCATGTTTCATAAAAAAGCCTGCGCTCGTCATGGGATAGCTGCGCTGCTCCGCTTATCTCTATAAGGGCGCAGCACCGTTTAAACTTTTTACCGCTTCCGCATGGGCAAGTGTCGTTTCTTCCGACCTTTTTCGGCTGATGGATTATGGGCTCTTTCGGATGCTGGCTTTCTAATATCTTACCTAACTCATTCGGTGTAAAGCCGTTGTTTTCAAACATCCGAGTGTTATTGTGCGCCGCCATAACAACTTGCATAAAAGCGTTGATTTTATCTACATCCCGCAAGGGATAGCCTCTGTCAAGAAAATATTGAATAAGCCCTGTTGGGTCTACCCTGTTTTGTATCATTTCGTGAAGGTCAAGTAAATCGCCGTCAACGCCGTCTAATCCATTATCGCTACATAGTTTATTTTTTAATATGTATGCCTTTAGATCGTCATAGGGTTTTATCGGGTCAATGTAGATTGCATCGGCAAATTTCAAGAAATCGTCTTTATCAGGGTAATAACGGGGTTTGCTTTTTTGTTCCATACGCAGAGCTTTGATGTTTTCTATGTCATCTTCAAATGAATCGGGATGCAGTGTTGGCCCCACGATTAAATCTCTGTAAAGTGAATATTCAACTTCATCAGGGTTTGCCTTTGCGTAACGCTGTAGTGCGAGATTTGCTTCATTTTCGTTGGTTTCATCGAATTCATATGAATTGAATACCTCAATAAACTCGGAAAGGCTTAAAGCTCCGTACAAACATCCCGCCGCGTCTGCATAGGAGGCAAGTAACTTCTTACGGGCTTGGCTTATTCGGATTTCAGGAGGTTTGTTTTTATTAGTCATGTTCGACACATCCTATTAGTGATTTATATTATTCAACGCTGATAACCGCTTCCGCTGGAATCCAACCCATTACCCCATCTTTATTTGTAGCGATTAACCAAGCATAAATAATTTCCTGCACTTCCAACACATCGCCTTCCTCGCAGATTAACTCGGTTGGGTTATAGTCCCTTGTTAATTTCCCGTCACAAACGAAGGCTTTCGGTACATATGTTTGATGTTCGTTAATCTCGCAAGCAAGCCAATTTAAGTAATGCGTACATTCCTCCGTAATCATAACCGGTGCTTCTTCCTTAAATGTGGGAAATTGCCCTTCACCAAGGTGTTTTTGAATAACCTTTACTTTCATACGATACATCCCTTTCTTTTCTCCTGCACCCTGTCTGTGTCGTACTTTTCCCAATGGACAGCCTGTTCCGTATACTGTGTGCGCGGTTCAAGAATATGCGATGGATAGCCGAAATAAACCATGCCGATGGGATGAACATTTTCGGGTACATTCAATAAATCCCTTATATCTTCGTGCTTAAACGCGCCAATCCACACCGAACCCAAATCCATAGCGGCCGCCGCCAACAGCATGTTTTGAATGGATGCGGCGCAGTCTACAGTACCAATGTCATTTACCCAAGGTATGAATTTGGGATTGCCGCAAACAACGATAATAAGCGTCGTTTCATATTCGCCGTTCCCCGGAAAGACAATGCCTTTTATATCATTTATCATTTGTTTGTCCGTTACAACAATGAACTCCCACGGCTGTATATTACAAGCTGACGGCGCAGCCATTGCCGCTTCAAGCAGTTTTGTAATTTTTTCTTTTTCAACTTCGTTACCCTCGATATATTGGCGGATGCTTCGTCTTGCGTACATATTTTCAAAAACGTGCTTTTCTTTTTCGCTTATGGGCGGTTCCTCCGTTTTTTGTTTAAATAATATGGGTTTTGTTGTATACTGTAAGTTGGTTTGTGATAATATTTTACACTATTTGGACAGGATATGCAACTTGTAATGAACGATGCGCCAACGATAAGATAGCGATTCCTATAATGGTTAAAATCGCGCGATAAAAGGCTTTGTGCGGCTATTAACGAAATCGGTCACATCAAACGAGAGGTAAATCCCGATTTATTTTCGGCTCTGATAAACTCCATCGTTGGACGGCAAATATCCACTAAGGCGCATAAAACAATATGGTTGAATGGAGTAGAGGTTACAAAAGAATCCGCTATTGAGTACAAAAAGCAAATATCGGAAACCCACAAAGCAGCCAGCGTCAATACCACGATAGCCGCGCTCAACTCTTTCTTTATTTGCATGGAGTGGGGGAATAAATTTCCCCGCGGCAAGCCGCGGGGTATTGTGGGGCTGCCACGGCTAATCGAATAAGCTTAACTGTACGCTGTCATCATGAACATTTAATTTAGGATTGTTTCTTTTTCATGTCCTTCCCTTATCCCGCTAAAAAAATAGCTGACTGAGTTTCTTTGCTTGAGATGTGGGGTCATGCGTTTGGCGTGATATTTGAAACAATTTTATTGACAGACGGGCATAGGTATGCTAGAATACCTTATGTACATGATTAAAGTCATGCGTGTAAAGCGTAAAAGGTCTTTCATGGTTTGTAAGTTTTGTAGGTGAAGATGGCGTAAAACCCATAAGAGTTAGCGGTTGTGGCGGAACTGGTATACGCGCAAGACTAAGGATCTTGTGGGGCGACCCGTGCAGGTTCAAGTCCTGTCAACCGCAGAATGGCTAAAAATCAAGGTTTTCTCTGTCAGGGAGAACCTTGTTTTTTTACTTATTTTGTGATTTTAGAGGAATGTCCACGGTTTTGTCCACGGTTTTCGTGGCTCTTTTTTTTACAAGGTCGTATTTTAGGCGATGTCCACGGTTTTGTCCACGGTAGATATCGTTAAGTATTGATTTATCAACGTTATCTAGGATTTGAATTTGTTAAACTTTTCATCCAAACTATCGGCGATGTGCCTTTTTGCGGCCAAATCAACGTGCGTATACACGTTCATGGTAGTCTGTATATCGCGATGACGCAGCCAAGATTGAATTTCTTTCAAGCTGAAACCCAGATATAATAAGTAACTCGCTGAAGAATGCCTGAGATCGTGAAAACGTATTTCTGGCAAACCGGCATTCTTTAAGAAAATCTTAAAGTGCTGGCTCACGAAATCTGGCTTAATAAGGCTTCCGTCCATCTGCGTACACACGTACCCCTCATCCTGATAATCGTTCGGCTGTAAGAGCTTATGCTGTTCCTGCTCTTCTCTCCACGGCTTACGCATGAAAACTTATAAACCAGCCGAAAGAATGACATCAGCCATAAAATCGGCATCATACTGACATTTGCGCCGTTTACGAGCAAGGCTCATTTTTGTTGTTGTCGGGAAAAC
>Ga0123353_10019745_pt1 | contig 10031 bp, 11 predicted proteins | sample TergutLab28metaG_3_FD_92763 | JGI IMG/M metagenome (GOLD analysis project Ga0123353, IMG submission 92763) | Labiotermes labralis P3 segment gut microbial communities from Petit-Saut dam, French Guiana - Lab288 P3 | ecosystem: Host-associated > Arthropoda: Insects > Digestive system > Gut ...
ACCCACCTTGCCGGAGCGGCTCCAAGGCATAGCGGTTGGTCCTTACCGCGCTTTGGCACAGGCTCTGGGGAGACAGAATGCTCTCTCTACTCGCTACCTGGTAGATAACAGTCGGGTGAGCGATCATCACGCCATCATACCTACCGAGGAACCGGTAAACTTGAACAAACTGTCACCTCAGGAACGTAATATATTCGACTTGGTAGCTCGCCGCTTTCTGGCTGTTCTCTCTCCTGGTTATGAGTATGAGGAAACCAAAGCTGTAGTAACCGTCGGCAAGGAACAGTTTCATGTTACCGGGCGTATAGTGCGTAACGCCGGTTGGACGGCTGTATATGATGGTAGTGCTATTAACGAAGAAGGTGGCGACAAGACTGACGACGATGCAAGCCAGCAGCTACCTCAGTTCAAGCAGGGAGAGAGAGTTAGAGTTAAAAGCTGTAACACCGTAAGCGGTCAGACGAAGCCTCCTGGTAGGTATACCGAAGCCACCCTACTAACAGCTATGGAACACCCCGAACAACGTTTGCAAGATCGCACTCTTAAAGAAGTGCTACAACAAACCAGTGGTTTGGGCACTCCAGCTACCCGAGCCGATATCATCGAACGCCTCTTTGCCTCTTTTTATATGGAACGCCGGGGTAAAGAAATTGTCCCCACTTCTAAGGGGGTGCAGCTTATCGCTATGGTGCCTCCTGAGCTTAAATCGGCAGAGCTAACCGCTCGCTGGGAGCAGCAGCTAACCTTAATAAGTAAAAATCAGGTAAATGCTCAAGAATTTATTGCAAGTATGAAGAGCTTTGCTACACGTCTGGTTAAAGAAGTGAGCGAAAGCAGTGTTAAATATATACACAACAACCTAACTCGAGAGAAATGCCCGGAATGTGGCAAGTTTCTCCTGGATGTGCAAGGCAAACGAGGAAAGATGCTGGTTTGCCCCGATCGTACCTGCGGCTACCGCAAAGCTACCAGTCAGCAGAGTCAGGCACGTTGCCCCAACTGCCACAAGAGTATGGAGATACGCGGTGAAGGGGAAAAGCGCATTTACGCTTGTGTTTGTGGCTTTCGCCAACGAGTTGCCGATTTTGCTAAAGGAGCAGCCGCCGCCGGAGCTGCCAAAGGGGAGTTGCAACGCTATTTAAACTCCCAGGATAGTGGCTTAAAGAACAACGCTCTGGCTGAGCAACTGTTAAAGCTAAAGTTGCCATAAAGTAGGAAGCTTACAAGAGCTCCGTTTTTGCACCCTGGTTCCCGTGGCGGAGTAGAAGCCTAGTGTCGTGACCCCTACAAACTGCTTGCCTTTAGTGTGGTCACTAGTCACTCGAAATGTACTTTGGTGTATTAAAGATAATCCATTCATAGAGATAAGGATTGTCCCAATAGCTGCCATCTGAAAACTCAAGCGAGCGAACGACTACCTTGAAATATTCGCATCCTGCTTCGAAGAAAAGGCTATCAGATACATCGACGGTTGCACCTGGAGCGATGCTAACAGACCCACCAGTACGTTTGTCATTGAGAACATAATGGTCATAGGGCGATGTTGAAACGGGAAAACCATTACGGTCATATTGCAAAACCATAAAAGAAGACCTAGTGATTACTTTATCACCATTATTTGTCAAACTAAGCGTTAAGTCGTCGGAGTTGCTGAACTGGTTGCGATTTACCTTGCCGTAGCGACCATGCAATGGTGACGCAGTTTCAGCCTTTAGTGCTGGTTCCGCCAGACCCTCAATCTGTTTGTTATATTCATTTAAACTAAACGATGATTTTACTTGTTTTACCCACTGATCAGTATTCTTGGCCTTCCAAGTGTCGCCATTAATAAAACTTATTTCGGCTACAGTTGCCACTGCATAACTTCCAGAGCTTCCGTACCACTTCCCCATTTTCTTCTCACCTGGCATGAGATTGGCATCAGAAGATTTAGCTCTGGAGGAATCACCAAGAGGGAGCCCGTTTCGGTCTAAGACGATGTATTCCAAAACATATTCAAGAATCGGTTTATCAGAGGTGTTTTCCACAAGAAAGAACCGATCTCCCTTATAAATGTAGCCGTAGATTAAGCATAAATCATCTGAGATGGTAAATGAAGGCCCTGATGTTGTGGCTGGCTGTGTAATCGCTGTTTGCACGGTGGTACCGGGACTAGTTGCAGATGGCTGCTGACTATTCGGAGGTATCGTACCACCCATAATGCTGGGAGTGCTTTCACATGAAGATAACAATAACACGGATAATACTAGCGCGAATACAATAAATGTGCGGTTCATTTTCACTTTCCTCCTTATGCTCCCAGTTCAAACTGGGGTTTAATTCTGGTAAATAATTCGATCCTTCGTACTTACCTTTGGTCATGCAATTAGGGCTCTTATTATGCCTTTTATGTTACAGGAGCTACGCTCCTGCACCAAAGTTCCCGTAGCGGAGTAGAAGCCCGTTTCTATCATGCCATGGGTGAACGCAGTTTATGGGCTTCTACTCCAACGATAATAATTTGCGGACTTCTTTGGTCTGGTTATAGGTCTGAAGCATACGCCAATAGGAATTTTGGGCAACATCCTCCACCAAGCAACACTCATAACCAAAAGAGTAGGTAGGTGTCAACAAGCGCGATGGAGTGAAAAGAAACTTCGACACTTTCTTAAAGAACATCATGTTATATACCCCCTATTTATATTTTATGCCGCATGGTTTGTTCAGCTGGCGAGGCATATTGTAAATCAAAACTGGGTAGAGAGTATAAAATCGCCTTAGATAACGTTATCTAGGCACTAAAAGTTTTTAGTGCCTCCAAAACGCTTTTCGTGACAAAAAAAGGCTACACCCTATGGTGCAGCCTGCGGCTGAAGACAAAGTCTTCAGTCTCTCGCCTTAAGAGTACGCTCTTCGGCGAATTAAGTTATGTTCTTGCCATTAAATTTGCTTTTTGACGCACAAGTCGCCCAAAAGCGGATGTGTGTACTATCCCACCCTAAGGGAAGCGATGCCCGCACTCGCCACAAAACTTTGCTCCGACGGCTACTTGGACACCACAACTGGGGCAGGCTTGGGTTTCGGGAAGCTCCATTTTAGTGCCGCACTCCGCGCAAAATTTAGTGCCCACAGGGTTAGGTTTACCGCAGGAGGGGCAGGGGATGTCACCGGCTGCGACAGCAGCGGCATTAGCCGCAGCAGTCTGAGCCATTTGTCCGGTGCTTTCTGACTGCAAGCGAGCTATTTCCAGTAAAGCCTCGTCGATAGCTTTGTTATGCTCGTCTATAGAGGCATATAACTCTGCTAATTTAGGTTCCACCAGCTCTCCGGTTTGGTACAGTTTGTAATAAAACTCGCCAATCTGTTTAAGATCCTCTGCCACGGCAGCTTTTTCGTTGCTAATTTTACCGTTTAGCTTGGTTACTTCCAAAGCATCGGAGGCTTTGTCGCCAATACTGCGGGCTATGCCGCCTAATCTGTTGATAAAAGACATAATAAACCGCTCCTTTTGTAGATTTAACAGTCTCCTATGATGATACTTTGGGATATTCTACACAAGTAGGCCTAAAGCCTTCTCGAGCTAGCCCAGAAAAGTAAAAAGAGCAAAGGTGGTATTCTATATGCATAATATTTTCGAGCTGCCCGAGCTTCCTCTGGCTCAAGAGCTGGTAACTACCCTAATGCTAGGGAAAAATGTACGCATTGAAAGAATAGTTAGCACCGGTCAGGTATCGGATTGGTATAATCAACCGGACACAGAGTATGTTATTTTGCTTCAGGGGGAAGCTACCTTGGAGTATCCCAGCGGCAAAACCGTTAAGATGCAAGCGGGGGACACTCTCTTGCTTTTACCTAAAGAAGAACATAGGGTTATCTATACTTCCACAGAGCCATGCTGTATCTGGCTCTGTATTTTTTTCACCGCCTTGGTGGGGTGAACCAGCTCCGGCAGGATTACTGGCGATAAATAGCGAAGGATAATTTATAGACTATAGACATATCAGTAAGATTGCGGGGGACAATATGAGCGAAAAAGAAAGCCGGGGAGCCCCACAGCTCATCCTGGCTGTTAACCCTGGCTCCACCTCCACGAAAGTTGCTCTAGCAGAGGGTGGAGAGCTGTGCTGCGAGGAAACTTTGAGTCACAGCAGCGAAGAGCTGGTTAACTTCAACCATTATCAGGAGCAACTGCATTTCCGCATAGGAGTAGTGGAGGAGTTTCTCTCCCGCCAAAAGGTGCCTACTTCGCAACTGGCTGCTCTGGTAGGGCGTGGCGGCTTACTCAAGCCTTTACACAGTGGAGCTTATCGGGTAAGCGAAGCTATGCTCCAAGACCTGGTTTCCGGCAAATATGGCGTCCATGCCTCCAACTTGGGAGGGCAAATTGTCGCCGCTCTGGCCGCTCCCCATAACTTACCTGCCTTAATTATCGACCCGGTATCGGTAGATGAGTTTTGCCCGGAAGCCAGGTTGTCTGGTTTACCGGAACTCCCCCGACAAAGCATGGTTCATGCTCTGAACACTCGTGCTATAGCACACCGCCATGCAGCCGTTATGGGAGTTACCCTGGATGATTTAAATGTAGTAGTGGCACATTTAGGAGGTGGTATTTCCATAGTCCCGATTAGGCAAGGGAAGATGATCGACGCTAATAATGCCAACCAAGGGGGTCCTCTCTCTCCGGAACGAGCAGGCACCCTTCCGGTGTATGATCTTGTTCGCCTCTGCTATAGCGGTAAGTACAACGAGAAAGATATGCTACGCCGGGTAGCCGGTGGAGGAGGGCTTAGCGCTCACCTGGGAGAGAATGATCTCCGCAAAGTAGAGCAACGAGCTGCTGACGGTGAAGCCCAGGCTGATGCCGTTTTAGAAGCTATGTATTACCAAATAGCCAAGGAAATTGGGGCTATGGCTGTTACTCTTAAGGGACAATGCTCAGCCATTCTGCTTACTGGTGGCATGGCCTATAGCCAGCGCCTGCGAAGCACCCTGGAACAATATCTGGCCTGGCTGGCTCCTATCTTCCCTTACCCTGGTGAAGAGGAGCTCCGAGCTCTGGTAGAAGGAGCCTGGCGAGTACTCCAGGGGTGGGAAGTAATAAACGAGTATTAAGGAGGTTGTTCCATGATTCGTTCTTTTGCCGAACTGTACCAAGCCACTTCATCTCTCCCCAAACGACGAATGGCAGTAGCGGCAGCTCACGATTTAGAAGTGCTGCAAGCGGTCTGCGATGCTGCTGAGCGCAACCTGGTGGATGTCACCCTAGTGGGAGACGCTGCTAAAACTAAAGAGCTAGCCGCCGAGCATCAGTTAGATATCAGTGCTATGGAGCTTATCGACATGGTAGAGTTACCAGCCGCCGCTAGGGAAGCCGTGCGCTTGGTATCTTCTGGAGCCGCCCATATGCTCATGAAAGGTATTGTGGACACAGCAACACTACTACGTCAGGTCTTGGATGCCGAAATAGGGCTACGCACTGGCAGGCTCCTCTGCCACGTAGCTGTGATGGAGATACCCCAGTTAGGTCGTCTTCTCCTCATGAGCGACGGTGGCATGGTGATCGCTCCTACCTTAGAGCAAAAGGTGGATATGCTAAAAAACTGCTTTGATGTCGCTAAAGGGTTAGGGATTGAACTGCCTAAAGCGGTTCCTGTTACTGCTCTGGAGCAAGTTAATCCCAAAATGCCGGCTACGGTAGATGCTGCCGCGCTGCAGGAGCGTTGGCAAGCCGGTGAATTTGGCGAAGGGGTCATGGTCAGCGGTCCTTTAGCTTTTGATGGTGCCTTAGACGAAGAAGCCGCTCGCCACAAAGGGATTACCGACCCGGTAGCCGGGCATGCCGATATTCTACTCATGCCTTATATCGAAGTAGGTAACGTCTTCTACAAAGCTCTGGTGCGCTATGCCGATATTAAAGTATCGGGCATTATTGTGGGTGCCAAAGCTCCCATTGTCTTGGTATCCCGTGCCGATTCTCCGGAAGCTAAGTGTAATTCTATCGCTTTGGCTTCCTATCTGGCGAAAATATAACCATCCAAATATATTGCGTAAGGAGAGATGGGGATGAACATATTCCAGTACATGGAACAGCATGGTCATGAGCAGCTGGTTCTTTGTCACGACGAAGCCAGTGGTTTGCGAGGGATTATTGCTATCCACAACACCGTCATCGGACCTGCCTTAGGTGGGTTACGTATGTGGCAGTACAACAGCGAAGATGAGGCTATTTTGGATGCCCTGCGCCTGTCTAAAGGTATGACCTACAAAAATGCCGTCGCCGGTTTACAGCTGGGTGGCGGCAAGTCGGTGATTATCGGCGACTCCCGCAAGGATAAAAACGAAGCCTTGCTTCGCTCCTTTGGTCGTTATGTGCAAACCCTAGGTGGACGCTATTATACTGCCGAAGATGTGGGTATAACTACCGCCGATATTGAGCAAGTGCGCCTTGAAACAGATTTCGCCTGTGGCATACCGGTAGCTTCCGGTGGTAGCGGTGACCCCTCACCCTTTACCGCTTTAGGTGTTTACCGTGGTATTCTGGCTTGTGCCCATGAGCTGTGGGGGAGCCAAGATATTTCCGGACGAACTATAGCGGTGCAAGGTTTAGGGCATGTGGGCTTTTATCTCTGCCAGCATTTACATCAAGCAGGCGCTAAGCTCGTGGTCACCGACATTTATCCAGAGCTGGTGAGGAAAGTAGTGGAGGAGTTTGGCGCCACGGCGGTGAGCCCTGAGGCTATTTACGGGGTAGCTTGCGATATCTTCTCTCCCAACGCTCTAGGTGCTGTGATCAACGATGACACCATACCGGTTCTTAAGTGTAAAATTGTGGCAGGCGCCGCTAATAACCAGCTTAAGGAGAATAGTCACGGTGATAAGTTACGGGAGCTAGGTATTATTTATGCTCCGGATTATGTTATCAACGCCGGTGGGGTCATTAACGTAGCGGCAGAAATGGAACCTGCTGGATACAACAGCGAACTTTCTACCGCTAAGGTTATGCGCATTTACGATAATGTCTCCCATGTCTTGGCTATTGCCAAAAACGAAGGGATTCCCACCTATCAAGCTGCAGATCGCCTAGCGGAGACCCGTATAGCCCAAATTGCCAAAGTCAAACGTACTTTTATAGCTTAAATCTTAATATAGGGTGATTACCTTGTCAGAAAAGCGTATATTGGCGATAAACCCCGGCTCAACCTCGACTAAAATTGGTCTTTTTCACGATAATGAGCTCATTTTTGAGCAAACACTACGCTATGATACCGCTGAATTAGCGCCCTACCCCCATATCATAGACCAGTTTGCTTTCCGTATGGCCTCTGTCCTCCAAGGGCTGTCCGAGGCTGCTGTGGAGCTCTCTTCCCTGGATGCCATTGTCGGCCGTGGTGGTTTGCTCAAACCTATCCCCGGGGGAGTCTACTTAGTCAACGAAGCTATGTGCCAAGATTTGCGCATAGGGGTGCAAGGAGAACACGCTTCCAGCTTGGGTGGCTTGTTAGCCAAAGAGTTGGCAGATAAAGTAAATATTCCGGCTTTTATTGTCGACCCGGTGGTGGTAGACGAGCTGGATGATATAGCTCGCTACTCCGGTTTACCGGAGCTTCCTCGCCACAGTATTTTTCATGCTTTAAACCAAAAAGCTGTAGCCCACCGTTATGCCCAAGATCTGGGTAAGGAATATGAGGAACTCAACCTCATCATCGCTCACCTGGGAGGAGGTATCACGGTGGGAGCTCACCGCTTAGGGCGAGTTGTCGACGTCAACAACGGCCTAAACGGCGAAGGTCCCTTCTCTCCCGAACGTGCCGGGGGCTTAGCCTCCGGTGATCTGATGCGCTTAGTCCTTGCCAGTGGTCGAGGGGAAGAAGATTGGGGACGGCGCTTGGTCGGCCAGGGAGGCATGGCGGCTTATCTGGGTACCAACAGCGGTAGGGAAGTCCAGGCACGAATTACCGCTGGTGACCAGGAAGCCAAGTTTGTCTACGATGCTATGGCTTACCAGACCGCCAAGGAAGTTGGGGCGTGTGCTGTGGTGTTGCAAGGCAACATCGACGCCATTATACTCACGGGAGGGTTAGCCTACGACGACTATTTTGTCCAGCAAATTAGCCACCGGATTTCCTTTCTGGCGCCTATTAAGGTATACCCTGGAGAAGATGAACTTCTGGCTTTGGCGGAAGGAGTGCTACGGGTGTTAAAAGGTTTGCAGGTGGTGCAAGAATATGCTTGAGAAACGTATCACCGTGTTTGTAGGGGCTTACGGTAGCGGTAAAACTGAGCTGGCCTTGAACACGGTGCAAATGATCGCTCCTCATTACTCTCAAGTAGCTATTGCCGATTTGGACATAGTTAAACCCTACTTTCGCACTCGAGAGTTTCACCTTCGCCTAGTCCAAAACAATGTGCGGGTGATTATGCCTACGGGGGTCATGGCTCAAGCCGATTTACCTGCTTTACCGCCAGAGGTCTACGGAGTTCTGCAAAATGAAAACATCAAACTTATTTTAGATGTGGGTGGTGACGATGCAGGAGCGACCGCTTTAGCCCAGTACCACAGCTATTTTGTGGCACCTCACTACGAAATGCTCATGGTCATTAACACCTGTCGTCCTTTTGCTCAGAACCCCACTGAGATTGCCGAGTTGATGGAGCGAATACAAATCCGCTCTCGTCTTACCGTTACTGGACTAGTCAGCAACACCAACCTAGGCGCAGAAACCACCGCCGAAGTTATTCTCAAAGGGCATAAAATTACCCAGGAAGTAGCCAGGTTGACAAAGCTACCTATTGCCTTCACTGCTGTAGATAAGCGTCTCCTTGCTGAAGTATCTCCCTTTTTAGAAGGGGAAATTATCCCCTTAACCCGCCAGGTTCTCCCTCCCTGGGAACGCTAGATAACCCAACAACCATTTTGAAAGGTAGGTAAGGTTATGGGTCAGGTTACCATTGATATCGAACGGTGCAAAGGGTGCGCTCTTTGTACCACTGCTTGTCCCCGCAAAATTATGGAGATGAGCAAGCAAGCCAACGGTAAGGGGTTCTTCTACTCCACAGTTGTAGACCCCACTCAGTGCATTGGGTGTGCTCTTTGTGCGCGCATGTGTCCCGATTGCATTATTACGGTGGAAAGATAAAGGAGGGATAGTAACGTGCCAGACAAAATTCTCATGAAAGGTAACGAAGCAGTAGGAGAAGCCGCTATTGCTGCTGGTTGCCACTACTTCTTCGGCTATCCTATCACACCGCAAAATGAGCTTCCTGAGTATATGTCCCGACGCTTAAAGCAGGTAGGAGGGGTCTTTGTCCAAGCGGAGAGCGAAGTAGCAGCCATCAACATGGTGTATGGTGCCGCTAGCGCCGGTGTGCGGGTCATGACTTCTTCCTCTTCCCCGGGTATCAGCTTAAAGCAAGAGGGTATATCCTACATGGTCGGTTCGGAGCTTCCCTGTGTTGTCGTGAACATGGTGCGGGGGGGGCCAGGTTTAGGTTCCATTCAACCTGCCCAGAGCGACTACTTCCAAGCGGTTAAGGGAGGCGGTCATGGAGACTATAAAATAATCACTCTAGCGCCTGCCACTGTCCAAGAAATGGTCGATCTCACCAGAGTAGCTTTCGACTTAGCCGACTACTACCGTAACCCAGTTTTTATCTTAGGCGATGGTATGCTGGGACAAATTATGGAACCGGTGGTCATTCCCGAAGCAGTAACAGAACTACCTGAAAAACCTTGGAAGACAGTAGGTACGAAAGGGCAACGCCCCCCGAATATCGTTAACTCCCTCTTTATTGAAGCCGTTACCTGTGAAATTCATAATATCGAGTTGCAAAAGAAATTTACAGAAATGCAGAAGGAAGTCCGCTATGAAACCTTATACCCGGAAGCGGAAGCTTTCTTTGTAGCTTATGGCACCACGGCACGTATTGTCCGCACTGCTATTGAACAAATGCGAGGAGAAGGACACAATGTGGGCATGATTCGCCCTATCTCCCTCTTCCCTTTCCCGGTAGTAGCCTTTAATGAGGTTATGGCTCAGGCTAAGCTCTTCCTC
>Ga0123353_10019746_pt1 | contig 10030 bp, 7 predicted proteins | sample TergutLab28metaG_3_FD_92763 | JGI IMG/M metagenome (GOLD analysis project Ga0123353, IMG submission 92763) | Labiotermes labralis P3 segment gut microbial communities from Petit-Saut dam, French Guiana - Lab288 P3 | ecosystem: Host-associated > Arthropoda: Insects > Digestive system > Gut ...
ACCGTTTGATAGCGACGGAGACGGAATACCCGATTACATTGAGCGGGAAGCATATTTAGTTAATGATCCTAATTATCCCGATCCAATGTTTAATTATCCCGACCCGGACTCGGATGGAGATGGCATTCCCGATTATCTGGATACAGATTCCAACGGAAATGGTATTCCCGATAGCGAAGAATCCGGTATTACTGACGCCTGTATAAACGATATTCCAAAGGATACTTCAGGAAGCGGAATCCCTGATTATCGTAGAATTCCGATTATGAGAACATTCTCTCCAAATAGAGACGGTATAAATGATTATTGGATTGTGGGAGGTATTGAAGCATATCCGAATAATGAATTGTCTATTTTCAATCGCTGGGGAAACCTCGTTTATTCCAAAAAACCATACGACAATTCATGGGACGGAACATCAAATGTCTCTGTTTTAGGTTCTAAAGACTTACCGGAAGGCGTATATTATTATATTCTGAAATATAATGAAAACAAAACGGTAAAAGGTAGTATTTATTTGAAAAGATAAATCAAATAGTTTAAAGATAAGATGACAAATTTACATTATTATATTAGTTTATTTTTTAAAGTCCGTAGGACTTATATGTGGATAACCCCGTGTAATCCTTTCCCTGAGCTTTGTCGGAGGGAAGGAACAACTCGGGGTATTGTCTATCACCAACAACAGAACTCCGTAGGAGTTCAACCCACTACGGGGTTGTTTTGTTTATTGTCATCTTTTATCCCGAGTTACGCTACGCTTACTCGAGGTTATCAATATTTAACTCCTTCGGAGTTTTTTTGTTAAATTCAAAATAAATATATTATAAAAAACATTAACATTACAAAGAATATGAATAATAATATAAAGTTTAGAAAGAAATTCAAAAATTTAGTTCGTGTAATTTGTGTTAATCTGTGGACTGTTATATTTTTAGTTGGTTTTTTAACCCCTACTCAAGGACAGCAGTACGACCCGCTTTATACGCAATATATGTTCAATTCACTGTCTTTAAATCCCGGTTATGCGGGAACAAGCGGACTTTTAAGCGCTATGTTATTGTCGCGTCATCAATGGGTTGGATTTGACAATGCTCCGAATACTCAGACATTTTCAATTCATTCGCCTATCGCCTCAACAAATACAGGATTAGGATTTTCGATGATTTATGACCATTTAGGTCCCATAGTTAATACTAATTTTTCGTTGGATTATGCTTTTAGGTTCAGAATAAGCGAAAATGTAAAAATGTCTTTAGGCTTAAAAGGAGCAATAGCCTATTTTCAAAGAGATTTATCCCAATTTTTTAACGAAGTAGGAAACGACCATGTTTATTACGAAAAAATTGACCCTAAAGTCTTACCAAACTTCGGATTCGGAGTATATTGCTATGGAGATAAATTTTATGCAGGAGCATCTATTCCAAGATTAATAGAAAATACTATCAGTGATGACGGCGCAGAATCCTTATTTACAAAAAAGGAGAACCGAATGTATATGTTAATGTCCGGAGCAGTGATAGATGCAGGTTCAACTTTTAAATTTAAACCGTCATTTTTATTGCGTTTGTCAAATACAGCCCCGGTCTCTATTGATTTGAATGTGAATATGTTGATTAGCGAAATGGTGTGGGTCGGAGCAATGTTCAGACCTAAAGAAGCATACGGCGCTTTGCTTCAAGTTCAGGTTACTAACCAATTTAGAGTAGGGTATGCCTTTGAAATGAACTATAACATAATGATGTCCCATCATAAAGGAACTCACGAAATTATGCTAAATTTTGATTTTATTTTTAGAAAAGAAAATATTCAAAATCCAAGATATTTTTAAACATAAACATTTAATATATAATCTATTCGAGATGAAAAAATTATTAGTAGTTCTATTATTTGTGATTCCAATAAGCGTATCATCACAACACATTCCGGCAGCATTAAAGAAAGCAAATAACTCTTTCAACAGATTCGACTATGAAAAAGCCTTAACTCAATATTTAAAATTAGAAGAAAAAGGAATTTCAAAATACTACGTAACACGCAGAATAGCAGATTGTTATCGTATGCTTAACATGCCCGTACTTGCAACTGAATGGTATGAAAAAGCTGTTAATTTTCCGGATGTAGAAGCCGAAACATACTATCTTCTCGGACTTTCTTTAAGAGTTTTAAAAAGATACGATGAATCTGAACAATACATGTCCCGCTACTATACTTTGACAAAAACAAAACCGCTGCAAAGAGGTTTATCACCCGAAGACTATCTTGCTTTTATCAAGTCTGATTCCGGAAGGGTAGTAGTTACAAACTTAGGTATTAACACTAATTATTCTGAATTTGGACCTCAAATTTGGAATAAAAATTTGATTTTTACTTCTAACCGACCCAAAGATGAAATGGTTAAATACAAAGACGCCCGTAATAATCGCTCATTTTACAGCATCTTTTCGACGCCAATGAATAACTTGTTTAATAATAGAAAAACAAATTTGTTTATACCTGGTTTTAATTCAAAATTCAATGAAGGTCCGGTTTGTTTTTCTTCTGATAAAAATACGATATATATCACTCGTAATATGGTAGTTGATCAATCCGGTAAAAGCGAATTGGATATAGTTTCCTTACGATATCGAAACGGAAAGTGGGATAAATCTTATGCTACCCTTCCTTTGAAAATGAAAGGTTACATGATTGCGCACCCCACTATCTCTGATGACGATGAAAGACTTTATTTTGTTTCTGATATGCCGGGCGGGTTTGGCGGTATGGATATTTATTACAGTGAACGAAAAGGGGGGTTTTTATCGCAACCGGTTAATCTTGGTCCAAATATTAATACCCCGGGTGATGAATTATTCCCGACTATTACTTCTGATGGTCGCCTCTATTTTGCCTCAAATGGACATACAGGCTTGGGTGGTCTTGATATTTTTGTAGCATTACCTCTTGGAAATGGTTTTTCCGAACCTATAAATCTGGGACCCGGAATTAACAGTTCTTTTGACGACTTCAGCATAGTATTTGAAGAAGGAGGACAATCCGGTTATTTTGCCTCAAATCGCCCAGGCGGCAAAGGCGAAGACGATATTTATCATTTTGAAATGGTTACTCCACTAAATTATACTTTGATTACCGGCGTCATTAAAAATAAAGAAACAGGACAGCCAGAAGCTGATGTTCAAATTAATGTTACAAAAAGAAACGGTATGCCTGTAGCATCCTTCCAAAGTGGCGCTGATGGCTTGTTTAACATTTATCTAATCAGTGATGATTATTATAAATTTTCCTTCCGCAAAAGATTAATGGAACCAGTCGAAAAAGAATTAACTCCCACTCAACTTGGTGGTTTTGGAAAAGTTACGGTTAATATTGAGATGGAACTTAGGTAGTTAGTAGTTAGTAGTTAGTAATTAGTAGTTAGTAATTAGTAATTAGTAATTACTAATTAGTAGTTAGTAGTTAGTAGTTAGTTTGTTCTCCCTGACAGGGGTCGAAGACCCTGTCAGGGTAAAAAGGATACGTTCGTTCATCCACCCTAAAAAAGCTAATTTTTATCTCCGATCAATTTTATATTATCAAGCCTGAACCCAACCCCCGTTGGATTATTTTCCTCTGTTGCATGAAATTCAATTGTAATTTCACTTGCCGAAATACTCTCTGCGATATTAATTGTTGAAAAAACATTTTGCTGAATAGTTGTTGCGGGAACAATTTGTTCAACATCATTTATCTTTACAATCAATTTATTAGCTGTGATTGGAGTGGTTGAACCTGATGAAAAATCATAAGATAGTTTCACATTACTGTATCCCGAAATATTTATTCCCTCAATGATTAATTTCGCTTCTCTATTAGCAGGAAACCATACGTGAGCATTCATATCGCCTGCTGTTCTTATATCTGCATTACCTGTTGGGTCTGAATAGGTTACATCTTTATTATCAAAATCTGTAAAATCACCAATTTTCGGTCTTGTCGGATTATAAATTCCTGTTCCGAAAGTTTCAAGGAAAATGTATTCCGGGTCAGGATCAGTTCCTCCCTCTCCGGCGCCCTCTTTCACATATACATTGTTAATTTCCCACGTACCGGCTTGAGTAGTTGATGATAAGTATTTAAAAGCAAAACGAATATTGTTTTTACCTGTAAATTCAGCCGGAATATTAAGTTTCCCGCTATTTACAAAGTTCCAACCTGTACCTGAAGAATAATTTAGTATTTCAATCTGTTTCCATGTGGCATTCGACGGCGCTCCGGAAGTATAATTAGCTGAAATCCACAAAGTAAAATCATTTTTATTATTACCATAATTACTAACATGTTCAAATGTAATATGGGCTTCATTATTTTCTGTTAAATTGATAGTTGGAGAAATCAGCCAATCTTCATTTTGATAATTAATTGAGTTTACAAATCCTGTGATTAAGGCGCATTTATACTGATCGCTAAATTCCCAAATTTGAGTTCCCGATACGCTGTATTGCGTAAAAGGATCAAGACTTGTTGAGAAAGGAGCATGAAAAATAAATGTATCATCTCCACCTCCATTGCTATCCAATACATAATCAGACGTATCTCCAAGTCCGGGAACTGCAAAATATAATCTCAAATTACCAAATAATTTTACTTCTTTTCCAAGATTATCGAGATTGCTAACAAGATTTAGCGCATTACGAACAGAACCTGAAGGCAGTTGAACAGGGATACATTGGCTAATGTCAGTTTGTTGAGGAGAATCAGCAACTAATAAATTAGTATTGACAGTAAAAGGCGGACTGAATTTTGAATTTTCAAAAATATTTAAACCATCAACTGCTCCAACAATATAACCTTTAATCCATACTCCATTTTTACCCAGATTTACTTTTGCTTCTTCAATGCTGAATGGTTTTTCCTTACTACCATCTCCGGGCTCTTGCTGTTCTTTCTCTATTACGAATTCAGAAATTGTTCCATTTGCGATTTTAACTCCTGCAGCGTTCATTATTTTTTCAAGTTTTCCTGTTACTCTTACCGTTTTTCCAATGTTATCGGGATTATTTAGCAAATTCAACTCACTGAACATTGCAGAACCTCCGGGAAGATTTACAACTACACATTTTGTCCAGTCTCTCACATCTGCCGATTCTGCAATAACAACGTAACCTGCAATAATATATGGCGGTTCAAAAGCAATATCTTCATTTTTAGTAACAGGATTTGATTCATTGATTCCTGGTTGTAATGTTCCTACTATCACGCCTTTAACCCAACCTTCTTTATCTTCGTCCTGATTATTAATAGCATAATTCACAGTCCATGGGCTGTTTTTTGTACCCCAGCCGTCAGGATTAGTATTAAAATCAATATCCAACGAATCTCTAACCAATAATTGATTAACAGCTCCATAAGTTGTTAAAATACCTGTAACATTTCCTATTCCTTGCGGTATTATTTGAGATGCAAAGTTGGCAGCGCTACTCATCCGGGTAGTAATTGTTGCATTATTATTATTTTTTGACCGAATAATTCTGTCTAAAGTCTGCACTTGATTATCTCTTGTATATGCAAAAATCTCTTTACCATCTGCGTCTATAAATTCAACACCTTCAAATGTTACAAGTCGCCCATGATTTTCCTTTATTATTTCATTGAATGACACTACAATCGGAACAACTTTTGAAGCATCAGGGAAATCATGTTTGAAAGTCTTATCTTTGAAAAGTTCCCAGGAAGCCTGTCCGATAGTATAATATTGTGAACCATCGTTGGCAGTTCGCAAATATCTGTAACCAAGTTGAAGCATACCTACCGGAGGATTATCATTAGTACTTCTCTTATATTTACCTATGTAGAACCCTTTAGTTTCAATAAAAACCTTTTGTCCGACACGAAAATCGCCGTAAATATTATTTCTGTCAATGGCTATACATAAACCCTCTTCGCCATCGTCAATAAATATCTGTTTGTAGAGGTTTCCTGAAATATCATTGGCAACCACTATACCCATAATAATATCATCATCAGTAATTTCAAAATATTTTTCAAAAATATTATCTAATTTTTCTTCATATTTGGCTTTGAAATTTTTTATTGAAATAGTACTGTCTCCAAGATATTTTGGAGCATTAATAGGAGGCGAATCAAATTCTTTGTCAAAACAACTGATGTTGCAGATGGTGAACGCCATTATTAAAATTGGAAAAAATTCCTTAATTGTAATTGTTTTCATAGTTTTCTTTCATTTATATGCTTTAATCGGAATATATCTTTATTGTTCATTTCTATATATAATTTTTAAATCTTTCATAATAAGGCTTTTAAGATTTGGATTAACGTATTTTTCTGAAACTAAATCAACTTTTTTATTAAGATTTACCTCCAAACTTTCTTTCATGCGTATTAGATTAAATAATCCTATTGCTTCTTTTAACTGGTAAAAAATATCAATATCGCTATTATCTGTGTTTTCGCTACGTGCTACTGATCCAAAAATGCCTATTAGCTCCGGTTTAAAAGGCATTATCGTATTGATTATTATATTTTTTTGTATATCACTAATCATTTTTTTTATAATTATCTACTATCTACTATTTATTATCTACTATTTACTATTTACTATTTACTATTTACTATTTACTATTTACTATTTACTATTTACTATTTACTAACTACTAACTACTAACTACTATCTACTATCTACTATCTAAAACCTCAGCCCCGCATTAAAAAAGAACGTCCTTCCCTGTGCACAATAATATTTTGAAGGGAATCTATCAATATCAAAGTTCTGATAATCAAAACGTCCCTGCTCGTAACCGCCTGTTCGGAGTTCTGTGTTGTTTAAAATATTAGATACATTTAAACTTACGATTAAAAAATAACCATTTTTAAAACGTTGTGATTTCCTGAGTGAGGCGTCTATTGTACCACCGGAAGGCAGTTTTTCCTGTTCAATAACTGTTTTGACCTTTTCTTCCAAATCTATTAAATTAACAGCAGGATAGTTTGCCGCCATTTCAGTCCTTCTGACTGGAGATGGATCAATGTAAATATGGTTAAAATTATTAAAATTTATCGTCAAATACCAATAATCAGGGAAAGCATAATCAAGTCCGTAACTAAATGCAACTTGTGGCGTTCCACCTACATAGTAATTTTTAAGATATACTGTTTCTACCATTGTTGGTTGACTGCCGTTTTCATAAGTAGCGTATCCGGTTGGGCGGTTTTTATAACGATACTCGGCAACTGTTCCGACTGTTTCTAATTTCAGCCTTCTTGTCAGGTTTATTATCATCCCAAATTCTACTCCTTGATTAACTTTTTCGATGCCTGTCATCACATAATTTATAAAAGTATTGTAATAATCGTGAAAGAAACTACTTACTTCGTTCTGGTCGTAAAAATTAATCTTAAAAGCAGATATTCTGCCTCTTACAGAAGGTGTAGAAAATAAATAACCTAAGTCTAAAGAAGTTACTCTTTCGCTACTAAGTTCCGGTACGGCATTATCTTTTATTCTTGCTGACAGATAGGCATCCCACGGATAAGGGGCTTTTGTTTGATACAGCAGATTTCCTGTAATAAAATGACTTCCTGATATTTTATATGTAAAACCTCCTTTAATTGCCTGATCTACAAAATAATGCAGTCCACCTCTGCCCAAAGAATTGTTTGGCGCCCGTCCGTTTCTCATGTGTCCTTCTCGTTGAAAGTCTGTATATGAAATTTTTGCTGCATAATAAAGGTCAATTTTCGGAAGAAAAAATCTATTTTGAAGCCATAAATTAACATTATTGACATTTATATCATAGTTGTAACCAAATTTATCTCCTACTCTTACTATACGGTCGGGATTTTCCAGATCATTTTGTTTGATGTCAGAATCTCCACTAAAATCCCTTTCTGCAAATCCATCAACATCTTTCCAATGGTCAGCGCCTAATAAGTCATTTACCGTCTTGAAATACATTGCTTTAGTCTTTTTTGCTCCTATGCCTATTTCTAAGATTTGTTGATCGCTGATACTATACTTAAACAAGGAATTGAAAACAAATTCCAATAAGTTGCTATGTCTCTCTTCAAGGATATATCTTGCGCTTTTTCCTGCTTTTTTGCTTTCGTGATTGACTCTGTATAAACGATCCCAATCAATTTGACTTATCGATTCGTCATTTTCCCATTTTTCGGTATATAACTCTTTAATTTTTTGTTCTTTGTAATAACTTGGGAGGTATCTGTAATAATCGGGGCGCGGGTCTGATGATTCGTACCAGTTAAAAGCCGTTGTTCCATATTGATTGTATCTTACTCCAAATCCTGTTGTTAGTTGTATTTTATTGGAAATGTTCCATTTATGCGATAAAACAGCCATCGGGTCATTAGTTGTAACAACGCGTGAATTTCTTTTTACGCCATTTTGATATCCCCAGTTGGGATTATAACGACTATTTTTAAGCATATCATAAATTTCCTAATATGAAGCCGCTATCTGACCGCGTTTAGTGGGAGCTCCAATCGTAGTTAAGGAAAGACTGTGCTGTTTATTATCTCCAAAAACTTTTTCTACTGCAAGCAGATATGCAAAACTATTGTAAAAAGTACCTTCAAAATAACCTTCATCCGCCCATCTGTACCCTATTGAAGTAGTAATCGCCCATCCATTGTTCATTAATCCTGTAGAATAAGTTCCAACACCGCGAAGTTTGTAATTTCTGTTTGTAAATGAAGCAGTTGCCCGTCCACCTTTTCCGTAATTTGCGGCTCTGGTATTTATATTTGTAATGCCGCCCAAATCGCCAAATCCAAAATTTGACGGAGTTGTATTAATTGAAATATCCTTGCTTTGCGTAGCATCATTTAAACCGCCAAGCATTGAATAATTGAAACGTCCGCGCATTTGGTCATTGAAATTAACTCCGTTGATATATGTTTGGTTGTATTCATTGTCTAAACCGCGTACATAAAAGCGTATCGCTCCGAATTTAAAGGCAGATTGAGAAATATAAACATCCTGCCCGGCTGATGCTAACGAAATAATATTTTGCGCTGCGAAATCTGAATCATCTTCACTGTCAAGCAATAAAACGGTTGGAATATCCTGATAAAAATTTGATAATTCATACATTACAATAGTTCCAATATCCGTTAGTTCTTGATTAATTTTTATTTTGATGAAAAAACTCTCATATCCTTCTTTTGAAAAAATAAAAGTATAATCTTTCCATGATGGTAAAACTATTGAAAATGAACCGTCTGATTGTGAAATGGTTTCTATAAGCGGTTCTTCGGCTACTCTGATAATAACATCCTGTAATGTTTCTTTGGTTTGAGTATCAACTGTTTTGCCTATAACAGTCCCATTTTGTGCAAATCCTGAAACAATAGCCGAAAATATTATTAGAAAGATGATTATAAATGTTCTCATAAAAAGATTCAAATTCATAAAATATTCGGCAAAGATAAATCTTTTTCTTAAAATACAAAGAGAGAGTTGAAAAATCATTTTCAACTCTCAATCATAAATCTTGTTTTATCCTGATTTTCAGGATATTTCAGAAATAACAAACTATTTTTTTATAACTTTTTTATATCCGTAAATAGCGGTTTCACCTAATTCTTCTTCGATGCGTAGCAATTGGTTGTATTTAGCCATTCTGTCTGAGCGACTTAATGAACCTGTTTTAATTTGTCCGCTGTTTGTTGCAACTGCGATGTCGGCTATTGTCGAGTCTTCCGTTTCGCCTGAACGGTGCGAAGTTACTGACGTGTAACCTGCTCTGTGAGCCATTTCAATTGCGTCTAAAGTTTCCGTAAGTGTTCCAATTTGGTTTACTTTGATAAGAATTGAATTTGCAGCGCCCATTTCAATGCCTTTTTTGAGGAAGTCAACGTTTGTTACAAATACATCGTCTCCAACTATTTGACATTTTCTACCAATTTTTTCTGTAAGTTTCACCCAACCATCCCAATCGTTTTCGGAGCATCCGTCTTCGATACTGTCAATTGGGAATTTTTCGGTTAATTCTGCCAAATAAGCAACTTGCTCATC
>Ga0123353_10019748_pt1 | contig 10030 bp, 11 predicted proteins | sample TergutLab28metaG_3_FD_92763 | JGI IMG/M metagenome (GOLD analysis project Ga0123353, IMG submission 92763) | Labiotermes labralis P3 segment gut microbial communities from Petit-Saut dam, French Guiana - Lab288 P3 | ecosystem: Host-associated > Arthropoda: Insects > Digestive system > Gut ...
CGCAGAGCCAACATCATTCGCATCTTCAGAGAATTCGAGAAGCCCCATAATGATTAGAATAAATGCAGATGATCTATTAATTGAACCGCAAGGAATATGTTACGATTCGTGGAAAAGAACAAAGAATATGACAATATATATAAAGTGTACTCAAAGAGAGTATGTCATAAAGGCCACGAATGAGTTATACAGAATACTTGCAAAATACAGAAAGAAACCTGGAAATGATTGGGACATGATAGCGGATATCTTAGATACTCCTATATATCCTTCTCACAAAGTCAATCTGAGATCTATAGGATTCAGATTAATAGACTTCTTCTCAGTGCTGCCTAACTCCAGCATGAAAGAGGATTTAGAAAGAAAAGTAGTTAGGAACAGATAAAGAGGAAAAAATATGAGCGGAAATATAAGCCATAAATATATAGAAGCGGCTCAGTCCGCTTATGGGAATGAGAAAAACAGAAAGATAATTGGAGGAATGTAAGGTGTCAGGTTACAGAATTTTGTACGGCTTTGGCCAATTACCTCGTGCAGTTGGAGAAGGGCCGGATCAAATCCCAGCGGGATTAACTATGTCCAACATACTATCAAATCTGAAATACAGATTTGGCGGTGGAGTAGATCTATCTCACAATATAAACATCCAAGTCGCGCACGCATGGGACTTAGGACAAAGGGAAGCTACAATAACTACTCAAGGTATTAGAGAAGTTGAATGGAGTGCAAATGGAATGGTCATGCCCGAACATCTTAAGTGGCTAGAATATCTTTTCTGCACACCGTCGATAGAGATATTTAGAAATGGAGGTTATGTTCCCTCATTTGTATACATGGTCGGTCTGACTGAAACAGTCTTCACACTGGGTTCTTCACAATCAATCTCTAAGAACCAAACTACAGGAGTATACACTGTGTCAGGAACACCCGCGCTACCTTCTGGAAACCCTACCGGGTGGATTAGAACGACAGAGGCAGGGCAACCTATAAATCATAAACACTATTCACTTACACTACAAAAGTTCTTAAGTTTGATATATCGTGTGCAAGGAGGAGTAGAGGGGGTGACGGGAGGAACTGGTCTATTAAACAGAATACGAATATATTCATACAAACCTCTGAACGGCCCCAATCATCAAGTACTTGTTTCAGGTACCGCAGGAACCACAACTGCGAGATATAAATACCGTGGTTTATTTGATATGATTATTATCAAATATAACGAAGAAACAGGAATAAAGGGGCCGAATGAGATAACTCTACTACTAGGTTGTATATTCAATTCAACTACGTTGAATTATGAGAATGGCTCAGATGCTGCTATTAAATTCTCCCTGGGAGGGTATGCGATGGTAGATCCTTCTAAGGCGTTCACACTTTCTGACACGGACTATAATACAATCAAAGAGTGGGTCGCAGAAGATCTCGTCGGCGATGTGTTTACATTTGGATGTTTAAGTACCACAGAGGGAACCACAGATTATGAACCTGTTGCTGAAACAGATTCATCATCCATAGATATCAGCACAGGAGTCACCCGTATTGCTGATTGTGGTAAAGCGTGGTATGGAGCATATTCATTAGGAAATCTAGAGTATACGGTATCTACATCAACATACTCTGACGATCCGAACAAATATCTAGCAAAAGTGTACGGTATTTCTAAATTCACTCCGACAAGCGGCGTAAGTGGATTTACATTCCCAGGGAAGGTACCTTATCTGATACCAGAAGCGAAGATACATACACAAGACACGCTTTATCCTGCACCTGCGAGTAAGTTCTTAGACATAGATATGCAGAAGGTTGCAACATCGGATTTAAACAGAAATTATAACATCGGAGGGGATGCTATAATGGATGAACCGAGCCTGTCTCCTAGAAAAGTACAAATAGTAGTAATGTCTTCTACTTAAATACTTTTAGGTGAAATATATGATAAATCTTGAAGAAGGACAGAGCAGATTAGCCAACAGGCGAAAAGCTAAGAAAGTGTTTGATTTAGGTGAATACGACTGTGATTACGAAGGCGTAAGAGTCAATGTATTCGCTCCGACAGCAGGATCAATGGAGGGCATAAAAGTTTTCGGAGAGTCGAACAGACGCTCGATAGAAAACAGAGAAAATGCCAGCATGGATAAGGAAACTGTTAAAGAATACATCACGGCAGAATATGATCTTATCAAATCTTGCATAACAATAAGTGATGAGAGCGGAACTTTCACTCCCGAAAACATAGACATAGCAATGATTCCTCAAGATGCTTTAAACGATATACTTAAATGTATATTTGAGTTGGGTGATATCCCTTTGCCAGACTCCCCCAATGGGCAACGACCGACGCGAAACACAGGTCGGCACGAGCGGCAAAGGCGTGGATAGACTCTATAAAGAAAGGTAGCGATACTCCCGAGTACGCGGAGTATGAAGTAATGACCTACTGGATGTTACAGAACGGAAAGACATCAGAAGAATGGTATGAACTACCTATGTCAGATGTACGGCTGATGATGGTGTTCTACAGGGCCAACTTAAGTAGACAGTACTTGATGATGAAGAACGCAGTGATGGAAGGTATGAGTGGTGGCAAGAAAACCAAACCCATTTAAAGTCGGCTCATTCGAAGGGCAGAACGAATTTGGTATGCTAGAAATATCGCGCTTAGTGGAACAGTTAGTACTACTTAATAGAGAAGTAAAAGATTTGAAACAATTCAAAGGGCTTGTAGCTAATTTTAAGACTGCTAACACCAGCACCTCATCTCTCGCCGAATCAATAGACAGAGCAAGTAATCTGTGGCGCGTAATGGATAAAAATACAGCGAAATATACCAACGAACAAAGAAGAGTTGTAACTGGGATATTAAATATATTGGATAATATAAAAGGCATGTCAGGAGGAAAAGGGGGATCTATAACAGGTTATCTAAAAAGAACTGCTCCTAAAGCCATGAAGCAAAAAGGAGAAATGGAGGAAGAACTCGGCCCGCTATCACGAGCATTAACAATAATCGCCAACATCGTAAAGAGAGGAGAAGGATCTCCATCCAGAACAGGGGTGAGCATGAGTATGGCAGGAGGGGGCGCATTAGTCCCGTGGAATCTTTTCTCAGGTGGAGGTGATGGAGGCCAGGAAGATGGAGACAGTCTTCCAGGACAGATTACATTGTTGGGAATATGGGATATATTAAGTGCTGTATTTAAAGGTGTGAAATCTAAAGAATTCAAAATGATGTTTGCGGGGATAAGCATCATCACAGGGACGATAAAGGGTATATGGAAAACTTTAGTCAAAAGCTCCCCTGTATTGGGAGGAGTAATGGACATCTTAAATGAGATATTTAGTCTCATATTAATGCCCATAGGTAATGCTATTGGAGAAGGAATGTTAATTTTCTTACCAGACATAATAGATACTATGATCGAATGGCTTCAATTTTTTGAGAATGATACATATGGGATAAAAACATTCTTCACAGCGATGGGAGCTATATTGGGGCTACTACTATTAGCAGGTCTTAAAATATTCACATTCATTCTCAAATTCTGGCCAGTATTTTTATTATTAGGAGTATTATTAACAGCCATAGGTGTTACGCTTGGCATCATGTTAGTGGCGTTCTTAGCTCACTTTATATACAGTAAAATAAAAGATATGATGCTGTTCGGAGTAACTGTTGCGAACATGGTAGCCAACGTAATGCAACTTATCCCACTCTTACTAATAGTGGCAGCAATATTAATAATTATTGGATTGATATATATGTTCTGGGATCCGATAAAGGAATTCCTGCAAGGCGTATGGGAAAAAATTAAGTTAATATGGGACGTTATGAGTGCTCTAAGGACAATATTCTGGGAAGTTGTAGAGAGGGGATTCCGATGGCTAATAAATGACCTCCCAGGGATAATAATGAATGCGATTAGAGGGATCGGAGGTGGAATTGTAGATGCAGGAAAGAATGTTGTGAATACATTATTCGGCTGGACGGGGCTAAAGCTAGCCACAGGAGGTTATGTGCCCTCTGTAAGTGGTGGCCATCTTGCAATATTAGGAGAAGGTGGCGAAGGAGAATGGGTAATTCCTGAATCCAAGATGGGTCAATTCGTGAATGAAGCAACCGGAGCAGGAGGAGGATTACAAGTCAATGTATATGGAAATGTGTATGCTGACGATTTAATTCAAAGAATAGAAAGAGTTGTTGACAAAAAGAATCAGCAATCCAGATATAGGTGAGACACGTGCCAATTACCGATGAACAGAAAGAAACCTATTCAATGTGGTTAAGTGCCTATCCTCTCACGGGAACAGTTCCGTGGACCATCTCCGATGATTCATTTATGTTCTTAGGAGTTACCGAAGGCGGTTTCGATTTTAATATAAATTATGGTGGCACTATAAAGGGAATTTATGGCAAACATCCTCGTGATGCTATATACATGGATAGGACTGGAGGAGCAGTAGGGCAGATAAGCGCGACCCTCTTAAGATATCAACCTCAAAATCCAGACGACAGATCCACCCAAATAGCTAGAGATAGAGGATTACAAGTTGGTGGAGTTAGTCTGAACAATATATCTAATTATGCAATATTAGAAGAATTTGTTCGAATGAGAACTACAATACAGTTACGGAACAATGCCTATGTTTTGAGAATATATAGGGGTTTTGGAAACGCATTTTTCAAACAAAGCGGTGGTCAGTCAGACCCTAGAATACCGTCTGGTAATGCTAACAAAGGATATGTTCAATACCCCATTTATCTCACAAAGGCAGAGGGTAAATTTATAGCAGACAGGCCCAACGAAATAACAGTTACTATTTCGGCGACTATGAGGAATCCGTGGACAGGATTAGAAAATATAGAATATCTAGGAGATACCTCCACATGAGTGAATTAGACGGAGAGTACACAGTCACATTTGGGACATATGAGACCAATGGAACAGGCTCAACCCCTGCGTATCGCCCGTGGCAATTAAGACATTGTGACATTAGCATGTCAGTATATGGCGAAGAAGACATAATAGGCATCCCCGCTAGACCTGCGCGAATAACTAATGTATTTGATAAGACAGGACCTGTAAGAGAATTTAAAATAGAAGGAACTCGAATCGCTCAGGAAGAAGAATTTTCTAATTTTGATTTCCTACACACTCAGTTCAATGTTACCCCCACACAAGTAAGTAGTACAATTGTAAGAAATGAGACTAGAGTGGGGTTGGAATGGTTATTTTCAAATCTACAAGTTAGGTTGAGAGGATATGAACTTAGAATAAACTCTCCCGTTGCATACATAAATGCTGGTGGCAATCTACAAGGAGATAGTAGATTCCTCCAAGGTTCATTCAATGTGGGTCTTGCAGACTTGCAGATGAGGATAGGGGATGGATATAATACGATAGATTATACGTTAACTTTATTAGAGAGAACAACATATGGGTTAACAGAAGTATATCAACCGTGGTATAGGGATGTGATATAATGAGTATAAATAACCCCCAGCTATATATGCAAGGTGAAGATGGTGATTGGAGAGATATATCGGACATCCTAATATCATCTAATATCGGTTTTGGTAAGAATCAACCATTCATGTTTGTTTCTGTAAATATAATAAAACAACTATTCAATTCCAAAGAGTATTGGGCTAATAAAACATTAACAACTGCATCTTCTGATCCTACGGATGTTTCCTTTGGCAAAACGTTTTCTACAACAAAACCCGATATCATATCGGGCACAACACGCATTGCGATTGACACTTACGGTAAAACAAGAGACCTTGTAATTGCAAAGATAAATGATACAGGAGACAGCTTAATAGAACTACAAATAGCAAATGGAATGTATAAAACAAAATCACTACCATTATCCTCTATATTCTCCATGACCGCAACAGGCATATTAGATCCATATGGGATGCCTGTGTTCGTGATAGATTGGATGCCTAGTAATGTTCTGCCTTATTCTGTACAAGGAATGATTGGAGAAAGATATACTCAAAAGATAATTCCTGAGCCGTATTCTGATAGCACTCCCCTTTCTTCTCTTTATGTCGATTTAAAATATCAGGGGCCAGGACATTTACCCGAATTAGAGATGATTTATGGGACTACTTCGGATATATTCAGATTCATAGCGTTTGCGATAGGAGAGTATGACCCAACCAGCGTGGGTCCGTCAGCTGATATGCTCATAGATTATCCCCTGCATTATGTAAATGGTGTTCCTAAACCAGAATTAGCAGAATCATACTCTTTATCAGATATACAGGAATTCGCTAAGACGAAGCAAATATTACAATGGGATGGAGGAGAAATACAGACAAAGTTCAGACCAGAGATAAATTGTTGGGATGCTATAAATTATATTGCAGATGTGACTTTAAGAGTTCCATTCTTCTACGACAAAGCCTATTTAGTGAGTTATGAAAATGCTCCACTAGGTAACTTAAGTACAAACGGAACATACCTAAGTAATTTAATAATAGATTATGGGCTATTTCCCGACTATATTTATCCCAACTACACACTTAGCGGCTGGTCCCCTATGAACACAGGAGATATATTCTTTGTCGAGTCTGACAGGAGGTTCTATATTGTGCTCGATGGTACACAGTCTCCCCCTCTTTATACAGATGCTAATTTGGAGACAACATTAGGTATAGCGGTGAATGCAGACCAGGGAGAGAAGAATGTTATTCAGCAACAGACAGTCTCGGCAGAGAATTTTGAATGGACTTCATTTATCTCAGATTACCCTACAAGGAATGAGGGGGCTTCGATACAATCTCATTATCCTGATATGAGTGAATCGGGAATAGAAGGGAGTGATTTAACATTGGAGCTTTCTAAAGGAAGAAAATATCAAACTAAACTGTGCGCAATGCACAAGATAGTTGATAATTATCGTCCTAAAAACATGATTCGATACAATATATCTGAAGTAACATTGGATCCCAACATGCCTCCAATCTATACAACATATGGTTCTGCAACGGCATTCGATACTGCTTTAGCGAATGGCACATTACCTCTCGTAGATGGAAGAGTTATTGGAATAATAACAAAACACCCATCAGGTCTTCTTAAATCTGAAGAGTATCTTATATGGAATGCGGCTTCGAACTCGTGGCTGAATTATCCTCGGTCGTCGTTTAGAAGGGCTAAATACTCTCCCTATTCAAAGGTTAGGATAATAGAAGATAGACAGAATGCAATTACGTTGGATGAGGCTCCTTTAGCATATACTAATTTAATATATCCTTCTTGCGTAACTGAATTGACATGGGGATGGCCGGAGTTTCAGGATGCGGAAGGGCAACTTGATGTCGTTGATGGTATGGCATCAGGAGCGACACAGGAAGGAGATGGAGATATAAACATCTCGGATAAATGGTCTTCCAAACTATCTATAGGTAATCAACCTCTCTCACAGATAGATGAGGATTTTACAGACTTCAGTGGTATAGCTATTGTTAAGAATAGAACGGCTGAAGTGTATGAGATAAGGGGATATGGGCCTTCTCTCATAGATCCTAATGTTACAGGCTTACAGACACGTTTTACATCTACGGGGGCAATAGAAGCAGGCATAAATCCTATTACAAATATTGCGACAGTAAGATTGGATCAGGATGGAATTAACATTGCGCAAGGAGGAATTGTAATATCACAAGCAGGGATTCAAATGTTGATACCTGTTGGTCCCGACACAATTTATGATGAAAATTCAATTATATTCAGAACTTTTGGAAGGCTCAATGAAGCAAATATATTAAGAATAGGGGGTAGAGCTTATTCAAACAGCGCGGAAATATATATGCAAACTCGAGACGGTGTAATTTCCCCTGGAGGTAGCGGCACCAAACTATTTTTGGGTTCAGAAGATTATAATTTTAGTAAAAACACTATAAACTATGTATCTCTAGCTGGCGCGAGCTCGGGGATGGAATATCAAAACGTGGCTGGTAATTGGGGAGGGCACGAAGGATCCATATCAAACACAATTCAAATTACTGGAAATACATGGAGCGGGAGGCTTTATTGGGGAGGAGACCGTAGCTTCGTTAATACAAATAATTTATTTAGGCGATTCAGGGTGAGACTCACATTTCCTAATACTTCTGCGATATATAATTCGGGAGATGTCATAAAATGCACTGGAAGCGTATTATTCTCATCATTACGTTCAGCGGGATTTAACACAGATATCAGCCCCTATTCCGGTGTTTCGAATGATCCTTTCAGATGTAGATTTAGAATAGTATTCACAAATGGGTCAACATATGATATAGTTTCCCCCGTCAATCCTCCTTGGCAAAGTTCTGCGGGGTGGATTAATACTCCTATGTCCTTACCATCTGATATTATTGCCCCTGCTAATAATGTGCAAATATCTTATGTAGAAATTCTAACGGGAATGACGCTAGGTAATTGGACCAATCTATTGGGATCTGAAGAAGTTGCCTCGCGTGTAGATGTAAATATTACATTCACAACAATAAGTGGTGTGGATGCTAAAGGGTTAGGTCTGTCTAGTAAAGGATTATCTTTTGGGGTTGAGATTGAAAACGATGAAAATGAGGGGTTGTGGAGTTGGGGTGGCACACCGTTTTCATTCCCACAACAACAACCAGATTTTTATGAAAAATTCCCATCAGGGCTTCTTATCCAAGGCGGTGTAGACTCTGGAGTAGCAAACAGTAATCAAAGAGTCTCATTTCCTATTAGTTTTGTAGCTCCACCGGGCTCTGGATTGAATAGACCATATACTATACAACTCACTAAAAATACAGTTACTCAGAACACAAGCGCGGCTACAGTTAACATATGGAATGTAGATCTAACTGGGTTTAATTATCAGAGAGATGCGTCCAATACAGGAAATTGGCTTGCTATAGGAAGATGGTTCTAAACATTTATATACTACTTCGACATATCATACATTATGGTGGAGTTTGAGTATAGAGAACCAGGACATCCGTTAAGCGATTTCCTTATTACAGTCGAAGAACTTATGCAACTTAAGTTTGAAATTGCAAAAAGAAAAAGAGACCCTGCGATAAAAATCTTGAGATTTATAAAGAATAACCCTGAAGAGTGTTATTTCTCAAAAATAGCAGAGCATGTTAGATTAGATGAGGTCTCAAAGCCTACTGTGAGTAATATATTAGATATGTTCGTTGATTGCGGGGCTATTGACTTCAATTGGAAGGATATTGAAGGATTTATGACTATGTGTTATACTATGAGTGATGATATGGAATGGGTTCTGCGACTATGAAACAGCCAACTAAACACAATGGAAAACCAATCTCTCATGATTTTGAGATCGCATTGAATATACTGCAATGGCAAGATAAAGAGGATAGAACTTATTTTGGAAGACTTGTAGAAGAGTTTGATGGATTCATTTCAAAACTCAGCGTATCCAAATACATAGATAGATTATTTGATTATGGAATTATAGATGGTGATTGGGAGATGAAGAAAGACGGCAAATGGTACAGAGTGTTCTTTGTTGATGAGGATGCTTACGGGCTTATAAAGGGATTAGAAGCAGTTGCAGAGGAAGTAGATGAGTGAATATGAAGAGTTTATAATTCCACCCGAAGAGATGAGAGGGATCTATAACGGAGAATTAAAATATACAATAGGTATGGACTTCGAAGATTTTCAAGATACTATCAAAGGAATTATAGAAAGGAAACTTAATATAAAAACTAATGTGGGTGAAAAATGATGATTATGGTGATGATTGTATTGGGAGTCATTCTTCTATTAATAACTATTATCTGTATGTACATAGATTTAAAATACAATATTAGTTGGTTGCCAGCCATAGGAATAATTACAACAGGATGGGGTATTATTGCAATATTTATAGGATTGGGGATTTTCTAGACGCAACACGTTATTCAATCTTTTCTCATCACATGCTCAACAAAGAAGTATCAGCACACACACTATCTCTAGGAACACTGAATACTCCTACAAATCATACAACTACTAGCAAAGCGAGTACG
>Ga0123353_10019753_pt1 | contig 10028 bp, 8 predicted proteins | sample TergutLab28metaG_3_FD_92763 | JGI IMG/M metagenome (GOLD analysis project Ga0123353, IMG submission 92763) | Labiotermes labralis P3 segment gut microbial communities from Petit-Saut dam, French Guiana - Lab288 P3 | ecosystem: Host-associated > Arthropoda: Insects > Digestive system > Gut ...
ATTAGTGTCTGTCCATAAAGTCGGTCACTTTATGGACGACACTAGCATTTTCTCGCCTAAAGGCTACGAAAATGCCTTTTTTTCGGAAGTCTGTCTAAAATGCTCTGCATTTATAGACAGACATTAATTAGTGTCTCAAATTGTGGCATTACCGCTCAATGTGGGAAAATATTAGCGGCGGCAGCAGTCAATTACATTGCAACGGCTATTTTTTCTCTTACCAGCTCACCGATAATTTCTGACGGCGTTTTTTGCGTTCCTATAGAAACAGACATAAGATAGTCGGCGGAAAAATCATCCAGAGCTACCATTCGGGATACATGACGAGCTTTTGAAGGATCTACACGAGGCGGATTTTTTGTAACTTCTTCGTCAAGAGCCCACGCTTCTTCTTCGGTCATTCTAGGCATAATTCCTCTGGACAGTCATAACGATAATGGAAAAAAGCCCACCGTACATCTTCTTCGCTGATTTTATGCTTGAAAGCAGATTTATTATATTCAATTTTTTCAAACATACGTTTATTATGCTTAGCTTTACATAATCTGTCTACACAGACGGGGGCAGGCAGCGTGCCGGCAAAACTTTTCCATGAACAAAGAATAAGATGTTTTACCACGAACCTCTCGAACCTGCGATTCAATATTTTATCTTTAACCTAAGAAATCTTTGATAGCATTCGGAGATTTCTAGGGATTTAGGTTAAGATTGCGTAACACAGGTTCGTGTTGGTTCGAGTCGTTCGTGGTTAAAAATTTGGAACCCTGTTCATGGTAAAAAATTCCTAAAAAGTTTTGCCCGGTATCCCCTGCCTCGTGGTTAAATTCTTACTTATTGGACAGTTTCTTCATGAACTAACGATTCAATATCTTAATCTTTTACCTAAAAAATCTTTGATAGCATTCGGAGATTTCTAGGGATTTAGGTTAAGATTGCGTAACACAGGTTCGTGTTGGTTCGAGTCGTTCGTGGTAAATTTCTTCATTCCCTGTTCATGGTCAGAAAATTCCTAAAAAGTTTGCCCGGTATTCCCCCCCCGGCCTCATTGAAAAAGATCTCACAACTGCTATAATCAGTGGTATTGATGGAGATGAATAATGTTATATTTACTGGAAAGTGATGAAAACTCGGCAGTTAAAATGGAAAGCGCAGACGAGGCCCTGTACGAGGATATCCGTATACTCAGGGAAATGCTGGAAGACACAGTCCGTGACATAGAAGGGCCTAAAATTTCAGGCTTGATCGAAACATTGGGCCAGCTTTCTGTACGTTACCTTCGGGAAAAAGACATGAAAGCTCAGGCGGAGATGGAAGCCCTTTTGCACAATTTACCCGATGAAGATATGAACAAGGTAACCAGCGCCGTAGGTTATTATTCTGCCCTTTCCAATATAGTAGAGGATCATCATCACCTTCGCAGATGGCGAGAACATCAGCTTGAAGGGTCTTTCGCCCGTGAGGGCAGCTTGGAAGCGGGTATAACTTTTGCCAGAGAACACAGTTTTAACGATACGCAGTTGAAAGATTTCTTTCACACTTCCTACATCGCCCCGGTATTAACCGCTCACCCGACAGAGGTGCAGCGCCGCTCCATCCTCGAAATTCTAAAAGTCATTGCCGCTCTGCTCAACAAGCGTGACCGGCTTACCAAAACCAGAGAAGAAGCCGAAGAGATCGAAACCGGCCTGCGTACTCAGATTCTCACACTTTGGCAGACACGCATGTTGCGTTATTCGAAGCTGTCGGTATTGGACGAAGTAGACAATGTATTGTCTTTTTTCGACTCAACTTTTTTTGCGGCAGTGCCAAAACTTTACGCCTCCGTGGAACGTACCATCGGCAGCGAGATGGGCGAACTGCCCGCTTTCCTGCAAATAGCAAGCTGGATAGGCGGCGACCGGGACGGCAACCCGTTCGTGGATGCCGCTGTACTAACCGAGACGCTTCGCCGCCATGTCGAGTGCGCTTTCACTTTTTATATTACAGAGACACAGCAGCTGCGCCATGAGCTTTCGCTTACTGAACTGCCAGACGGGGCGCCGCCGGAATTGCAAAAACTGGCTGATGCGTCGCCTGACCATTCCGCTCATCGCAGGGATGAACCCTACCGGTTGGCGCTTGCCAGTGTGCAGGCACGGCTTGTAGCGACGTACGAAGATTTATTGGGCAGCAGGCCGTTGGTTGCCATGTCGTCCTATATATGCAGCGCAACGGCGTTGCCTTATACATCGTCCGGGGATTTTATAGCCGATCTCATGGTGATAAAACGTTCACTCCTTTGCCACAATTCAAAATTGCTGGCGCAGGGCAGACTTAGCGATTTACTGTGTGCTGTTCGTGTATTCGGCTGGACATTGTCACCTCTTGATATCCGCCAAAACTCCGATGTGCATGAACGTGTAATTGCTGACCTTTTGGAATTTGTTACCCCGGGCACGAACTACTTAAAACTGGATGAAGCTAAACGTATCGAAATCCTGCTGAAGGAACTTGCGACCTCCCGTCCGTTAGTTTCCCGTCATGTGAAATACAGCGAAGAGACAGCGAAGGAACTGGCTATTTTTGACTCGGCACGAACCGCTCACTTGCGCTACGGCACAAGTTGTATCCGTACTTCAATCATCTCCAAGACAGACGGGTTATCCGATATTTTGGAACTTGCAGTATTGCTCAAAGAAGCGGGTATCCTGCGCTTGGAAGAATCTGTACTGGATGTCAATATCGTGCCTCTTTTTGAAACGATCAAAGATTTACGGGCTGCTTCAGGTATAATGGACTCACTTCTTTCTCTGCCTTTTTACCGCAAACTGCTTGCCAACCGTGGAGATGTGCAGGAAGTAATGGTCGGCTACTCCGACAGCAACAAAGACGGCGGTTATCTCACTTCCCGCTGGGAACTCTACCGTGCCGAGGTAGAGCTTGTGAAAGTGTTCGCCAAACACGGCGTTAAAATCAGATTATTTCACGGGCGGGGCGGATCAGTTGGGCGAGGCGGCGGGCCGAGTTATCAGGCCATTCTTGCGCAGCCCGAGGGCGCAGTGCAGGGACAAATACGCCTCACCGAACAAGGTGAAGTGATCTCCGCAAAATACGGCAATGAAGAAGTTGGCAGGCGTAATCTTGAAGTTATTGTGGCAGCTACACTGGCCGCCACAGCGGAGCCTTCGCAGGCCGAGCCGCCGGACGTTCATTTTATGGAAGCTTTTGGCGAGCTCTCCGATTCTGCTTTTTCGGCCTATCGCAGTCTTGTATACGAAACCAAGGGGTTCGAGGATTATTTCTGGCAATCCACCATAATTTCCGAAATTGCTTCGCTCAATATCGGCTCACGTCCTGTCTCCCGCACCAAAGGCCACAGTATCGAAAACTTGCGTGCTATTCCTTGGGTATTTTCATGGTCGCAGTGCAGGGTAATGCTGCCGGGCTGGTACGGTTTCGGCACAGCGGTGGAAACGTATCTGAATAAACACGGGCAGGATCAGGGCATAAAACTGTTTCAATCAATGTTTCAGAAATGGTCGGTATTTTCCACGCTGCTTTGTAATATGGACATGGTTCTGGCAAAGACCGATATGAATATCGCCGCCCGCTATGCCGCTCTTGTGGAGGACGAAGCGCTGCGCAACTCAATATTTCCACGCATTGTTTCAGAATATGAACGCTCGAAAAAATATCTGCTGGCTATCTCAGGGCAGCAGGAACTGCTCGATCGTAACACAGTACTGCGCCGGGTTATCGTTAACCGCCTACCTTATCTTGATCCGCTTAACCGTGTGCAGGTAGAGATGCTGCGCCGCCACCGTGAACAGATTCGTAAAGGATGTCCAGAGGAGGCGTGCGAACATATCCGCAGGGGAGTGCATATTTCCATCAATGGAATTGCGGCAGTGCTTCGCAACAGCGGTTAAATTTCTGTACGTTTACCCGTTGCGGCAAAGGCCATTTTCCATTTGAAAAATACCCCATAAAACATTACACTTATTAATAGGAGTATTTATGAGATTTAAATATATTCTGTATTGTTGTGTTGTTTTGGTATTTATAATTGGCTGCGCTAAACCGCCGATTGCGGAAATGGACAGCGCCAGAGAAGCTGTTTTCAGGGCGGAAAATGACGCTAATGCTGCTGCATTCGGCGGTACTTCCCTTGCCCGTGCAAGAGATGCGTTAAGGCTTATGCAGGCGGCGGCGGATTCCAAGCAATATGACGCTGCCAAAGCCCATGCGGCGGAAGCGATAGTGGCCGCTGAAAGGGCTATTGCTGATGGTATGGCAGGAGCTGTCAGGGCAAGGGAAGAATCAGCTTCCATTCTGGCAGGGCTCAGGCCGGAAATTGATGAAACAGGCAGAAATGTTGCCGGAGCTCGTTATTCAGAACTTGACCTTGACTATGACGCTTTGGACAGGGAAATAAGCAACGCTTACACTTCGGCGGACTTTGCTGAAGCGGATCATGCCGATGGCAGGTATCAGGAAGCGCTTGACAGAGCCAGAGGTGTGCGGGCGGATCTTTTCGGTATTAATGAAAGAGTTGCGGGCGCAGTAACCAGAAGAAAATAAATGAGCAAAACAAAAAATAGAAGCAGAAAAGCGGAAATCAGGCAGCACATTGTATCGGCGCTTGTTGAAAATACCGCAGGGACATTAAGCAGAGTATCAGGGCTTTTCAGCCGCCGTGGTTTTAATATTGACAGCCTTACTGTCGGCGAGACGGAAGACGCTTCGGTTTCCAGAATGACAATTGCGGTAACCGGGGATGAACGTATACTTGAACAGATTATCAAACAATTGGAAAAACTGATTTGTGTAATCGCTGTCCGGGAACTGGATAATATTTCCTGTCTGCGAAGAGAGATCATGCTGGTTAAAATAGGAGCGGATGAAAAAAACCGTCCCGCTGTTCTTGAGATTGCCGGTATTTTTCGCGCTCGGGTTGTGGATGTATCGCAGTCTACCATCACAGTTGAAGCTACAGGTAATGTTGAAAAACTTGACGGCCTGTTATTGTTATTACGCCCTTACGGTATACTTGAGCTTGCCCGTACAGGCCTTGTTGCGCTTGAACGTGGCAGCCGAGTGCTTTCTGTCACCGGGACTTCTTCTTAAGAACTTTTCATTTTATAAGTTTAATATTTCTTCTAATGTTGGAGGTTCTGCGCCGTTGCGGGTGCAGACTATGGCAGCGGCTTTGTTGGCAAAAACAAGGGAATCATACAGATCCTTTTCACACAAATTCGCTATTTTCTCAGGAGACATTTTATCCCTCTGTTTTAGCCAGGCAAGAAGCGCTCCGTGAAATGTATCTCCCGCCCCCACTGTATCAGCAAGTTTGGGAATAAAAAAACCCGGAACATTTACCTTTGTAATGTTTCCGTCATCACGGCGCAGTAAAGCAATCGCCCCTTGCGGGCCAAGGGTGATTATCGCAAGACGTGTTCCCATTGCGATTATTTTTTCAAGAGCTTCCTGCGGCTCCGGATTGGGGTGAATATAGTCAAAATCTTCCAGAGATATTTTTACAATGGTAGAAACTGCGGCCCATTTTTCAAACCTTTTTATATAGGCATCCCTATCTTTAATCAAAAACGGGCGGATATTTGGATCAAAAGCGATTACTTTTTGTTTTGCCGCTTCTTTAATGATTAGGCTTTCTATTGTGCTTGCGATGGGTTCCATCGCCATTGATATTGAACCAAATACTATACATGTAGTGTCAGCCGGTAATTCAGGCGGCAGTTCTTCCGGTGAAAATAAGCGGTCTACCGTACCTTCATCATAAAAAGCATATTGAGGTTCGCTGCCTTTTTCTACTTTTATGAATGCCAGAATGGTATTTTGTCCGCTGCGTATTAACAGGTTATCTTTTACATTATTTTCAATGAGCCTTTTTACCTGCATTTCTCCGAAAAAACTTGTTGAAAGACGTCCCATAAATGAAACGGGTACGCCAAGTCTGCTTATGGCAATGGATGTATTGTATGCGCATCCTCCGGGTAATGGCAAAAAAACCTCTCCAAAACCTGAAACAGGAGAAAGAATCATATCAATTACGGCTTCGCCGGCGCATAATATCATTTCTTATTCTTGCACAATTATTTGTTTTTTTCTATAAAGAAATATGACATTAATCAGGAGTAAATCATGCAGAATGATAAATATATAGAAATACTCGATACCACTTTACGTGACGGCGCTCAGGGAGAGGGAATAACATTCTCCCTTCATGATAAACTCGCTGTAATGGAAACGCTGGATGAACTTGGCGTTGCGTGGATAGAAGCGGGTAATCCGGGAAGCAATCCAAAAGACCTTGAATTTTTCCGTCTTGCCTCTTCCCTAAAACTAATAAACGCAAAACTTTGCGCTTTTGGTTCAACGAGAAAAAAAGGCTTAAAGGCATCCGGCGACAGCCAGCTTCTTTCCCTGCTTGATTCCGGTACAGAAGGGATAACAATTTTTGGGAAAAGCTGGGATTTGCATGTAAACGAAGTGCTTAAAGCAGAGCCGGAAGAAAATCTTGCCATGATTGCCGATACGGTTGCTTTTCTTAAAACAGAAGGCCGTACAGTGATTTACGATGCCGAACATTTTTTTGACGGCTGGAATTCGAATCGTGAATATGCTCTTTCAACCGTAAAAACCGCCCTTGAAGCCGGCGCTGATTGTATTGTGTTATGCGATACAAACGGCGGTAATTTTCCTGATGCCGTTGCTGCGGCAGTTCGGGATGTAATAAAAATAATGCCTGATACATGTATCGGTATACATGCGCATAACGATTCGGGGCTTGCTCTTGCGAATTCCATTGCTGCGATACAGGCCGGCTGTACTCATGCGCAGGGAACGCTTGCCGGTTTTGGAGAACGCTGCGGCAATACGGCCCTAGCGGCTCTTATTCCGTCTCTGGAACTAAAGCTTGGCCTTCGCTGTCTGCCGGAAGGAAACCTTGTCCGTATCGGAGAACTGACACGGCGGGTCGCCGAAATTGCCAATGTCAGTATCAGCGATGATATGCCGTATATTGGAGCCCATGCGTTTTCACACAAGGCGGGAATGCATGTTGACGGCATATTAAAAACCAGCCGTTCTTTTGAGCATATAGACCCTGCCGCTGTGGGGAACGAACGCCATTTGCTGATGAGCGAAGTTGGCGGCCGTTCCGCTATTGCCGAGCGTGTGAAAAAGATTGATCCTTCCGTTAACAAGGATCACCCCGTTGTTATTTCGTTAGCTGAAAAATTGAAAAAACTTGAAGCGGAAGGATGGGCGTATGAAGGAGCGGACGCAAGTTTTGAAATATTAATAAGGCGTGAACTTGGGTGTTATAAACCGCTTTTCAAAATTGAAGCCTACCGTGTCTTAAGCGAACACCCGGCAAGTGAAAATATTGCCTGTTCTCATGCATGGGTAAAAATTTTAGTCGATGACAAGTACGAGATTGCCGCCGCTGAAGGGGTCGGCCCTGTAGGCGCTCTTGACAGCGCTCTTAGGCGGGCTCTTTCCCGTTTTTTTCCAGCTCTTGAAAAAGTAAGGCTGGAAGATTACAAGGTAAGGGTAATTGACGGCAATGAAGCCACCTCCGCGCGGGTACGGGTTTTGATTGAATCTACAGACGGCCATCGAATTTGGAATACGGTGGGAGTTTCAGCTGACATTATTGATGCAAGCCGCGCCGCCCTTGTGGATTCAATTGAATTTATGTTAATGAGGAAGCAGGAATAAGGAAACAGGCTGGATGAAATATACAGGCGCAAGAATACTTGTCGAATCCCTTATCCAAAACGGTGTAGATACAATTTTTGGATACCCTGGCGGAGCGGTCTTAAATATATACGATGAACTTTACAAATATAAAGATCGTATCCGCCATATTCTTGTAAGCCATGAACAACATGCAGCGCACGCTGCGGACGGATACGCCCGTTCAAGCGGTAAGGCAGGAGTTTGCCTTGCCACATCAGGCCCCGGCGCTACAAATCTTGTAACAGGTATCGCTACTGCTTTTGCCGATTCAATTCCCATAGTAGCGATTACAGGTAATGTCAGCATTCCGCTTCTTGGAAAAGACAGTTTTCAGGAAGTAGACATTGCGGGGATTACGATGCCTATTGTAAAACACAGCTGGATTGTGGAAGATGTCAGCGATTTGGCTCAAATTGTCTATGAAGCGTTTATAGTCGCTCTTTCGGGCAGGCCGGGGCCGGTTCTTATCGACATTCCAAAGGATATTAGCAGTGCGTTATGTGAATATGATGATTCTGTTGTCTCAAAAAAAATGGCGCTGTCGCTGTGGAATGACAGCCTGTCCGAAAAAGACAGGGCATGGCGTTTTTTTGAAAAGACAAAGCGCCAAATGTTCAGCGAAGCTGATATTGAAACAGTGGCGGCTCTCATTAAAAATTCCAAACGCCCTATGCTTTACGCTGGAGGCGGTGTAATTCAATCGGGAACACAAACGGAAGTCAGGAAATTGGCGGAGCTTCTTGGCGCTCCTGTGGCTTTGTCGTTAATGGGTATGGGCGCTTTTCCTTCAGAGCATCCGCTTTGTACAGGGCTGATTGGAATGCATGGCACAATGACTTCCGGCAAGGCAGTACAAAAAACAGACCTGTTAATCGCTATTGGAGCCCGTTTTTCAGATCGTGTAACAGGCAGTATTAAAAATTTTGCCTTTAATGCCAAAGTTATTCACATTGATATTGATCCTGCGGAAATAAACAAAAATATAAATGCCGCTCTTTCCATTGTTGGAGATTTGAAACAGGTATTAAACAGGCTTGTTAGCAAAATCCCTGAAAACTTTACAAATGAATGGAATGATGAAATAAATAAGTGGAAAGCGGAAAAACCAAAAAGGACTTTTAACAAAAATTCTTTTAACCCGTGTTTTATAATACGGGAAACAGCGAAAGTTCTTGGAAAAAAGGCAATAGTTGTAACCGATGTCGGCCAGCATCAAATTTGGACTGCTCAGTTTTATCCGTTTGAAAACGAGCGGAGTTTTATTAGTTCGGGCGGAATGGGGACAATGGGTTTTGGCATGGGTGCGGCAGCAGGGGCTAAAATCGCGAATCCCGGGACTCCTGTTGTGCTTTTCACTGGAGACGGCTGTTTCCGCATGGATTGCGCGGAAATGGCAACACTGGTAAGGTACGGGCTTCCTGTATTGATTGTCATTTTCAACAACCGTACGCTGGGAATGCTGCGCCAATGGCAAAATCTTTTTTATGAATCTAATTATTCCCAAACTGACCTTGACGACCGTGGCCCGGATTTTATCAAACTCGCCGATGCTTACGGCGTACATGGTTTTCGCGTAACAGACGAAATGTCTTTTTTGAAAGCACTTGAAAAAGGAATGGACATTCTTGCTTCCGGTAAACCTGTTTTAATAGAGGCAATCATTGATAAGGACGAAAAGGTTTTCCCAATGGCCATTCAGCGAAAAGTTTAACCACAGAGCACACAGAGTTCATAAGCCTTGTCTATGTTTAATTTTTTTTCTTTTTAACCACGAACCATCACGAACTTTTAATCCGAATTCTTTTCTTTAAGCCTTAGAAATCCTTGATATCTCGGGGATTTTTAAGCGAATTAAAACTAAGACCACAAACAACGAGTTCGAGTCGTTTGTGGTAAAATAAACATTTAGATGTCACAGAGTACTGTTGTATTGCTAGATCACGGCACTCCATCTTGCGTAATGGTGTTGTCTATATAGTAGCCTCCTAGGAGGGTCGTACCAAAGGTGTTAAAATTGTTGGCTTTACCATCAGCGCCTCCGTAAGTAGCTGTAGCTGTAACATGTAAAGGATATACAAACAATGATGCGCCATAAGAAATAGCAGTGTTTTTTAACTCAACTCCATTTTTGTTACCTGTCGCATTACTACCATAAACCGTACCGCCAATAATACTGAAGTCAGAACCAACAGAAACAAATACCCCACCGCCGCGGTCAGCAGTATTACCGTATACCGAAGCATTATCTTGCATTGTAAAAGTACCCCTCCCCCAAACCAATACTC
>Ga0123353_10019754_pt1 | contig 10028 bp, 10 predicted proteins | sample TergutLab28metaG_3_FD_92763 | JGI IMG/M metagenome (GOLD analysis project Ga0123353, IMG submission 92763) | Labiotermes labralis P3 segment gut microbial communities from Petit-Saut dam, French Guiana - Lab288 P3 | ecosystem: Host-associated > Arthropoda: Insects > Digestive system > Gut ...
CCACCGAACTGAAGATGGAAAGAATTATTATAGTAAGTAACGCTAGTTTACGCATGTCATCTCGATCCCTATGTTTCACTTTCCACTTTCCATTTTCCATTTTCCACTCACTCTACACTCTACACTCTACACTCTACACTCTACACTCTACACTCTACACTTTCCACTTTCCACTTTCCACTCACTTGACGCGGCGGTAGATCGCCGGGGCTACCTGCTCAAAATCTCCGAGAATGCCGCTGAGCGTCTCGCTGAGCCCAATGAACAGCCATCCGCCAACTTCGAGCGCGTTGTGAAACCTCTTCGCGAGCGCCTCTTTCGTCGGCGTGTCGAAATAGATCATCACGTTCCTGCAAAAAATGATATGGAACTTCTTTTTAAACCGCGAGAACTCGCCCATCAGGTTAAACTGCGTGAATACGACCTCTTTTGCAAGGATATCTTTGACCTTATAATCCTCGTCGCCGATCTTGGTGAAGTACTTGTCCCTCCACGCGGTGGGCAGATGGTCAAAGTGCTCCAGCGGATAGACCCCGTGCTTGGCCATATCAAGGACTTTGAGCGAGATGTCCGTCGCCAGAACCGTCGTATCCCATTCCCGCTTTTTCAGCCCGAACCACTCGTGGAGCACCATCGCCGTGGTGTACGCTTCCTCCCCGGAAGCGCAGCCGGCGCTCCAAATCCTTAGGTCGCGGTCGCGTATTACCGAGGTCCAGTAGGGAAGCGCGACTTCCTCCATAAACTTGTAATGGGTCTCCTCGCGCATGAAATAAGTGTAATTGGTCGTGAGTTTCGTCATCAGCGTGTTGATCTTGGCGCCGCTTTTATCCCTAAAGACGTCTTCCACGTAATCGTGGAAGCTGTCAAACCCCTCCTGGGAGATGTAATTGGACAATCGTCCTTCGATGAGCGTCCTTTTCTTTTCGAGGTTTACGCCAAAATTCGTCTTGATATAGTCACGGAGCCGGAAAAAATCCTGGTCTTCAATATGCATAAAATCCTCCGGAGGTACGTACTACGTACTACGCGCCGACAGCGTTCTCAACATCGACCTCAAAGACAGTGTAAACGTCAATGAGCTGCTTGACCTCTCCGGCGGACACGCCGACCGCCTTGATGAAATGGCTCTTTATCGAACTGCCCGTGGTCTTCGGGGGATCCTGGATGTTTTCGTCGTCGATGTTCGAGACGTCCTGCACGCCGTCTACGAGTATGCCCACGCTCATCTCGTCCATGCTCAGCACGATGATACAGGTTTTGTCCGTGTATATTATCTCGCCCTGCCCGAAGCGCATCCCCATGTCTATCACGGGCACGACCGTGCCGCGCAGGTTGATGATGCCCTTAACATAAGCGTGCGTATGCGGAACCAGCGTTATTTCCTGTACGCTGATGATTTCCACGACATAACTGATCTCTATGCCGTAGCCAACGTCGCCGACGAGAAATGTGAGGTATTTCCCGCGCATCACATCTTCGATCGCCAGTTCGATATCTACCATATCTTGCATTTGATTCACCATCCTAAAATAATCATTACATCATCAAGTCCAGCAGAAGCCCTCTGATATCATCGATCCTGTGCAGTATCTCGATACTATCCGCCTGCTCCTTCATGAACTCCTTCCCGAGCTCGTCGAGCTTCTCATCAACGATCCTCACCGTCGCGATGTAACGGTGCTTGCCCCGGGAGGCGTATGCGTCTTCTCTTGAAAAAGTATAGCCGTTACTTACGATTTCGTCAAGAAAATCTCTAATAAGCCTGCGATATTTTTCAAACTCCTTGACGTCCACCCTGTCCGCGAGGCGCTTTCCCTGCTCGTCTATCGCGGTTTTCATCTCGACCAGGCGCGCCTCGTGAGCCTCTCTGCTCAAGTCGGTGAGCGTCCTGCGAAAAACGGGCGCCTCGCTCTCGCGGACGCCGCGTGTATCGGATCCGCGCGCGGCGATGTGGCTTGAATCCGTTCGTTTTATGTTGGATACCTTCATGCTCATAGCTGCACCTCCGGTGCATAAACGTAAAATGTAAAGTGTAAAATAGGGATCGTTATAATTCAAAGCCGGGCAGGGCGGCGCGCCGAGGCGTCGCGCCCTACACTCTACGTTCTACACTCTGCATTTTCTTACGTCTTCCTGTCAAACAGTTCCGAGTTGTTCGGTACGTTCAGCGCATACGCGCCCAGGCTCTTTCTGCTGAGGCTCAGCTTTCCGATCCTTTTGATATAATCTTCCGCCATCTCTTTTGCCGCGGCCGTGTTCTTTTCGTTTTGCTCCGCGCACTCCGAAATGACTTCCCTGAGCCGCTCCGCCGCGATTTCCACCGCGTCGATTTTCGAGCCGCCCCCGGCGCCGGAAAAAGATATGTAAGATTGCATCAGGCCGCTGGCTTCCTGATGCAATCCGTTGATTTCTTCAATGAGTATTTGCCTTCGGTCCAGAGATTCGTCAAACGCCTCTATGTCGTCCGCCGAAAGCAACTCCGCCTGTTTTCCTGTCAGCCCGCGTATCCGCTCAAATATCTCAAGTTCCTCTCCGAGCAGCTCAAGCAGCCGGGCTTCGTCGTCGCGGGAAAATCTACTCACGCTTGTACCTCTTGCAAATACATCGACCCTTTGGTCGTCGAACTGATTTCCTTCCAGGCCTCCCTGAGGCTGTCGATCATTTCGATCACAGGCTCGAGAGGCTCCTTGTCTTTGCGGATATTCGCTTCTTCGATATTCCTGAGTATAAAGTCGTATATTGCCAGCAACTCTTCCGATATTTGATAATTCATGTCCAGGCAGTTGATGAGTTCGGTGACTATCTCCTGCGCTTTGATAAGGTTCTTGTGGGAACTCTGCAGGTCTTTCTTGTCGATCCCACGCCTGCCAAGGACAATATTCTTTTTCAGCGCGTCGTATAGCATGATGATAAGGTCCACAGAACTTGCAGTCATTACGTCTTGTTTGCGATATGCGTCCTGCGGGCGCGTATTGATCATTACCATTTGCTGCACTAAAATCACTCCTCAACTATGAGTCCGGCCTGCCGGATAAGTTATTTTTGCATTCCGCCCAGCATAGCTGAGAACCAGTCGCCTTGAGATTGTATCTTCGAGAGCGCCGTTTCCATGGCGGCAAACTGCCTGTAAAGCCTGTCTTCTTCCGCGAACATTCTATCCTGCATCTTTGTCATCTGCTCGTTGGCCCTTCTTATCGAGTCTTCCAGGCTTTTGAGCGTTCTGGGCTGGATCCTGGACGTGAACGAGCTCATGTGATCGTTCATACGCCAAAGCAAACCGTTGTTGCCCTGGGTGGTGGCGAAGATATCCGCAACTTTGTCGGGGTCTTCTTCCAGCGCCGCCTTGAGCTTGTCTTCGTCGAGGACAATCTGTCCGCCGGTCCCGGAGTCGTACTTGCCTGTCGTAATGCCGATCGCCTGCGGCGTCAGCCCGACTGCGTCTATCGCTACGAACAGCTCCCTGCGTAAGCTGGTCGCAAGGTTTTGCAGGCCCGAGTCGTTTCTGAGGATGCCTTTTCTCGCGATCGCTTCCCATTCCTCGACCTGCTTGTCCGACATGGTGGCCTTTTCCTCGTTGGTCAGCGGCCCGTAGGACGCCTCGGTAGGCGATTTCCGCTCCCTGACAAGGCTTTCGATCCTCTTGATTATGCTGTTGTAAGCGTCGATGAAGTTCTTGATCTTAGCGAGGGCTTCCGCCGTGTCGCGGCGCAGCGTCACGTTGATCGGGTCGTCGCTTGCCTGCGTGGTGTTGTTGACGGTGATGACCGCGTCGCCGAGAGTAAAGACGTTCGAATCGCTGTAGATCGTGTCCGTAATGCCGTTTATCGTCACTCGCATCTCTGCCCTTGTGCCTGCTACGGATGTAAAGTTATTGTTGCCGGGCACGGTTTCTGTAAAGCCGAACGCGGTAAGCGCCTGCCCGCTTGCCGTGAAAGCGGCGCCTCCGACTGTGCCGGACTCAAAGGCGAACCTGTCCGCGCGGCTGTCGTAGCTCATCTTTATGTCTTTGCCCGCTTCCGCAAGCTTTGCGTTGACTTCGGAAATCATCGAGCTGATGGTCATGTCGGACCTCAGCGTTATATTCTCTCCGGCGACATTTATCTGCGCTTCCCCGAAAAAGTTCAGCCTCGCGCCGTCGTAGCTGACCGCGAGCGGGTCGGTGGAACCCTCGAGCCTCGTGACTTCCACGGTCGTCGCATTATTGGCGCTGTCAAGCGCGTCGACTGTGGCTGTCTGGTAGAGCGAAATCGCCTTGCCGCCGGCTTCTATCTTGCCGCCTACATTCGTGATCTCGACTTCCTCGCCGTCGATCTCAAGGGTAGCCAGGCCGTCGGAATCGAAGGTCAGATCCCCTGAGTCTATCTCGTTGTTGTCGCTGTCGAATACATTAAAGCTTACTACGCCGCTGTCCTTGTCCTTGGTAAGGGTGACCTTATAGTCGCCATAACTGAAAGAACCCGTCGCGTTGCCCCAAGCGCTCGGAGCAATATTCTCCACGTCTTCTTTGGTAACTGTATAGTCCCCGGCTTTTGCGTAATAGTCGCCGAAAGTGATAGCTCCTTTTGCGAGCGAAAGGCTGTCCAGCTTCGCGGACATCGAAAAGCCCTGGCCGGTACTTGACGCCCTGTTCGCGGACGTCATGTTCGCGCCCCTGGCGAGACTGACTATCTGGTCGATCCTGAAAGTGCCCGGAGTCGCGCCTGTCAGCCCTCTGACAGAAACAGCCCCGGCATTTTTTCCGGTAACGTCCGCGACGGTCCCGTTGTACATGCTTCTGTTGAGCATGCCGTTTAAGCCGCCCGTAGTCAGAAACGTGTTTCTGAAACTTTGGATCTGGTCTCTGACGCTTGTCTGCGTCGCCTGTCTCCACTCGAGGATCGTTCTCGCGCGCATACGCGAATCGATCTTCATTTGATGAAGCCTCAGGGTCTGCTGGATAATGAAATCAGTATCCATACCTGAAGCCATGCCCATCATCCTCACCGGCGAAGACCTAAAAAGAGGATTAACCATAATATTCACACCTCAAATCCTTTTGATCAACTTTATTTTCGGTCATCCTTAACCTACAGAGTATTACCTCTATTGATTATATCGTATGATATGAGTAAAATCTTTACATCTTTTTTCTAAATTTCTTTAAAACTTTGTTGAGCGCTTCCAGGTCCGTCGAGGCGTTGCTGCTCCAGGACTCAAACTCATATTCGATTTCGGCTTTCAAGCCTAGCTGAGGCCCCGCGTTTTTTCTTATGCGGTCTACGATCCTGCGCACTATGTCTTCCGCGTTTTTCTTGCGCAGTTCGACAAACAGAAGCGCAAAAACGCCGTCGCCCCCGTAAGCGGAATAATCGGTCTCACGCAACGAGCCTGTTATCGTCTTTGCGGCGCTTCGCAGGTATTGCTCATAACCCGCGGCTTTCAGGCTGCCGGGTTTTATAGAAACCGCCGCGAACGTCATCGCGCACCCGAAGCGCTTTTGCCTGTATATCTCGCGCGCCGCGGCTTTGTGCATGCCCGAGAGGCTCAGCATATTGTATTCCGGGTAGAGCCCGGTGTAGTACTCCTCCCAGCGTTTGGCGATATCGCGTTTCCATTTGTTCTCAAACCGCTCGTCAAACGTGCGCGTCAGCTCCCTGACGCTCATATATCCGAGAAAGACCTTCCACGCGCCGTTTTCGTTTATGACCAGTTTCTCGATGTCGCCCGCGTGCGACTCGTCGTCTGAAACGCTTTCCTCGGTGACCGCCACGCGGAACCTGCGCGCATAGAGGATTTTTTCATCGCCCCAGTTCATAGTCGCGACGGGAAGCCCGCCTGTGACTTTGAACTCGCGCATCGGGTAGAGCCGCGCCACGGATTTGCGCCACTCTATGAAGCTTTCCCGGGTAATATGGCGTTTGTCGTAGCTGCTCAGGTAATTATAAGCGCCGGAGTAGTCGTACGCGCTTATCGCTTTGAAGTAACCGTTTAGGACCGTATACGCTTCTTTTTCAGATTCAGCCGCGGATTTGCGCGCTTCGGCGCTTTGCGTGCGGTTATCGGTACCGCCGTACCGCCTTACGGGCCGGGTGTACGACTGCCGCTCGCGGTACGCGGCCTCCCTCTTGAGCTTGTCACGCAGGACAGTATATGCGACGTTTATTTTTTTCATCATTTCCTCGGACTCGGGATCGTCGCTTATGTCCGGGTGATGTATACGGCAAAGCCGCTTGTAGGAAGATGTGACGTCGGCAATGCCGGCGCCATAGCTGACCCCCAAAACCTTATAATGCTCAAGCAGGCTGCTCATGCTCGCTCCTCCGCGCTAATCGTGTATCCAGTATCTGACGCTGTTCGCGAGAGCGTTCGCGCTGTATATGCCGGAGATGTGCCTATAGTTCGTGACCGTGCTGCCCGCCTGCGAGATTGTTACCCCGCGGATCGGGTCAAATCCGCCGTCCCTGGAGGGGCATATGATCTGGACATGCCCGAGTTTTCCGGCGGACGTGATGGCGGGTTTGCCCTCATTTGCGTGCATCTGCGCCGTTTCCGCGTCCACCTCGCGCCAGCCGTAACCGGCGCCGTGTTTCTGCAGCCATTCGCACGTCGCGATCGCGCCCATCGATTTCGCGCCCCGGATGTCCGGATAGTAGCGGGCCTCTCCGGTCGCCGGATCGGTATAGTGCGGTATCTCCGCCCCCATTGCGCTCGTTACGTCCCAAACGAAGATATTGCAGTATGTGTTCCCGTCGCGGAAAGGCCTGTAACGCTCCGCGGTCTCAACTGAAAACTGGTCGATCACCGCGCGGTAGAGTGCGGGGCTCCTGTCCTCTTCGCTGCTGACAATAGCCGGCGACGTCGGCCTCCAGAACTCGAGCGGCAAAACAACCTGACCGGTCCCCCACCCTTCTGGGGTCCTCCAGTTGAATATATGCCTGTCGACAGAGTCGAGAATATACGGATCATAACCGGACAGCATCACGTTGCTGCGCAGCGTGTCTTTGTCTCCCTGCACCTGCATGAGCATCGACGCCATCATCTGCATGAGCATCGAGAATTCGCCTTCCTGGCTGGTCTGCATCATCATCATGAGCATGAATAGCGCAACCTGCGCGTCGTCGATCTGCCCCGACGACGCCGCGTTGATTATCGCCTGCTCGATGCCGTTGTCATGCATCTGCAAGTAGCTGACGGGCATCCCCGACATCCCGGAGATCCCTGATAACCCGCCGCCCGCGGTGACGGCTGCGCGCGTCGAGTTGTCCCTTATAGCGTCGGCTAGAGCCGCGGAAAAACTGTCGCCGCCGGGCTGCGTTTCCCCGGCGCCAGGCGCTGTGCTTTGTGCCGGCGGATCTATACGCTCTGTATAATCAATAGGGTTTGATCCGGTGATCGCGCTAATGCCGCTCATCTGTTTACTCCCCTGTGAGATTTAAATCCGGAACCCGAATCCCGAATCACGCCGTTTCAACAGTATCTCATAAGCTTTCATGGATTTCAATAATAATTTTACGAATATGTAGAAAAATGTGAAAAAAGTGTAGAATTTCCGCCTCGGTTCACGCTCACGTCAGACATTGCAAATCGCATTCCATACGCGTTGTTACTGCCGCAGGATAGGCGCTGGTCGTCCTCATTTATTTGTCCCAGCCACGTTTGACTTTTTCGCCATAACTGCGGTCGACCTCGCTCACGAAAACCAGGACTTTTGCAACGGCTTCATACATTTCAGGCGAAATTTCGTCGCCGACGCTGATCCTCGAAAGCATCGACGAAAGGTTCGGGTCCGGAAGTACCGGCACGCCGGATTCCCTCGCGACCTCCACTATTTTCTGCGCCACATAACCCTCGCCGAACGCCGCCAGTACCGGCACGTCATGCTCGGACGGGTCGTAGCTTATTGCCGCGGCTCTGGTTACTCTTTTATCTTTCTCAGCCATATAAACCGCCACTCTCCACTCCCGCGGCGCGCCGAAGCGTCGCACTCTACGCACTCTACATACTGCACTTTCAACTTTCCACTTTCAACTTTCCACTTTCAACTTTCAACTTTCAACTTTCAACTTTCAACTCCCACTAAATCCAAAAGTCGATCGCGCCTGACCGGCCCGCCGTATATCTGCCCAGCGACGAGAGCGCCGTCAGCGGCGTCGTCTCCTTTTCCGAGTATGTGATTCCAGTGTTTACAAGCTTGAAACCCGCTTCCGCCAGCAGTTCGTGGAGCATGACGGTGTTTTCGCTGAAATGCTCTTTCTCCGCCGCGCCCCGGACCTCCATCTGTATCGAGACGTCTTTTTTCCGAATGTTTAAAAGCGACTCCCAATGCCCCATGTTCTCAAGGTCGAGGGAAAGAAGAATGTTCACGTTTTCCGGGTCGGGCTTTCTGCCGCCCTTCTTCTTGAAAACATACAGTTCGGCCGTCCTCCGCTCTTCCGCAAGCTGGACGGGCAGCTGCATGTAGGCAAACTGCTCGATGCTGTTTAGAACCTTGACATGCTCCATCAGCCTGTGCGTCTGCCCCAGCATTTCCGCCTTTGCCGGCGGCGACGCGCGGGAAACCGCCTCCTCTATGAGAGCCAGCCTCGCGAAAAGCTCCTCTCTTGCCCCTCTGAGCCGCGCGCCCGCGTCCGCGTCGCCTTTTCCGATCCGCGTAAACAGTTTGTCTATCTGGGCTTCGAGCTTTTCGGTTTCCCCGGCGGTTGTGCCGGCGCTCTCCCCGGCGACCCTGAGCAGCATACCGGAGAATCTCTCGAGCGCCTGCGGCGGCGTGCCGCGAAACTCGGGTATCTCCGCCAGGAGCGCGGTCAGCTGGGAAGGGAGCGTTGACAGGGGTGATTTCGGCGGAGGCGCCTCGGATATCCGGGTTTGGAGCTCGGCGTTTCCCTGAGCCGGTACAAGAGCCGGTTCCTGCAGCGGCGCGCCTCGCAGAAGCGCCGCAGATTCAGGATTTCTGGCTCCTATTTCAGGATTTACGGTATTTGGCGGACCAGGAAGCTGCGTGTTTTTCAACACAAAATCCTGCTGTTCATAGTTTTTTTCACCATTTTGTGTAATTTCTTTAAGATTTTCCACATTTATGCTTTGCATGATGCTATCGTTTTGTGGTATAATCGTTTGCAAACCTTGCATCGACCCTTCCGGACTCTGTCCGTGCACGCCTCCTACGTCCGGCGCGGAGAGCAGAGAGATGAGGGAAGACAGCGGAAAATTCTGAGTTACCGCAGCATCTGCGGGCTGCGCCGCGCTCGGTGGAACACGGCTTTCGATTCCGGATTCCAAACTCCGGACACCGGATTCTCCGGCAGGATCAGGCAATTTTAAAAGCGCCAGGAGGCGCGCGATCATATCGTCGGTTTTTTCTCCTCCGGACAAAATAGCTAACGCCGCCTTCATGAGGCCTTCGTTTCCGTTTAGTTTATTTGTTGCCAGAAACGCCGCCTCGTCGAGCTTCATTTCAGGGTACTGCTCTATAAGCTCCCTCATCAGGCGCGCCGCGCTTTCGCTCACAGGCATTTTCAGCTCCGCAAGCTTGTTCATATAAGGCTCAAGGCTCTTGTCCGCGACATTCTGCGCCTTCCCCGCCTGCCCCGAAGAACCTTCCAGGACGTCGTCAGAGCCGCCGGCGGAAAGCAGTATCAACCCCTTCTCCTTGCCGGAGACCTCGAGCAGCACCTTGTCGCCGGGCATAAGAGCGACGTCGGCGCCCAACGCAGCTTTGAACGTCTGCCCGCCCTCGGTTTTCATAACGACGGAACCTTTTTCGCTTGAAAGCACCTGCGCCTTGATTATGTCGCCCTCTTTCAGCGATTTCGTGATCGAATCCGTCTTAGCATTTACTTTAATACCGCCCTGCGCGAGGATTTGTGACGCGTCGATCCTCATTGACCGCTCACCTCCGCCTTTCCACTTTTCATGCTTCACTCTGCGGCGCGCCGGGGGCGTCGCGCCCTACATCCCCATTTTACACTCCGTACTCTACATTTTCCACTTTCCACTTTCCACTTTCCACTTTCCGCTTTCCACTTTCCACTCCCTTAGTATATCGGTAA
>Ga0123353_10019755_pt1 | contig 10028 bp, 6 predicted proteins | sample TergutLab28metaG_3_FD_92763 | JGI IMG/M metagenome (GOLD analysis project Ga0123353, IMG submission 92763) | Labiotermes labralis P3 segment gut microbial communities from Petit-Saut dam, French Guiana - Lab288 P3 | ecosystem: Host-associated > Arthropoda: Insects > Digestive system > Gut ...
ATATAATTAGCACCTGTTTCTGAATGTTCGATCTTGATCGGCCAAGCTGATGTTGAGACGCTAGCCCCAATATTGGACATATCCAGATTTCTGACATACACATCATGCACGGCGTTCATCGCAAACACCCCGTATCCCGTGACAGTTCGCACGTTTTCGAAACGAATATTGTTGAAATTCCGCTGTCCTTCTGTACGAATAGCTGTGCTACGGTCAGTATATAAGACATTGATGGCACAATTTATGTTGTTGAGACTGGTGACACCGCTGGAAGCACCCACATTACGAATCACGATGTCATTTGCCACAAAGCCTACATTGCCTGTCGCGGTACTGCCGTTGAGCTGCCAGAAATACTGGCCGCGATTCGTACCAGAACTAGGATTCGTGGCCATGTTTCTGCCAAGGCCGTCGAAAACCAGATTCTCCAAATATATGTTGGGATTGGAAAAACTATACCTCCCCATGTTGCCGCGATCACCGGTTGAAGTCTCGGTATTGCTGAACGGCAGTTTTTCTATTACGGTCGCCGGGTCTTTCCCGTTCTTGTAAAGCCCTACCAGTGACAGATTGGCAATGTTGAATCGGTCAATATTATTCCGAGCCGTATCAACATAGGTACCCTCATCGAAGAAGAAGGTGCGGTTTGTGGCAAAGGGGATTGTACTAATATCGGCGCCCGCGACAGTCGGAGTTGTGTCGGCGGACAGCAGGGGGAATACATCTGGTTCGCGCACAAAAGTAGTGACGATCGGATAGGCTACACCTTTATAGGTAACCGACGAGGTATCCGCCTTGCTCGGATCCTGTGTTACAAAATAGTATGTGGCGCCGCCGTCAGAGAAAGTGTTGGTGGGCTCGACGTAATAGCTGTCTGAATTCTTGTTCGTCTTCGGTATGCCCACGGTAAACTCATCGGCTTGAATAACCGGCTCGTCGGGCGGGGGCGCGCCGTTCCTCTTGAACAGCTCGATCAGATCCAACGGCATCCCGTCCTCGTATATATCATTGTGCTCGTCGATCTGCTCCAGGTTGGACGCCACCATATCGACGTGCATGTAATAGGTGATCTCGGTGACATACTGCTCCAGCTTCAGCTGATCAAGCAGCAGGGCCGTCTCGTCGCCGGGGGCCAATGGGTTGGCGTAGTATGCCCAGCCGTCGTTTCCGAGGATCCAGAAGTCTCCGAGCAGGTCGGGGTCGTCCGGATCCAAATCGTACATAGCCTGCCAGTCGGCCAGCTCGATCACCGTGTCGCCGAGCACAAACGAGACATAGTCCCTGGGGGACACGTCTGTCACATAGTCCGGCTCGTTCATATAGCCCGGATACCAGTTCGCCGCGTAGGCGTCCCAGTCTGACGAGTACCAGCCGCCGATGGGCGTCGCGTTGCATTCGAGGTTGTGCATCTCATTGAGTACCGGGTCGTAGCTGACCGGCTGCGCGCCGTTCTCCCGCACGAAGTCCAGCGGCTCAATGTCCCCATACCAGTAGTTCTTGTATGGATCGCGCATCGGCTTATTGTGTATGCCCCACCGGGCGTCCCCGTCGGCTTCCGTCTGGGTCCCGTTGACGCATACATAATAGACGCCGAACGGCACCAATTGGTACGCCACGGCGCCGGCGAATTCGTCTTCGGCTTCGGCGACCGTGGGGAATGTGATGTACTCGCCGCTGTTGTCGATGGCGAACAGCGCCTGCGTCACGCCGTCGGCGAGCAAAATCCAGTCGCCGCGGACGCCCAAATCCATATGCTCCATCAGTCTCACGGCGAGATAGGCGTTGGTGTACGTCTCGTTGTCCGTGTCGTCAAAAAGCGATTTTACGAAGATGTTTTTCTCAACCTCTTCGCCCTCTTCCCAATCTGTCTTGTCGTAGTCTTCGAAGGTGTCGATCAGGGAGAGGTCGAAGATCTTTTCCGGGGTCGTGCTGAGGTAGTTGCTGCGGTGCTGGTTGCTCGCGGTGTACGCGTATGTGCCGGTCAGGAGGATGGCGACGACCAGCGCGGCGACTGTGGCGACTGCGAGGATTCTTTTTAGATGCGTTTTCCTGCTTTTCATGAGTATCCTTTCCTTCCTTCATTGAAATTTCAGTTTCCTGATTCTACTGCATGGATGACGGAATGAGGTCCGCTTGGTTGTCCGCCGGGTTGTCCGCCGGGTTTCGATCCGCCTTCTGTGTCTTTGGGGGCGGGTCCTTGGGTTTTAACGCTGTCTGATAGTTTTGGCTTCCTGAAGGTATGAACCATGTGCCACAGGGCGTAGTATAACGCGAGCAACAACGCCGCCGCCAGGACAGTCAGCCAGACATGGTCATGGACGAAGGCCAGGATGCTTCCCAGTAGCAAATCGTGGAAAATCACCCTGCCGACGACATTGTCCGCGATAACCGTTTCCCTGTCAGGTTCCGGGTTGTCTATGCCTTGCGTTACGAAGCCCCGCGTGCCGCCGTGCCCATCATCTTCGGCAATGCCCACCACACGGTGCGTGATCAGGCTGTTATCGGCCCTAATGTACGTGATGTCGTCACCGATTTGGATTTCGGCCGGATCGGTGTCCCGCACCAGCACGAATGACCCTTGTGGGATTTCCGACCGCATGCTGCCAGAGAGCACGATAAATGCGGAGTAACCGAAGAGGGCGCGCGGGTGGTTCTCCTGGGCGCCTGTCAGATACACTACGACGGCGGCAAACAGGATCAGCGCAACGAAAAGCAAGCTCGCAAACCACGAAACGAGACTTGACGCGACTCGTCCGGCTTTGCGCGCTTCCCGGCCCTTGCCGGCCGGCTCGGAAACCTTCTCTCTGTGCATACAACCTCTCCCCGCGCTGCGTGTTCAGACAACCGTGCTAGACCCGATCAGAGCAGCTATGCTGTGGCCGCGTGTCAGGTGAATCCCATATTCCCGCCTCCCCAATACATCGCATCATTGCTTAAAAGTGTCTATTATTGTGATGTATAGCTTTTCTTGAGCCACTTTATTTTATAACCAGACAGACTGTCTCGTCAAGGGAAAAATTAACTTTTTTTCTTAATTTCAATAAAAATATGAAGCACGGACAGATCCTTGTAACCTTAAGCGCACAAAATGTTTTGACGAAACGAACCCTTGTCCGTTAGAAGGTTACAAGGTGTGGCGCATCATCTTGATCGCCTGTCATTCGATACGAAATACGCTTGGTTGCCACTTTGGGCGAGCAGAGCCGTACATTACTTATTATGTATCTTTATGGACATGCTGTGTTATATGGCGTCCAGAGCGATGCGCCCTTGTGGATCTGAGGATTTCTTGAGATCACTCGATAATCACGTTTTATCTTAGGTAGGCAAAAGCCACGGACTTGCGTCCGTGGCTTTTGCCAAGCGTTATGACCCATTTGATGGTAATAGGCAAATTATGTGGGTTCCTCTGACGGCGGCGGGGCCTCGGTGGGGTCGGGCGTCGGATCGTCGTCAGGCGGCGGGTCTGGCGGTTCCATTTCGGGAGGGGCATCGTCTTCCTCATCGACGGGCGGGTCGGCGCCGCTGTCCGGATCCAGATCATCTTGTTCAGTGACGAGGTCTTGATCTTCTTCTGGTCTATTTGTGAGCAATTCAAGGAGCAATTTCAGGAAGGCTTCCAACTCTTCGGGCATATCACTGTTCGCGCTTGGCGTATTGAACCCGCCCGCGCCGAAGCCTCTGCTACCTGGCGCGGGATCGTCAGGAACAAGTCGGACTACGATTAAGCCTTCGTCTGGTCCTAATCTAGGGTTAAATGTCAGAACGCTACCATCGAAAGTAGTTGTACAACCTGTAGCTTGATAATAATAATCTTTTTCAAATTGCCAATGATAACCCGGCGGCGGATTGGCAAGAGTTACGCTTGTTCTGTTTTGATGAACACGATACCAATCCATAGTGTAACTTGATACAGCATGTACGGTTTTGTCAGTAGATGGATTAAAGCCTCCACTACCTCCACTGCCTGTGATCGTATTTGTTGAAAAACTAATATCATCTGGATATAGTACAATAACCGATGAGTGACCCATATCTCCGATAAATATTTCCATACCGTAGTATTGAGCCGTAAATGTCACTTCATGGGCGGCAAACGTATTAGCGCTATGACTTGCCGGATTAATTAAAAACTCATTTACTGCAAGCGCAGGATCCCCACCAGCAAATGTACCAGATAATGTACTCCCTGCTGAACTCGTCACCGTCCAATGAGAGAAAAAGTGTATAGCCCTCTGCGTACTAGTGATAGCAGTTGCAAAGAACGGGGGTGCCTGTAGGGGAATAGGGTTCTTATCTGTATTTATTTGCGTAGGGTTATCGGGGGAATACTGAGGGAAATTAACGGCGTTAGTAATTTCGATGCGGCGTGTTCTATCAAGCGGAAATATTATATCTGAAAAAGCCAGATAATTTATCTTAATCGGGATCAAGCCCAGTGTCATCTTATTGGTTCCCGTACTATCCGATGCATAGAACAGCGCGAACGAGGGCATCGCGGACAACAGTACCGACGCGGTCAGCAGGCAGGCCAGCGCCGTGGCCAGCACATAGGTCAATATGCGCACTGACCTTGGCGAATGCCGCAGCACTCGCCGGCCGTTTTGCGATACTCGTTTCAAATTCATGCTACCGTACCTCTTCTCGTGTGTCCCTGGGGTATCTCTTGAAGTGTGCGCGTGAGCGTTATCTCAAGTTTTCACTGTTGTTTGCTTCGCCGCCCGCTTTTTTTCTTCCTTGCGTTCACGGCGTCTAATCATGACCAGGAAGAACAGGATCAGGAGAATCGCTATGCCTATGGGGGAGGCAAAGTTCATCAGTCCGCCGGTCTTGGGCAGGTCGCCGGTGGGCGGTATGACGATAACGATGTCCTCGCCGGGTCCATCGCTGGGCGTCGCCGAGGGTTGCCCGGTTGGTTGACCGGTAGGTTGATCGGAGGGCGGAACCAAGGGCGGTCCGGAGGGTGTGATGGGTTCCTCGGAGGGCGGAACCAGCGGGGGAGGCGATTCTGTGATATCCTCTGGCGGTGTTTCAGAAACCGGCGGCGCGGACACATCCGGCGACTGCGGGGGGGATGGCGGTGTGGTCGGCGAAGGCGTCGGAGTTGGCGTCGGCGTGGCCTCGCCGGCTTCGTCTTCCTCGTAAGCCGCGAATATCCAGTCCATGGCGGCCAGCTTGCTTTGGTATTCATTGCCGCTGCCCAGCGGCACGCTGATAGTCACCTCGATGACCCTTTCGCTGCCGGATGCCAGCACACCCAGCATGTACCATGTTGTGCTGTAAGGGCCGACTTCGCCTGGAGTGTCCGGCGTGCCGCCCATCGTGCCTCGGTAGAATTCATCCCCGCCAAACTTCATGACGAGCTTTACGACCTCTAACGCGGGGTCGTAGGCCGACTTGCCGGGGAAATAAGGTTCCAGGTTGGTGGACTTGCCCTCGCCGTCGTCAAAGGACTTGTCGAACTCAGGCCCGCCCTGTCCTTCGGCATAGCCCTCTTCCGTGCGCGCGGCGGTCTTCAGGTAAAATGTCGCGGTTTTCCGGCTGTGGTTGACCAACCGGATGGTCACCGTGCGCACATCGCCCGGCAGTAAATTCTTCCCCTCAGTACCGAAGAAATCCTGAATCCTGCCGCCATGAACCTCGACATCCACAAAACGCCAGTAGGGATCCTCATCCGGATTGGCGCCGGGTACGCCGTCCAGCCCGAAGTAGCCCACCTCGCCCCCATCGTAGGGGGTTGGGGTCGAGGCCGCCAGACTGTTTATGGTTCCAGCTTCAAGCAGCAACAGGCATAAAATGGCCGCCAGCAGGCTTTTCAATTGTCGCACTTCATCATCTCCCTCGAGTTGGCGGCGGTGTGGTTGCGGCGGTGTGGTTGCGGCGTGTGGTTGCGGTGTGTGTTTGGTAATTGGTAATGACGCTCATCTTATTGGCCGTGGACTTTGAATAAGAGATCTTTATCAAGTGTGGCGCCGTCCTCTGGATAGTGCAAGGCTTGCACCGCGAATGCCTCGAAAGACACTGTGAGATCTACAAAGGCATTCACGTAGTCCACGATGTCCATTGCGCCGCCGGAATCGACGGTGCCCGGGACAAGCAGCCCGTCTAGCAATACCACCGCGTTGCCCACGCCCGTTTCAAGCTTCGTCAGATCATCGGGTGCAGATCCATAATAAAAGGTAACGGTAAACGTGTTGTTACTGCTACCGGGATTGTCGATTTCAGAAAAGAAGTCTAGTTGATTAAAAGCCGAAGACGCCAACAGGGACTTCAGAACCGGTTCCATATTGGGATTGTTGGGCGTGCCGACTATCGGGGTAAATGTGAAGGTGGCGACAACCTTTACGTATACGTCAATCCCATCGTCACTGGTATTGACGACCTGTACTTTTTTAGGAATGTCATATTCGGGGTGGTAGTGATTCTCCTTCGCCGTATAATTATCTCCTGCCTTATTCCAGGCAGCGGGATCCATGATCTCCTGAATTTCAATACCCACGTTCCCGAATTTGATACCGATGGTTTTTGACTGGCTCACGCCGGTATACAGCGCGTAGGCACTGCCGAAGCCTATGGTGACACAGAGGAATACCGCGATGGCAATACGTATGGCCTTCTTTTTCACGGCTATCCTCCTTTCCTCATTGTTGCGGTGACCCCCCGCCTGGGATGGGGGGCTTTTCGCCCCCCACCCGGCGGTGGTGATTGTCTATTGGTTGGGTTTACGGAGTGACGACGGGGCCACGAGGGGGGTTGTGGGTAAGAACCAAGTCTGCCCAGAAGTCCGCGTCAGCTGCTGCTCCGTCAAGCTCATCAACGTGGTCAGCCTGTACAGCATAAGCGTTGACAATAAACAAATCGCCTACTAGTCCCTGCGGCAAGGTGTTCCACAGATCAAGTTTATCTGGGTTAATCAAATCACTAATGTCATTTGAGAACTCTAATCCAGCGGTACCTGTAAACACAAACCTGGGAATTTCAATTTCAAGGTCTGCTGGATCCACAGTCGCAGTACCGCCATTTTCTGCAATCGGTCCAAGATACGCTCTGATCGCAGGAATGTCAAAGTCATCGTCGGAAAGCTCATCAAACAACGCTTTAAGTATAGGGTTATCCAACGCAAGCCCATTGAGTCCTATCTCAACCATGACATAAACAGCGTTTGTACCCGTATTTGTGACGGTAATAGCTTCATCTTGATCATCCAAAATACTAAGGGTACATCCAGGTACTATTTTGCTAGTATCAAGAGTTACGTGTAGATCTCCTGTACATACTGCGTCACCGACTTCCAATTCAATCGCTAACGTACCGAAGGTGACGGTAACCAGCTCTGGGTCTGCCGCTGTCGTGAAAAGCATCAATGTGCCGCCGGTGATGAGGGCGATGCAGAGGACGGCCGCTACGAGCGCCGCTAAGAGGCGTCTTTTTGTCTTCTTGTCTCTCATTGTAATAATCTCCTTTTTCTTTATTTTTTTGAGCCGCGTCGCGAGGGGCGGGGATGCGCGGGGGACTGCGGATCCGGATCGGAGCGCAAAACATGTATCGCGAAAACCGATTGCCTGCCCAAATCTGAACCGAACCGGCGCCTCCTACCCTCTCTGGGGCGTGTACCGCATCTTGGCGCGGCCAGCCGCCGCGTCCAGGATGCCAACATGCCCGCAGGGCTCTCCCGGAGGGAGAGTCACAGGAAGAACCAATACTAAATGGGAAAGCTTGCCTCTCCCCCTGGGAGAAGCGCCGTCCGCAGACGGCGGAGAGGGGGGGAAAAGGCGGTGAGGATCAAATCTGTTGGGTTGGGTCGGGTTTCTTTTTGCGCGTCAAATTCGGATTTGCGGACCAGCGCCCTTTGGCACTTCGCGCGTCCGGCGGCGTTCACTTGCGCACCGCCGCGAGGGGAGTTCCCGGTTCCGCGCCGGTAGTCGAAAAAGCGCCCGCCTATGGTATGCTCTTGGCAGTTGGCGGGGCTTTGCGGCCGGCCGAGCCGCAGCCTGGTTGTGCCCATCATCACCCCTTTTGAAAGATACTATGGCTTCACATGTTGCGCATCGATACATCGCAGAGCATCTTCATAAGCCGTTATATGCGTGTACTAATGCATCATCGTTAAACCCTAATCCGTTGTAACCTTATCATGAAAGAATATAATTGTCAATAAAAAAAATGACATTTTTTCAAAAAATTTCAGTAATTCATACTGATCTTATATGGGATTCTACGTAATGCATTTTATATAATTATATTGCCAATATGTATAAATTTCCGCTTGTATTCCTTATGATTCTGTTGTAGAATGTTGGCTGAATCGATAAACTGGGAGGATTTGCTTGTGCTCATTCGAAAAGTAAGCTTTATCTTGATTTCCATTATCATCGCGCTGATCATTATGCTAGCCGCTCCCATTCTCATCCTGCAATCCATGGGCTACGCGCCCATGGCCATACTCAGCGGCAGTATGGAGCCCGCGTACCAAACAGGCGGCCTTATCTTCCTGGACACCCATGTAGCCGCGGAGGATATCAAGGTGGGGGACGCCATCGCTTTTTACCGCGGCGAGAGCACTGTCGTCACGCACCGGGTGATATCGATCGACCGGGAGAACGGGACGTTTACCACCCAAGGCGACGCCAACAACGTCGCGGACGCGCCCGTCTCGTATGACAGGCTCGTCGGTCGGGTCTGGTTCTACCTCCCCCTGCTGGGATTTTTGCTGATGGATTTGAATTCATCCAAGGGGCTGGCCTACGGTATCATTCTGGTGGGCGTGCTGGCCTTGCTGTTTGTCGCTGCGGCTGTCGCCCCTTATTTCGCAAGGGACGACGAAGAGCCTGACGAACAGGCGGCAAAAGAACAGGGCGCCGTCGGCTATCCTGCGGGCATGCCGACGGGTATGCCCGTGGGTGTGCCGGGTGTGCCGGGTGTGCCGGTGGGCATGCCGGGCTATCCGGGTGGTTTGCCGTACGGGGCGGCTTTGCCCCTGGGGATGCTGCCGCCCGCCGGACAGGCATCCGTCATGGCGGTGCAGATTGCGTCATTTGCCGCGCAGTCGGCTGCGCTGGCCGAGTTTATGTCGTCGTTCACCGCGCAGGTGTCAATGTTGGCCGAACGCCTGACCACAATCGAAAAGCAAGCGGCTGTCGCCGGCACGCCGGCACCCGAGGCGGCGGTGGCGACGGCGGAGCCGGCGGATGCGACCGAGGCGGCGGCGGTGGATGCGGCGGCAGCGACACCGGTGGTGTCCGAATCGGCATCGGTGGCGGCGGTAGCGGTCACACTACCGCAAGGCGCGGCGAAGGAACCGGTCATCGAGGCATCGGATGCGCACAGCACGGCGGACGACCGGGCATTTATGCCGGAAGATGCGGATATCGCACCAGAGGAAGCGATCATCGCGGCGGTCGACGCGATCATCGCAACGGAGGATCAGGCGTTAATGCCGGAGGAATCGGATATTACGACAAAAGAATCGGTCGCCACATCGGACGACCGAGCATTTATGCCAGAGGATACGGATATTTCGACGAAAGAATCGATCGTCACGGCTGACGATACGGATATCACGGCGAAGGAAGCGGTCATTACAGGTGATGATACAGGAGATGAGTCGATGGAACCCCCGCCAGACGGGAAGCTTACGGTGATTCCAATTACGGCGCCGGTGACGCCTTCCAAGTCATCGTCTCTGTTTGTAAAGCTTACTTCCGTATTCCACAAGCGTTCTACCCGCTCGGCGTCATTGCCCTCACAGATGGAGAACGAAGAGCCGGAGAGCGACCTCGCGGAAAAAACCAAGATTGTCGGGGAATAAACTGCTCAGGTCGCACACCCCTCCACGTCACCCCAACCCCCGTCTCCCCTTCCCCGTCTCCCCTCCACCGTCATCCCAACCCCCGTCATCCTGCGCACGTCTCCCCACCCACGTCATCCTGCACGCAGTTGCAGGATCCACGTCATCCCAACCCCCGTCATCCGCATCCACGTCACCCCACCCACGTCTCCCCTCCCCCGTCATCCTCCCCCGTCACCCC
>Ga0123353_10019757_pt1 | contig 10028 bp, 6 predicted proteins | sample TergutLab28metaG_3_FD_92763 | JGI IMG/M metagenome (GOLD analysis project Ga0123353, IMG submission 92763) | Labiotermes labralis P3 segment gut microbial communities from Petit-Saut dam, French Guiana - Lab288 P3 | ecosystem: Host-associated > Arthropoda: Insects > Digestive system > Gut ...
CTCTGGCTTTCGTCAGACAGGGCGCTAAAATAATATTTGCCGACAGTATGAAAGATCATCCGAATATTGATGTTCAACTCATTGAGTCGTTGGTCACCTCACGGACAAAAGTCATAGTGGTTGTTCATTATGCCGGTATTGCCTGTGATATGGATCGGATAATGGACATTGCCAATAGACATGGACTTCTTGTTATTGAGGATGCTGCGCAAGCGATTAACTCATTTTATAAAGACAGGGCATTAGGAAGTATCGGTCATTTAGCCGCCTTTTCATTTCATGAAACAAAGAATATTACATCCGGCGAAGGAGGTATGTTGGTAGTCAATGACAGCCGATTTGTTAGAAGGGCAGAAATTATTTGGGAAAAAGGAACCAATCGTGTTGAATTTTTCCGTGGAGAAGTCAATAAATATGGCTGGATAGATGTAGGTTCCTCTTTTTTACCTTCTGAAATTGTTTCCGGTTTTCTTTGGGCTCAAATTGAAAGCCTTGATTCAATCCAAGCAAGACGAAATGAATTGTGGAACGAATATCATGTATTGCTTAAACCATTAGCCGATAAAGGATTGCTTAAAACTCCCGTTATTCCAGATTATGCAACCAATAATGCCCACATGTTTTATTTGGTTTGCAACTCCCTTCACGAAAGGACCGGATTGATACTGAAATTAAAAAAGCATGGGTTTTTGGCTTTATATCACTATTTAAGCCTGCATAAAAGTCCCTATTATTTCGATAAACATGATGGTCGGTCATTACCAATGTCTGAAATGTACTCTGAACAATTAGTACGATTGCCTATGTTTTATGAGTTAACTTCGGAAAATATCAGCGACATGGTAACCATCATCAAGAAATTCTTTACCAATTATGAAAACGATTTTAAGATTTTAAGAAACATTAAATCTGAACAGCTTCGGAAAATAAGCAGATTGTCGCAGGAAACCGAAGCATATTAGATGTTACCATGCAAAAGAAAAAAATAATCATTTTTCAACCGGCCCTTGCCCCATACATGATTGACCAATATAATTTTCTGGGGGATATTTTTGATATGAAACTTATTTTTTTCTACGATAATGTTCCCAATGACAGCTTCGACCAGAAAAAACTGACGTCACAATTACGGCACAGTTATTCTCTTCTTTTAAAGGGTGGTAGTTTGGGAAAGTACAAAATATTTCGCTGGGGAGTATGGAAAGCCATCAAAAAACACAATCCCGATATCATTTTAAGTTACGAATTCTCGTTGACCACACAGTTTCTGATATTGTTGAAAAGGTTACGCCTCATTCGTGCAAAATTAGGCTCTTCAACTGACGACAGTCTTGAAATATGCTTGAATGACAGTTTTTGGCTTCATAAGTTATCTCGCCGATATTCCGTAAAACATTTAGATTTTCTTACCGTTTTTTCGGATGAAGTTGCCGGATTTTATAACCGTAACTTTCATATTCCCGAAAAAAATACGATTGTATTCCCGATACTGCAATCGGAACGACGGTTGAGAATGGAACAAGGTGAAATTGAGGCGATTGCTCAACAACGATTAAAAAAATATAATCTGGAACAGAAAAGGGTATTGCTTTATGTGGGGCGTTTTTCTGCCGTAAAAGGTTTAGCTAAATTTATCGAAATCCTCAGCCCGTTTATACATGCAAACCCCGATCTGGTTTTTGCGTTGGTTGGAAACGGTGAAGAATATGAAGCCATAAAACGATTAGTTGCTTCAAATCGTCTTGAAAATCAGATTCTGCTACCTGGTAAATTTGAAGGCAATGATCTCTATGCGTGGTTTTTGTGCGCTTCAGGGTTGGTATTGCCCAGCGTGTTTGAGCCGTATGGAGCAGTGGTCAATGAGGCGTTAATCTTTGGTATCAGGGTCTTATGTTCCCGATATGCCGGTTCCAGAGTATTGATCTCGTCTACCAACGGGATCATCTTCGATCCTTTAAACGAAGACGATACAAAAATCAAACTGAATGATTTTCTAACCTCTTTACCGAACGCTGATACAAATCTTTTAGGCAAAAAGTCGTTGACGGAAGATTGCAATGTCGTTTTTATGAAGGCTTGGCAAAAAGTGTTGTCAGAATAAAATTTAATCAATAAATATTTCGAATATCATCATGAACTGGAGAACAAAGTCATTAATGCAAAAATGTATCGCTCATATTCCTGAAACATTATCTAATGAGTTGTATTTCAAAATTCAACGATATTTTGGCGCACTGAAAATGCCGTTTGATCCCTTGGAGCATTTTGCCGCCGGTGTCGCTATGATCAAAAACATAGAGAAGTATGGGAAGATAAGTGGAAAAACATTTTTTGAAGTTGGAACCGGACACGTTCCATTGTTTCCAATTACATTCTGGCTTTGCGGTGCAGAGAAAACTGTAACGGTTGATTTGAATCCTTTTATGAGGAACGAGATCATTTCGGATTTGTTATTTTTTGTGAAAACCAACGAAACCGAATGCAGAAAAATATTTGGAAAATTATTGAATGAAGAACGGTTTAATCTGTTGTTGAATTATGACGGAAGTAAAAAAGATCAGAAGCAGAATATTTTGAAATTGTGTCAAATCGAATATATCGCACCCGGAGACGCAGCAAAAACCACCTTGCCGGAAAAATGTATTGATTATCACATATCACACAGAGTATTTGAACATATACCGCTAACTGAGATACGCGACATCCTGAAAGAAGGCAATAGAATTATTGCCGAAGAGGGCTTATTTGTAAATGTAATAGACTATAAGGATCATTTTGCTTATACGGATAAAAACATATCGGCAATCAATTTTTTACGTTTTAGCGATAAAGAATGGATTAAATATGCAGGAAACAGATTTTCATATTTGAACAGAGGGCGACATGACGATTTTGTGGAATTATTCAAATCCGTTGGACACGAATTTTTAGAAATAATCCCATACATTGATAAAAATGTAGAAGAAATCTTGGAAAATAATGAATTAATATTAGATGAACAGTTTAGACATAAAAGCAGAGAGATATTATCCATCATAGAATCAATCTTTATTACGAAAAGAATGTAGCATATGAAACGAAAATAATTTATATATTCGAAAATGCTTTTTAATACACTTGATTTTGCAATTTTTGTGCCGATAGTTTTTTTACTCTATTGGTTTGTTTTTAATCGTCATTTACGATTACAAAATTTATTTGTTACCGTTGCATCATATTTCTTCTATGGTTGGTGGGATTGGAAGTTTTTGATCCTGATTACTATTACCAGTATTTGCAGTTGGGGAAGCGGTTTATGGATTGCTCAAACAAGAAACAAATTACAGAACGAAACAAAAATACGTAGATGGTCGGTAGCGATTACTGTGAGCAATATAGTCCTGAATTTATTGATTTTATGCTTCTTTAAGTATTACAATTTTTTCATTCAGAATTTTGTTGATGCTTTTTCTCTATTGGGGAAAACCATACCTGTACACAGTTTGAAGATCATTTTGCCGGTAGGTATCAGCTTTTACACTTTTCAAGCATTGAGCTACACCATTGATGTTTACCGCAAAAAAGTAGAACCAACAAAAGACGTGGCTGCCTTTTTTGGCTTTATCAGTTTTTTTCCACTGCTGGTTGCCGGCCCCATAGAACGTGCCACATCACTGCTTCACCAATTTTACTACAAGCGGGTCTTCGATTACGAAAAATCCGTAGATGGATTGCGACAAATATTATGGGGACTGTTCAAAAAAGTGGTCATTGCGGATAATTGCGCCATAGTAGTCAATAACATCTTTGACAGTTCTGTCGAATATTCCGGAAGTACCCTTGTCGTAGGTGCATTGTTTTTCGCATTTCAGATTTATGGCGATTTTTCAGGTTATTCCGACATAGCGATTGGCACGGCGCGCTTATTCGGATTTAATGCCATGAGAAATTTTGCATTCCCGTATTTTTCACGCGATATTGCAGAGTTCTGGCGAAGGTGGCATATTTCGCTTACTACTTGGTTTCGCGATTATGTTTATATTCCGCTTGGTGGTAGTCGTGTCTCAAAAATAAAAATTATTCGTAATACATTCATAATCTTTTTGATAAGTGGATTTTGGCACGGCGCTAATTGGACTTTTGTTGTTTGGGGAGCATTACATGCCTTATTCTTTTTACCACTTTTACTGACCAACAATAACAGGAAAAATGTCAAAACGGTCGCTCAGGGACGAACATTTCCTACGATCAAAGAATTATTCCAAATGGTAACGACTTTTGCTCTGGTCGTTTTTGCGTGGATATTCTTCAGAGCCGACAATATCGGACATGCGTGGTCGTGTATCGTTCAAATTTTTTCTTCGTCTTTATTTTCTGTTCCAAAATTTAATGGTATGTTCAACGCTTTGATTACCATTTTATTCATCGTTATTTTCATGATCGTAGAATGGATAGGGAGAAGCAATCAATATGCCATCGAGAAAATAGGGCTTTTACGAAATAAGACGCTAAGATATTTGGCGTACTATGCCATCGTGATCAGCATATTTTGGTTTTCAGGACAAGAGCAACAATTCATTTATTTTCAATTTTGAGTTATGCAGAAGTTTATTGTTAAAAGTTTATTTTTCCTCTCGCCGTTTTTGTTTCTGTATATTTTTATTCCCTGTCTATATTCGGTTGATCAGGGTGATTTACTTCGCATGGGATATATTCAAAAAGATGACAAATATCGCGCTCAATTTAAAAACGATATACACGACACGGTATATTACACAAATATTTCGGACATAGCTACTTGCGCCACAACCACATGCTTTCAATCGAAATACAATGTTCTTCTGCTTGGCGATTCTTTCAGCGAATGGAGAGGGTTCAGTTTTCAAAATTATATAGCAAAGGACGATAGGATATCAGTATTGCACTATGATGTTGGGATTAATCCGGTTGAAATTCTGTACGCATTGATTAACGGCGATTTTTTTAATGCTATATCCTTTGATTATGTGATTCTTCAATCAGTTGAAAGAGCTTTTCCCGATCGTGCCAACTTGAATCCGGACAGCCGGATTTATCTAAATGAAATAAAACAAACAATAAAAGAGAAGTCTGATGGATTCAGGAAAAACATTCCTTTGGACAATTCAATCATTAAATTTCTGGTTATCAATATGCTACGTTTTGTAAATCGTGATTTTGTTTCGAGTGTATATCAATTTGAATCAACAAAACCTGTTTTTTCTTCCGAATATCGAGATCAAATATTGATTTATCAAATGGATATTTTCCTGAATCCTCAAAATAGCGATACAACTGCCATAAAGAAGTTGAACAGCGTGCTGAACCATCTATCCGAAGTGGTTTCAGAAAAAGGAAGCACGTTAATCGTACTTCCAGGTCCCGATAAATACAGTATCTATTACGATTACATCAAGGACAGGGAAAAATATCCTGAACCAGTATTTTGCAATATTTTGAAATCGCTCGAAAAACAGTATATCTACATAGATTCTTATGAGATTTTGAAGAATGCTGTTTCGTCTGGAAAAGCAGATGTTTACTTTGCTGATGACACGCACTGGTCGCCTGTTGGAGCAAAACTGATTGCCGAAACTGTCAGATCGAAAATCAAATAATAAACATATTTTCAAATCATACCTTGGGTATCTTCATTAAACATATTCGCCTCCTGAATTATCGCTCGGAATTAGACGCTTTACCCGATCGAAAAATGATCATCAATACCATTAACGCATATTCATACAATCTGGCGCAAAAAGACACCATGTTTGCAAAAGCGTTAAATAGTAGCGACGTGTTGATTCCTGATGGGGCAGGCATAGTGAAAGCAATTCAGTTTCTCAAAAAAATCAAGGTAGAACGTATTGCCGGTTGGGATTTATTTACTTATGAGATGGAAAGATTGAATCGTAAAGGAGGGATATGTTTCTTTCTGGGCAGCAGCGTTAAAGTTTTGGAAATGATCATGATAAAGACAGCAGGAGAGTATAAAAACATCAGGATGATCGGATATTCTCCCCGTTATAAATCTGATTTTACGAATGAGGAAAATAAAGCGATGATTGATGAAATTCATGCTGCAATGCCAGACCTGATTCTGATTGGTATGACTGCCCCAAAACAGGAAAAATGGGTATATCTGCATCGAAATCTTTTGAAGGTTAATTGTCATATTTGTGCTATTGGCGCTGTGTTTGATTTTTATGCGGGAACCGTTAAACGCGCACCGGTTTGGTGGCAGAAAAACAGTATGGAATGGTTATACAGATTATTAATGGAACCGCGACGTATGTGGAAAAGATACATCATCGGTAATTTTTTATTCATTTACTACATCATTAAAGAAAAGTATTTTTTACAGCCTTCATTGTCAGAACAGACCAAATCTGTATTCAATACAAAACCTTTCAGTATACATCCTCAACATGGCGACCATTCATCGGATACGAGCGACAGACCTCAACACGTACAAAAGAAAGAAGGTTTTTCTATTTTATTGCACTTAATCATCGTTATTATTGCGAGTTGTGGCGGATTTTTTCTTTATCCGATTGTCTACCCGCTTATTTTTCCAAAGAATTTACCAAATCATACTCTTGTGGAAACCACCATTGAAGGTAATTCTACAGATCAGAGGGACACACTGAATCAGGCAGTCATAATATCAAACCCCGAAATAAGATCTCAACCTAAAGCTGTTGCAAAATCGCAGAAAGATTTTGGACAAGGCAAATATGTATTGATCGTTGGCAGTTTACCAACGCAGCCCGAAGCCGAACAGTATGCTAAAAAGTTACGGGCAGCAGGTATTGACTGCGAGATCATCAATATTGGCAACAAACTGTTCAGAATATCAATTGCTGGTTTTGACGATAAGAAAGAGGCGGAAAAGTGTGCCATTCAAGCAAAATCAAAACCTTATTGTAAAAATGTATGGGTTGCCAGACGATAATATCTGAAATATACATGTCAAAATTTCAGTAAATATCGTACAAGACCTGTCATTATAACATGTTTTTCTTTTGGCAAATGATTTGTATTATTAAAAAAAATCAAAAAACAAAAATCAAAACATGAACTTGAATCAATTAACCATAAAAGCACAGGAAGCCGTACAAAATGCTTTTCAATCTGCTGACGAAAACGGAAATCAGGCGGTTGAAACGGGACATCTATTAAAAGCCCTTGCTGACGAAGGTGAAGATGTGGTTTCGTTTTTGTTGAAAAAACTGGATGTCAATATCAACCGTGTTTTGTTGGTTGTAGAAAGCATCATCGCATCGTATCCTAAAGTTTCGGGCGGAGAGGCATATCTTTCAAAAGACGCTTCAAAAGCATTGCAGAAAGCCATTACGCTGTCGAAAAATGTCGGCGACCAGTTTGTTTCTATTGAGTATATGCTTGCGGGCTTGTTAGATGTTGGCGACCAAATTTCGCAAATGTTGAAGGACAACGGCGTATCGCAAAAGGAACTGCAAAAAGCCATTGACGAGTTGCGGAAAGGCTCAAAAGTGAATAGCCAAACAGCCGAAGACACATTCGACGCGCTGAACCGCTACGCCATCAACCTCAACGACCGAGCCCACAACGGAAAACTCGACCCTGTCATCGGTCGTGACGAGGAAATACGTCGCGTGCTGCAAATTCTTTCGCGACGCACCAAGAACAATCCGATATTAGTGGGAGAACCGGGCGTTGGGAAAACCGCCATTGCCGAAGGATTAGCACATCGTATCGTTGGCGGCGACATACCCGAAAATCTGATAACCAAGCAGGTCTTTTCGCTTGATATGGGCGCCTTGATTGCCGGGGCCAAATACAAAGGCGAATTTGAGGAGCGCTTGAAAGCCGTTGTAAAAGAGGTGATTGCTTCCGAAGGCGATGTAGTTCTTTTTATTGATGAGATTCACACACTGGTAGGAGCAGGAAGAAGCGACGGTGCGATGGATGCCGCCAATATTCTCAAACCTGCATTGGCACGCGGCGAATTACGCGTCATAGGTGCAACCACTTTGGATGAATACCAGAAATATTTTGAGAAGGACAAAGCGCTTGAGCGTCGTTTCCAGAAGGTAATGATTGACGAACCCGATACGCTCAGCACGGTGTCGATATTGCGCGGCATCAAAGACCGTTACGAAACACATCATCAGGTGCGTATTCGCGATGAGGCGGTAATTGCAGCCGTAGAGTTGTCGCAACGATACATTTCCGACCGTTTTCTGCCCGACAAAGCCATTGATTTGGTGGATGAAGCGGCTGCTAAACTCAGATTGGAAATGAATTCGGTACCCGAAGAAATTGATGTGCTTCAACGGCGTATCCAACAGATAGAAATAGAACGCGAGGCCATCAAGCGCGAAGGCGACGAACCCAAAATCAAGCTTTTGGGCGAAGAAATTGCCAACCTGCGCGAAAACTGCAACGGCTTACGCGCCAAATGGAAAAGCGAACGAAAATTGATTGAACAGATACAGGCAGTTAAAAACAAAATTGAAAATTTCAAAATTGAAGCACAATATGCCGAACGACAAGGCAATTACGGGCGCGTTGCCGAACTGCGCTATGGAAAAATCAAGGAAGCCGAAGTCGCTATGGAAACGCTCAACGCCGAATTGCAACAACAGCAGTCTGGTAAGGCGCTGATACAGGAGGAAGTTACCGCCGATGATATTGCCGAAGTGGTGGCTCGCTGGACGGGAATACCGGTGTCGCGTATGTTGCAAAGCGAACGTGAAAAACTCCTGACTTTAGAAGTCGAACTGCACAATCGCGTGGTAGGACAGGACGAAGCGATTGCCGTTGTTTCGGATGCAGTTCGCCGTAATCGCGCCGGACTTTCTGATCCTAAACGCCCTATCGGTTCGTTTATTTTCCTTGGTTCAACGGGTGTCGGAAAAACTGAACTGGCGCGTACGCTGGCTGAATTTCTGTTCAACGACGAAAATATGATGACGCGCATAGATATGTCCGAATATCAGGAGAGTCATTCGGTATCTCGTTTGGTAGGAGCGCCTCCGGGTTATGTGGGCTACGACGAAGGCGGGCAACTGACCGAAGCGGTGCGTCATAAGCCCTATTCGGTGGTGCTGTTGGACGAAATTGAGAAAGCGCATCCCGACGTGTTCAATATATTGCTTCAAGTGCTTGACGACGGGCGTTTAACCGACAACAAAGGTCGTACCGTCAATTTCAAGAATACCATCATCATCATGACTTCAAACATCGGTTCGCATCTGATCATGGAAAAATTAGATGCCATCACCGACGCCAATCGCGACATGGCGCTCGAAACAACGCGAACAGAAGTGATGAACCTGCTCAAACAAACCATCCGTCCTGAATTTATCAACCGCGTGGACGAAATAGTGGTATTCAAGCCGCTTCATAAGGATGAAATCAAAGAGGTGGTTTATTTGCAAATCCATCAGTTGCAAAAGATGCTCCAAACGCAGGCTATTGACTTGCAGGTGAGCAATGCAGCTCTCGAATGGCTCGCCGTAGCAGGCTATGACCCGCTATACGGCGCACGCCCCGTGAAACGTGTTATTCAGAAAAATATTCTTAACGAATTGTCAAAACAAATTCTTTCGGGAAGTGTTCAGGTGGATAAGCCGATTAAAGTAGATCATGTAAGAGAACGTCTGGAGTTTGAGAACGGTTGAGTCTTTAAAATTGATTGTGGTCTTGTTGACTTGCTATTGATTGCGCTGGCAGTTTATCTTGCTTTTCGTTCTTCTAATTCTCCCGTAACCGACCAAATAAAAAGAAGAAACGCAGAATTTTTCAAAATAAATTTTGCCGCATGAAAAGATAACACATTGTATTATAACCTGTTTGTCGAAATATTTCTTTTCCTGTAATTTTTTTATAAAAAAAATTGTCAATCAAAAAAAACTTACTAATTTTGCGCTCTCGTTTTTGAAGGCTGTTCAACGACGAATTGAGCCACGCCGATGTAGCTCAGTCGGCCAGAGCAGCTGATTTGTAATCAGCTGGTCGGGGGTTCGAATCCCTCCATCGGCTCA
>Ga0123353_10019758_pt1 | contig 10027 bp, 4 predicted proteins | sample TergutLab28metaG_3_FD_92763 | JGI IMG/M metagenome (GOLD analysis project Ga0123353, IMG submission 92763) | Labiotermes labralis P3 segment gut microbial communities from Petit-Saut dam, French Guiana - Lab288 P3 | ecosystem: Host-associated > Arthropoda: Insects > Digestive system > Gut ...
ACGCCAAGTACTATACGACGGACGGAAAAATGTGTATAGAAGCGCTGTTTCGCCCCACAGATGAAGGTATAACGCAGGAGAAGCTGTTCCTTTATGATGATAATGGCAAAGTCATGGCAGAATGCGCTAACAGCGCAGAGCTTGCGGCGCTATGCCTTGAACGTATTATAACAGATGATAAGCTATATATGCTCGTTGTTGAGGACGGGCTTATGTCAAAAGCCGCAACGATGGCAGCGCACGGAAAAAGCAATGTTAAGAGCTGCGCTGTAGTGCATAGTATATTTTTAAACGACGCGTACGTACCCGGGAGCGGACCACAGCCGTACTACAAATATCTATGTGAAAACCGCTCTGAGTTTGACAGCATAGTAATGCTGACGGAAGAAGCCCGCAAGGACTTTGAACTGATATATGGAAATACCGGCAACATCTTCGTCATTCCGCATCCGTATCCACATGAGATAAGCAGAGTAGACTTTAATAAGCGTGACAACAAGAAAGCTGTCGTCGTCGCCAGATTGGATCCTTATAAACAAATAGAGTTAACTATAGACATCTTTGACTCTGTAGTAAAGAAACTGCCCGATGTGATACTTGAGATATACGGGAGAGGACCTGAGGAGGATAAACTAAGGGATCGGATAAAAAAACTGGGTTTGGAGAAAAACATTTTTCTGATGGGATATACCGACAAGCCACTTGTTGCTTTTAATGCTGCGGTGTTGTCTATCGTGACAAGCAAGGCCGAAGGCTTCGGACTTACACTCATGGAGAGTATATGCAACGGCTGCCCGGTGTTTGCGTTTGATATAAAGTACGGCCCGTCCGAAATAATCGAAGACGGACGGACGGGACTTCTTTTCCCGAGGTTCGATGTGGAGAAGTTCGCAACCGGGGTAGTTGAGTATTTCAAAGATGAAGACATGCAAAGGACAATGATCGGGAACTGCTATGATGCCGCGTCAAAGTTTAACTCTGACAGGCTTCTGGAAAACTGGTACAAAATGACTGAAATGATATGTAAAACCGAAGGTTGATAATAAATAATTTGTATGAGGATAATTCCGCGGATGTGATAACAGATGAACATATAGTAGGCATCGGGTGAGAAATGGATGTGTTTATGCCAGAAGACTTTGTAATAGTAAAACCAATAGTTGAAAATATACTAAAAAATGAGGCGCCGCGATCGGTGCTTGAGATCAGCGGCTTTAACGGATGTCTCGGAGAGTTCGTATCCGGCCGTCTCAGGCACTCAAACGCAAAACAAAAGAAAAATAAAACAGCCAGAATAGACAGGGTTGATTTATCAAACGGGAAGCAGCCGATGATAAGTCATCTATATGACAACATCTTTTATTCCAGTTGTTTAAGCGATGTTAGTAGTATTGATAGTTATGATGTAATAATCATATTTCATCTATTTGAAAACCTGCCTGCCGATGATGCAAAAGTGTTGCTCGAAGATTTGCTTACCAGAGTTAATAAACAAGTTTTGGTCATAACGCCGATATACCCGTATGACTTAAGTTCGGAAGAAGGAATCTCCGGCGTCAGATCATATCACCCCCTTTTCTTCATTGGGCTTGACTTCAGCTATAAACTACATACTACAGAAGAAAGGGAACTTCAGATTTACAGTTTTTTTCCAAGTTTTAATTATGAACACTTGGGGTGTGATACTCCGGCGGCATTTATCAGCAGGAAAAAGAAACTCAGAATCGCATACATACTGCCTCATAATGCGATGACCGGAGGAGTTAAAGCGCTGCTGCAGCAAATGAAAGAACTTACAGCAATAGGCCATCAGGTAAATGTGTATTTGCGCAGTGATAAGGATAAAAAAGCTATTCCCGAGTGGAGCCATCTGACTGATGAAGACGTTTCCGCTCAGGTGGTGATACCGACCGATGCCAGCTTTCAGAACCATTTAAAAAATGAAGATATTATCATTTTGGGCTTTACGACTCTGACTCCCGAGTTCCGGGACTCTAAGATACCTGTTGTGTTATGGGAACAAGGATCTGAGGCGCTTTATGGTGAGTATAGCGAGTTAATGTTCAGCAACTCTAGCGATCGTCTGTATAAGCACTATTGTTACAGATTGCCGGTTCATCTTCTCGCGGTTTCGCAAACAATAAGAGACATATTAAAGGGTGTATATAATCGTGAATCACAGTTTTTCCCAAATGGGATAGATACCGACTTTTATTATCCATTGAAGCAAAAAAACAATATAGTCCCGGTAATAATGATTGTGGGCAGCCCTGCTTTAAGCTTTAAAGGGCTTACTTTTGCGCTGGAAGTTTTAAGCGAAATCAGTAACCTCGGCGTCAAATTTAAGGTATGGTGGGTTTCACAAACAGAGTTTTCACTAAGTAATGCACAGTTTGGTTTAGAAAAATTTATTCTTCCGTCGCAGGAAAAGCTTGCCGAGTTATATCGAAATGCTGATATTTTTCTGTCAACATCATTATATGAGTCATTTCCGCTTCCGCCTATAGAAGCGATGGCGTCGGGAACGGCGGTAGTATCAACTGACAACGGCGGAATCAACACTTATGCCAAGCCCGGGTATAATTGTTTACTTTGTGAACAAGGGGATCTTAACTCACTGTGTTTTGCTCTCAGCCATCTGTTACTTGAACCTCAGGCACGTGACTCTATAGCTTTGGCAGGCCGCGAGACCGCAATGGAATACTCATTTAAGAATATTGTTCCGGTATTGGAAGAGTGTTTGTACAGGATCATATCCGGCGCCAAAGAATAATCAGTTGCTTTTCATGCCTTGAATATGTGTATCGGGGGCGTAAACGCAACTATCTATGTGAAAAAAATAGCGACATATCTGTATATAATAGGGGTGTAAAATGGATAATACTGTTGAACTGTTATTTGAACTTCTTCAAAGCGGCGATGAAGCTTTGGACTTTCTGTGTGAAAATCTGGATCCAAGCGCCGCTGATACATGCATCACGGTTTCTGAAGCTTTGGGGGATCTTTATGATAATATAGCAGTTTATATTGAAAACTATAATATTAAGGAGCAGCACCGGGGGAGAGAAGCCGCACTGAACGCCGGCCTTGCAGCGGGTAAGCTGTGCAGAGCATACTCCGGTGGTGATTTAGAAACCGCCGCGCACATATTGACATATGAGTTGTTACCTTTACATGGCTTTCTTTCAAATGAGCTTAATTTCTGGTTCGCTGTATATCCGGATAAAGGGAAAATGCATGAATACCGCGATAAGCAACAAGAAGATGTGACGGAATATTTCTCCTGCCATGAGGAGACCTTGAAGTTGGACTACGCATATGATGTTTCTATAATGCTGCTCTGTTACAACAAGGTATACTTAACGAAAATCGCATTTGAAAGTTTGCTAAAGTACACGAACTTCGAAAAATACAGTGTGGAACTGATCATTGTCAATAACGGCTCAGACGATAACGGGGAGACGTCAGCTTTTATCGAAAATATAAATGATCCGCGTGTAAAAAAAGTAGACTTGAAGTATCCACTTGGGTACAATGGTTACTCGCTCGGACCGCTAGCTGCCGGGGGGCGTTATTTCATTGAATTTCACAGCGACGTCATAGCAACAGAAAACTGGCTCGAGAACTTGATCTGCTGCATAAGCTCTGATTGGCGTATTGGCGCCGTTGTGGCGGTAAGCAATGAAACAACAAACGCTCAGCAAATTCCGACAAATTACAAAGACCCAATGGAAAAAGACGCGGATATGCAACGGTTTGCTAAAAACTATAACCGCAGTGATCCCTCAAAGTGGGAAGAAAGAACCAGAATAGCACCAACGAGCGGCTATATCACTCCGACCGGGCTGTACAGGCGTTTGCTACGCGATCCATGGTTATACTATGGACAGTTCACTGATGACGATATGTCTGCGTTTCTGCGCCGCAGTGGTTTCAGACAGATTGTAGCCAAAGATACCTTTCTTCATCATTTTGGATCGCAGACGTCGATGAAAGATATTGTAGAAAATGACAGCATCAGGCAAATGCAAAAAAGGTTTTATGAAAAATGGGGAATCGATGCATGGTACAGCATTGGAAGAAACAGTGCAGTTGTAGAATACATGGAGATACAGAACGTTGGAAATCATGAGTCGTTTTTATTCATCGATCCGCTTTTTGGCTATAGCTCGGGATTCATTCTTAACAGAATCAGGGAAAAGGGTAAAAAAGTCGGAGAAACAGGCGCAATCGTAAGCGATATGCGCTATGAGGCAGATGCGATATTTTATTATGACAAGGTGATAGTCGGACGCGTGTCAGAGTCGCTGGCACAAATACAGAGAAAATATGATTATGTAATATTTCAGCCGGATATGGAAGAATATATAGATAAGGATTTACCAAATCTGCTAAAGGTTCTGCACTTAGTGAGTAAACCTGACACAAAAGTGGTATTTACGTTGAGCAACCCCGCTTACTATACGAGACTCAAGGAGTTTGTCAGTAACGTAGTTACCTCCAGACCATCTGAGCCGTGGTATGGGATACGCTTTATTGATATAGGATATGTGCATGCCGAAGCGCAGAAACAAGGTTTTAATTGTACTGTTTTAGATGTAAAAGGTGCAGAAGCCGCTTCAAACACCCAAGAAATAGCGCATCTGCAAGCCGTATTGGAAAATAAAAGTAGCACAGATACTATAACCAGCAAGACAAGGGTATTCGTACTAAGCCCGAATTTGGATCGTGAATGAAGGTGAAATCGGACTATGATGTATGATTTCGAATTAAATCGGGAGTTATCCAGTCTCCTGCTGGAAACTGAAGTGTTCATGGAACAACCTGAAGAACTTTCGATATCTGCCGCTACAGAGCTTTATGATATACTGGATGAAGCGGCACAGATTGCGGTAAAAAAGATAAACGTGATAGATCCTAATTTACGTGTGTCGATCTGCGACAGACAGGACAAGTTACTTGAACGGATAGTGGATGAGTTACCATCTTTTAGTCACATAGGCGACCCACTGGGGATTTACACTCCGGCTTTAATAGACAAAAGATGGACTAACGTACAACTGATGAAGGACTGCGGGCTTACTGTGTACACGCTCGCAATGGAGCTAAACGCAACTCCCGTTATGTTTTTTGGGACGAAACCCTCAGACTATCCATATCTGTCGGATCTCCCGGGTATGAAGATTATATATGATGAATCAGAGCCGGGAACAGTGGAAGTCTACCATGATCACCTAAAAGCATCTTTTTCAGAAATGGATGTTGTTGTTCTATATGGGATTTATAATGTATCACCCGAATATCTTAACGCTTATCGTGCATTAAGACCTTATGGGAAAGTGTATTGCGCACTGGATATGAATAGTTACTGGATGAACCAACTACCGTGGGGGGCGGCGGAATTGAGCAGCTTCGCCGGGCAGTGTGATGTGACGGCTACATCATGCCGACAGATGCGTGACGCATTGAACAGGCGCGCGGATGTGAGCTTCCCATGCCGTTGGATTGCTAACGGGTTTTATAATCCGACAGATGTTCAAGTTATAGCCGACCCGCAGTATAAAGAAAATATCATACTTACTGTTGGTAGAATAGGCACACAGCAGAAAAACAACGAGGAACTGTTGACTGCGTTTGCAAGAGTTTCCAACGCGTTGTACGGATGGACGCTGCGTCTCGTAGGTCCGATAGAACCGGATTTTCATGAATATATTGACAGCTATTTTTCTCAATATCCAAATCTGAAAGACAGAGTGATTTTAACCGGCCCGATCAACAATAAACAGGAACTATACAATGAGTTCGCGAAGGCAAAAATTTTCGCGCTGACGTCCTTGTTGGAGGGATTTCCAAACGTATACGCAGAAGCGCTATTCCATGGATGCATGTTCATCACATCGGATATAGACGCCGCAGAGGATATCACCAATTATAATCAGCTCGGGATGATATATAAAAGCACTGACATCAACGCTCTTAGCACGGCATTAGTTGAAATGTGTTTATCTGCGGATAAACGCGCAATGCAAACACATATTCCAAAAGCACTGGAATATGCCAATAAGTATTATGACTGGAAACGTAACGCAAAGAAGCTTGCATATATGCTGTTCAGGCAGCCGGGATCTTGACGACACATAAGAGGTGTGGAGAATTCAATGGAGTTGGACGTTATAATACATACACAAGTGTATAACGGAGAAAAGACACTGCCAAGGACGATAGAGAGTGTTTTAGCGCAGACGTACTCTGACTTTATCTACATTATCAGCGATAATGCATCGACTGATAAGACAAGGGATATTATCCGGGAGTACGCAAAAAAAGACAGCCGCATTATAACAAAATTTAATAAAACTAATTATTTCCATGAGTACCATAATGTGGTGTTTGAGTGCTGCCGCAAGTACCCGAATGGTTACTGGGCGATGCTCGACGCCGATGACGAGTATAAACCTGAGTTCATTGAGAACATGCTTGCATTCATTGATGAGGCTGAACTTGATATTGCTGTTTGCGGCAGCGACTTTATTGATGAAAACTCCGGACAGTTGCTCGGGCGCAGACAATTACAAGAGGATTTGATTATAAACGGTGTAGGTTTTTCAGATTATTTTACACAATATCATGAATTAATGCAGCCGATTTGGGGTAAACTGTACCCAATCAAGCTGTTGAGAAAGTGCAAATTTGAGCTTGTAGAAAAGAGAGCCGCTTTTGGCGGAGACAAGGTTTTCGTCACAGAAGCATACGGCAAAGCAATACGATTCGGTATTAAAAAAGGTACCCTTCACCGTTATTATTTCTCTCCGACAAGCATTTCCAGTAAATATGAACCATATCGTCTTAACTCAGACATAATCAATGACGAACATTGCAGAAGCACTTTAATAGAAAAGTATGGTAAAGTCAGTGATAAAAATGACCTGTTCCTGCAAAACATTTTCATTGTAACGATTTGTGCCACACTTAAGACTTTACTTAGCGCTAAAATGACATTTAGCGAAAGAGTTAGTTATTTGCTGGATTTTATATCGAACGAGAGGATTAAAACGTTATATCATACGTATCCACAGGATTCCAACCTTGGAATAACGCTGCGCTATCCGGTTTTTAACTGGTTAGTAAAACAGAATGAAAGTAGAAAACCGAACGGAGCTAATCAGGCTGCTGAGATATTAGGTTTTATGCTTCCTGAATTGCCCCAACCCCACATGATAAGCACATTGGCTTATATTTATATGACAAAGCCATATGAGATTCTAGCTTTGTTAAAAGGCGAGATACAACTACAGGAAGTTTTTTTTGACGTAAAGCAAGTTATTGAAGAAGTGCTTGAAAACGAGAACCCGCAGTCGGTGCTGGAAATCAGCGGTTATAATGACTGCCTTGCCGGGCTGATATCGGATTGCAGCAGGTATAAGACGTCTTCGCCGGCTGAAATAATAAATTCGGTAAAAGTCGATCGTATTGACTTATTAGATTACGGGTACACTTACAATAATCAGACATATGCCAATGTGTTTGGTTCCGATCGTTTAAGCACAATTGGCGAACTTGATAAATATGATGTGATAATACTTTTTCACTTACTTGAGAATATGCATGCTGACGATGGGAAAGCAATAATTATGGATTTACTGGCAAGGACTGAAAAATGCATACTCGTTGTTACGCCAATGTATCCCTATGACCTGGAATCAGAATCTGAGAAATCTACAACCAGGGCTTATCACCCCATTTTCTTTGCCGGATTGGATTTCAGCTATATAGCGTTGGGAGATAAACAGGTTTATACTTTTTTTCCTAAGAAGGATTATATGCCCTTACAATGCGATTTATTACCGGAGCCAGAAAATATCCCGGGTAAAATGAAAATAGCTTATATTTTTCCTCACAAGGGATTATCTGGAGAGGTCAAGGCGTTGTTGCAGCAAATTAAAGAATTGAGCGCCAGGGGTCATACTGTTAATTTGTATTATCGCAGTGACTTAAGCAAGCGTGTGATCCCCTCGTGGAGTCACCATATTGAAAAGGATTTTTCTGCTCAAAAGATAATACCGGGTAACGAAAAGTACATCGATCATCTTGATAATGAAGACATTATTGTTATCGGCTTTACGACTAATATCGACGAGTTCCGGGACTCAAAGATACCCGTTGTTTATTGGGAGCAGGGATATCCGGCGATTTACGGCGATTTTGGTAAGGTTTTATACAGTAATTCAGAAGAACGCGCGTTTTTGCACAAAGTATACAGAACACCGATATGCCTGCTTGCTGTCTCTCAGATTTTATGTAAGATTTTTCGTGAAGTATACAACCGCGATTCGCTATACTACCCAAATGGGATAGACACCGATTTTTACTATCCGTTAGAGCAGAAAAAGAACGAAACTCCGGTAGTTTTGATAGTTGGTAACCCAACTCAGCAAATCAATGGATTTGCTTTCGCAATGACGGTGCTTGGAGAAGTGGCAAAATCCGGGATACATTTTAAAACTTGGTGGGTTTCACAAGAAGAGTGTTCTCTTAAAAGCGTTTCGTTTGAGATCGAACAATATGTCCGGCCTTCTCAGGAAAAGCTTGCAGAACTGTATCGGAACGCTGATGTGTTTTTATCGACGTCGTTATATGAGTCATTCCCTCTGCCTCCTATGGAAGCAATGGCGTCGGGTACAGCGGTAATTTCAACTGATAATGGCGGAATAATGAATTACGCTGAACCGGGGCATAACTGCATACTCTGTGACCAGGGCGATTCCAGCTCAATGATGTATGCATTATGTAGTTTATTAGAAAGCCCTCAGGCACGTGAGTCGTTAGCTGCTGCAGGCTGTAAAACTGCAAAGAAATACTCTTTTAAGAATACTGCACCTCAATTGGAAAGGTGTTTATATAAGATTATCGCGGGTAATGGCTAAGAATCATGGTAACTCGCTAAAAGAGTAACCGTCATATCATACCATTTATCCAGGAACAAGCCGGATCCATACCTTGGAGCGTCAGCATAACAGTTATTGCTCATAGCTCTTTGTAAGTCTATGTCTTTTAGAAATTCGGCTATCTTTTGCGCGTATTGTTTGTAAAAAAGAGAAAAGCGCTAATCCTTGACAACAACACATATTCATTATAGAATCCAAAGCCCGGAATATGTCCGGAGAGAGGCAAAAGATGTAACCTCTCACGGTGATTAATAACTTAATAAAGGAGGTGAGCGTCGGGTTTGTCCACCCGACATTAATATGTGGGATGTATGGAAGAAAAGGCTGCAATTGTTAGTATCAATGGATGAACTGCTCGGTGCGTACGAGGAAGGAACTGATATTTCCGCCGGATACTGGGAGGAGATGGCGAGTGCTTTGCATGCATTCGAGTTACCGGATGAGAATATAATGTTTGGATTGATTGAAAAAATCCGTGACGGCGACAATACAAATGATGTTTTTAATGAGTTGCGAAGGTATTTCGACAGATTCTTTGATGCCCAGACGTCGGCTGCTGCTGCATCGGCAAAGATCAGCGAGGATTATAGAAGTTGCAAATACGGCTCTGACAGTGAGTTTTCTCTCTATATAGAAATGATACGGAGCACTTCGGTACGTGATATAGCAGCGGGAATTTTAGACAGGTTGAGGTCTGTTTCCCGTGAGAATCCGGAGTACTACAAACTTATTACCGAGCAGTCCCGAGGGTGGTATCATGAGAGATTGTTGCTTGACGGAATAGGAGGGGAGAATAATTCCCTTATAATAAATCGCGCCGCGACACTTAAAAATAATGCAGATCAGATCGAATGGCTTTATGAGAACCTCTGCGACGCGATTTCCCGCCGCAGCCTGAATGCGATCATAAATTTCTGGCTCACGTGGGACTATTCGGATTGGTTGGAATTAGCAGTACGTTCAAATGACGTCGTAGATACCGCAGTATATCCATTCTATGATGATGAAGTGTTCGTGGATTGTGGTTCTTATATCGGTGATACAGTAATGCAGTATGTAAATACAGTCAATAAAGACTTTGC
>Ga0123353_10019759_pt1 | contig 10027 bp, 1 predicted proteins | sample TergutLab28metaG_3_FD_92763 | JGI IMG/M metagenome (GOLD analysis project Ga0123353, IMG submission 92763) | Labiotermes labralis P3 segment gut microbial communities from Petit-Saut dam, French Guiana - Lab288 P3 | ecosystem: Host-associated > Arthropoda: Insects > Digestive system > Gut ...
CAAACATTTCATTTTGAAATTCCGGTCGCCTGGCACGTCTTGCATAACTGGCCGCGATTCCTGTTGGGGGGCGGAGCAAGAAAACAGGGATCACTTCCAATTCAGGAAACCGCGAGAATACATGTTGCCAGTACGGCCAGAACAATACGGTTGCCGGATGTTTGAACCCGGCAATGGGAACCCCGCTCGTCAGGAACCGAATGGTTTCGATACCATGATCGATGAGCCCTGGCGGGAGTGTACCAACATCCAGCGTGATTTCATTACGTTCCTTCATGATTTTACCGGCACGTCCATACTCAATCCCATCCTCTTCAAAGCCGTAAACAATACGATGAAGGGTGCGATTTATACGAAAGACAGGCATGGCTTCACAGACACCATGAGGTCTGTTCGGGCCTCCTTGAAAAAGAGCGAAGGGGCCGAGCGACATGCCATGATGGTAAAAAAGCGATGCCGATATGCTTGAACCTGTTCGCTGACATGTTACGAAGACGATCAATTTTTTCATGGTCCGAAGTCCTGTTGCAGGTAAGCTGGTATTGATATTGTATGTCGCAAAACCGTTTCGTCAAGTTGACCGAAAATTTTCAGAAAAGGTATTGACATGGTGACAGTACCGCAAGCAGGCAAGGCAGGTATCTCGTTTGCTCCAGCCGGGCAACAGGGGCGAAACATCTTCCTGCGCGCGATTGGATTGCATCGTGAAAACGATTTTAATGGCGCGGAATTTCTTTATCGACAGATTCTCGACCGTGACCCATATCATGCGGATGCATTACATTTTCTGGGAGTCCTCGCTTATTCACGGGGACGTTCCGCCGAATCCCTGCAATACATCGAGCGGTCGATCCTGCTTGGCGGCTCAGGCGCGGAATATCGAAACAACTACGGAGTCGTTTTACTCGCCGTGGGTCGGGCAGATGAAGCCCGGCTCATGTTTCGCAAAGCCGGTGAGTTTGATTCGGCTTACCTCGACTCGCAGGTCCATCCCGCGATGCGTTTGTTATCGTCCGATAACGTTCCTGAACCTGCCCAACCAGGAGAGAGTCGGCCTCAAGCCCAACCGAAAGTGATCTTGAAGTCTGCCCCGCCAATTCCGACACCGGAAAGTATCAATGCATTGCTGGCTCAAGGTCAACAATTGTTTCAGCAAGAAAAATTCCACGAAGCCAACAATGTGTTTCATCAGGCGGCATCGTCGCCGGGCGGCAAGGAAATCTGGCGTTGGAAGTCGCTCGGTTTCTGTCCGACGGTGATTGACAGCGAAGAGTCGATTAACCGTTATTGGCAACAACTGGATCACGGGCTGGACCTGGCCATTGCCGCCAGGTTTCCCATCGACTGGCGGACGATTCACATAGATGGTTTCACGCCATCGTTCAATCTGCCGCATCATGGCAAGTGTTGCCGGCAGATCAAAGAAAAATTCGCAAAAATTTTCGAGGATGCGTTTCCTTTTGAAAGACCTGACCGAAACGCCATCCGAAAGAATCGCAAAAAACTCCGGATCGGTTTCGTTGTCGCGCCCGGTCATCATCTTGGTTTTATCCGGGTGAATCGTGGGATTCTTGCACATCTAAACCGGAGCAAGTTTGAGGTTTATCTTTGTGGAGACGCTCACTGTCACGCGGAGTGTTCCAGGCGAGTCCATCGCAACGCCCTGTCTTTGGTGAATTTCGGCAACAATTTTATGAAGACGGTTACGCAACTTCGCGACATGCAGTGCGATGTGGTCTATCATTGGAAGATCGGCGGCGGCCCGATAGACTATTTCCTTCCGTTTACGAACCCCGCCCCTGTTCAATGTACCTCGATTGGGTCTCACAGTACGGGCGGCATTGCGGCGACGAATTATTACCTGTCCTCAAAATGGCTGGAAGGGCCGGACGCTGAGACGCACTATACGGAGCGTCTTGTGTGCCTTGATTCTTATCCCACGGCTCATGAACACGAGCCGCGAGTGACCGCGTCACGGAGCGAACTGAAACTCCCGGAAAAGGGGTCGCTTTACTTTTGTCCGCATCGACTTGCCAAGTATCATCCCTGTTTCGACCGTTATATGAAACGGATATTGGAACAGGATACAAATGGGTATATCCTTCTACTGACGGGCAATCACCCCGACCTTGCGAAAATATTCGCCGAACGGCTTCGCAACACGCTTGGCGAGACGCTGATGTCACGAATGATCCTGCAACCCATGATACCGCATAACCAGTATCGTAAATACTATTCTGTTGCGACCTGCGTGTTGGATTCACCGGTTTACGCCGGTGACCTCACGGCGCACGACGCCTTTGATGCCGATGTCCCTGTCGTGTCGCAAGAGAGTCCTTATTTGATTGGGCGTTATACGCTCGGCTTGTATCGACTCATGAACATGACCCCATTGGTGGCCGACAGTGAAGAGAAGTATGTTGAAATGGCAGTCCGACTGGGTACGGACGCCGAGTACCGTCAGGAAATCCGTCGTCAAATTGCGGAACGAAAAGAGGCAATATATAGCAGTCATTCGATTGTTAAGGAATACGAACACTTTTTTGAACGTGTTGCCGGTTAGCGTTTGTTCATGTCCCAATACTGATTTTTCGTACATTTATAAATTTAAACGGGCTTTTGTAAAACTGCAAATGACCCTGCAAAATGGGGGTCGAGAGCCTTGTCAAAATGCCGTTTTTTGACAAATTATCGAATTGAAAATTGCCTGCCAAAAACAGGAAAAGTTGAAAAATGCCGTGTTTTTCAACTTTTGACAATTTTCAACGGCTGTTTTTTTGTATCGATAAATAGCCAAAATTGTCATTTTGGCGAGGTCACGCGCCGTATTTTATGGCATCAAACGCAAATTTGCAAAAGTCCAGATTTAAGGCAAACACCGCACATGGTGCTGCGGTTAAATCCCAAAAGCATCAATTTACAAAAACACCACGTCCCCTTTCAGCCCATAGGAGTTCATCATGAGTGACAAAGCATCGTTCCTGGATCGAGTTGCCCATTTATTTGTTGACCGACATGGCAAGAAAAAACACAATCAGGTCAAGACGCGATCCCTGCTATTCGAAACGCTGGACAATCGCGAATTACTCACTGCGGTCGGTTTTCACTCCGTCGTCAATCCGGTGGAAGGGATTTCAACAGGGTATTTTCGTCTGGAGCGGGACAATACGGTCGGCAGCCTACAGGTAGGTTTTTCGCTTGACTGGCAGAACACGGCGAGTTATCACGGCTATTATCCGGGCCAGGCGTCCAATTATTATGATTTTGAAATAGCCGGGATGGGGCAGTGGGACTCTTATGGCAGCGTGTCGTTTGCGGATGGTCAGCAGTATGTCGATATTGTTGTTGCTGCCAAACCGGACGGCCTGATTGAAGGGGACGAAACGTTCAAAATCACCCTCAACAGCGGAGGTGGCTGCTATTACGGATGCGGATATGGCAACTATACGATTTCCGGTAATAATTGGGCTGAAATGACGATCATCGACAGCGATGTTCCCGTCAATGTCTGGATTGATTCCATACAAGACGCCACTGAGGGCGGCCAGAGCGGTTATATCCGGTTAGGGCGTGATGTGACCACGAATGCGCTTCCTGTTCCGTTCGATCTGTCCTACGAGAATAGTGGTTATGGGACACCGGCACCGGGAAAAGCGCAAAATGGCGTCGATTTCAGCTATCTGCCCGGCACGACGGCTTATAATAACCGCGGCTCGGTGACATTCGACGTTGGCTGTGCTTATGTGGATATTACAATCATTCCCATCAACGATACTCTTATCGAGGGTACGGAAACGCTGACAGTTACCCTTCCCACAAACGGGTGTGGTTACGGCTATTACGGGTACGGTTCGGTATCTGCCATCACCATTGACCCGACCCGACAGTCGGCCACAGTGTCGATTTTTGACGACGACGGCATCATGCTGCCGGGGATTGCCGGGCCGAACGTGGTCGGGTTCGATCAGACGATTTCCTTGTCGGCCTTGATCCTTTTCGATCTTTCCGAGCTTGGCAATTGGACTTACGAATGGGACTTTGACGGCGATGGTCTCATCGACGCAACCGGGAAAACGGTCACCTTTTCCGCTGTCGGCATTATGGTGCCGGAAACCCGGACCATCACGCTCCATGCGACAGACCTGTTGGCAAACCATGCGTCGGTAACGAAAGATATCGAGATCATACCCTACACACCGGTCATTACGGTCTTGCCCGTCGACCTGCCCATTGCTTATGCAAACAATCAGACATTTGCATTTCCGGACACGGAACTGAACAACTCCCGGGTTCTTGAATTGCGAATCAAAAACGATGGCATCGCTCCGCTGATTTTGGGTTCCAATGGCATTCTCCTGCCGACAGGTCTTTCGTTTCTTTCCGCCCCTCCTGAGTCGATAAACCCCGGCTGTACGGCAACGCTTGAGCTTCGCTGGGATGCCACTGCCAATTTGAACGACACCATTGTTATCGCAAGCAACGATCCGGTCACACCCACGTTTTCGCTTCTGGTGACAGGAACACTTGTCGCGGTCCAAAATACCCCGACGGTCAGCGATTTTAAGTACGATGCGACGAGTCGCACATTTCAAGGTTATATCGACGGCAATTTCGCGGGAGGTACCGTACTGATCGAGTTCGATCATGACAATGACGGAGCAGCGGATGGCTACCTGCGAATCAACGATGCCGGTCAGGTGTTCTCGTATGATCCCGTGTGGTTCGACGACCGATGGATTTCCGCGCCGAATAGTCTGTCGCTCCATTATCGTATCGTTCATCTCGATCAACTCGGCGGGCCGTACTCCACGGGAAGCTGGCAATCATTCAACCTTCCGTCGGTATCCATCCCATCTTCGTCCGCAACCGTATTGTCCCTGGAGGTTAAAAACGGCATTGGCGACGATTGGGGCGATCATGCGGCGGTCACGATCAAGGGACAAATCAGTGGCTACGGCTACAACAGATATGTTCAGATTTGTGTCGGGGCCAACCGCAGCGAAAGTGTCCAAGTGGCCGTCGATTACTCCGGTCATTTCACGTACAACATGACGGGGGCGTTTTATTACGGCGTGAACTATACCGTCCATGCCCGTGCCATTGAGTATAATCCGACGAATAAGGTTTCCGCTTATGGCGCGTGGTCGAACGCGGTTTTCACGCCGATTCTTCCGGCGGTGGGCGACTTGCGGTTGAAGAATCCCGGCAACTATGGTTGCGGCTATGGATGTTGCGGTTACGGCTGTGGTTATGGTTCCGGAAATAGCGGCTCCAGCGACTTGACCATTGAAGGGTTGATCGGCGATCGTCAATTCAGCGGTTACGGCTGTTACTACTATGGCTGTTACTACTACTATGGCTGTTACTACTACGGCTGTGGATATGGCTCGCCCTACAATCAATGGTCTTACCGGGAGATCGAGTTCTTTTGTGACAATGTTTCACTCGGAACCGCTTTTTCGGACATATACGGCAAGTTCACGTTTCTCCCGAAAGGGTTGCCGATCGTCAATGGCGTTGTGGAGGGGACCATACAGGCCCGTGTCGTCTATCGCAGCGACGATCCCAACACAGCCCCCATCTATGGCGAAGCCTGTTCCATCCAGGTGCGTTATGCCCCGGCAAGCGTCCCGTCGATTGGCGGTTTTTCCCGCCCGTCTTCGGCCGAGCCGACAGTCAAAGTTACTGTCTATACCTACGTAGCCACTGACCCGCTCATCGAGTTCTCCGTTCTGGAAAACGGCGTATGGTCGGCAGGCGAGACCGTGCCGGGTTTTGCGCCGGACAATCTCGCGCCGAATGCGACCTGGACGACGTTCAGCGGCCATTTTGCACCGAAAAACATCGACCAGACACCCGGCAGTTCGGTGTCGGTCACGCTTCGCGCCCGTGTGGTGGTTTGGGACGAATTCCTCCAGGATTACCGGGCCGGCGCATGGCAGCAATATACGTACACTTATACGAAGCCGGTCAACAATCCGGCAACCGTTCAATGGGTCGATTTAGCCAATCCGACGCATCCCTACAGTTCACAAACGTATGACCCGACCATCGAAGGTAAGGTGTACAATGACGGCGCGCTCGGCGGATTACCGGTCGAAGTCTATGACTATGCCAGTAGTACCCTCCTCGGCACGACCCTGACCGATGACGAAGGCCGGTTTACGTTCACGGCTCATGGATTGTCGCCAGGCAGCAACATGCTATCGCTGCGTGTCCGTGAATGGAACGATCAGACGCTCTCCTATCAATACGGATATTACCAGACGATTTACTTTACCTTACTGACTCCCAATCCCGTCGTCGTCGGCATTGCCTCGTTCAAACTGGCGGACGACACCGGAACGCCGGGCGACCACATCACGAGTAATCCGCTCCTGAAAGGCAGTGTAACGGTAGACGGGAACGCCGGCGGGCACATCCTCATCGAATTGGACACGGACCAGGACGGCGTGGCCGATGCTTCCGTTTATTCGGACCAGGACGGCACGTTCTGGTATCTGCCGAATTTGACAGCAGGCGCGCATACCATTTCCGCCAGAGCAGTCCAGTGGAATCCTGCCACCGACGACTGGACCGTCGGCGCCTGGACCCCGCTGTCCTTCACGCTCATTGCCCCCGAATCATCACTGCTGCCCGCCGTAAAAGAAATTGAGCCTGTTTTCGGTAACGATATTGAAAACGGTCTGACGGTAACAAACGACCCGGCTCTCATCGGCCGCGTATCCGTACCCGGCGGCTTCCAGGATGTCGTCGTCCAAATCGACTTGGGCGGCGACGGCACTGTCGATCAGCAGATGGCCGTCGAAGCCAACGGCGAGTTCCGCTGGCGTCCCGACCTGTCCCTGTCGCCGGGCAACGAGGCGGTGGTGGACGGTCTCGTCCGGGCAGGCAAACTCGACCCGCTCACCGGCATCATCACCTGGGGCAATTGGACGACATTTGAATATCTGTATCGATGCCCGACGATTATCCCTCCGCCGACACTGCCACCAGTGTGTCCGCCGCCGCCGGTACGCCGACTGGACCTGGTCTTTGAGAATAATTCGCAGATCGCGTCAGGCGTGCGGATCACAGGCCCCACCGACTTCTATTCGGTATATATCGCATTCGATCTGGACAATGACGGTATCGCGGAAACCTGGGTATCGCCCGACTCCACCGGCTATGTATCCTTCGATGCCGTCATCAACCAGTTGGAGTCGTATTACGGATGTTATTACGGCTATGGTTACGGCAACGGCGGCTCGTTTTGGGACCAGTTTCCGACCGGCGTCTTGACCGGCCAAGCCTGGATTGTTCAAGCCTATAGCTCCAACCCTCCGACGAAGTGGGAAACCGCGTACTTCATGACCTTGAACCCCGGCGAGGAGGACGACCTCCAGGCCCTCCAGACGCAGCAAGAGGCGTTTTACGAAACCCAGGGCTCACTGGCCGCCGCCCAATGGAACGCCTACGTTGCCGCATTTCAGGTTGAGTCTCTCAACAACCACGGCAACCCGTCTTATGGCAATTCATCCGCCAACGAGCCGGGACACCACGACATCAATGGCGTCACCAAAAGCGACTATGACGTACTCGCCAAACACCCGATGCCGCCGATAGCGGCCCCGAATTTCGGCGGCTCCGTACCTGCCATTGAATACGACTCTGCCTACCGGGACCAGGTCCGGGCCATCTCGGAGCAGTATACCAAGGACATAGCCGATCTCCAAAAGACATTCGCCGGCGGCTACGAGTCGGACGTCAATACCTACAACCAGTCTGTCAGCCAAGCCTACAACCAGTACGCGCAGGAATACGAAAAACTCGCGAATAAGTATAACGCCATTGCCGGAAAATCGTTCGAAAATTCCGACAAATACAAAAATGAATGCAAAAAACACAGTGACAAAAATCAAAAAATTAACGAGACGTACAACGATGCGGTAACCGATGCCAAAAACACGTACTATGCCCGTTGTCAAGAAATCTCCAGCGACCACCAACAGGCAAATGCGGATGCTTATGCACAGTATTACATTGATTATGACTCTTATGCCTTGCAAAGGACTCTCAACGAGAATTACCGCGATTCCAGCAAAAAATATAATAAGGCGGAAGAGACCCAGGCGAAAGCTCTGATCAAGGCCCGGAAAACCTACGAAAAAGACCTTGCCGGCGAACTCCAGCGGCATACGAAAGCGATCGCGGACGCGCGGGCGAGTTTCGAGACCGAAAAAAATGACGATTTGAAATCCCTGGCGGACGATGCGGCAAATGCCGTCTATCAATACGAACAGCAGGTCATCACTGCCTATCAGACGCTCATGACCAGTTTGTTGAACCGGGTCAAGACGTTTACCGATTCCGCCGCCGACAAGTGGTCTGCCGCCTCCAAACAAATGTATTCCGCAGCCTCGGCCGCGCTCTCCCGATGGGCGGCACATTCCGGTAGTGACGCCGCCTGGGTGACGTATGTAACCCAGGTGTTCAACAACTCGAAAACCGAGGCGACCACGGTCATTGACGCCCAGGTGTCCCTGATCAAGGCGGAAGCCGCCGCCGAAAAGAGCGCGTCCCAGGGCACCGTCAGTGCCCAGGTCACTGCGGCCAACCAAAGCGCGGGCGACAAAAAGAGTACACAACTCGACATCAACGAGCGAAACCACACCATAGCAAACGGCTGGCTGAAAGCCCAGAAGCAATACACCAAAACACTGGCGGATGAGCTGAAACAGACCGCCCATAAGAATGTGGACCTGTGGAATGACATCCGGACTGAAAATGTTGAGAAATACAAGCAACTACAGGATGAGCTTCAGGACGCGATATATTCCCAACAAAATCAAATGTTATCTCTTTCGGAAAGTTATAACAATGGAAACCTTTCATCGCAGGAATATAGCAACCAGTGCCGGCAAATTAATACTGATTACCTTGAAAGCGTTTTCAATAGTAATCAATCGCATGCAGAAGGCTTGGTTGAGCGTGAGAAAACGTATCGCAAAGCGGTTACCGATGAACAGGAACGATACGACAAAGCCGCATCTTCGGCCAAGAAAACGTTTGATAATGACTGCATCGACCTTCTCGACGCGTATTGGCGCAAGTCGATCGACATCGGTTGCGGCATCGACGAAGACGTTTTGGGCGCCGAAACCGGTTTTGCAAACACGCTCAACGGCCTTTGCGGTTCCTTCAATGGCGCAACGATCGGCGCCGGAAGCGGTTACAACGGTTCGGTCATTGACGCGGCAACAGGCGAGGCCACTGCCGATTCGTCGGCGGCAAGTAGTTTTCTCAACAGCACGTTAAGCAGCTACTTCAGCGCCGCTAATACCGCCGTCGGGTCGGTCAGCGGCGCCGCGGGAAATTACTATAGCGGCAACATCGATATCGCGCAGGACTTGGCCAACGAGTCGCTGAACAGTTCAAACACGCTGGAGTCCGCCCTCATCGGCAAAGCAAGCAATGCCGCCACCTCGTCAAACGGCGCCGCTTCCGGTCTGGCCGGAGGCGTCTCTGGTGCCTACGGCACTTACACCGGCAACATCGTTTCCGCCGTCAATACGGCAGGCACGTCCGCGATCAATGCGAGCAAGAGCTTGAGCAAGGAAGACGTCGCCAACCGGGTCACCTACATGCAGGACGTCGCGGATGCCGAACATAATTACCGCACCGGAATGGCCACCGCCAAAAAGACCCTTGCGCATGGCCAGACGGATTTGGTGGCCGACGCTGTCCGGGACCAAATCTCCAACGAGTCCTTTTGTGACGACTGCATGGGCAGCGGATATGGGAACTCGAATCACGTGCATCACTACAACGGAGTGACGACTGCCGGCTACCCGTCAACGTATGGTTGGTATGGACAGGGCTACGGCGACTATTATTGGTTAGTGGCATCCGGCTATACGTCCGGCGTTGAAAACCTGTACTACGATTATCTATATTTTGCCAGAGCTTTTGGCATTCCACGTAGCGAAATAGCGGAAGAATGGGATGCACTTACCCAGGAATACAACCTCACCACGCAAGGCCTCTC
>Ga0123353_10019760_pt1 | contig 10027 bp, 6 predicted proteins | sample TergutLab28metaG_3_FD_92763 | JGI IMG/M metagenome (GOLD analysis project Ga0123353, IMG submission 92763) | Labiotermes labralis P3 segment gut microbial communities from Petit-Saut dam, French Guiana - Lab288 P3 | ecosystem: Host-associated > Arthropoda: Insects > Digestive system > Gut ...
GGTAAGCCGTGCTGATTGTTTTGGAAATTCCGACTAAATTGAGTTGCGTACATTTGGATCGAATTCGGATTTAATTATTCTAAATTCTAAATTCGCGTAATTTGGTTTATATTCAGGCAAACTAACTTTTAGCACTTACGAAATTGTTTCAGAGCTTGTTTCTTCGTTCCCACTGTATATATTGTGAACATAGTAAATTAGAACATATGGTAAGACGATTTTATTATATTGTCTTGGTGTTCTTTTCATCAGATAAATAATCTGATTGGTGGCAACATAAAACTATCCAGCGAAACGCTATACGACCCTTAACCTGTAGTATTTGTCGATATAAGATTTGGTGGAAGTCCAGCCCCATTCCATCATACACTACACTATTTACCCACTTTTGTACGTCTTAACCCCTGAGAAAAATTTTGGGATCAAGATTATATGGAATACGCAATTTATGAAGTTAAAAATTTATGGAATTCGAGTGTGATAGAGTGAATAGTGATATTACTTACGGACATGACTGTACTGTCGACTGGAATCTGCATATATTTACTGCCAGCTCCTATTCATATTCGCATCTGATATGAAGTCTATAAAACCACAAAAAAAAACGTAAAACAATATTTCGACAAGCTTCGCACTTCTTAGACTATTCTATAAAAGGGTTAGATGTGACAAAACTTTGAAATTAATGTGATATCAGCTCTGAAAGCTTTGTGACAATTCGCACTATGAAAGCATTATTTAGAGAACATTTGTCTCTTTTATACGGATGGTAGAAGTACAGAAATTCAGATGTTCATTTTGGGCCACTACTGCCTCTTTCCACGCCCTTTATAACTCACTATTCATGATATTAATTATCGTAACCTGTATAGTCTAAGCTACTGACAGTTTTGGAAACTGAATGAAGAATTACCTCCTTATTTCACTGAGCACCACACTGTGAAAGCGTATTGGGTAGTGGAGGTGCAGCTCCCCACATACCTATCTGTGCACTAGGTAGTGGTAAGTGTTCGGTGATACCGCCGTCGTGAAGTAATTTTATTTATGCTGTTCGCTTCAATATCTAAAGTCGCATTGCGAGCTTCAGTCAGACAATTTCTTTGCTGCAACCAAGTAGAAACTCAATCAGGATCCCAAAACCTTGATAAGTGTTTTGGAAATGGTTTATCTGCTTTAATTCTTGCAGACAATCCTACGATATTTAGTGTGTGGTTTCCGTGGGCTATGAAGTTTTCGATTCAGTTCACAATGAAGCAAACTGCTTGCACACCTTGTATTTGTATTGTGCTGTTATACACTTCGTAAAGAAATTTCCCGTTCCTAATATTTTCTTGCGAGGGAATCAAATACGATTAATTTTAATTCATTTTATAGACTTTATAGTTACCAGTTATTTTTCAATTTTAAAAATTCTTTCATTTTGATATTATTCATGCATTAGGAATTAATAAAATATATTGGCAACAAATTTTGAATTTAAGTAATTTAAAATACATTATACTAGCAGTTGTGTAGAAACACCTTAATCATATTATAATTTATTAGTGAACGATCTCAAGAAGCACAAATGAAAGAGGTGAAGAAAGGCAGTGCAGATATTATTATAATTTTAATTTATCTGAATTGAGCAAACTGATGCCAATGATAGGCTAATAATTTTAAGTCAATTTAATTACACCGATTTTACAGATTATTATTTTCTTATTATAAGTATTTAAAATAAATATGATGTATTTGCTGACCCCCAAATTACAGGGATTTATCATTATTATTATTGTTATTTCTTACTGACTTATTTACTTAGTTACTTACTTACTTACTTACTTACTTACTTACTTACTTACTTACCGCAATTAAGTTTTCATTCGGTGAGAGTAGCCCTTACTCTAGTACAGACACCACTAATATGAATAAATATTCATAAAAAATACAATACAATAACACAGTACAAATAACACAAAACACAGTAAATACAAGTACATATATTACAAAAACACCACCACAATTTTCAATACACTCACCCACACATTACAAAGAAGTTAAAACAACCACATTACAAGATACACACCAAACGAAATAGTCACGATTCCTCACGTACTCTCAGTTTAATATCACCCTATTGTACATGGTACTTTTGTCCCCAGGAACTTCACCGTAACTCACCTCACTTCACTGAACTTCAAAACAAAATCACTGTGCATAAGTCACGTCAGTTCACTCCACATCACTATATTCACATCACTTCACTTATTTAAGCGCCCTTAGCGGTTCTGTTATTTGTACCGCCGTGTGATTCTGCACAAAGTACTTTATGGGAATAATTTATTTACATGATTCGATTTTGTGGTATTTGTAAACTACAGGACAATAAATTATATCTTCAAGAAATAGGTGTGGGTACTTGGACTGAAATCGACTGGCTCAGGATAAGGTCCAGTGATAAACTCTTATAAAAACGGTCGGAAATTTCGGGATTTATGAGAAGCGGAATCGAATGTCATACATTATGTGTAGAATTTCTACTCGTATTCTAGAGGTTCCTATTTGAAAGATTTGGAAAAAGCTTCATACAGCTTATGCGTTTACGGGGTTTCCCCAGCCCCTCCATGATGGTGCTGAGATAATATTTGCATTAAACATTCTAAAATTGTGAAGATATTATAAAGGGTTTTGAGGTCAGAACTAGAAACATGCGCATATGTACGGGTCTCATCGCCAGGAAAAGAAAACAAATCGACTTAAAAACAAACGAGATCAATTGGTTAATAGGGGAAAAAATCTCATCTATCTATAGAAAACAAATTACTCACCTACAAAGCGGTAATCAAACCTATTTGGTGCTACGGAATAGAACTGTGGTGTGGCACCAGCAAGTCCAACATAGTCATCATGCAGAGATTCCAATCCAAAATTCTCAGAGCCATTGCAAATGCACCCCGGTATGTAACAAATCATACTCTACATACAGACTTCAACATCCCTTACGTAAGTGACGTCATCCATGAAAGAATCAATAAATATCACAACAAACTAGAAGCCCATCCCAATCCATTATTAGAGCCACTAATACAATCTATAAACACTAGGAGACTAAAACGATGCTGGCCTTTACACTTGCAAGGCACCTGAGGTAACGTCGCTGATTGAAAACCCTACCAATTCGTTGTAATACATAGAATCGTAGCGTACTTGTATAATCATCACATTAGCTAATAGATTGTAGTCTTTCTGACTGATAATAAATTCAAAAAGGACGGGGTTTACTCTTTATGCCTGTATTGCGCTGTACTCCTGTTGTTTCCGTTATGACGTTTACAGCACCTGTTTCGCCGCAACTTTATAAAGTCGTCGTCCGAAATGTTACACGACGAGACACTTACATCATCTCAGTAAAAGAGCTGCACGACTCGGAACCGAAGTGGATTACAGGACTGAAAAACCGTCTGTCGTAAAACAGCATCGCTCTGTTCAGCTTCTGTGGCTTCGCGTTCAACGCTTGCGCCTGTTTACTTTCTATTCGACGCTTTCCATATGGCTTTCGGGCGACGTCCTCAGTCTTATAAGGGGGGAAAAATCAGTTCCTTTTCTACGTACTAATTTTAAATGCTCTAAATAATTCTGATAATTGAAAGTACAGTAATAACTGTAAGTACCAATTGCTTTAGCATTACTTAGACCAACTTTCCCCTCGGTTTAAATTTATCTAAATTAATGCTCGTGACTCTGGACGCCACCAAAGTATTTTTCCACATTGAACAGCTTAATATTATATCAGAATTCCAATGCCCTAACGTGAAGTCGGTACTTCTATTAATGGGGGCTTTCTGTCTTACAAATGTTGACATAAGTTACGATTCGAACGTGAAAATAATATCTGTGAACACCTGGGCTAGTGAGATTTGTTCGTGCCCTGAACAACTTTTATGCACCAAGATGACTTAGGGAGCCGTCGGCTGCTATTTGCTACCCGATTTATGTTCTTCTGCTTATTTCAGTAGACTAATGTTATTCCATTATGGACGGGCGATATTACTGTGTGTGCAGATAAAATATCTTATAATTCTAAAACTGAGAATTTTACTTGAACTAAGAAGAATCTCATGAAAATTACTTTTGATTTTTACGATTTTTCTGTTTCCACTTCTGTGAATTTTATCTTCTTTTACTAATTTTCAGTTATGTGCTTTGTTTTGGGCTTTCTATTATCACGTACTTTTATCTGCACCATCATATCTCGTTCTTTGTATAATATATACATCTGTTTCTAATTAGGGTATGTTAATCTAACTAGCTAACTGACTAAATAACTCCATGGAGCACAGTTCGTCTTGAGCAGCTAACCGGCTGTCAGCTGGTCAAGAAAGTTCCCGCATGTTATGGGGCCCGAAGGTTCATTACGGCTTTCGAAAGAGCCCGCCACTTGTCCCTATCCTGAGCCAGATCAATCCAGTCGACGCCACCAACCCACTTCCCAAAGATCCATTTTAATGTTACCACGCCATCTACACCTAAGACCTCCAAGTGGTGTCTTTCCCTCGCGTTTACCCACCAAAACCTTGTATGCACCTCTCTTCTCCCCCGTGCGTGCTACATGGCCCGCCCATCACATTCTTCCTGGACTTATTGTATAATTTTTTATATCTACTATTAATTTATCTAAATCCTTGGAGCAGAATTTTCTTGAAATAGGTGTAATTTATCAGCTAATCATGAAATGTTTCTCGTTGTATGGAAAACGAAGTTTCATTGCTTAAAAGAGTCGTTCTCTGGTCCCTGTCAGGAGCCAGATGGCTCCACTTCACACCCTTACGTCTGACATATTTTAATATTATGTTTCTTTCTGCGACTTAGTTTTTCAGTTAGTCTATTCATATACCAAATCCTATCATAATCTGTTCCGGGACTCTTGTCTTGGGATTCTTATTGTTTCATTATTCTATTCATACCCTTAATTTTTTCATATTCCATATTTGTAACCAAAAAGTGGACTAATTAAAACCCAGTAAAACAGATCATAAAGCACATTTTATATTACGTGCCAACTCTACATGTTTCGGCACCATTTAACAAAAAGTTTGTAAGTCCAACACGTACGTGTACGTGTTGGACTTACAAAATTTGTTGTCAATAAACTCCCTGAAGATGGCACCTTGATGCCGAAATATGTAGGAGTTGGCAACCAATATACAGTGTGTTTTAAAATCTGTTTTATTGTATTGTAATTAGTGGATTTCGTTGGTTAAAAATGTGTAATCTTATTATTTCACTTTTAGTTAAACCCTGATATCAGAAATTTTATAATGATCAGTCTAAATGTTCTCGTAGTTTTTCATGCATAAATACATTCAAACCGTCGGCTCGATTTTAATGGGTCCTCCACAGAGATACTAAGGGGCATTTAAAGTGATAAAAATATGACAGTAAGAGATAATGTAACGCGGGCATGGCCTTCTTCCAAGACCTTATGTTATCAGACATACTTACAACTGGACATATGCTACTTAATATTATTGTGTACAGAAATACACTGGAGCCATACAAGACAAGAATAAATTTATGACTTTCTAAAAATATACATTTATTTATGGTATATGTAAAAGATGGCATAAAGCCATTGATTTGTGTCTGTTCTTGCAGAAACTTCAGAACGGAATCTTTGTAACCACTTTTCAAAAACTTCTTGAAATATAAGTTTAGATGTGTCGCACAGTGCGATGTATTACACGAACGGACTGGGCTTGGACTCATGTAGGAACACCGGCTGAAGCCATAAACATGGTTATGGGTAAGGGCGTATAATCATACTCTCTAGAAAGTGGATACCGGATCTGCTTTGTGGCCCACGACAGTTTGTGAGAGCTTATATCAACTGCCAGCACTGGTTTGGTTAGGGATAGTTTGATGTGGGTGCGGACACCATCATATCAACTAAAGCCAATAACACAGGAGACAACGGAAAAAGTGAAGGTATTGACCGGTTGTGGCAGATAGAAAGTGACATTGAAATGAAGTTTAAAGAAACATCTCGAAATTTTTGATTGCATTTGTTTGTCAAAGGGTAAGAGCTTGGGGTGGCAGTATTGTGGGTGAAGTTGCAGGTTTCATAGAAGGCTAGAAATTCTATTATCATCTTAGTGACTCTTAATTTGTCAAGAAGTATGTCACAAGGTGCTGGTTATAGAATATGGTTGATTGATTATTGGGCCAGTTAGCATCTGAAGGAGCAAAACTATTGACTCTGGGGGTACAGGACATTCGCTTAAATTTTACTCAAATGCTTTTATTATTCAGTTCCAAACATTTAACGTCGTCTGTGATTTCCAAAATATTGAAGATTATACACAAACCAATGAAATGTTACTTTTCTTATCAATATGCTCCATTTGCTCTTGTATGTAACTTATTTAACAAAGTTGTTATCATCTACACCAGATTTTTCCAACCTTTCCTTCATAGAGGGGTAATTTTTCATACCCCGAGGATTCCTGGCCTATGAAAAGTTTTACAGGCCAGATAAAGCTGGTAGCGGGGAGGGAAATTCAGTTACAGCCAAATTATTGCAAAATTAAAAAAAAATTTCAAAAATATTTCGAAGGAATTTTGAATATTTTAGTGTATCAAATTTGGGTTTCCCGAACACCCCTACCCCACACGATTTCTCGCGGAACATCTGAGGATCTTCTGGAGAACTCTAGCTTTTGGAAACATTGTTATAGACTGTACAATGTCAATAATATAATGGGTAGCAATATTTCTGCCAGTTTCAGTAACGTGGAATCAAATCTTGTGGGATGTTGCACATTGTTGTTGGGGGAATAGTTTCCAACACGACGATCTTTCGAAACGTCGGGAACTGCTTACCGAAGACAGAGCGTAACATCCCAGAAGACCTGACTCTTCATTAAAACCACTTCGAGACCCTATGTCGGTCAAGTAATTGTGCGACAACGGGCAGGCGAAAAACGTAGTGTTGCGAATAAGAACTGTGTTATCAATTCTTAAAAGTCAACTTAAAAATATTTCTGCCCTTTGAGTTTCCGAGAAAAATGAATACCTCAATTTACAAGCAAGAGCAAGGTATGAGCCGGTCTCCTAATGTCGACTGCATCCAGAAGAAATCCACATTTCGATAGCCTTATGTTTCTGTCTACAAGTTTTCTCCTGTTCTCGAGTTTCTGAAAAGAACGATTGTTAACTCCTCTAAGTCTCCTTTGAAGGCAAGGAATAGAAAAACTGACGGAATCGGCGTTTCCACGAAATGAGAACCTCTTCTCTTGTAGAGCCCGTACAGTCTTCTGTGTGACGTCTGCCTTTTCTCACATTGTCTTCCTTACGTATTTTTTAGCGTCTCTGTAAGAAACATGTATAGTTGATCAAAAATATGATGACCAAATTTACCTGAAAGAAAATGTATTTTACCATTATCTTCTATAACACATTTTCGAGTAACAGATTGCATTATTTAGCATTGGTTGGGTTACGTGTGGCCCGCGAGCAACAGTTTGAAGTTACTATCTTCCACCCAGATTACAAAAATTTGCATGTTTGTTGTTTTAGCGGTTTATGGACTGCTTGAGGTTAAATGTTTTTGAAAGAGTTGGTTCCAGCGGACAAAAATGTTTCGTCTGCAAAGATATGGCTGTCTCAATAGATTTTATATTCTACAAGTTCCCATTATCATTTGAGGGATTTTACGCTAGTTAAATAGGTAAGAGGGAAATATTCTCTTCAGCTTGTTTGTTACCAGTAAATTCTGTTAAAATATTTTAACAGTGCAGGAAAGGTGCGAGGTTCCTGCGGCCGATGCTTGAACGAATACGTAGCGAATGACATGGTTGATATTACCCTAGTCGAAATAATTGACCATACTTCCTTTAATCTGTGTCCAGCAACAGAGACTCTCCATGCTGATTTCTTATTAATTTCCCTGTTTGGGGTCAAAGATATTAAAACAACAAAAAAGCCAATTAGACATGGTTTCCGATTGAAGAGTACATACACATACTAATATTCTTAGGTCGAGGAGCGGTGTACGAGGATCTTTCGTTGTCTGATATAAAAATTTAATTCTCAAAATCCGAATTTCGGAAGGTGTAACTTTTGGTCTCTACATAAACTTCAGAGGCCTGTAACGAGAACAGGCCATTCGTTGTGGCATGTTGTCAAAGTTCGTACTACGTTGGTGGAACTGCCCGCTTCGCATTTCTGTCAGGTTATCCTAGTTCTGTGTGCGAGACTTTGGTATATGTCCTGTTCATTACGAGAGGACGTTATTACAAGAGATGCTGAGATATCAGGTTATGAAAGTGTCGTCGGGTTCAAGTGGGTCAGGATACGGGCCAGCGGTGGGCTTTTGTGAAAAAGGCACTTGCACTTCAGGACAAAAACAGAAATGCTTGTCGTAAAACTTGACAATTATGAAATATGTATGAAGAGTGGGGCACGCGGTGGCGCATTTGGTTGAGGTACTGCGCTACAAGCCGAAAGGTCGTGGGCTTGATTCCCCATGGCGTCATTGACTTAATTCTTCCGGCCGCCCTGGAATCGACTCAGGTTTTAACAAAAATGAGTACCAGTAATATTTCCTGCGGGATAAAAGCCGACGGAGCGTAGCTGACAACCTTACTACCTTCATGTACCGATAGTACCGAAATCAAGGGGCTCTAAACTGTTGGAATCCTCTGGGCCTGTACAGGGATTGCTTTACCCTTATATGAAAAGTAAAGCAAGCCCTATACAGGCCCAGAGGATTCCAGGAGACACTGTGGTTATAAAACCAAGAATTGGCGACTGCAGATTGCGTGTTTGAGGCCCTTCGGGGGCAGAAATATTTGTCCCCTCTTCTGCACCGAAATCGGCACTGAGGGTCAATCACCCTCCTCCAAAAAACATATTGAGCTCTTCCTCAGGTGGTGAAGCTTTATGCTTAATTAAAGTACAGAGTCGACTCTACATTACCTTACTTTTAGAATTAAAGCTACAGTGCCTGAGGGAGCAAGAGGGATTCTCCCCTTCTAATTCTCGCACAGAAGTGTGGAAGTCGCTTCGTATATTTTTACTGATTCCGAATCATCAAGATTGAGTGCGGATGACACTGAGCCACATGACTTTTAGGCAGTCGCTTCTGAACAGTTACGCCAAGAAATGTGTTGATAGGCTAAATTATGAGTTTTTTAATAATTTTTTAAAATGAAATGTACCTTAATATGCCTTGCTACAAAAGTAACGGTAGAAGGTGCAATTTTTTTTTTTACAGTGCGTCGTGGAGACATGTGGGAGGGCGTAGGTGTATCTTTACGTAATATACACTTCCTCAATAACCGTTAGGCCTGTGGCTGATTAAACACAAGCCCCAGTCACTTACGTCCCGCATACTGGATAGGAAACTGGTTGGGCCCCATGGCTGGTCTTTCAACTGTGGCTTACAGAAAGGATTTCTATCTTTCCCTGGAATCTAATTCCTGCTCAGTCTGTGAAATAACGAAACTGCCTTCACACCGTACAGTATAATGGAACACACGTATATGCAGTACCATATTTCGTATTACGTTGAATCAAAATATTAATGCCATATTTTCAATTATCTTATTTAGCAGTACTTTCTTCACAGAATACACAATTTTCAGATTTTTGCTTTAGTTCTAGGATTCAACAAGCCTTATCCTACATACAGCCAAACAGCTACAGTTAATTATATTAATAAAGCTATGGATCACATTTCTATTCCTGTGTATTTTGAAGTAACTTATTTTCAGTAAATCTTAGGGGCATAATTGAAGCAGGTGTTCGGTTTCAGGCACCTGGCGGTAACAGTCAGTGCTGAGCGCAGTAACCGTCCGGTCTGTTCTGCAACTTTTCACGTACCAAATTTCTGACGTCTAAACTTCAAGTAACAGACAATGCTGCATGTCCTAATTGCACTAATAAAAACTCAGTACAGTAGACCGTATATTTTGTTCTGTCTCCATTTATCAATCCAAGAGGGCCTGTAAAATTACTGCCACTCTTGTGCGTCGATTGTCTGGAA
>Ga0123353_10019761_pt1 | contig 10027 bp, 8 predicted proteins | sample TergutLab28metaG_3_FD_92763 | JGI IMG/M metagenome (GOLD analysis project Ga0123353, IMG submission 92763) | Labiotermes labralis P3 segment gut microbial communities from Petit-Saut dam, French Guiana - Lab288 P3 | ecosystem: Host-associated > Arthropoda: Insects > Digestive system > Gut ...
CGACCGGTGCGGTAAGCGGCGAACCAATAAGTATCGTCCAGCAGCGGACTGTCGAACTCATCGTTAAAGGTTAATTTCCAGCCCGGCTTTTCCAGCGGCGGCGCAGTTGTCTTCGCCGGTTCATCGGCATAAAGGAACGGAACAAAAAAGAACAAAACAGCGGCGATGACTACAAAGAGTTCAACGAGAGTAAAACCTTTGTTTCCCCTCGTCAAATTACCTGAATTACAACTCGTCATTTTCATTTCAAATTCTCCTTACCGAAACATTGCAAATCTAAAAACGTCTGGCGGCACCTGACATGAACCGCCAATACTGTAAAAATTGTATTCCCAGCAAATACTTATGTCAATCCTTATTTTGCGCAAATTGTCCTAAAAATGCTGCAAGCGGCAGTAGGTTCTGTCACCCGGAGGTCGGCTGCTGCCAATTTCCACATAAATTTTTACACACCCAATTTCACGTCCGTATTTTTCTGCCTCTTGCTTTTCCCGTGATTTCCGGTATGTTCATTTCACGCCGTTGGGCTTACCGTATGAGAAACGAGGAACACAGATTTTTAATGAAAAAAACTGATAAAAACAAAACTGCCGTACAGAAACTGCCGCCGGTTTTAGAACGTGTTACAGCGGCGGCAATGGTTGCCGAAGAAAACCGCTCAACCGACGTTATCGTTCTCGACATACAGGAACTGACGAAAACATTTGATTACTTCGTTATCGCAACCGGTACAAGCCGAAAACAATTACAGGCAGTTGCCGACGAAATCCAGAAAAAACTGTGCCGCGAAATGGGCGACGAACGCCTCGGCACCTGCGGATACAGCGAAGCAAAATGGATAGTCCTCGACTACGGCGATATTGTCGTTCACCTGTTTGAACCCGAAACAAGAAAATACTATGCCCTAGAAGAACTCTGGGGAAAAGGAAAAAATATAGATTGGAAAAAATACATCGAAGAACATAAATAATTTCATCAACAATGTTTAATACCATTGTCCTACAGAACTGCTGTTAATTATCTGGCATCCAAAACAAAAGTCATCGAGTTGTGCAACCAATTCGGCGGCAGAGTTGCTGTTTGTCCCGAATGGAACGGCAGGATAATGACAAGTTCCTGCGGCGGACTCGACAGCGGAAGTTTCGGACTCATCAACGTTCAGGAAATTGATGCGAAAGAATACAGTAACAGCGGCGGTGAAGACAATCTCGTTATACCCTCTTGCCCGGAAGAAGGAAGTTACAGCACCGACTCCGTTCCGCCAGACCCCGAAGTCAGAATGAGACGCTCAATACAAATAACCAACTCATCGGACGAAAAATTCAGCATGAACATAATCAGAACCGTTATACTGCTTGAAACCGAAGACATCATAGCCGTTTTCGGAAGTTCCATTGAAATGGTACTCCAAGAAGCCGATGTTTCATACGTCGGCTTTACAACGAACAATGTTCTTGTTAATACCGAAAACCGGCGTGATGAAAACCGGCACAGTAAATCGGGCGGCACCGTTTCGGTCTGCATCAAGAGCATGTTCAATTCGGGACAAGATACCATTGCGGTGTTGCCTTTCCGAGAGGGCAGCAAAGAAGAACTCGGACCTAGCATCATCACTGATTATTTCGGTCTTGCCCCGCACGGTCGTATTCGGACTCTCGGCAATGCTGCACTGCTGCGGGCGGACGGCAATTTCCGATGTCAAGCAGGGGTTTCAAGAAAACGGGCTTTACCTTTTACCGGTTCGATTGATTTCAGAGAAGGGATTTTAACTCTTCAAACTTTCAACATGATGACCGGACCTTATTCCGGCGAAGTCATCACCGTTTATAATCACGGTCCGACTCTTCCCGAAAAACAGCCGGCTGCGTTCTTTTACGAATTCGATTTTTTCTCACCCGTTAAGGAACTCGCAAGCGGCAAAAGTATTACACATCAGCAGCATACGCTTCACATCAACGCCAATAACAAGGTCTTGGCGTTCCTTGCCGAACAGATTCTCGGAGTGAACTATTCGGGGACTTTTACAACGATGCTGACATGAACTTTACATTACCTCATCAATGAAATCCGTTATTACCCGCGAGGGGATTTATTTTTTATTCATAGTCACCATCATTCTTTTCGGTTCGGTATTCCGCGCCGTAAATCAAATGATGCTGCTTGCCTCGCTGATGTGCTGCGTTCCGCTCTTCATAACCTGGCGCATAGGGAGAGTGTCGCTGAAAAATGTCGTTGTCCGCCGTTCTCTTCCGCCGCGGATTTTTGCCGGTGAACCTTTTGTCGTGCAAATCGAAGCGGAAAATATCAGGAAACGCAAAGTATTTTCTTTCGGCACTTGGAGTGCCGTTGCCGTTGATAGAATTCGTCCACGCCGCAATGAACAAAATGGAAAAAAGAAACCGGAAAAAGGATACGAACCGGCGGTATATTTTGAATACATACCCGAAGGCGGCAGCGTCCGAAAATCATACGCCGGCCGGCTTCCGCAGCGCGGGAAATATCGTGCCGGTCCATTTTCGATTCAAACGAAATTTCCCTTCGGTTTTTTCCGGCATCGTTTTGAACAAGCGGAAAGCAATTCGGAGCGGAATTACTTTTTCGTGTATCCGAAAATCGGCAATATCCATACCGGTTGGCTGAAACAATACCGAAAATTATTAGGGCGTTCCCAAGAACGAAATCTTCGTCCGAGCAGAATTTCCGGCGAATTACTCGGCATCCGAACCTGGCAGCAGGGCGATGCAAAACGCTGGATTCACTGGCGCGCAAGCGCAAGACACAACGAACTTTACGTCAGACAGTTTACAATGCGGCAGAACCGCGATTGTGCGGTCATTCTCGATTTGTTTCAGCCGAAAGAAGTACAAACCGCTGCCGATGAATCAATACAGCGGGAGAATTTTGAACTTGCCGTCAGTTTTGCCGCAACGCTGTTTTCAAAAACTTTCAGCAGAAACGGAATCCGGTTGTTTTTTACAACTAGCCGAAAGGAAGACGATATATTATCCGGCATGTCGTCACTGCCGCTCACAACAGCGGTATTGGAAATCCTTGCGCTGGCGGAACCGAAAGCGGACGACGCTTTGCCGGAAAAGTTAATGCGGCTGATTCCATCTATCGGACCGGATGCCGATGTTATACTTGTCTCGCCGTGTCCTTTCGCTAAATATGCGGAAGAGCGGTTCAAGGATATTGACAGCAGTGCGCGCCTTCGGACTGCTCTTCGGCGTTTGAAAATCGTGGATACTTCCGACACGCATTTGGACAGTTATTTCACGATTGAATAGAGCAAGAGCCGCCAACCCGCAAGTTCCGCTACGCTGCACTTGCGGCTCAGAACCCCATCATTCGCTAACTAGGGCGAGACGAAAGCCCAAATAGTCGGTACGAAACTCCGGCACGCCGAAGGACCGAAACGCCGAACGACTGAACATCGTAGTGAAACGCCAACTACCGTCCCGAAACACACGGCGCGTGCCGGTCGAATCCCCCATTGGGTCTGTCACACTGCCGCCGGGATAATCAGCGTACCAGTCCAAACACCACTCAGATGCATTGCCGTGCATATCGTACAAATTCCACTGGTTCGGTTTCTTGCTCTTAACCGGTTCTGTATGTTTGTCTTTGATTTTGTCTACGCTCCATTCTCCTGGTTTTAATCCGCTATACACGGCATAATCGTTTAACTTGTCTTCGTCATCGCCGAAACAATACGCCGTTGTTGTACCCGCCCGGCTGGCATACTCCCACTGCGCCTCTGTCGGCAAAGAAAACTTATAACCCTTCGGTACTATTCCCATGCCATTCAACTTTTTGATAAACTCCTGACAATCATTCCACGACACACACACCATCGGTTTCTTATCGTCCAAAAAACGTGTACTGTCTATCAACTTCGCCTTTTTTTGTTTGCCGTCCACAAAAAAAATTGCTTCGAAATCGCCGCCGTCAGCATTTTTCAATCCGCCCATTACCGTCTTCCACTGTTCCTGCGTCACTTCCGTTTCGCACATCCAGAAACCTTTTGTCAGCGTCACGCTGTGCTGTGTTTCTCTGTCCATTCTTCCCGTTTCGGAAGCCGGACTGCCCATCTGAAATGTCCCTGCCGGACACCAGCGGAAAGCGTACTCTACGCCTTTGATTTTCAACTCCTCACGCTCGCCTGCTTTGCGGTTATCCTTTGGCGGCGGTGTCTGTCCCAAAACAGGTAAGGAAAGCAAACTGACCATGCAAATGGAAAGAAGAATAGCAAATGTTGTTTTCATAGTAATTTAATTGGGGTAAGGGGTGAAAAACACAAGACGGGTATATTTTATGAATTCGGCTGCCGATTGCAAGAGGTGTTTACAATTAACCTGCAGGTTTCTGCGGTCGGAAAAAACAATACAGCCGCCTACACTTGCGGCTCTTTTCTCGCTACTCACCACTCGCCGCTTGCCACTCAACTGGCACTTTTTGCTCTTGCCAACATTAAGGTATGTGTTATTATTTGCGCAGGTTATTCCGCCGGTGGTCACCTGCGGCTATTATTACTCGCCACTCACCGCTAAATATTAAAATAGGTAAAATAACGTTAAAATAGGTAGTCACCATGTGCAAAAAGATACAATTTACAGAAGTGTTTTGTTTTCAAGCGGTTACGTCGATAAAATTTTTTAATTTAGGGCTTGATGTTAGGTGGTTTGTCACTCGCTGCTGAATACATCGCAGTTGCTTAAGGCCGCAATTCGTGTAAAATAATGTTTTCAAACAACTAAAAGGATTACAATATGCAAATGGAATCACTTGTCGCGCTCTGCAAACGCAGGGGTTTTTTATTTCAGTCGTCCGAAATCTACGGCGGTCTCAACGGCTTTTGGGATTACGGTCCGCTCGGCGTTCTCCTCAAACGGAACGTCAAAGAAACGTGGTGGAACGACAACGTGTTGAACCACAATGAACTCATTCAGCCGAACAATGCGCCGTCAACTTATGAAATGACCGGCTTGGACTGCACTATCATCATGCACCCGCAGGTATGGAAATGCAGCGGACATTACGACCTCTTTCACGACTTTATGGTCGATTGCCGTGAATCGAAAAAAAGATATAGATATGACCACGTGCTTGGACGATATGTCACCGGAAAGAAGCACGGAAGCGAAGGCGCACCGTCCGAAATCGTCAAGGTTTTCGTGACAACAATGGAAACCGAAAATACGCAATCGGCACTTGACGAAGCCGCTTTGAAGTTCTTCGGTATCCGCAAAAAAGACATTGAAGTATTGCAATGGGAAGGCGATATTACCAGCATTTCCAAACTGACGAGTTTTGAAAACGTTTTAGGACCTGATGCAAAACATATCGGAACACTAACCGAGCCTCGGGAATTCAACCTGATGTTCAAAACCACGATTGGTGCATTGGGCGGTGAAGATGATTATTCGTTTCTGCGCCCCGAAACCGCGCAAGGAATCTTCGTCAACTTCAAAAACGTCTGCGATTCCACGCGGGTTCGTGTTCCTTTTGGTATTGCTCAAGTCGGTAAATCATTTCGGAATGAAATCACGCCGCGCAATTTCACGTTCCGCAGCCGGGAGTTTGAACAGATGGAAATCGAATTTTTCTGTCATCCCGCTCAATCTGCGCAGTGGTATCAATACTGGCGGGACAAACGGTTTGCGTGGTACACCCAAATGGGATTGAGCGGCGAAAAACTTCGTCTTCGGGAACATGATGCCGATGAACTTTCGCATTATTCCTGCGGAACTGCTGATATTGAATATGCATTTCCGTTTCTGGCGGAAGGAGAATACGGCGAATTGGAAGGCATTGCGCATCGCGGCGACTTTGACTTGCGCTCACACATGGAAGGCAAACTCGTTAAAGATGGCAACGCTCTTATTGTCGAAAAATTGCCGAATGGTCAGCCGAAACATCGCGGCAGCGGCAAAGACCTTTCGTACTATGATGACTTGGCAAAAGAACGTTTTATCCCGCATGTGATTGAACCGTCTGCCGGTGCAGACCGGGCAACGCTGGCGTTTTTATGTGAAGCGTACAATGTTGACAATGCACCGGACGAAAACGGCAAGCCGCAGGAACGGGTCTTCTTGAAATTTCACCCGCGGCTCGCACCGGTGAAGGCGGCAGTGTTTCCGCTGGTCAAGAAGGACAGCATGCCGGAGATTGCGCAGGAAATTTACGGTGAATTAAAGAGAGAGCCGCTGACTGCGTCAGCGGTATACGATGACAAAGGAGCGGTTGGAAGACGCTATCGCCGTCAGGACGAAATCGGCACGCCGTACTGTATCACCGTTGATGGGCAAACTTTGCAGGATGGTACCGTGACATTAAGAGACCGCGACACGTTGGAACAAGTACGGATTAAGAAAGACAACCTCATCGCTGAACTGGACGGACGACTCAAGCAATAGTCAACAGATGTAAGATTGTCAACAAATATTAACAGATATGAATAGATATGTATATTGAAAAAAACTATCTGTTAAAATCTGCTTATATCTGTTGACAATAACGGAATAAAACAATGTATAACATTTTATCGATTTTAAGTTGAGGACTTCCATGCTTTCAAACCGCTTTCTTTTCGTCAGTTTGCTTTCGTTATTCATTGCCGTGCCGACTGGGGCAAGTGAGCCGGAAAAAGTACTTCCGTTGCAAGATGCTCGGCATCTCGGTGATGTTCACACTTACGTAAGACACGAAATGGGTAAAATAGTCCGTATCCCTGATACGAAACAAATGCATGCCGCGATTGCCGACCTTGACATGGCGGCACACAAAAAGGCACTGGAACTGGAGAAAGATGGTACGCTTTATTGGGTTTATAGTTACAAACACTCCGCCCTTCGTCATCGAGCGTTAGCCGAAGCGGGTGCCGAGGGTGCCGATAAATTATTGGAAACGTTTCTTAATGAGATTGCCGCGCAGGACGGATATCTTGGTTCCATAGAGGCACTTAATATGGAACCCTACCGCTTCAAACTGTTTGCCAGCAGGGCGAGGAGAACAGTGAATACTCCCGAAGATTTTGAAACCTTCAAAGCCGAATTCATGCCGTGGATTACCTGGCAAGCCAGAGATGCCAGTATCCCCTGGACAGGTTTTGAGATAGCCACACAAAGCGGGGTTTCCTTCGAAGAGTTCGCCGTTGAATTGATAGAGTATATTCGGTCAGCAGAAAGCACGCTTTCGGAACAAGAAAAAGAGCGAGCGGTGAGCGCAGTATCTTCCAGCAGACAAAGATATGCCGCCTGGCTCTTAACAAAAGCGACAACCTTCAAATCCTCGCTGGAGTTTCTTAAATCTCCGACACCCCTTGCCGATTCGACGGCGATAACCGAAGCGGAGATGAAATCGTACTCCGAGAAGATTCCCGGTACGGAAATCACCTTCAAAATGGTGTCTATCAAAGGCGGAAAGTTCACAATGGGCAGTCCTGAAACCGAAGTTGGTCGGCTCGCTGACGAAGGTCCGCAACACGAAGTCGAAGTCAAGCCGTTCTGGATGGCGGAACATGAAACAACTTGGGAAGAATTCCTGCAATTTGCCCAAAAGCATTTACAGGAAAGCCGCAAAAACAGAACTGTCTTGACAGCAAATGAGAAAGCCGCCGATGCGATGGCGAAACCCACTCCGGCATACGACCCCGGCTCTATCAGCCACGATAATTATGGAAAAAAGGGCTATCCCGCAAGCGGTATGCGGCTTTACGCCGCGCAGGTCTACTGCAAATGGTTGACAGCACTGACCGGCAGATATTATCGGCTGCCGACCGAAGCGGAGTGGGAGTACGCCTGCCGTGCCGGGAGCGTGACCGCTTATTCTTTTGGAAACGACGCTGGAAATATCGGCGATTTCGCCTGGCACTCCGACAACAGTAACGGCAGATCGCAAAAAGTCAAACAGAAAAAACCGAATGCCTGGGGACTTTACGACATGCACGGCAACGTCGCCGAATGGGTGCTGGAACAGTATGCCGTTGATACGTATGCCAATCGGCAACCCGGAGCGTTTGCGGCATCGATGAAATTTCCGGCTGCCCGTGGGGCAGGAATGGACTTCGGACACATTGCTCGCGGCGGACATTGCGAAAACGATAAAACGTCTGACCTCCGCAGTGCGCGACGGCTTTACTCCGTCCCAAAATGGAACGAACAAGAACCCGGATACCCGCACAGTATCTGGTGGTTGACGGATGCTCCTTATGTTGGTTTCCGAGTTGTCAGACCGCTCGAACCGCCGAAAACCGATGCCGAAGCGAAACTGTACGACCCGGATCCGGAGGTTTGGTTCGAGTATAGGAAATTGAACCAGCGAGATGATTAGAGCCGGTTTCATAACTATTTTTATTATTTTTGCCTGACGCTGCGTAAATTACGGTGTTATGTTAAAATGCTCTTTTACCAAGGAGGAGTATTTTTATGTAAAAGCGTAACTATCAAGTCGGTCTTGAACTGACGGACAAACAATGGAAAAAACTGCAACCTCTTCTACCTGAACCGTCTCGTTCCAACAAAGGAAAAGGAACAAAAATAATGGCACTTATAGACGGTCACGGCACGCCGATGGCCGCTTCGACGGCATCGGCATCGATTCACGAAGTCAAATTGATTGAGTCGACAGTCGATAAGGTTCGTGTTCCGAAAGTGGGTCGCGGACATCCGAAAACGAAATTGAAGCGATTGGTTTACGACGCTGCGGCTGACAGTGATCCGTTGCGCAAGCGGTTGAAGGCGCGGGGCATTGATTTGATTTCTCCTCATCGTATCAACCGTGTTAAGCCGCCGTTGCAAGACGGACGGAAGTTTCGCCGTTATCGTCGTCGTTGGAAAATTGAACGCACGATTTCGTGGATTCAGGATTTTCGCCGATTGGTTGTGCGTTATGACCGTGAAATTTCAATGTTTAATGCTTATATTCAACTCGCCAGTATCATGATTACCCTAAGACGGTTATGAAGCCGGCTCCACTCCAATCACACCACGAAATCGACAAAAGGAAAATATTTACTCGCACCCTTGGATTTCTAACCCTGCGCGGCACAACAGACGGGCTGAAAATGATGTTAGGTGGTTGGCTGGGCACCGGAAAACAGGCAAACGGACTATTACAAAAAATCAAATACTTGAAAGTTTCCAGAAATACAGTACAATTCATAGAAATTTTACGTTATGTTATTGTAAAAACCATATAAATTAAATCCATGCATTACCTTACATATCTTGTTCGACGCACCATTTCGATTCTCGTATTTGGATTTGCCGTTTCCGTCTGCTGCGTTTCATTTGCAGATGCCCCGATAGGCACGGCATCTGCCGAAGCCATGCAGGCAGCCGCTCATGAAGAAGTTGCTTTTGAATCCGCCGCCAATAAAGAATCTCACGATGACGGAGCGCATGTGGGGCATCCGCCGCTGCCGTCCATCGTTCACGACCTTGGGTTGATTCTCGTTGCCGGTGCTATCATGCTGCTGCTGTTCAAGTGGCTGCATCAGCCGGTCATTCTCGGTTATCTTATCGCAGGTTTTATTGTCAGTCCTTATTTTCTGCCGACCGACCCTAATCACGAGTTGTACTCATGGTATGAATGGTTATACCCGTACATTCCCGCTTTTATACCGAAAATACTTCAAGTACGTGACCCCCACAGTATCGAAGTATGGGCGGTAATCGGCGTTATTTTCATGCTTTTCGGTTTGGGACTCGAATTCAGTTTCAAACGGCTCATTGCCAACGGCAAAATCGCTGCTATTACCGGCGGGTTTGAGGTTATTTCAACGACCATTATCGGTTTTTTTGTCGGAAAGATACTCGGCTGGGACAACATCCACAGCATTTTCTTCGGTGCAATGCTTGCTATGTCCTCAACGACTATCATACTCAAGGTATTTGACGAATTGCAACTAAAAGGCAGGGCTTTTGCGCCGATTGTCTTCGGAGCATTGATAGTCGAAGACATACTCGCAATGCTGCTGCTCGTGATGCTTGCCTCTATAGTACTAACACAGCAATTCGCAGGCGGC
>Ga0123353_10019763_pt1 | contig 10026 bp, 6 predicted proteins | sample TergutLab28metaG_3_FD_92763 | JGI IMG/M metagenome (GOLD analysis project Ga0123353, IMG submission 92763) | Labiotermes labralis P3 segment gut microbial communities from Petit-Saut dam, French Guiana - Lab288 P3 | ecosystem: Host-associated > Arthropoda: Insects > Digestive system > Gut ...
ACGCTTGTGAGTGCGGTAATGAACCTTCGGGTTCCGTGAAATGCGGGGAATTTCTTGACTAACTGCAAACCAGTTAGCTTCTCAAGAAGGACTCTGCACCATGGAGTAAGTAAGTAAGTATGTAAGGATCCATTCCATGACCTCACACTGTGTTTGTCTAAGAGCTATTTTCATAGAACTTTGCGATACACGATTTGTCTCCCTGTTGATTTATTCTCATGTTATGCATATAATTTACATTTAAATATGCTTTACACAAAACCTGAAATAAGAGCAGTGTTATTGAGGCCCCGATTGGTGGGGCTGTATGTGACCGCAGCCGCCTAAACCTCATTCGTGTGTGATTCAGCCCTAGATTATAAATACTAATTGTAATTTTCAGTTATGTTTTCGTAGGTAGGGTGAAACTGTTAACTCTCATATTAAACCCCTTGTAAGGAAGCGCCGTTCTTTGCGAATGTCTACCATGGTGTTATTATTTGGCGAAGGGGGGGGGCACAGGTTGGCTGGCGGTCATGTTCGAGAAAGTTCTTACACGCCGATCTTCCATGGTTGAGCGTCAGAAATGCTGTCCAGTTCTGTAACCTCTGGGGATGATACAGAGTAAAACCATGACATGGTAATCGGTAACTTCAGGAACATCATAATTACTTCAGATATAATCGGATGGATTTAGGATTAACTCTAGAAGTGGACATATTCCAAGACAAACGGCTTTGTAGCGCATTAGAGGAAGTGTATTTTGAGGGAGGGGAGTCCAAGAAACGTGAGTGATAAGAGTGACAGTGTGAGATACAGATATTTTGTGTTGTATAATTATGGAAGCAGTGAAAACAATGAAGTCTAAACTAGTGTTCGTCGTTAGGCGATCACTCGTTCTGCTGTTGAAATCCCGAGAGAAGGAAGCCATAGTACAACTGTGACTCCCATTGATGGGTGAAAACACAAGTACTGGAGCAGCAGCATGTGTACAGGACGCAGCGAATATTCAGTGCCAAAGTATTGAGGGTTTTCTAAATTAATATAGCCTTGCTCGTTGTTAATTCGTCGCACTATAACAAAGAGAGACGGTTTTCAGCTGTAGCATTAGTCAAGCTACAGACGCTACTGGTTACGCTGTCATGATCACCATATTTCCCTGTAATCGATCTTTTTTAGCTGAAAAGTCTAATCGGAACTTCCCCCCAGAAAACTTGCAGTATTGTTGTTTGTTAATTTTTGTATGTGGAACGTTCGTGGTTGTAATACTTCCTAACATTTTTATTATAAGTACAGTGATTTTGCTTTGTCGAATGAATAAATAAATTAATTAATTGATTTATCCTTATATTTTATGAGGCGAAATTCTACCAGAACATGCGAGGCAAATTTAAGAAAGACACAAATTTTACGTTAATTCTGTGATAAATAAAGAGAAAGAGATTTTTAAGAAATAATAGATGACTGGTTGGGGTAAAGTAGTGCAAGAAACGCGAGAAAATCTATTTAGGTGTTTGGATGATAGAGGTGTGAGTTCTGTCATTTTAAGAAATTTCAAAAAAATTTCGCTGTTCTTCCGATTAGAGTGACAAAGTGGAAAAATAAGAATATTGAGAAGTAATGGCTTGAAATAAGGGCTGTAGAGGTTGTTTTACTGGATAATGCTAAAATGGACAACTTTGGAAGGTTGTTCGGTTGTTTTAGAGTATGGGTATTAATTTTGATGAATCTGAGTCAAGAGGGCTGCATGAGGTGCAGTATAAGCAGTAGCAGTAGTAAGTTGGCGACCAGGAACATTCTCATCAATTGCTTGAGCACGGGAAGAACCAAGGAAACAGGTATCGAGGTAGCTGGTCGCAGAACCTTCCGTCACGGACTTCTAGCCACCAGCAAGGGGGGAAAAATAGAGAAAAATGGAAGAAATAATATATTCCTAACATGTGTGCTGCAACTTCGGTAATGATTTAAATTATATGTCATATACATTGCGTTTGTAATTTCAGTTACGCGCAATAAATATATTTTGTTTATCTGAATCCTGTCGATGCAAATTTTGAGACGAGATCAGTGTTCTGCATTTTATGTAAAGCCTGCTCAATGTTCAGAAGAGGGCCAGCGTTGCTTTGTTAATGCTGATCGAATTGTTAAAGCTTTTTCTGAGTTGCAACAATGCGTGTGTTTTAGGAGAGTGACCTCTCGTGATTTAACAGAGGAAGCTCATCTGGATACCTTAAAAGTTTAGACCGTACCTCACAGAGAACACAACACGTGTTTGTCACAAATAAATTCGTCTAATAATTGTACAGGGCTAATAATTTTTCTTTTACTGTGAAAATAAATTGGAACTGACAAACACGTCCTTTTAGCGGAATTTTAAGCCTTATTTGTACGTTACCTTAATAATATGTCATGTGATTACCGCTTTGTGTTTAGGATTAGTCATAGGATGACTGGTACAATGTGATAGGAAAACTGTCGATACTTTAGTTATGGGCATATGGAATATTCTGTTAGAGGGACTTTTACTCGCCAATAAGATTTCGAAGTGGCAATAAAGTTCAGTTTGTTTGTACCAAGGGAGGAAATTTGCGGCCTGAATCGATCTGAATTAATCCCCCCAACAATGGCTATTGTTTAAGCTAATGTTTGCATAGTGAAATCGTTGACAGATATTTGCACATCAATCTAAATGTATTTGGTGCATCTTGCAATGATATTGTCCTTCATCAGTACAAGTTGGCTTCTAATCACACGTTTCTTATCGTGGAAGCTGACGTTCAGGCCTAAGACAGTCTATGTGCGATTTTTGTTGGACAGAGTCTTATTGGGACAGGCTTTTTTAGTGCTTAGGTTTTCCTGTGTCAGCATCATTCCACCAATACGCCATAGTCATATCCGTCTTCGACGTCATATAATCTTAGTAATTTACAGTGTCGCTGAATAAGACGTACAAAAAAGCTGTTCGACTTCATGGTGCAGAATCTTCCCTGAAAAGTTGATAACTCCGGAGTCAGTCACTAGAGTCCATGCTTTAAGGGAAAGATCATTAACGTGTCTACAGAAAAGGCTTTGGGCCTTAGCCTGATAGCCGACGTCTGTGCGACATTTCATAGTTCAGGTCTTCACCGAGAGAGCCTCTAGAAACCATGCCAAAACTCTAGGTGCCATAACCACTCTACCGGCTGTACAAAAACTGCTTTTCCAAAATTACCCTGCTTCTTTTTTTTTTACATCTCGTGGCAGTCTACTCTATTCAAGACTCATTTTCAATATAAGATGAAATATTTCATGAAAAGGTACCCACGTTATTTTCCTTGAAACCCGAAGCAGGATAAATTTGGTTTAGCCTACATATTGTTATTAGCTTATTTGTATCTTACTGATATTAAGTCTGTATATTCCAAACAGCACATTTTCTTAGCATCGGGGTGACCTAAACATAGCCTGTATTCTTGTTCATAGCACTGCTGCATCTGATTACGGTAACTTTGACCGAGCGTGTTCAGTATATTGCTCTTAGCACTGGAATAGCTTTGTCTTAGCCTGCCTCTTGCTCTTAGCATAGTTGTATTTGACCGTGGTAACGTGAACTTACTAGCCGGTCCCACTGACCGCGCGGTCTAAGGCGTAGGTCTGCGGCCGCTCGCCTGCTGAGATTGTGGGTTCGAATCCCACCGAGGGCATGGATGTATGTCTTGTGAGTGTTCTGTGTTGTCAGGTAGAGGTTTCTGCGACGAGCTGATCCCTCGTCCAGAGGAGTCCTACCGAATGTGGTGCGTCGTTGTATGTGATCTAGAAACGTCGTGAATGAGGAGGCCCTGGCCCACTGGGGGGGGGGCTGTCTTGCCAAAAAGAAAGCGTGAACTTAGTCTGTAAATTGTTCTTAGCACAGATGTATCTGACCGCTACGCGCAAACAGCTGCTACTATTTTTGTGGCACAGTACGGTAAGTGATATTCTAAAAAAAGAAAACAACAATACCAAAAAAACGGGTAAAGGGAAAATGGAAAGGAGAGTGGAAATGAGTAGTGCGGGCTGCAGTGCCATCCATTTTCATGCCCACAAAGCAGAATGTTTTGTATGTTCCGTGGTAAATAAAATAAAAGTTCTCTTTTGTTTGTTTTTTTTACTCGCCTTGAAAGCTAGCAACCAACATATCACCGCTGCTTCTAATTTATTTATCATAGAACGAAGAGGTGTGGAATTGCAAGCAGCTGAACAATTGATGATGAATATTGTACTTTATAAATTGAACCTTTTTTCATTATTCCCAAATTCACCCACTACTTTTCACGTTTTCTAAAGAATGACCCAGTTTCCTTGAAGTCATATGAGAATATGTCTTCCATTGTCTTCGGCGTAACGGAACCAACAGCTCCATAACACGGGGAAGTTCTTCAATCCGTTATTTCTCAGCTGGTCAGACGTGATTCTGAAACCGTAGATTTATTATTGTGTTCAGGTAAATCTACCTCTTATAATAAAAGCCAACAAGATGCACTATTTTTCAACTTTATTTTGGTAAGCAACTCTACATGTTTCGGACAGACTTACTGTCCATCATCAGGAGTCTTAATGCTGTATTCACAGTATTTGGTGTTTTTCATACTATTTATGTTGACGGTCTGCTAGCAACCAGTTGTTGTGAATACAGTATTAAGACTCCTGATGATGGAAAGTAAATCTGTCCGAAATATGTAGAGTTTTTTACCAAAATGAATTTGAGAAATAGTGTATCTTGTTGGCTTTTATTATGAGAATATATCACGATGCACGGTCCTCTGAATGTCAGAAATGTACCCCTGAAGTGGGGATCTGTAAGCTGGGTGGGAAATATCCACCCCCCCCCCCAGCTTACAGATCTTACACACCAACGTCCTCTAAGATATATTTCAATATTTTCCTCCTAGTTACGTTGAGAGCTCGAAAGCCATGAAACTTTGCAATTAAAATGTTGTCTGCACTTTTGTATCTACCTAATTCATGTTACGTGTTTGAATTATCCAATTTCCCATTCAAACACCTTAGTATTATGGTACAGGGTTCTTTCCCGGGGTTAAAGTGGCCGGGGCGTGAAGTTCATCACTTATCTCCATATAGTGCCGAGATTAATAATTGGTGGCGCTATACCTCTACTCCACCCACACGACTACATGGCGTGGGTGCGGTAAACTTTACCTTTTACAATACTGTCTGAAGAACATTATATACGAAACTCCTCAGTACTTAGCACTCTCAGTTCTCCTGTTAGTTCCTGTCTCTTGCATGTAAATGTTGTTCCAGCTTTTTAATTTGCAACAATCTCGGTTTTTGTTTCTCTCAGAGTCAGACAGAGCGCAAAAGTGGGGATAAAATTAATTGTAGCTTATTTTAATCTTCAGATACTGTAGATCCAACACAGCTTCACGAAGTAACAAGCCTTGCTTGGAGTTCTTGATGTAATGTTCATACGTTTAACTGGAATCGGCAGGGCAGGCGGAAGTCCACCAATAGCACGCACTAATATAACGCGTAAGCTCATTAATATACCAGAACATTCAGACCCAAATTTCGAGACTAACATTCCACTTAATCAGGTTACAGTACACATTTGTACTTCAGGCAAGCAAATGAGTGATGTCACGAGTAAGATGGCTTTACGTTAACGGTATTACCTTCCGACTAAGAAGATTACTTTTGAAATACATTAGCTACACATGCGCTGCAAGGGTTCTCACACTTTTTAATTTGGTCATTATAACTAAGTTATATACTGCACAATGTAGTGTCTACTATACCTGGAGCTTGTGTATAGTACATAAAATCTAATTTGAAACTCTGTGCTTCACTGGAGTAGATTTAGTGGTTTTATACTTGTTTCTGCTGCCAATGTCAGTAACGTGTTAGCCATTTATGGTGTTATAATTCATTTATTATTAGGCCAATGCTGGAGTTTACTAGGCTGTTAAGTCTTACACAATAGAACTGTAGGAATCTGAACTCGATAATTCTTTCAGTAAAACAAAAAAATTTGGATCATATGAAGCTTTTCCTGAGAAACGAAATCAATTGTCACGTGAAATAAAGTGACGCTAACAGTGATACTTGTTCTTTTGCAGTTTTAATGTATGGTTTAATTCATTCTTGTAAATCCTGGGTTGATATTATTTACGAAATTTATTTAAAATTCTTGTGTAGAACTACGAACTCTTGTAGGACAGACATTAGTACATTGCATTAAAAAATAATCGATTCCTTTGTAAAGAAGGAAGAATTTGCATTCTCCCTCGAGACTCTAAAAATGTGTACCTGAAAGATGAAGCTGTAGAAATGCTTGTATAGTGCTATGAATTAAAGCTGTCGCAGTGAGTGTATTTGTCATTGCTAATGAATTATTGTGGTTAAAAATGTAATTTGGAGCCATAAAGCGACTTAACAACAGAATTGTGCATATTTTCATATTATGAAAGTTGTGACAGTGCTTTGTCAGTCTTATTATCGTGACAAAACTGATACGTTAATTTTGGTGTCGGAAGGAAGAAGATCGAGTACGAGACTTAGGCGTAAATCGGAGGGTACTGTAGAAGCAGGTATTAAAGGGCAGAGATTGAGAGTTTGAATTGAATTTATATGGTTTATTGTAGAATTCACTGGCTTGCTGTTGTGTAAACGGAAATTAATATTTCATTTCATGAAATATATATTTAGCACTTCTGACCCAATAGAACAAATATCACTTTTCAAGATCACTCTGCAGTGTCTGCATTAACTGTCACAAATAAACTCTTAGAACAGTAAGTATTCATTTGTCAGTTGCTACATGTTCCGGCCGTTTTGGACATCATCAGCTAGACCACAACATACATGGAAAAATATAGAGGTAGAGGCACCCCGGATACCGATTTTACTGGTGATGGCCAGAAGGACCGAAGCGTGTAGTAAATGACGAGTACATAGTGTTCTGAGAGTTTCGCTCTGACAGTAAACACAGACATTGATTAAATGACACAACTGGCTAAGGATACCAAAATATCACTTTTATAAGAACTAATTCCATGGACTAAAGTCCTTGAGAAACCAGGAGTTCATCGGGTAGTAAGGAAATTAGCGCTGTTTCAAATTCACAAGAACGAGTCTTTGGTTTCTATCTTAAAACAGACAAATTCAGTCCGCTACATGCAGTCACTTACGCACATACATACGTATATACATACATACTTACACACACATACATACATACACACCTACACACACATACATACATACAAACATACACACATAGACACATACACACACATACATATATACATACATACATACACACATACATACATACATACATACATACATTCATGTATTCAGCTATTCATTCATTCATTCATTAAGTCCCATGAATCCATTGGTGTGTCATGAAGACAGCAAGTTGCGGAACAAGTCATAAATACTCAAATATACAAATTTACTTTGTGCAATACTACAACCATTTTGCATAAACAGTATTATGAATTATCTTTACACATAGAAAGCTCATCTACAGAGTGAAAAGCGTCTGTATGTAGGTATTTGAAGGCTGCTTTAAATTTTGCCTTTTCATACCTGAGAATTGTCGCACTAGAAGGTAAACTGTTGAAAATTTATTTGAGATAAATGATAATATTATCCTCCCACCTACACCTTGCTATTCCAATCGGACTTTTTCCATCACTATTCCCACCCAAATCCTTTAGGCCTTTCATTTCTCTTCTGCTTCATTTATACCACATCCCTCTCCGATTTCATCCTCCTAGCCGTGAATCATTTTAATAATATTTGGCTGGCGTTACAAATCATGAAATTCCTAACCTAGTGGTTTTGCGCAGCATAATGTTCGGCCTAATTCGTTCCGCTAAGTTGCACATAGTTCCACATCCTTCCGTTATGGGACACCAGCAGTCTCTGCCCTTTACATGAGACCCCAAGTTTTGCAATGATAAAAAAGGACAGGCAAAACTATTTTTTTTTTATGTCACTGTTTAGGTTTTGCTCTAGTTGACAAGGAGGCAAAAGATTCTGAACGGAGTGATAAACCGAGAAGGGCCCAACTCCTTAGAGTTAGTAGACAAACTAACATTCAGCGCAGAGATAACAGAGTTTTACAGTGATAGAAGTGCTGGCGCACTGGAGATAAACTGCCAATACCAGCGAACCTTCTTAATGCCCGGGGATGTTTGGACATGCCTGTGCTATAAAGCCCCTTCAATTCAGATTTAACACGTATAAGGCTTCTTAGTGTCGCAAACACCAGCAGAAGCTTTGTTGCAGATGTCAACATCCTTGTTTTCTGCTGTGATGCTTATGGCAATACACTAAATTCACTGTTTGTGTCGATTATTAGTATTCTTTTGCAGTCTCTGAGTGGGGATTGTTTTGTCTATTAAATGTGCAGTTCTCTTTGAAATTGTGATATATTCTGGATTATATGTGCTACGTATCGAATAGTTTTGTGAGTGCACATGATATACAGTCATTAAGACAAATTCCAGATTAGGACAGAAACAACCGGAGACACGTTTGGTTTATATGTGCCGGCTAGGCAGTGCTGCAGTGTTCTGTATTAGTGGTGATGGTGGTGGTGGTTTGTGGATAAACACAGGACTGTGTAATGGATCTTAAATTTCTGAAATAATGGTCGTAATTATACGTTTAATTGTTATTGTTGTTTCAAACACGAAAGAAGTTCTAGCGTTTTGTTGACTGATGAACGGTTCCAGATTGTGAAGGGAACTTTACTGTCACTAACAAGCCCTCATTCTGTTACAGACTTCGGGATTAGTCGCTTGCTTATCAGGTGTTTTCTTAGTTTAGCTTAACCTTTAGACGCCTAATGTCAACTACAGTGGTCGTACGTCACCGCGAACCTCTAAAGTTGCATTTTATATATTTATTCAACAAATATAGGTACTGAATATTTTAAACATGGTATATACTATCTGTTTTTTTCTCTTAAAAATGCAGTTTGTTTCATAATTCGTATTTGGTTTCTGTATTATTCACATTTTATATACAGGGTGTGCTAAAATTAAAACAAATAATTCCGGCGCCAAAAGGTTAATGTGTTGACAGCAACAGAATGTAGAAACTTCATTAATGCACTATGCCATTAGTTTATTTCTTTCAGTGTGGTACCATATTTGTATCTTCCTCCCTTTTCAATTGGTCCGCGACAGCTCTTCGCAGAACTTTTGTTTTTAGTATATGGTTTTAGGTTATTATAACAAAACAGGATAAGTCACCGCAGATTTATTATCATTTAGCTTTGCATAATAGCATATTTTATTATGATTTTGAAGTGTACATAATTTATGATGTATTTTGACTTAATTTTACTGGGATATTTCATTTTTCTTTGGCTGTTGTTCGTTCATTTTGTTGGCATTTGTTATTTACCTATGCCGACAATGTATTTGGTCACGGGGCTGTTCACTCAGCACGCAAATAAATAAGAAATTTAATTCGCGTAACTAATATTGGAACATAACAATAAAGTCCATATCAGTGGGGTTGGGTTGCCGATAGAAGTAAGAATTTTTTTTTCTTCGTCACTACGTCTAGATCGGCTCTGAGTCCACGCAGCCACATATCGAAAAACGAGAGGGCCGTTTTAGGCGCTTTCTGAAAGTTGCGAGAAGCGAGAATTAGCTTCATCATGTCTCTGTCCGCCTTGTCCCTCCGTCCGTCCGGCTGTCCGCATGGAACAACTCTGCCCCCACTGGTAGAATTTCCACGAAATTTTATATTTGATTATTTTTCGAAAATCTATCGAGAAATAAAGTTTCATCACAATTTCCCCAGAATGATGGACACTTTTACATGAAGACCAATGTAAAATTTTGGTCATATCTCACTCAGTTCCTCTTAGAATGAGAAATGTTTCAATGTTGTGCAGAAAATGAAAACAAACATTTAATTTATCTCAGTAATTAACCAACTTGATGCACAAAATTTGTTTCACAATAAGTTTTATTTCATGCCTCTACATGTTTCGAGCACTATGTGCTCATCATCAGGAGGTCAAAATTGCATTACACA